>JAABUX010008742.1_pt1 | contig 11621 bp, 14 predicted proteins | sample 5561851 | NCBI WGS metagenome assembly JAABUX01 (sample SAMN10711883, study PRJNA513361) | rock metagenome | isolation source: Antarctica rocks | place: Antarctica: Victoria Land, Richard Nunatak red sandstone | collected 2016-01-03 | reverse complement strand
AAAGTATGCGGTCTATCCGCATACGTTCAGCGCCAGAGCTTGCTACATTCAATCCGCCGCTTTACTTCAAATGCGGACCCTTGTTGCGCTATACGGGCCTCAAGAGAGACAGGCTGCAAACAAAGTCTCGAAGTGGTGGCCCATCGAGCGTGGAACGTGAAAGCTGGAGAGGTAGTGTCATGATCGTCACCGCCGATGCCGATTCTGACTATGATCCTGCACCTACCTTACGCTTGTTTTCCGAACCAATGGATATCTTGCCGGCTCCATCGCACAAGGTGGATTTGGACAACATGGAGGACCTTCCACCTGAGTATATTGATCCTATAGCAGGCTTGCCAAAGCTTTCAAGAAGTGGCAAGACTATCTACGTAAAGCCAGTAGATGATTTGGAGCATTCAAAGGACTTGTCCCAACTCGAGAACGACGATGGACTTTTTGAAGAAACTCGTACTGCTGCGGTTCCAACAGCATATGGTACCCCTGACTTTCGTGCATCCTCCGCGAATCCTAAGCCTATACGACGCGATGGAAGATTTTCGAAAAAGGGACAGCTCGTCACAGGGGTCAGACTTCATGCTGAGCGTGGTGTCACCTTTTGGCGTTTCAATCTGGAAGTGGAGCTGGGTGCTGAGCAAGCTCGCATCGCCTACAGTATCAATAACTCACCATCCACAGGCTTCTGGGTACCTGCTCGAGGACAGTCCATGAACGTCATGTTCCACAGCTGCAACGGGTTCAGTATGAGTGTCAAGTAAGAAACTGCCAACTATCACAGAATCAACAAAGCTGACACGCAATAGCCCGAACGACTTTTCCGGACCGGACCCCATGTGGCGGGACGTCCTCAACAGTCATCAGACACGGCCTTTCCACGTCATGATTGGTGGCGGTGACCAAATCTACAACGACGCTGTTATGAGCCAAAGCCCACTTTTCCGAGCATGGTTAGAACTCAGAAATCCGCACCACAAACATGAAGCAGATTTCACGCCCTCATTGCGAGAAGAGTTGGAGACTTTCTATCTGGAGAGGTACTCGATGTGGTTTTCCCAAGGCCTTTTTGGCATGGCGAATTCTCAGATTCCAATGGTAAACATGTGGGATGATCACGGTAAGTTCTTGAATTAAGCTTAACTTCGTTTCTATGATTGAGCCATTGCTTCTTGTTTTATACTCGCAGAGAGGTCGCTGACGGCCATCTTATAGACATCATCGATGGCTTCGGGTCGTACCCTCACCACTTCATGAGTACTCCTGTGTTCTGCGGTCTCGGAGCTGTAGCCTTCAAATATTACATGCTATTTCAGCACCAGAGCGTGTCAGATGAAGGCGCGGCTGACGAGCCAAGCTGGGTAATGGGTGCGGGACCTGGCCCATACATCAATGAAAAGAGCAGGAGTATTTTCGTATCCCTCGGGAAGAACATCACGTTGCTCGCCCTCGATTGTCGAACCGAGCGAATGGTGAGTGACTCAATGATATCGCCTGGGTATCATGCTAACTTATCCCAGAGAGAAGAGGTCTTGAGCGAGGCATCATATGATCTCATATTTGACAGATGTAGAAGAGAAATCCTTGAGGGCGAAACCAAACATCTAATCGTTTTGCTTGGCATACCTATCGCGTATCCTAGACTAGTCTGGCTCGAGAACCTACTCACAAGCAGAGTCATGGATCCGGTGAAGTACTTGGGCCGAGCCGGTATGCTCGGCGGCTTTCTCAACAAGTTTGACGGTGGAGTTGAAATCTTGGACGACTTGGACGATCACTGGACTGCGAAAAACCATAAACAGGAGCGCAATTGGTTCATTCAAGAGCTCCAAGAACTCGCTGCAGAGAAGTCGATCAGAGTCACCATACTCGGGTAAGACCCCTGAGACTTTCTTAGACTTTTATGATACTGACAATCTGTATAGAGGCGATGTCCATTTAGCTGCGGTTGGCCAGTTCTACTCCAACCCCAAATTGATGATACCAAAAGATAAAGATCACCGATACATGGCCAATGTAGTCTCGTCAGCTATCGTTAACACGCCTCCACCTAACAACATGGCCGACATCCTCAACAGGCGCAACAAAACCCATCACTTGGATCATGACACGGACGAAAATATGATCCCAATGTTTACTCATGACGTGAATGGAAGTTCTAGAAAGAACAAGTGCCTGCTGCCACGCCGGAACTGGTGCTCAATCAAAGAGTATCATCCGGGTTCTACACCTCCTCCAACGCCTCCCCTATCAGATCTTGAGACAGAAAGCGACGGGTCTCCTCCACCACCTCAAACCCGTCTGCAGAGGACTCTGTCGCTAACCCGGAGTGATGCAAGGCCTGGTAATCTCCTACGTCGACTATCTGGAAGAGGGCCACCGCCATTGGCTGAATACCCACCTGGAAACAGATATGACTCGGGTGGTCCACCGTCGCCAGACTCTCCCGACAACGACGGCTATTTCCCCCGTCAAGCTCACACGCTTAAAAGGGCTGCCACTGTCAATGGCAACGGAGGTCAACGTCATAGCTCTGCGCCTCTTCCTGATAGTTCTGCACCGCTTCCGAGGCCGGGGAATTTCCATCGCCGCCCTACCAATATGAGCGAGAACGCTGTTGCGCGGGGGAATCCATACGATGAAGTGACTGATCATATCAATCTCGAGCATGGACTGGACATAGTCCTCAATTGCGAAGTCAATCAGAAAGATCCCGCAGGTATCACGGTCCCGTACCGGCTACTTATTCCAGCCCTGTTTTACGAAGGCCAAGGTGATGAAAACACAACGCATTTCAGAAAAAAGAGTCTAGTGTCTCGTTTGACAAGTATCAGAGGGAGGAACAGGAATTCCTTGGCCAGCCGCAAGGGTCAGGGCAGCTATGAACAAGGAGAGAGCGTCACACCGAGCGACAGCGAAGGAGAGGAAGAGATGGCACAGCCGCGCCCTCGAAGATGGAGCTTTGGTGTTACCCAGCGGCGACAGTATCGTGATCAGACCCCGCCACTGGCGCGAGAGATTGGCGAAGAGGGGACTCAAAAGGGGCGACAGTACGAACATCGAAGTCAGCAGATTGGAAAACCTCAACTGCAGCCATTTCCAATACCTCCAAAGCAGCAGAAACAATATAATAATCTCAATGGACGGGACCCAACAGATGAATACAAGCTCGGTCGTGGCGACTCTGTCGATTACCACCAACACATTGACTCCAGCTCTCCAGAAGCAGAGAACGGGTATCCTGGTCGCAGACCAGGTAAAGCAGATCGCATGCTCGGCGTCGCAAATCCTCAACGCGACATCTCTGCTCCCGGCCCCAGTATGAAGAGAAGCAACTCGGCCGGCACAGGTCCGACGACCAGTGCAGGTGCGGGTGCAAATCGAACCGCAGAGGGTCCTCGTCGTCCATCGTATGAGAGCGACGACTACGGCGATGACCGGGAGGATCCGAGACAGGCCGGAGACGGCAAGCGGATCAGTCAGGGTTACAGTGGTATTGATGCTTATAGCGAGAAGAAGGGCTGGAGGAAATGGTTGGATAAGGCGAGAGAGTGGGAAGAGAAGAGCTCGGGGAGGAGGGATAAGATTATGGTTACGGGTGATGATGTGTAGGATTGGATGACAGCGTTGGGTACCTTACTGTTCTTATTCGCCTTTGGGCTGCTTGTGTTTGAATAATACCTATTACTATCACTATTGAATACCTGTGCTCCCTATCTACTTCAATGAATAAATGTGATAATTGGACACTGAGCTTCGTTCCCTTTTCCACCCGAAGCCTTCTAGATGCTGGACTCCTCTCGCAGTCAATGCTGATCAATGCCAAACGCCATACCATTCGTCAATTCATCAGTGCCATCTCAGTCGTGACTTCATCATGTGTGTGCGTGAAGTGCCATGAAATACTATATCCAATGACAAAGGTACCCATGGGATAGCAACAAGGCGGAAAAATTTGCAGTGCCGGTACATATCGTAACCATCAATTGTCCAACGCCCAATCGCAATCACGAACTTAGCTTCATCGTCCCACATCTCGAACATGTCCACCACTCGCTCTCCATGTACGTCTCGCAATTGTGACACAGCCAGCCCATCGGTTTTGAAGGCTGTTTGGAAGTGGTAGCCTCGAGTGACATGAGCGATCTGACAGCTTTCTTGGCATTGCCGTCGCGGATCGAACTTGGCAGGGTCCGCGTTGAGGGCGCTGGTATGTTTTGTTTGGGAGGGGCTGCGGCTGGGGATGGCGGTGGGGACGGTTTGTCGGTACCGCATGCGTCGCAGCAGAGGAAGGTGGGCTGATTGACGAGGGTGCAGATTGTACAGGTCCAGGAGTTGTTGGTGGGTCGTGAGGGTGCCGCGGGGCTTTGGCGTGCAGGGAGGGGGGTAGGATGGGGAGGCTTGGTGGAGGTTGGTATGGGTGGTTTCTGTCCGGTTGGTCTTTGTTGGGTTTTTTGGGGGGTAGTGCTGGATTCTGATCTGATCTCTATCGGTGCCCTTTGGCTACCCAACGGGTTCTCTCTACTAGGTGGACTGTAATTGGCGCCATACTTCTCTCTTTCTTCTTCTTGGACAAGGTCGATGAAAGCGAGCATGATGGCTTCTTCGTTCTCGTCTTCTTCTGCTGCTCTCGTGCGCGTCCCGTTCTTGTTCGTTTCACGTATTATCTCCTTCTCCCGCTCTGTACTTGTACCGCTCGCACAGCCTTTCGTCACAGTGGCTCGTCGAGTCGCTGCGTCTGCGATAACCTTTCTGATATCCTGGCCGCGTCTCACCGGGGCACCGCCCAGCTTCTGGCCAGATCCACTCGTGAGAGTCTTTCGCTTTTCCGCTGCAGCACGTGCTCTTCGCTTGGCTTCATGCATGGGAATGCGGCCACCACCCAGCTTGTGGCCTTCCGAGAGAAAGCCTTCGCCGGTGTAGCCTTTTCGGATGAGCTGTTCGTGCTCTTCGCGCAATTGGTTCCATAGTTTGTGGAAGTGCTCATCATGTGGGCCATGGACTATGTGGGAGAGTCTGTGGATTTATTCAGACCAGATATACCAGAGAAACCTGCAAAGCTTACTCGTGTAACATAGTATCAGTGATCTGCTCGAAGGGTAGAAACTGGCGTTCATCACCAGCATGTCGGAGGCGTAGGCAGATCCTTTGACCTGCGTTCACGTTGAGACCCAGCAAGTTTGTTTCCTGAGGGAAGAATTCTGTCAAGACGCCAACCTTCCATCCTCGCCGCCTCATTATGGGCTTGACAAGGGATGCCACTTTGCGTAGGGTCTGCAACGCTTCCGCTTCGCGGACCCGATGCGTCTCATGCTGATATTCCAAAATACATGGATCTATTTCGAGGACCATCTTGGAAACAAGTGCATAGGGAGTTGCAAAGGAGATTCACAAGATGTCACGAAACGTGAGAACTCGGAGAGGTTTAAACTCAAGTTGCACAGCAGAAGCGTCCAGAAGCGTGCTTAGGAATAAGTCATAGCATCCACCACACCCTATTTACCGGATGGCCTCCATATCTATCGATTTCTATAACACTGGGATGTTATGGCAATGAATGTTGTTCTTTGTGTTGCCCAGAGTGGAACTGTGGACAGATGAGCGTTATGGGCTAACGAATTGCCGCTAATATCTATGGAGATAGAATACCGGAGATAGAATACCGGAGATAGATGCCTCAAGCGTTTGCCCCTCAGCCGACTTCATGACCTTCTACGGGACCATGCAAAGAGCTTCATTCTTCGGATCCTGTACATCGTGAGGATGTCTCCCAATGAGCAAAGCTTGTTCGATATCTCCTACCTAACCGACTCGGTTGACTATTTTACCGAAGGTATTGAGAGGCACTTTGAAAGCGTTAGCCGCTCGTTGAAAGACTCATGGCGGGATTCGCCATGGCTTCCTGACTACGTAAAGCCTCTACCACCTCCACCCACTACGCGGAGGGTTCCTGGGATCCCGCCTGGTTACTATGAAGCATCTCGAGACTGGCTGTTGGAACATCGCGCCGTTACTGCGGCAGTGATTGCTTTTGTCGGCACCGGAGCCTTCATTATCTGGCGCCGACGGACATCTGATCGAGCTAAGCGACGGGCGAGAAAAGCGAAGAATGGATCTAGGACGGAGGTCATTGTCCTTGCTGGTTCGCCGCATTCTCCTCTCACAAGATCGCTCTCGCGCGAACTTGAGCGGCGGGGTTTCATCGTGTACATACCAGTCGCCAGCTTGTCAGAGGAACAAATTGTCCAGTCGGAATCAAGGGGTGACATACGGCCACTGAATCTAGATATAACATCGGTGAGATCTTTGTGTGGCAATGCCTGTGGAAAAGGAATGCTAAATGGAAACGCAGCCCGATTCCACAAACGAAGCCATCTCCAAGTTTACCACCCACATAACAAAACAGCAGCATCCCATACCAAAGGCACCATTCCATACCCTGCACTTAAGCGCCTTTGTCCTCGTCCCGGGACCTGCTTTACCTGCTAAATCGATCGCCTCTTTATCCCCTTCAACCTGGTCCGACGCCCTGAATGCCCGCCTCCTCGCTCCTTTTACTACCCTACATGCCTTCATGCCGCTTCTCATCTCCCAGAAATCTAGCGTTCTTTTTCTTACCCCCTCCATAACTTCTTCTCTCACACCAGCTTCTCACGCGGCCGAAAGTGTGATCACAGGTGGTCTGCAACAGTACATTAATACCTTGCGGAAAGAGACTCGAGGCCAGGACCTGAATGTGGTGCAATTCATGTTAGGCAACTTCGATTACGGCCTTGCAGTCGACGATGACCAGCAACAATTGATCATTAGCCAGCACCTCTCTGTCGCCGATGCGACAAGGCAGAGGCTCGAGAAGCAAGGTCTTGTAAAGAAAGCTGCGAAAGGAACCTCTCTGAGGGAATTACATAACGATATTTTCGACTCCATTGTAAGAGGCAAAGGAAGGAACGGAACGATTTTCGTGGGTAGCGGCAGCAGAACGTATGATCTAGTTGGCAAGTGGGTTCCAAGTGGCATTGTGGGCTGGATGATGGGACCTCATAATGAGGAGGTTGATATGGCAACTTCTGAGAAAACAGAGCACGAAGGGTCTTCGGAAGAAAGCACCGATGCGTGGGATAGGGTGGGCGAAAGAGACAGTGATGAAGAGGCTTATATTCATCCAAAGGGCTGATTAGGCCAAAGGGACAAGTTCTTCGAATTCTCTCCTCAGGTATGCTATAATATTGAATGACACGAATGGGCGCTCCAAGGCGTTGAAGGTAACCACTTTCCTCTCCTTAGCTTGACACTTAAAGCGTACTTGGGTCGCTAGGGTTGCTTTACTAAAGCGAACTGAGCTCTGTGTAACATTCTTGCCTTGACCTTGTTACTCGCTGTACAGTGCTCTGCATGCTTTCCAGATGATCTGGGCCTACATGGCTCATCAGAAGATCTTCACCTGCCTCGAAGTAAATGCAAGCTCTCCATTGGGCTATGCAGCTTAGTCACAGGACTTGCGTTGCAATTCCTGTGGTCAGAATGTGAAAGATGCATCCTCCTCTTTAATCTTGATATTTCCATAATCTGTAGCTCTTGACGGACGTCATCTATCATATCCCTCACCCCCTCGCCCCCTGCCAGTACGACCAAATCGACTCTTTCCCCTTCCCCTCCACCTATTCCCGTCGAACCTCTCAAGCTCTCGTTGCTCCTGCCTCTCAGCCTCTTGCGCCAGCCTTTCCCTCTCTTCCTCGATCTCCTCCGCCGTTTTCTTCACTTTCACATTCGGCTTCGGCAGATGCTCCGGAAACCTTGGATGAACTCCCTCCTTGCACTGCCTTCCATACGGGCAGAAGCCGGCCAAGTAGAATCTACACAGCGTCCTTCGCACATGTCTCTTACTGCACGTGGCGCCTAGCGGACAAAACCCCTTCTCGTAATGCGGACATGGCGGTAATCTTGATGCCGGGTCCACGTGTAGATAATTGCATTCTTCACCAGCAAGACAATACCCGGTCTTATTAAAGTTGGTACATTCTGCCCTCCCTCGGATGTTGTATTCGTGCAGGTAATCGCACTGGTCTCCCTTCTTGCACAGACCTTTCAGCCAATGCTTGCATACGAGGTTGTTGGAATGAGCGGTGCCATGTTTGTCGGGGCAAGCGGTACCTTGTGGGCAGAACCCTTCTCGGAAAGCTTTACATAGCGGGCGATTGGGATCGAGACCGAAGCCGTATTCGCGTTTGAGGAAGTTGGCGAAGGAGAATCGGTCGATAGGGCTGGGATGGGGCTCTACTGGTGTTCGACGGTCAAGTTTCATGGGACTCGTTCCTCTGCGGTCTACTGCAACGGCCATGATGTAGGTATTCCCTATCTGGTATGGAATTTGGAGATAATGAGGCTGATGTTATTGTACCAGTTCTAGAGCCGGTGACTGAGGTAGCGTTGAGGGCTATCTCTTGAGATCATACCGCAAGTCTCAGGATTCTCGTATATCAAAACATTGATAATCCTTTAATATTGCCAAGACTTCGACCAATCTAAGCGCTGCCGGCGTCTGCGTACTACTAGAATACCGCAATCTGAAACTCACTAGGCCCCTTTCGCACGTCGCAGGTAGTTCCCTCTACCGGTTTGGTGGCCACGTGGGCGGGGATTTCTGTAACAGACAATGTAGGCATGAAATGAAATCGTGTCATTGCGTGAATATTCAATTACTCTGACTGAAAAATATCAAAGCCTACCCTGACTGCTGTTGACAATGCCTGATAGCCATTGATCGACATAATATGGTATTCTGCAGTGTCTGTGACTATTGACACTATTGTACCAACGAATGCCTCATTCACTCTAAGGCAATAGCTCTTTTCCTTCTCCGTCCGTTGTTTGCTCCTTGTTCAAACGACTCATCCTTCGTCTCCATCGTTCAATGCTGGGCTTACCACAAGGATGGGCGACCACTCAAAGAATTTAACTGCCTCCACAATTACCAAGACTTTCAAATTCAACCAGGCTGAGGAGCCGATGATCTTCGACTATATTAATGGTGTGTACTACCCTAATTGGAGGGTATACCGCAAGCTACCCCCGTCTTCGCTGAATCTGGAATTCATAACCCATATCTTTTACGCATTCGCAGGGTGAGGTAATCATTTCCGTCCAGAATCTTGTTCGTTGATAGTTAAGTGCAGAGTGACAAATAAGGGTGCCGTTTTCGTGAGCAAAGCAAGTATTTCCCAAAGGTTGACTTGGAAGTAATGACACGATAGTTCACGGACAAGTATGCAGACACCGAGATAGACATTGACGGCGTGAAAGGATGCATCAGTGATTTGAGGACAATCAAGATGAGACACCCACACATCAAGACCATCCTCTCCATTGGTGGAGGGGGGGACGGTAGCGCGCCGTTTCCTACCATCGCTAGCGATGGGATTGCTACGTCTGTATTCGCGCGGAACGCTAGGCAAATGGTTGACGACCATGGGGTGGATGGCATAGATAGTAAGAGACTACCACACATGCCGATTCGGACTAACTTCTGATAATGAAAGTTGATTGGGAACACCCGTCTAATCCTTCCCAAGGGAAGCAATACGTCCAGATGCTTGCCGCTTTGCGCAAGAATCTGCCTGCTCCAAGTTATTTGCTCACCTCGGCTTTACCAGCAGGCGAATGGGCACTGAAGGACATCGATCTTGGCAAAGCCTCCAGACTTCTGGACTTTATCAACTCAATGACCTACGATCTCTCTGGCCCGTGGACTGATGTTTGCGGTCATCATGCTCAGCTCTACAGTCCACAGAACCCTCACAACGATGCCGCAAAGATATCTGGAGATTCGGCGGTGAGCTATCTTATCTCGAAAGGCGTACCATCGGAGAAGATCCTGTTGGGTATCCCGACATATGGACGATCTTTTTTGGGAGCCAGCGCCGTCGGATCGCGTTATAACGGGCATGGTGGCGAGGAAGGCACCTATGAATATAGGGACTTGCCTCGCTCCGAAGCTGTCGTTCATTACGATGATGAAGTGAAGGCTGTCTATTGCGTAGGTGGTGATGGTGGATTTGTTACCTACGACGACCATAATACTGTGAGTGTGAAAGCAGACTACGCTAAGCAGAGGGCTCTGGGAGGCTTATTCTATTGGACTGGGACAGGCGACCGCAGTGGTACTAAGAGTCTGGTCGAAGCAGGGTTCCGGTCCTTGCACTCTCCTTAAGCGGTTTCTGAGCCCTTGGGAGTAGCATCATCGGACACCCTTTCGGGATGGTGTAAACTGCGAGTGAGCTAGAATCTAATCCCATACAAATGTAATCTGTAATAGGTATGCACGCTATCCAATGACTTGCTTTTCTATGAGATCTTGAAGATGAGTGAGATGCCTATACGGATATGATCCTGTTACAGTGTTGTATGAACATAGCCAACGTTCTTGTGTACATTTCGGCTCGCAACGAGTCAGTTTGAACGAGCTGTGTACAAGGGCAGAATGCTAATACTGCGTGAAAAGAAGTCTTACTAGCATCTGGCCCCTTTGCAGTAGTCATGAGTGCGACGAGCTAACGCCAGCATTAGAAGAGTTCACCCCCTTCGGGTCTAAACTTACTTCTGGTCCACGCCCTCTTATACTACGACGGTTGATTATTTTAACTTATTTTCGCTATAAATATTATTAAAAACCTTAGACTAAATAGTTCTTATAGTACCTTAGCGGAAGTCTTAGTAATTAATATACTATAGTAATACGGTTTAATTACTATAATAGTATTAAGATGTATATTAAAATCCTTCTACCTTTAAGCGGAGTTAAAATTTATACGCGATGCTAGATAAATAGTTTATTTAAGATAAACGTATTAATAAGTAAACTATAACCCTAATCCTAGTATTACTAGTATAGTATTAAAAAAACCCTGTATCTTATATAAGTACGTAGGGTATATTATATACTATCTATACTACTTACCCTCGCCGCCTACGCCTTATATCACCTAGTCTCTTAGCCCCACGCGTAGAATTTAGCTGAATCGATACTATTTTAATCCTAGATTCTTAGCCGTATAAGTCTTTTAGTTATTTCTAGATTTAATTATAGATTTTTCTAAAATATAGATCCTTAGGTAACGTATTTAAGATTTTATTTAGAAATTCCTTTTCTACCTTAATTACTATTATAAGGAAGATATTTATAAGTTTAATTTTTATTATAAGTAGTTTAAATAGCCTATTAGTATTTTTATATATAGTTCCTACCTAATAGATAATTTTTATCCTTAGTTGTAATATAGATAGGTAAAGGGCCTATTTATTTAAGTAGGTAGATTAGTAACTATTTGTTTTATTTTAAAGCGCTAATTTTAGAGCGCTATAATCTATAATAATAGTAAAGTTACTATTATTAAAGAATTAAGGGAGTTTAGTAAGTACTTAAATAAGGGCCCCTACTTCTAATTTTATAGCCTAATATTAGGTTTCTATATCTAAGAGATCTTTAAAGAGAAATAATATTAGACTTTCTACCCTATTTATTCTAATCTAGTATAGAGTAACTCTATATCCCTTCTCTTTACTACTATCTATATATAATATAAACGGTCTACTAAAGTTAGGAAATACTAAAGTAGGAGTATTATATAACT
>JAABUX010008739.1_pt1 | contig 11622 bp, 11 predicted proteins | sample 5561851 | NCBI WGS metagenome assembly JAABUX01 (sample SAMN10711883, study PRJNA513361) | rock metagenome | isolation source: Antarctica rocks | place: Antarctica: Victoria Land, Richard Nunatak red sandstone | collected 2016-01-03 | reverse complement strand
CGCTGAAGCTCGGAAGGGAGCTTATGCGAGAGACTGCAATCATAATGGTGGCGGTTCAATGAAATACTTCCGGACCAACCCGCTGATCCAGCTTGGCCCGCACTGAAATCCGTGAAGAAGATCGACATTGGCGCCGCCTTGCCGAGCACCGAGGCTGGACGCCGCTGGCCGACGCCGCGTCCCTGCGCCCGCTGCTGATGCAGCTGGGCTGCGCTGAGCCGTCCGAAGCCGCGCTTGCCGATTGGCTGCGTCAGTTCGCCGGCCGCCCGGAAGTCTCCGGCGCGGCACGTCCGGCCTTGCTGCTGGCGGCGCAAGCGGCGCAGGCATGGCCGGGCCACGAACCGGAGCACGGGAGGGGAGACAGGCTCGGAACCGCTGCCTTGTTCCTGGCCGCCTGTTCGTGGCGGCGCGCGGGCGGCACGCCGACGCTGGCGCTGCCGGTCTGGTCAGCAACGCCCGGGCACCTGGACGCCCTCGGGCTGACTGCCGGGCCGGCCTGGCTTGCCGGGTTCCTCGACGCCGTCGCTGATGCGGCGCACCGGGCCGGGCAGGAGCTGTCCCGGCTGCAGGCCGCCGCCGGGCGCGCGGGCGCGCTGCGCCGGACCGCCAGGTCGCAGCTGCCGGCAGCGGCGGCGCTGGCCCTGCGGTCGCCGGTGCTGACCGCCCGGGGCCTGGCAGACCGGCTCCGGGTCAGCCCGCAGGCGGCCCTGGCCCTGCTCAAGCAGCTGGTGGCGGCGGGCGTGCTGCGCGAGGCGACTGGCCGCGCGTCGTGGCGGGCCTTCGTGGTGGCCTGACGGGTGGGTTTGGGCCTGGCCCGGCTGGCACAGCCGGCCACTCCGGCAGCACCAGGCCCTTGTCCTCGGCGCGGGCGCGACAAGCCGCGTTCTCCAGCGTCGTGGCAAGGTGGGTGGCACCGCGGTCGACATGGCGCAGGACCCAGTATTTGATGTATCGGCTCTCCATGAGAGTGCCGGGCCAGCCACCCCGGTGCACGGCATCGCTGTCCCCTGGATCCGAACCGATCGAGGTGAACACCGCGACGGCTGCCCGCCACCCGAACGGCGACTCCTGCCGCTGCCTGGGTGCTGGAAGGCAAGGGATCAGCCGTTGCAGCGCAAAGCGTGCTGCCGGCGGATATGCCTGCTCGCGCCTGTCCCGCGTGTCCCGCATCGCGCCGGTCTCGACGAGGCGGGCCTGGCTGACCAGCCTGCGCTGGCGCGTCACGCCGCCCATGCCGTAGCGCCGCCGGCTTGCCTCGCGCGCCGCTGCGAGACCGCCCTTGCCGCTGCTCAAGGCCGCCAGCAGAAGCGTGAACGGCTCCATCGCTGGACTGAACAGTTGCCGGGCCAGTGCCGCGTCGCAGGCGCTGAGGTGCCAGGGCAGCGTCTCGGCATCGATGCAGGACTTCTCGCCGGTGACCAGGATCCGGGGGTCCCAGGTCACGCCGGCCAGGGATGTGCCGCCCTCCGCAGCCAGGAAGGCCACTGCCGCAAGCAGCGCGGGTGCGGCGGTGGCCGGGTGCAGCGACCCCGGCGTCCATCGGTCCGGCAGCGCCCACCCGCCAGCATCCGCACGGGCCAAGGATGGACGGTCCGCATCCTCCCAGAGCGGACCCAGCATGACGAAGCATAACCTGCCGAGCACATCCAAGACTTGGTCCGCCCCGAGCTGCCGCGCCCAGGCAAGTCTCGCGCGCGGTCGCCTCCGGCCGCCACCTGTCAGAGGTCCGCCTGCCTCGCGCGGCGCCAGCGATGGAAGTTCAGCCTGCATGGCCAACAAAAGCGGCCTGGCGTCGGCTGATAAGCTGACCGTCCTGCATCGGCGCTGCTGGTGGGGGACACCGAACGGCCAGTACGGGATCAGGGCCGGCATGAGCGCCGTGTCGGCGATGGCTTCGCAACCGCGGCACCAAAGTCGCAGCCGACCGTTCACGGGCTCATAGCCGGCACGTTGGAGGCAGCGTGGGCAGTCAGTGGCCAGCAGGCATTCGTGAATGGTGCAGATCAGGTATTTGCCATCAGCCCAGCTTCGGCGGCCATGGACTTCGCCCCGCGCCGCTCCATCGGCCGCGACGTCCCCGGCCAGGCAGACCGGGCACCAGGCAGGGTCCTCACGCGGCCACGCCGCCTGTGGGCTTGCGGCTGCACCAGCAATACGGTGCACGGCGAAGTCGATCCTTGGCTGACCGGCAGCCTCGGCCAGCGCGGCCTCCAACTGCGGGTCCGGCGCGTAATCAATCCATCGCGCGACGGACCCAAGGTTCAACCTGTTCGGCATCAAGCACCGGACCAAGTCGTCCGCCGACATGTCGCAGCGCGCGGCAATCCGGGCGATCCAAGACGATAGGGCTTCCTCCGGCAGCGGTGGTGGCGCCAAGGGCAGCCGAGGCATGGTTGTCGCTAGGCCTGGCTGCGCGACAGCGCCGCCGGCCGCAGCCGGCGGGCATCTGCACCGGGAACAATCAGCCCGCGCCACACCTCCGGGTCCTCCAGGGCGGACAGGTCGATCCGCTCCCGTCCGCTGGTGATCGCAGCAGCGCCGGCCCGCCCCAGGGCGCGGCAGATCGACAGGGTGATGCCGCCGGAGCGCTCGACCAGCAGACGGCACAGCCGGGCATCCTCCACCGGCGAGGGCTGGCGCAGCGGCAGGCCCTGGACCAGCACGGTGACGAACGCCTGCAGCTCGCGGCCGACGGCCCAGGGCCCGATCGCCACGTCGGCCATGCGGCTGCGCAGCTGCGGGTCGGACAGCAGCGCGAACCGCGCCTCGGGCACGCCGGCGCAGACAAGGGCGACCTGCAGCTCGTTGGACAGGAAGCGCAGCAGCTGCAGGAACAGCCGCTGCTGGCGTGCGCTGCCGACCAGGACCGAGTTGATCTCATCGACCATCAGCACGCGCGTGCCGACCTCGCGCAGGATGCGGAACGCCGTCTCCCGCGTGCCCAGCCGGTTGCGGCGGGCCGACAGGTTCAGCGGCGCCCCGACCGCCTTGAGCACCTGCACGTAGAACGCCTCCTCCGAGGTGTCCTCCGGCATCAGCGCCAGCACCACCGGGTGCGGCTGCACGCCGGTCGCCTCATCGAACGGACGGGCATGGTCGCGCTGGAACTTGCGCAGCAGCATCGTCTTGCCCATGCCGGACTCTGCCAGCAGCAAGATATTCTCCATCCGGTCGCCCGGCTGCTGGTCGAACGCCTCCTGCAAGGAGGCCAGCACCCGGGCAGCCGGGTGGTGCGTGATCCATCGCCTCGACCGCATGGCCTCCAGGCGGGCGGCATCGTCAGCCATGGCGACCTGCCGGACCCCGGGATGCAGGTGGACCAGGTCATCCGCGGTCACGGCAGGAACTCCGTCCGCCAAACATCGTCCTCGGCCACCCGCGGAACCCGCCCTTGCTCGTCAGCCTCGCATCCGCCCGGGCCTGCCATGTCTGGCATCCGCTGCACAGCTGTCCCTTCCAGTTCAGCTTTTGGCTGCCGCGCCATTGCACGCCGCGCTGCTTTGCTGCCGGCGTGCGCCGCGGCGAGCACGCGCCGCTGCTCCACCACCGCCGCGGTGACCGCAGCCTCGTTCACCGTCCGATGCCCCTCCACCCGCAGCGCCAGGGTGGCCGCCCGCTGCTCCCACAGCGTCACGGGCGGGCGGCTGAGATCGGCGCTGGGAACGCGCAGGTGCCCGCCGCCGGGCACCTCGACGAACACCGCGCTCATGTCGCGCGGGTTGTACTTGACCCGGCACCGGCGCTCCGACCGGTCCAGCAGCGGCGCCAGCGCCCCGTCGTAGTAGGCCACGTTGAACAGGCGCACGCCGTCGCGGCGGACGACACGCTCCTCGAACGGCAGGAAGTCCAGCACGAAGGCTGCGGCATCGGCAGGCAGCCGGGGCGCCCCGACGGCAACGCCCTCGGCCCACGCAGCCGCAGGCGTCCGGCCCAGCGTCGAGTGGGCCTCGTTGTGGTATGGCCCCAGCACCTCCAGTGCCAGGATGCGCTCGAACTCGCCCAAGGTCAGCACGGCCCGCTGCTCGGACGGGTAGTCCCCGCGCTCGGCGACGTTGGAGAACGTCGTCCCCGGCAGCGCGTGCACCCGCCTCATCAGCGTGCCCATGAGCCGCTCGATGTGCCCGCCAAAGCGCGGCGTCGCCGGCGGGCGGTGGTCGATGCGGATGCCGTGCTGCTGGCAGCCCAGCTTGAGCGCGCGGGAGTGGAACTCCTTGGCATTGTCGAGGTGGAGCGAGGCCGGCAGGCCGTGCATCGGCCATTGCAGTACCAGGTCGCGCCCGGCCAGCCACTCCGCCTTGGGCAGCACGCCCTGCGCGACCGCCAAGGCGACGCCGGCCGCCGATGGCGGGTCGAACGACAGGTGGAAGCCCAGCACCGACCGGGAGAACACGTCAAGCAGCAGGGTGAGCCAGGGGCGGCCGAGGACGGCGCGCGACAGGTCGTCGGCGAGCTGGATGTCCACCGGCGTGTGGTCGATCTGCACGATGGCCAGTGGTACGCCGGGACGCAGCCCCGGGGCGACCGGCGTGTACTGCTGGCGTGCCGTCTCAGCACCGTCCCGCGCCGTGGCCAGCTCCTTGGGCGAGCGGGCCAGGATGCGGGACTGGATCGCCTTGCGTGACGGCGGCTTCAGGGAGGCGACGCGGCAGTCGGTTCGGATGTCGCGCTGCAGCTTGCTCAGGGTGGGCCGCTCGCGGGTCTTGCAGACAGCGTCGATGGCCTGCTCGATCCCCCGCTCGACCGCCTCGGGCAGCAGGCGGGCGCCCTGCCTTGGGCCGGGCTTGGTCACCACCAGCGAGCGGGTGACTGGCTGTGCTCTGAAAGCCTGGATCAGCCGATAGAGCTGGGCCGTGCTCAGGCCAAGGTCCCGGGCCGCAGCCGTCACCGCAACGCGGCTGGTCTTCATGGCGGCAAGGGGGCGAACTGCAGCCTCGCGGCGGACCGCCTCCGCCCAGGCCTCGTCGGGGACGTCCAGCGGGCGTGATGGCGCAACGGGCGGCTCGGCCATGATCAGCGCTCCAAGGAACCAGTCTCACCATCCTGGCGCAGAAGTCCAGTGATCCAGGAGGCAGTCTCATGAACCAGGAACGGGCAAGTCTTTGAATTTACCCGAAAGGCAGCCGCATCATCCAGGGAAACCGACAGATGGAGCAGCACTGTGGTCGGCAAAGGATGCAGTATGAGCGTGGCGGCCGGGACAGGGCAGCCATCCCCAGGAACCAGGGAGGTTGATCCTGGCAGGCGAGGAGACCGCTGCAGCCGATCAGGGGCCGGGGCACCCTGGGGCGGACGCCAGCACGCCCGGGCAGGGCGGGCACGCCCCTCGTGCGGGCGCGCCGCAGGCGGCGGAGACCCGGCGCCTCTACGCCCGCGACTGGGCGGCTTTCGAGGCGTGGTGCGCTACCTGAGGGCGGACCCCGCTGCCAGCCAGCCCCGCAAGCGCCGCGGCGCTACCTGGCGCTCCTGGCCCGCCGCCTCGCCCCCGGCGCGCTGGCCCGGCACGCCGCCGCCTTGAACGACCGGCACCGCCGCGCTGGCCACCCCACGCCCGGCGACGACCCGGGCGTGCAGGCCGCGCTGCAGGCCGCCCGCGCGGCGCACCGCGCCAAGCAGGACGCGGCGCCTGACGGCCAGCCGTCCTCCCGCCGCGCCGCGCCGCCCGGCCCGGCCCAGCTTTCGCGTATGGCCGCCCGCTGCCCGGGCGACCTCGCCGGCCTGCGCGACCGTGCGCTGCTGCTGCTCGCCGCCGCCGGCCTGGACCGCGAGGCGCTGCTGCGTCTCGATCGGGACGGCGTCCGCCTGACCGATGCCGGCGTCGAGCTGGTCCTGCCCAGCCTGGCCGGCGAGGACACGGGAGAGGCCGCCCCCACCCAGGCCGTCGTGCTGCGCCGGGCGGCGGCGGTGCTGGCCTGCCCGGTCCGTGCGCTGGAGGCCTGGATCTGCGGCGCCGGCCTCCGCTTCGGGCCGGTGTTCTGCAAGGTGGACCGCTGGGGCAACGTCGGGCACGGGCGGCTGGGTGCCGCGGCCCTGCGCGGCATCTGGCGGCATCACGCCGCCCCGGCCCGCCGCGGCCGCCGCCAGCCGGACGCGGGCTGATGGGGCGCTCCCCGGCCCAGAAGGCGAGCGAAGCGGCCGACGCGCTGCTGGGCTGGCTCGCGAGGGAGCAGGCCGCCGCTCGTAGAACGGCAGGTGCCGGTGAAGCAGTGCATGATGCAGGGCAGGGGCAGGCAGCGGCCAGGACGGCAGGGCACGACCATTCGCCGCCGGCACCAGCAGCGCACCCGGAGGAGGAACCCGACCAGGCAGCGCCGCTGCCGGCCAAGGGAGGCAAGGAGGGAGGGCTGGGGCCGCCCCTGCACCTGCCGCATCCCGACTGGCTGCACCACCGGCTGGTGGTGACCGGGGCGCCAGCCGAGGTGGCGGCGTTCCGGGCGGTGGCGGCCGGGCCGGGCGAGCTCCCGTGGCCGCTCGACCCCGACCAGGTCGAAAAGGGCATGCTGCACCTGCTGCTCTGGCCGCCCCCGCCGGGGCGCCGCACGCTCAGCGCCGCCGGCGCCCGCGCCCTGGCCGGGCAGCTGCGCGAGGCCGCCGCCCTGCGGCACGCCGCCGTGCTGGCCCGGGCCGGACGCAGCCGGGCCTGCCCCTTCGACCTGCACCAGCTCGTCCCGGTGCCGGAGGCGGTGCTGCAGCTCGGCCCCGACCACCCGGATGCCGTGCGTTGGCTGTGGGAGCACTGGGGCACCACCGAGATGCTGCGCGGCGTGCAGGAGGACCGCTATGCCACCCTGGGCCGGCATCCCGTGCCCCGGCAGGACCCGGGCGCGCTGCATCTGAGCTTCTGGTCGGCCGACTGGACGCCGTGGCGGGCGCTGGCGGCCATCGCCGGGCGCTGGACAGCGCTGCGCTTCGACACGCAGCCGAACTGCGACGGGCCATGACCGGCCCGGGTGCGGAGGCCGAGGCCGGCGCCGTCGCGCCAGCCGCTCCGGCAGCTGTGGCAGGCTGGGAGGGCGCCTCTCGGTCCACCCAACCCCTGGGCGCCCCGGTCCTGTCCGTGGGTGGCGTCGAGGGTCCGCTCGACTGGCTGGTCGAGATGGCGCGGACGCGCAAGCTCGACCTGTCGAAGCTGTCCATCCTGGCGCTGGTCGAGGCGTTCGGGGCGGCGATGACCGAGGCGCTTGGGAGGGATGAGGCGGCCCGCCCAGCGCCGGACCTGGCGCGCTGGGCCGACTGGCTCACCCTGGCGGCCGACTTGGTGCGGCTGCGCTCGGACCTGCTGCTGCCGTCCGACGCCCCTGCAGCCCGGGCCGCACATGCCGAGGCCGAGGCGCTGCGCCGCGCGCTGGCCGGGCGCGCCGAGGCGGCGGCTGCGGCGGCCTGGCTGGAGCGGCGGCCGCAGCTGGGGCAGGAGGTGTTCGCACGCGGGCGGCCGGAGGCAGCGGTGCCCGGGCCAGCGCAGCGGGCAGGGGAGGGGACCGGCCCCGCACCGGCCGTCGCGGGCGACCTCACCGCGCTGCTGCGCGCCTGTCTGGTGGCGCTGCGCGTGCCCGCGGAGGCGAGTGCCTGGCAGCCGGCGCAGCCGGCGCTGTGGCGGGTGGCGGACGCCGCTGCACGCATCGGAGAGGTGCTGGGCAGGGTGCCGGGCGGGACGGGGGCGGAGCTGGGCGTGTTCCTGCCGCGCATCGGCCCGGCCACATCGAAGCGCGAGCTGCGCTGCAAGGCCGCGGTCGCCAGCACCCTCCTGGCTGCAATGGAACTGGCGCGGGATGGGAGTCTGATCCTGGAGCAGAGCGGGTCCTGGACCGCCATCCAGGCGCAGCGCCGCTGGCCCGGTGACGGAACCCAAGTGGACCGGTGAGGCTCCGGGGTGGGTCGGGTTCGGTGATGGCCGTTGCCCCACCGCCAACGGCTGAGGAACGGCGTTCAGGCCGAGACGTTCGGTTGGTCTCTAACCATGGAGCTACCGATGGCAGGCTGGGCCAAAGCGCTGCGTTTCGCCCCGACCTCCGGGACGGTCGCCAGCGCGGCATCGACTGTTGCTCTAGCATTGCTCGCGCGGGCAGAGGGACAAGGATTTCTCCAGCCGGTCAACTCCACCAGCCACTGGATGAACGGGGAGCAAGCCGCCTCGTTCAGGGGCGCCGACATCGCCCACACGGCGGTTGGATACGCGACGCACCACGCGGCGACCGTATTCTGGGCCGTCCTCTTCGAGCGATGGGTGGGCGCGCGCCGTCCGGCTGGCGCCCTGGCCCTGGTGCCGGACGCGCTGGCGTTGTCGGCCATCGCCGCGGCAGTCGACTACGGCGCGACGCCCAAGCGGTTTACACCGGGGTGGGAGTTCGTGCTGTCCAAGCGGTCCATGGTGGTTGCCTACCTTGCGATGGCAGTTGGATTGGCAGCGGGAGCCTCGATGAACCGGCATGCCGGTTGGAACCGAATGCAATGAGCTGATGGCGGGCGTTGTTGCAGGGATCGGGCCGCTGCTGAGCTGAGCTGAGCTGTCCTGCGCGATGATCCGGCGACGCGCGAGAAGGGCAGCTCAGCCTCATCTCAATCCATGTTGGGGTGGACGGCCCCGGGGCATCTTGTGCCAAGGTTTGGTTGTCATCATCCGAACCTGAAGGACCGTCCGCATGAACCTTAAGCGCATTGGCCTCGACACGTCCAAGGCCGTGTTCACCCTGCATGGCGTGGGCCAGGACGAGAAGGCGGTCCTGCGCCGCGACATGAGGCGGGCGGAGATGGAGGCGTTCTTCGCCAAGCTGCCGCCAACACACGTGGCGCTGGAGGCGTGCGGCGGCTCGCACCATTGGGGGCGTCGGCTGGCGGCGATGGGCCACACGGTGCAGCTGATCCCGCCGCAATACGTGAAGCCGTTTGTCCGGCGCGGCAAGAACGACCGCAACGACGCCGAGGCGATCAGCGAGGCGGCGGCGCGGCCGGACATGCCAAGCGTGCCGGTGAAGTCGGCCGAGCAGCAGGCCGAGGCGATCGTGCTCTCGGCGCGTGAGCTGCTGGTCGGGCAGCGGACGCAGCTGGTCAACGCCGTTCGCGGCCATGCCGCCGAGTTCGGCATCGTAGCGGCCAAGACCATCAGCCAGCTGCCAGGTTTGCTCGAGGCCGTGGCTGCTGCGGAAACCGTGCCGGCCACGGCCAAGGAGATGCTGGCCTTTCTGGGCGCCCAGGTGGCCCAGCTCGACGCGCAGATCGGAGAGCTAGAACGCCGGATGAAGCAGCAGCACAAGGCCAACCCGGTCAGCCAGCTGCTGGCCGAGGTGCCCGGCATCGGCCCGGTCAGCGCGCTGAGCCTCGCGCTCACGATCGACCCCGGCCGGTTCCAGTCAGGGCGGCACTTCGCAGCCTGGCTCGGCCTCGTGCCGAAGGAGCACTCGACGGGTGGGCGTCAGCGCCTGGGCGGCATCAGCCAGGCCGGCAACGAGCGGCTAAGGCAGCTGCTGGTCGTCGGCGCCATGGCGGTGATCCGTTTTGCCAAGCCGGGGAGCAAGAGCGCCTCGGCCTGGCTGCTGGCATTGCTGGAGCGCAAGCCGCGCAAGCTATCGCCCTTGCGATCCGTCTGCGAAGCAGCGATCGGCGAAGCCGATCGAGGGGCAGTGGCTCTGGCCAACAAGATGGCCCGCATCGTGTGGGCCATGATGGCGACCGGGCAAGCGTATCGGGGCAGCAAGACGGTCGCCACGCCGGCGGCCGGGGCTGCCGCGGCCGCCTGACCCGCTCGCAGGCGCCTGGATGCAAAGAAAGCTGCAGGAGATGATGATCGGTCGAGCCGACGGACAAGGAACCCCGCTTGTTGCACAGGCATGCCGATGCCGCATCCGTCTTTGGGGCTTGTTCGCGGAACCCATCTGGGCCAGCGGCCATGGTGCCGCGCCAAAGATGCCATGAGGGCTGGCGGCGGATAGCCTAGAATGTCCGCCGGTGAGCAAAGCCCGGAGGGTCCCAGTGATGACGCAAACGCCTGTTCCATGTTCCGTTCCTGCCGCGCCCGATTACGACCGCACACTCGTGCTCGCCATCGAACTGAGCAACGCGAGCTGGGTGCTGGCGGCCCAGGTGCCCGGCCTGCCGCGCGTCAAGGCTAAACGAACCATCGAGCCCACGGCCGAGGCGCTGCTGGCCGCCATCCAGGGCTACCGGGAGCGGGCCAAGACGGCTGGGCGGCGGGTTGAGCGGGTGGTCGCCACCTACGAGGCGGGCTGGTCCGGCTTTTGGCTGGCGCGCTGGTTGGCCACGCACGGCATCGAGACGCACGTCGTGCAGCCATCGAGTGTCCCGGTCGACCGCCGGGCACGGCGGGCCAAGTCCGATGGGATCGACGCGGAGTTGCTGCTTCGCACACTGCTGGCATGGCTGCGTGGCGAGCCGCGGGTGTGCTCGATGGTGCCGATCCCCGCCGAGGCCGATGAGGACGCGCGCCGCTGCGTCCGGGAGCGGGAAGAACTCGTGGCCGAGCGGGTGGCCCTGGTGAACCGCATCGGCGCCGTGCTGGCGACGTTGGGCGTGGGCGAGTACAACCCGCTGCTGCGGAACCGGCGCGAGCGTCTCGACGCATTGCTCACGGCGCTCGGGACGTCGCTGCCGCCGCATGCCCATGCCAAGATCAGCCGCATGCTCGACCGCCTGGACCTAGTGCGCGCGCAGATCGCCGCGCTGGAGCAGGAGCGCGATGCGGTGCTCGAGGACGAGGTGCCGGACCGGGCAGGCGGGATGATCCAGCAGCTCGCCACCCTGCGCGGCATCGGGGTGCAAAGCGCCACCGTTCTGGTGCGCGAGGCGTTCGTGCGCGAGTTCGCCAACGGCAAGGCGCTTGGCTCCTACGCGGGCCTATGCGCGACGCCGTAGAGCAGCGGCGGCACGGAACGCGAGCAGGGCATCAGCAAGGCCGGGAACCGGCGGCTGCGGACCGTGATGGTCGAGTTGGCCTGGCTGTGGCAGCGCTACCAGCCCGGCTCTGCCGAGGTCACCTGGTTCCGTGCGCGTGCAAGCGGCACGGGCGCGCGTATGCGCGAGGTGATGGTGGTCGCCCTGGCACGCAAGCTACTGCTTGCCTTGTGGCGGTTCGCGACCCAGGGCGTGGTGTTGGAGGGTGCGGTCATGAAGCCCGCGGCCTGAGCGGCGGCAAAGGTTGAGCCTGGGCTGCACGGCAGCTCGGGCCACGGATCCAAGGGGGCGTCGCCGTTGTCCGGCTTGGCGCGAGAGTGCCGTCTCAAAGAGTGGTGCCGCCCTCCTGGAGCTCTCCCGTCCCGAATGCGGGACAGTGGTGGGGACGCAGTCCCGCCGGATGTGAGGTTTGCAGGGAAGCCCCTGCAGTGACGAGAGCTCTGCCTTGGACGATGTTGAAACCGCGCCGTGGCGCTCAAGCCTGAAGGATCACGCCATGAGATAGCTTGACCTGGACGCCCTCATGTGAGGCCGGACACATGACCGCCATCGCACCGCTTGTCAGATCATGCAGCAGACCCCTTGCACCCAAGGGGCCGTTCTCTAATCGCGCCTCCTCTGTCAACTGGCTTTTGCTTGTTGCTGCTGTTGTCGTCTTACCAGGGTCACGGTTCTCTCCGCGGTCGGCGTATGCCGCCGCAACATCCGGTCCGAAGCACA
>JAABUX010008735.1_pt1 | contig 11626 bp, 13 predicted proteins | sample 5561851 | NCBI WGS metagenome assembly JAABUX01 (sample SAMN10711883, study PRJNA513361) | rock metagenome | isolation source: Antarctica rocks | place: Antarctica: Victoria Land, Richard Nunatak red sandstone | collected 2016-01-03 | reverse complement strand
AGTCAAAGCGCTGGGCCGTGACGGAGCGCGAGCGCCTGGTGGCGCACTGGCTGGACCTTACCCGGGAGGTACTGCCGGGGATGGCCGCGGCGCATCGTTGGCCGATCCGACTGGACCACTGCTTCATGCGGGTCTGCCTGGACGACACCCTGCACCGTCCCTGGCACGAGGTGGTGTGCCGCCCGGCGATCCGTCATCTTGAGTTGGCGCAGTTGCGGGCCGCCATCGCGGTCGCCGAAGAGATCGTCGCCGACCCGGCCCGCCTGCCGGCCTTGAACCAGGCCAGCCTGGACTGGCGCCGCGCCAGTCGCGCAGGAGGCGCGAAGCCATGAACCGTCGCAGCCATCACCCTGGCGGCACTACGGCGTGCGGCGGCGCGGGTCGGCAGGCGCTGGGGCACGCGGCGGTGTCTGGGCGTTGCGCAGCGCCCCGTTGCATGCGCCGTCCTCCCCGGTGCCTAACTGGATCGTTGGCAGCAGGGCCGCCAGCGGGGTCAGCAGGACACCCAACGCAACTGCCGCCCCGGCCTTCTCCGCCAACACCGCCGCGTCCGGCCGCACATGCGGGGCGGCGAAGGTGCCGGTGATGTTGATGGGCGCCTGCAAGGTGCCGACCGTGAGGTGCTTGGAATCCGTGTTCAGTTGCAGCCCTAGCGCCTCGTTGTAGAAGCTGAGCGTTCCCTTGCCGAGCACCCGGGCCTCCTCGGTGTCCAGGAACACCGTGCGCGCCGTCGCCAGCCCCTGCTGCAAGGTGAAGTCGACGATCAGGCACTCGATCTTCGTGCGGCTCGGGATGCCCAGGGCCGACAGCAGGGCGTTGCCGAACTCCAGGCCCGACAGGTCCACCAGCAGCGCGCTCAGGTTGCCGCCCGATCCCATGTACAGCTTCAGCTCACCATTGCCGTGCCCCAGGATTTCGCTGGTTGACCGACCGGCGCCTTGGATCACCGCCCGCCCGCCGATGATCCCGGCACCCTGCCCGGCGCCGGCGCTCGTCAGCAACCGGCCGATGTCGATGCGCTGGAAGTCGATGGCGACGTTGGCCCGCACGCCCCCGCCTTGGGCGCCGGACCCCTGCTCGGCGAGGTCGATGGTGGAGGTGATCTGACCCTTGCCGAGACCGAACGCCAGCGGCGTCAGCTTCACCTCGCCATTCACGATGTTCAAGTCGGCCCGCATGTTGTCCAGCGGCTGGCTGCGGCCCTCGATCCGGTTGGCGCGGTATTTCAGGTGCACGTCGGCGACGTTCAGCTTGGGCAGGCTGATCGGGTTGTCTGGCAGCACGCGCCCGGTGTTGCGGGGCGGCGCGGCCTCGGTACCCTTGCTGGCGTCGCCGGGCTCGGCGCCGATGAAGCCGCCGAGGTCCTTGAGGTCCACCATCCGGGATTGCAGGTCCGCGGTCAGCACCGGGCGCTGCTTGGTGGTATCGACGGCGAAGTCGCCCTCCAGGTCACTGCTGCCGAACTTTCCGGCAGCATGGGTGAACCGCACCGACCCGGCGGCATAGTCCAGGTTGCCTGCGATGCTGTAAGTCGGCGTCTTCGGGATGGCGATGCCGGTCAGCGGCAGCAGCAACGACATATCCGGCCCCGCCAGGTTCAGCTTGAGGTCGGCGCCGGCGAAGGCGAGCGGGTCCTTGATGGTGCCCACCAGGGACACCTTGGTGGGGCCGTTCTCGACTTGCAGGTTCACCGGGTAGGGCGCGGCGTCGTCGCGCAGAGACAGCAGCGCGCCGCCGGTGAAATGGGCGAGGATGGGCTGCTTGGCGTAGGTGCCCTTGGCGCTGGCGACGATCTGGCTGGGCTTGTCGCCCTCGGCGTCCTTGGTGGCGATATCGACGTTGAAGTCGGCGCGCAGCTTGGCCGAGACGACATGGGCGTGACCGTCGTTGATCTGCAGGTTGCCGATCTTCGGGCCGGGGCCGGGGGCTTCGCTGCCGGAACCCTTGCTGGGGAAGGTCCAGTTGTTCGTGCCGTCCGCAAGCTGCTGCGCGTCCACCTGCGGGTGATCGACGGTGATGTCCGGGATCACGATCTGCCGGCCGTGGATGTAGGCCATCGCGTCCACGTCCACGCTCAGCTTGTCGGCGGTGGCCAGGTTGCCGCCGCCATGCCAGCCCTCGGGGTTGGCGATGGTGACGCCGTCGGCCTCGATGCGCGGCACCCAGCCCAGGCGGACGTGCAGGTGGGTGATGGTCACGGGCCGGCCCAGTGCGGCGGAGGCCTGCTTCTCGACGACGGGAATCAGCCAGTCCCACTGGAACAGCGCCACGGCGGCCACCAGCAGGGCGACGATGCCGCCGAATACCCAAGGCCACCGCCGCCGGCGTTTCTTCACTTCTGACATGCGGAGATAACGATCCGTGGCGGTCTCTGGTTGCAGCCAGCTTGCCGCAGCCGGGCCGTCCGGCCACCATCGGCGCACATCCGAGGGGGCCGCGCCGATGATCCACGAGCTTCGCATCTACCGCTGCCTGCCCGGCCGCCTGCCCGCCTTGCTGAACCGGTTCGAGCAGACGACCCTTGCGATCTGGCAGCGCCATGGCATCCGCCCGGCCGGGTTCTGGACCACCCTGATCGGCGAGAGCAACCAGGACCTGACTTACATGCTGGCGTGGGAGGGCCTGGCCGAGCGGGAGGCCAAGTGGACCGCCTTCCAGTCCGATCCGGAGTGGATCAGCAAGCGGGCCGAGAGCGAGGCGGGCGGCCAGATCATCGCCAACATCACGAGCAGCCTGCTGCAGCCGACCGGGTTCTCGACCGTCAAGTAAGCGGGCGTCACGGTGCGGGCAGGCGGGTCCAGGAGCCGCCTCAGACCGCACGCCAGCCGGGCTTCGCGGGATCGGTGAGCGCGTAGTTTACCGGTCCGGTCCCGCAGATCGCGATGATCGCCGGCTCGGCTCCCCTACGGACTACGCCGTCATAGTGCGGGGTCCCCGCGACCCGGCGCACGAAGCTGCCGGCCGGGACGGGAACGCAAGCCGCCGGGTCGAAGTCCGCGCCGCTGTTGCACCACCAGGTGCCCGAAACCACCACGCAAAGCCGGTCCGTGGTGTAGGTGTGCGGCGCGCTCATGTAGCCGGGCCACCAGCGCACCAGCGTATAATACAGGCCCGGCGCGGTCGTGCTGCCGGCTAGTGGGCACATATCGACGCTGCGCTCGGGATAGCCGGGGTTCGGCGCCCAGTCGTGCTCGGCCGGCGGGCGGATTATGGTCTGCGCCGGGTTGAGCGGGCTGGCCCGGGCAGCTGATGCGAATGCTAGGGGCAGTGCAGCGAGCAGTACGTCGCGTCGAATGGTGTCCATGGTGCGTCTTCCCTGTGGTTTTTATGTTGGGCGGGGTCGGTTGCCCCTTGCGTCCAAGCATTACCTTGCCGGGTGGCAGCACGCTTTCCAAGCCTGCCGAGAATGCCCTGAGAGCCGGGCGGCTCCCTCTTCCTTTGGGAAAGAGAGGGAGCAGGCAGTAGGCGGGGCTTGACGTGGCCGGCCCGGCTGGTGCCCATCCCGGACGCCAACCAGGGACCTGCCCGATGCCGTTGAAGGCCGCCGTCATCCCCGTCACGCCCATCCAGCAGAACTGCACCCTGATCTGGGACGATGCCACCATGCAGGCCATCGTCGTCGATCCCGGCGGCGACGTGCCGCGCATCCTGGAGGCAATCCGCAGCCTGGGCCTGAAGGTGGAGCGCATCCTGCTGACCCATGGCCACTTCGACCACGCCGGCGGCGCCGCGGAGCTGCGGGACGCGCTGCCCGGCGCCGAGCTGGCCGGTCCCGACGAACGCGACGCCTTCCTGCTGGACAGCCTGGAGGAGACGTCGGCCAAGTACGGCATCCCCGGCGCCCGCAACATCCGCCCGGACCGCTGGCTGCGGGAGGGGGAGCATGTCATGCTCGGCAGTCATCGCCTTGAGGTGCTGCATGCGCCGGGGCACACGCCGGGGCACATCATCTTCGTGGACCGGGCGGCGGCGTTCGCGCTGGTGGGGGACGTGATCTTCCAGGGGTCGGTCGGCCGCACCGACATTCCGCAGGGTGATCATCCGACGCTGCTGCGCTCGATCCGCGACAAGGTGATGCCGCTGGGGGACGCGATGGCCTTCCTGTGCGGGCACGGGCCTGGATCGACCGTGGGCATGGAGCGGCAGACCAACCCGTACGTGCGCGAGGCCCTGGCGATGAAGGACTAGGTTGGGCCGCTTCTGCCTCGTCGCTATCCTGCTGGCGGCGCTGCCTGCGGCCCTGCCGGCGTCGGCCCAGGACGCGCCGCAGGGCTGGGCCGACGCGTGGGACTTCCTGGTGCAGAACGTGTGCGTCGATGCCCGGGACCGGCCCTTGCCGGGGATCAGCCCGCTCGACGGCGCGGCCTGCCCGCGGCAACGCAAGCTCGCCGCCGGAGAGCGGCTGCCCTACCATAAGCGCGACTGGCCCGGCATCGCTGACCGGGCGACCCACCCCGGCGGCTACCAGGTCAGCGACTCCGTGCCGGTCCGCACCCAGCTTGGCCCCGCGGTGGTGCAGACCTACGACTTCGGCGATGACGGCCGCGCCTTCGGCCGGTTCGATGCTGGGGATGGCGGGCAGGTCGCGTTCTTCTCCGGGCAGACGGCGTCGTTCGGGATCACGGAGGACGGCGGGGCCGGGCTGCAGCTTTTCATCGGGCCGGGCTGCCGTCCCTTGGACTCCTGGGTGATCGTGGACAGGGGCTTCGCCGCGCAGCAGGCCGGCGAGGCGCTGGCCCGCATCACCCGGCGCGCGGACCGCTGCCCGGACCACCTGGGCTACGCCTACACCCGCTGGCATGTGCAGCCCGTGCAGTACCGGACGGCCTCGCACGGCCAGACTGGCAGCGCCGCGCTGCCGACGCTGGTGTCCGAGCACTTCGGCGGCAAGGACGTGGCGGGCGCGGACCACCTGGAGCGCATGTACTTCACGCATTCCCTGGGCTACACCCGCTGGGAACGCTGGCAGAACCTGGCGGTGCATGACCGCTTCCGCGAGCAGGCGGCGGCGTTGGCGGCGTCAGGCCGATGTGCGCCAGGACTGGGTGCGCCAGCCCCGGCAGGCTGGATGATGGTGGACTGCCGCGAGTGGACGCAGATGGCCCCGTCAAGCGATCCCCAGGGCGACCCACCCGGGTTCTGGCTGGACCGGCTGCGCACGGCCCCGGCCACGGCGGCGATCTTCGCGCCCTGATCCGGCGCGGGTGCAACCAAAGCTTCACGCCCGCCTCCCTCGGCAGCACCGGCCCAGTTGGGTATCCCATGCCTCGCTTTGGTTGCGGAGGCGTTGCAGTGGCACCAGGATCGGCCGGCGCGTTGGCGGCTCCGCACTCCCGTGGCGCCGGGTCGGGCGTTGGCCTGTTCCTGCGGCGCTGGCTGGCGAACCCGTTGCAGATGAGGTCGGTCGTGCCGTCCTCTCCCGCGCTCTGCCGCCGGGTGGTGGACCAGGTGCGGCGGCAGGGTGACGAGTGAGTGGTGGAGCTGGGCGCGGGCACCGGCGTGATTTCCCGCGCGCTGCTGGCCGGAGGGGTGCCGGCGGATCGGGTTGCGGTGGTGAAGATCGTGCCGAGCCTGGCCGACCACCTGCGCGACACCCTGCCCGGCGTCGATGTCGTCACCGGCGACGCCCGTGCCTTGCCGGATCTGCTGCCTCGCGCCCGGCACGGCCGCATCGGCACCGTCATCTGCGGCATCCCGCTGGTGCTGCTGCCCGTGATGGAGCAGCGGCGCTTCATCGACGCCATGCAGGCGGTGGCGCCGGGCCGCGGCTTCCTGCACTACAGCTACTGCGCCATCTCGCCGCTGCCGCACCGCAAGCACGGCCTGGCGGCGCGGCGGGAGGCCTGGACGCCGCTGAACCTGCCGCCGGCGAGCGTCTGGCGCTACAGCCCGGCCTGATGCCGCACCGGTGCATTTTCGTCTTGGCGGCGCAACGGCCTTCGGGTTACGTACGGCATCATGACATTCACGCTGGCGCAGCTTTCCGATACTCATCTGGGCGCTCGCACCCCGCTGTTCCGGGCGAACTTCGACCGAGTTGCGGCGGCGCTGCACGACTTGCGGCCGGATCTGCTGGTTCACACCGGCGATGTGTCCCTGGACGGCGCGGACCAGGAGGCGGACCTGACCTACGCCGCTGGCGCCCATGCCCGCCTACCGGGGCCGGTGTGGTGCGTGCCGGGCAACCACGACGTGGGCGACCATCCGGAGCGCGCACCGCAGCAGCCGGTGGACGACCTCCGGCTGGATCGTTTCCGCCGCCACATGGGCTGGGACCGCTGGGTGCAGGACCATGCCGGCTGGCGGCTGCTGGGGCTGAACAGCCAGGTGATGGGCGCACATCCCGAGGCGGACGCGCAGGCGGCGATGATCACGGAGGCGCTGGACAGCCTGGGCGACCGGCGGCTGGCGGTATTCATCCACAAGCCGTTCTTCGCCGCCGATCCCGATGAGGCTGTGTTTGACTACTGGTCGGTCCCGCCATTCGCGCGTGCGCCGATCCGCCCCATCCTGGCGCACCCGGCGCTGCGCCTGGTCGCGTCCGGCCACCTGCACCTGTACCGGGAGCAGCAGCGCGGGGCCGTGCGCTTCGTCTGGGCGCCGTCCGTCGCCTTCGTCGTCGGTCCCTCTGAGCAGCCGGACCTGCCGGGAGACCGGCCCTGCGGCTTCCTGATGCACGAGTTCGGGGATGATGCCGTGACCACACGCCTGGTGGTGCCGGACGGCATGGAGCGGCCGTTCATCCAAGATGTCCGCGACGAGGCGTATCCCGGGTGATGGCCGAGGGCATCCGCATCGAGGGCATCGGCAAGCGGTTCGGCCCCGTCCCGGTCCTGCGCGATGTGTCCGCTACCCTGGCCGCGGGCGAGTTTCTGTCCCTGCTCGGCCCCTCTGGCTGCGGCAAGACGACCTTGCTCCGCATCCTGGCTGGGCTGGAGGTGGCGGACGCCGGCCGCGTGGTGATCGGCGGGCGCGACGTGACCCGGCTGCGCCCGGCCGAGCGCGACGTGGCAATGGTGTTCCAGAACGCTGGCCGCGCCGGCGGTGATCGCGCTGACGGCCTTGCTGCTGCCGACCGCCGCCGTGATGGCGCTGTCGCTGACGGACATACGAGAAGACGGTGTCGTTCAACGGACCCGAGGGCCTGGCCGCGGTGCGCCTGCTCGACCGCATGGTGAGAGAGGGCAAGATGCCGCTGCTGACCACGGAGGCGGCCCAGGCGTTCTATGCCGGCAAGCTCGGCATGGTGATGGGCACCACGGCCTACATCGGCCAGTTCCAGCGCAGCATCGGCCCCGACGTGGAACTGCGGACGACGCGGATGCCGGTCATCACGCCCGGGGGCAAGCTGCCGACCGGTGGCAGCGCGGTGGTGATGTTGACCCGCGACCCGGCCCGGCAGGACGCCGCCTGGCGCTTCGTGCAGTTCGCCGCCGGGCCTGTCGGGCAGGCGATCATGGTGCGCGGCACCGGCTACGCCCCCAGCAACACCCTGACGCTGGACAACGACCGCTACCTGGGCCGTTTCTACCGCGAGAACGCGCTGTTCCGCCCGGCGATGGAGCAGATCCCGATCATGCAGCCCTGGTATACCTTCCCCGGCAGCAACGGCGTCTGCATCACCCAGGCTATCGTGGACAACCTGGCCCGCATCGTCGAGCAACGCGCGACGCCGGAAGCGGTGCTGGCCGATGTCACGGCAGAGGTGCAGCGGCTGCTGCCGCGAAGCTGATGCGGGGTGCGGCGGGCTGGACGGAGGCTAGGCCGCCAGGAAATCCGAGGGATGGAACAACTTGACTCCGTGGCGCTGGCAGCCGTCCGCGACCAGCCGGGTCATGTCGTCCACCAAGGCAGTGATGCCCTCCCGCTCGCACATCATGCCCTTCCAGGCCCGGTACGTGCCCTCCCACCCTGCCTTGCGCGGGCGCAATAGGCGGTCGAAGGCTGGCCATAGGGCGTTGCGCTCGGCCGCCTGGGCATTTGAGTACTGCTCACGCAGGACTTCGGGCAGGTGGATCACCCGGCTGAACGCCGTTGGGCCAGGTGCCGAGGCGTAGCGGGCCAGCGCGTGCCAGGGGCCACCCTGCCGCTCGTTGCGGAAGGTGACGATCACATGGCGGATGTGCGGGTTGGCGAGGATGAAGCGGTGCAGCAACGGGGAGGCAGGATGGTCGATCAGGGTGTTGTCCACGTCCCACGCGATGTCCATGTGAGTCGCCAGCCGTTGTAGCGCCGGACTGGATGGCCGGACGACGCGGGGGGCGTCCCAGGGTGCAAGCCGGGGCGCGGTGGCGCTGTCCATTCTGGGCTGACCTTCCGTGGCTGGGTTAATACAGGCCACAGCGCCGGCACTTCGTCAATCAAAAGCACTAAGTTTTAACGATTGCCAGCGTTTGTGAACTTCTGTGCCCGCCGAAAACCAGCCTGGGGGGCCAGCCTAGAGGCCATGTGGACCGGGCAGGCTGGCAGTGGGTGACACTGCCGCCCTGGGTGGGGCAGGGTGCGCGGGTGAACGAGCGTGACGCCATCGCCGCATCGGGCGGCGCCGTCCATTGGCTGCATGCGCCGGGGAAGGTCCGGCTGCGCGCTGCAAGCTGGCCCGGCGCTGGCCCGCCGGCCCTGCTGCTGCATGGCCGCACCGAGTTCATGGAGAAGTACCTGGACGCCGTCGCCGAGTTGCGGGCGCGCGGCCATGCCGTCTGGTCGCTGGACTGGCGCGGCCAGGGCCGGTCCAGCCGCCTGCTGCCGGACCCGGCCCGCAACCACGTCCGCTCGTTCGGCGACCACCTGGACGACCTGGACCTGCTGCTGCGCCTGGTGCCGCCGGGGCCGGTGCTGGTGATGGGGCAGTCGATGGGCGCGCACCTGGCCCTGCGCCTGGCTGCGCGCCGGCCGGGGCGGGTTGGGCGGGCGGTGCTGGTCACGCCGATGATCGACTTCCTGCGGCCCTGGCACGGGCCGCTTCCGCTGATCCGCGCGCTTGGCGGGGCGGCGGCGCTGTTCGGGCTGGGGGGCCGCCCCGCCCCGGGCACGCGCCGCGCCCCGGACCCGGAGCGGGCGTTCGAGGACAACCCGCTGACCTCCTGCCCGCGCCGCTTCGCCGACGACCTGGCCTGGCTGCGCGACCCCGGCCTGGCGGTCGGCGGCGCGACCTGGGGCTGGCTGCGCGCCGCGGCGGCCTCCATCGCAGTGCTGCGGCGGCCGAGGTTCGCGGAGGCGCTGGACCTGCCGGTGCTGATGGTGCTGGCCGGCGCCGAGCGCATCGTGGACAACGCCGCCGCCCGCGCCTTCGCCGCCCGGCTGCCGCGGGCGACGGTGCTGGAGCTGCCCGGCGCGCGGCACGAGCTGCTGCGCGAGCATGACGCGCACCAAGTTGCATTCTGGGCGGCGGTGGACAGCTTCCTATCCCCTCCTCCCAAAGCGGGAGAGGGGGTCAGCCCGGGTCGGCCGTCAGTCCCGCGGCCTTGATGCCCGCCAGCGCCGCCGCCTCGTCATTGTCGCTGGTGTCGCCGGACACGCCGACCGCGCCCAGCAAGGCCCCCCTGCATCGCGCACCAGCACGCCGCCGGGCACGGGGATCAGCGCCCCGCCGGCCGCATGGGTGACGGCGGCGATGAACGTCGGCTGCTCCGCCGCACGCGTGGCAATCGCGCGGGAGCCGATGCCCAGCGCCAGCGCGCCATGCGCCTTGCCGTGCGCGATCTCGCCGCGCCTCAGGCTGGTGCCGTCTTCCGCCGCCAGCGCCTTGGCGGTGCCGCGCGCGTCCAGCACGGTGACGACCAGCGGCTTCAGGCTGTTGCGCCGCGCCTCCGCCAGGGTGGCGGTCACGATGGCTTGGGCTTGGATCAGGGTCAGGCCGGTCATGCAGGGTCCTTCGATGCGGCGCCCGTCTGCACGCGCGCCTGCCAGTCGGCAAGCACGTCGTGGACGGTCTGGGTCCAGGGAATGGCAGGCGCCCAACCCAACAGGCGCCGGGCCAGGCCCGCATCCCCGGCAGCGAGAGGGACGTCGGTCGGGCGCAGTCGGGCGCTGTCGGTCTGCACCTCCGCGGTGACGCCCGCCGCGTCCAGCAGGGAGTGCAGCACGTCGCCCACCCGGCGTGGCTGGCCGGACGCCACGTTCAGCACCGTGCCCGGCGGCAGCGCGTCCGCATGCTGCACGCAGGCGGCATAGACGGCGCACACGTCGCGCACGTCCAGGAAGTCCCGCAGCGGCGACAGGTCGCCCACCCGCAGCACCGGCGGCTGCTGCCCGGCCGCGATGCGCGCCACCTGCTCCGCGAAGGCCGGGATGACGAAGGCCGGGGCCTGGCCGGGGCCGGTGTGGTTGAAGGCGCGCACCCGCACCACACGCAGTCCCTCCGCCGCCATGGCGCCCAATGCCAGGTCGGCGGCGGCCTTGGTGGCGGCGTAGGTGTTCAGCGGGGCCGGCAAGGCGTCCTCCGCCAGCGGGCGCCCGGCGCGGAAGCTGGCGCCGTAGATGTCGGCGCTGGAGGCGAACACCATCATGCTGCCCGGCGCATGGGCCAGCAGCGCGCGGGCCAGGTTCAACGTGCCGCCCAGGTTGACGCGCCAGGCCAGGTCCGGGTCGGCCCGCGCCGCCGGGATGGCGGCGACGGCGGCCAGGTGGACCAGCGCGTCCGGCGGTGCTGCCGCAACGGCCGTATCGACGGCAGCCGCGTCGGTGATGTCGAACGCGGCGGCGTCCAGCAAGGCGCCGGGGAACGCCGCTGCCAACGCCCGCATCAGATGCTGCCCGACGAAGCCGCCCGATCCCGTGACCAGGACCCGGCGGGGCGGCGTGTGAAGCAGGGGGGCCTACCGCGCCATGCGCGCGCGGTGCCGGGCCAGGTCGGCATCGACCATCTCGGCCACCATCTCGCCCAGGCTGACCTCGGGGGACCAGCCGAGCCGCTGCCGCGCCTTGGACGCGTCGCCCAGCAGCACGTCCACCTCGGCCGGGCGCATGAAGCGCGGGTCGGTCCGCACGTGGTCCTCGTAGTTCAGGTCCACATGGCTGAAGGCGGTGCGGCACAGGTCACGGATGCTGGTTGTCTGCCCCATGGCGATCACGTAGTCGTCCGCCGCCTCCTGCTGCAGCATTATGTGCATGGCGCGCACGTAGTCCCGCGCATGGCCCCAGTCGCGCTTGGCGTCGAGGTTGCCCAGCGGCAGCTCGTGCGCCAGGCCGAGCTTGATGCGCGCCACGCCGTCCGTCACCTTGCGGGTGACGAACTCGATGCCGCGCAGCGGGCTTTCGTGGTTGAACAGGATGCCGCTGCTGGCGTGCAGGCCGAAGCTTTCCCGGTAGTTCACCGTCATCCAGTGGCCATACAGCTTGGCTACGCCGTAGGGGCTGCGCGGGTAGAACGGGGTGCGCTCGGACTGCATCGGTTCCTGGATCAGCCCGAACATCTCCGATGATGACGCCTGGTAGAAGCGTGCCTCGGGCCGGGCGATCCGCACGGCTTCGAGCATGTTGCCGACGCCCAAGGCCGTCACGGTGCCGGTCAGCAGCGGCTGCTGCCAGCTTGCGGCGACGAAGCTCTGTGCGGCGAGGTTGTAGATCTCGTCGGGCTTGTGGGTCTGGATGATGCGGATCAGGCTGCTGAGGTCGGTCATGTTGC
>JAABUX010008734.1_pt1 | contig 11627 bp, 12 predicted proteins | sample 5561851 | NCBI WGS metagenome assembly JAABUX01 (sample SAMN10711883, study PRJNA513361) | rock metagenome | isolation source: Antarctica rocks | place: Antarctica: Victoria Land, Richard Nunatak red sandstone | collected 2016-01-03 | reverse complement strand
AAATCTTATTATAAATCTTAATCAAAAAATAAGCCTACTCGCCGGCAAGGGGCGTATAATTTCGTGACAGCTCGGTCAAAATCAGCTCGGCACGCCGCTTCAGATCGTCTACAGTCTCGCTGATCTCCTCGTGCGTGTGTACGTTGGGGCGGCGCAGCGCCAGCAGTCCAATCAGAACTCCCGTCAGCGCTCCCGCGCCGACCCCTGCGAGGACAAGAACACCGACGTTCAAACGTGGATTTCGATCAGTCATAGGAAGGTAACACAAGAAGACAGGAATAAAAAAGTCTAAAGACGCCGCTGAATTGTCGCGCCGCCCAGCACTGTTTCACCGCTCAAATCGTACAGCACCAGCGACTGGCCGGGCGTGACCGCCCGCAGCGGCATGTCGAAATGGACGGCAATCTCGCCGGATTTCTCGCTTTCGTGTACGACGGCGGCAACAGGTTCCATGTTATACCGTATTTTCACCAGAACAGGCCGGGATTCCTGCACGCCGGGCCAGCCGACCCAATTTATATCATCCGCGACCAGTCCCTCTGCCAGTAAATCGTCGTTGCCGCCGACAGTGATGGTGTTAGTGTCTGCGTCTATGCCGACCACATAGAGCGGGATTGGGGAGCCGACATTGACGCGCTTCCGCTGGCCGATGGTATAAAATGCAATGCCGTCATGGCTCCCGCGACGCCGCCCGCTCGTGTCCACAATGTCGCCGCTCTGCACGGTCTCCGGCGCACGCTCCGCCAGAAAGTCCGTGTACGAGCCGCCCTGCACAAAGCAGATTTCCTGAGAGTCAGGCTTGTTGCTCACGGCCAGGCCAAGCTCTGCCGCAATTGCCCGCGTCTCGGCCTTGTTCGTGACCGAGCCGAGCGGCATCATGGTATGCGCCAGCTCTTCCTGCGTAAACCGATACAGCGCATAGGTCTGGTCTTTGTCGTGATCCAAAGCCCGGAGCAGTGTCCAGCGGCGCGTGTCTTCATCAAACCCCGCGCGGGCATAGTGGCCGGTCGCCAAAAACTCCGCGCCGAGGCCGCGGGCCTTTGCCATCAGCGCATCAAACTTCACGTAGCGGTTGCAGTTGACACAAGGATTTGGGGTGCGTCCGCGCTTGTATTCGGACACGAAATTGTCAATGACTTTTTCGGCGAAGAACTCCCGGAAATTGAGAACGTAATGGGGAATGCCGAGCTTTGCCGCCACGCGCCGGGCGTCTTCCACCGCGCCGAGCGAGCAGCACCCCGCGCCTTTGGTTTCGGTCGTGCTTTCCTGCCATATCTGCATCGTGATGCCCAGAACGTCATAGCCCTGACGCAGCAGCAATCCTGCCGCGACCGACGAATCCACCCCGCCGCTCATGGCGACTACTACTGTCTGCTTTGCATTGGACATTGAATTGAAACTTCTTCTAGGCCGCCAAACGCGCCAGCGCTTTGGCATAAATCTTTGCGGCCCGAATCAAATGCTCTACGGGCCAGCACTCGTCTTTTTCGTGCGGGCCGCCGTCACCTGCGGCCTGATCCGGGAAGCTGGGGCCGAAGGCCACGCCTTTTGCCATCGCGCGGGCGTAAGTCCCGCCTCCCATCGTCTGCGGCGCGGTCATGTCGCCGGTCTCATCCCGGTAAACTTTCAGCAGGGTCGCTACCAGCGGGTCATCCTGCAGCACATACAGCGGCGGCTGGTCGGTCAGCGATTCCAAAGCCCAGCCGGAGCCGTCAATCCCTGCCTCTAAACACCCGCGCAGGGTGTCTTGGTTCCAAGTCACCGGGTAGCGGATATTGAACGTCAGCGCCGCCCGGCCGTTTGCGATTTCCGCGATGCCGAGATTGCACGTTAATGACCCGGCGACTTCGTCCCGGCCTTCAATGCCGAGCAAAGCGCCCTTCGTGTCGCCTGCCCATTTTTGTATCTGCTGGACGACTGCAATCTGGTCTTCCTGATGGTCCAGCAGCAGAGCATCACAGAGGACCGCGACGGCATTCACCCCGTTATCGGGCGTGCTGCCGTGCGCCGAGATGCCTTTAGCCGTCACGCACAGCTTGTTGGCCTCCAGTTCTTCCGTCGTAATTCCTACTACCGCGTTGAGCCGGGCGATGGTGGCGGCCCAGGGCCGCGGGCCGTCTTTGAGAACAGCAACCGCCGTGTCGGGAACCATGTTGGGCCGCTCGCCGCCCCTCAATGACTCCAAATGAATGCGGTGGCCTTCCGGCGGCGCGGGCCGGGTCAAAACGGCGTTTGCAATCCCTTTTTCGGCATACACTAAGGGAAACATGGCGTCCGGCGTGAAGCCCGTCGCCGGCATTTCCTCGTGGGCAAAGTAATACTTGACGCAGCCAAAGCCGCTTTCCTCGTTTGCGCCGAGAATCAGCCGGACACGTCGGGTCAGCGCCGCGCTGCAGCCTTGAAGCGCCAGGATCGCCCAAAGGCCCGCCATCGCCGGCCCTTTGTCGTCTAACGCGCCCCGCGCATAAATCTTGCCGTCCGCGATCTCCGCCCCGAACGGCGGATGCGACCAGCCAGAGCCGGGCGGCACGACATCCACATGGGCCAGGACGCCGACAATCGGGGCGTCGGCGGCGACGCCCGGCGCGGCCCATTCGGCATGGACCGCATAGCCGTCCACGTTCTTCGTCGTGAGGCTATGCTGCTCCGCGACTTCCAGCCCGTATTCCAGCGCCTTTAGCGTTTCCAACCCGAATGGCGCGCCCAGCGCGGCTTCGCCTTCCACGCTCGGAATACGCAGCATCGCTTGGGTCGTTTCAACGATCTCGGCCCGGTGCGCGTCGATCCATTCCGAAAGCTGCGCGTCTAATTGCTTGAAATTGTCCAAAGTTTTGTTGCTTCCTGCGAAAGAGGGATACCTGTCAATTATCCACAAAAAGCGGCCTGCCGTCAATGCAAAATCAGCACGACCGCTTCCGGGGAGCGCAGCAGGCGCAGCGGAACCGCCGAGCCTTCCATGCCCCGGCTCACAATCAGCGTCCGGCCCCCGATGCTTCGGCGTCCGGCCCATGTCACCGCGCTGCCCGGCGGCAGGTGCGGGTGAAGCCAGCGGTGCAGCGGGCGGCTGACCCAATCCAGCAGCATGATCTGTCCGCCGTGCGTATGTCCGCACAGCACGGCCAGCGGCCTAACCCCCGGCAGGTAGACAGCGTCCGGGTTGTGCGCCAGCACAATTCGGGGCGTGTTGGGTTCCAAATCATCAAACTTCTCGTACCAGTCCATCTGCGCCGCCGCGTCTTTGTAATACGCGGGCGGCAGGTAACGCTTGGAATCGTAATACGCCGGGGCCTCCTGCAAGTCATCCAGCCCAACAATCAGCAGACGCTGCCCGCGCATCGTTACTGCCGCCGCGGTATTTCGCAGAACTCGGACGCCGCTGTTCTCCAAACACGCGATGACCGGGGCGACGTTGCCGGCAAAACTGCTGTAATCATGGTTGCCCAGCACGGCATAGAGAGGAATTCTGAAGCCTGCCAGCGCTGCGAGGCCCGGCCGAAGCAAATCAAGATAGCCCGGCTCAACGTCTACATAATCGCCGCCCAGCAGAACCAGATCAAACGGCTCCGCGTCGTGCTGCCGGCGCAGGCGCTCCATCTTCGCCCGAAGTCCGGCGGGACGGCTAAAGCGCCCTAAATGCCAGTCCGTCAGCAGCAGAATGCGAACCGGCTTCGTGAGACGTTTCTCAGGATCGGCGACCTCATGCTTTGTGAGGGTCAACCGGCGCGGCTCAATTCCCCAGCAATAAATAGCAAGCAGGCCAAGCAGAAGGCCGAGAAGTTTAGGCAAAGAACGGAACATAATCGCTCGTCGGATATGATATAGAACGAGTGACTAAAGTCACTCGCTGGAAGGCGTTCGGAAGTACCACCTGTCCAGGGGACAGAAGAATCAAGAAGTTCGGCAAATATTGTCTTCTGTCCCCTGGACAGGTGGTACTTCCGAACGCCTTCCAGCGAGAGAGTTCACTCCCTTGTACTTCGCTTCGGCCGCCGCGTTCTCCATATCATAACCGCAACGACTACAACGTCCAAAAGCATACTGGCGCACGCCGCCGCCACGAAGACCTTATACGGCACATGCAAGTAGTCCAAAGTTAGAACTACTATCATGGACAAGAGAAGAATGCTCTGTGCCAGCGGTTCATTGAAGATCGGTTTCTTCTTCAGTATCGGCGGCCTTTCAGCGGTTGAAAGCGGCGTCCGAGTCATGCTGAACTTAAACATCTCCGTCCTCCTCTTCCTCCGCCGCCTGCGCTTTTCGCCCGGCCATTCGCGCTTTGATCGCGGCCTCAAAACCGTTGTCGGTCGGCTCATAATACGGCTGGGTTTGGACGCCTTCGGGCAGGTACGTTTGCGCGACATAGTTGCCGGGATACTCATGCGGGTTCAGGTACGGCACGTCGCCTTTCGCGGCCCGGCCTGTGCCGCTGCGGCTGTCGCGCAGGGGCTTTGGAACAGGGATGGCACGCTCGGTCTCGACATCGGCCAGCGCCCGCTTTAGGCCAATATAAGACGCTTTAGATTTGGGCGCAGCCGCGAGATACGTCACGGCCTGGGCTAAGTTGAGCTGGGCTTCCGGCAGGCCGACGTACTCGACGGCGTGCGCGGCGGCATTGGCGACAAGCAGGCCCATCGGGTCGGCGTTGCCGACATCTTCGGAGGCGAGTATGACGAGGCGGCGGGCGATAAAGCGGGCATCTTCCCCGGCGGACAGCATCCGGGCCAGATAGTACAGGCCGGCGTCGGGATCGCTGCCGCGAATGGACTTGATAAACGCCGAAATCGTGTCGTAGTGCGTATCGCCGGTCTTATCATATGTCAAAGCCCGCTGCTGCAGGGCTTCCTCGGCAATGGCTTTCGTCACCAACCGCACGGCATCGGCCTTGCGCGACTCAGGCCGGGTCGTCGTCGCGGCAAGCTCCAGGGCGTTCAAGGCCGTCCGGACGTCGCCGTTGGCTTTGTCAATGAGATGGGCACGGGCGTCGGTTTCCAGCACGACGCGCAGGCGGCCCAAACCGCGCTCGTCATCGGAGACGGCCCGGTCCAGCAAATTCCCAAGCTGATCGTCGGAAAGCGACTCGAACGTAAAGACGCGGGCGCGGGAGAGCAGCGGGGCGTTGACCTCAAAGTAGGGGTTTTCTGTGGTCGCGCCGATCAGCACAACCGTCCCGTTTTCCACATGCGGCAGCAGGGCGTCCTGCTGAGACTTGTTGAAGCGGTGGATTTCGTCAATAAACAGCACGGTCTTTTTGCCGTACATTCTTCGGCGAAGCGCCGCCGCTTCAATGACTTTGCGTAAATCGGGAATACCCTGCGTGACCGCCGAGAAGTTCTCAAAGTGCGCCTGCGTCCGGTGTGCGATAATCCCCGCCAGCGTGCTTTTGCCGACCCCCGGCGGACCGAAAAAGATCACCGAAGTCAGCGCATCTTCTTCAATCGCTCTTCGAAGCAAACTGTCCGGCCCCATAATCCGCGCCTGCCCGACAAACTCTTCCAGCGTCTGCGGCCGCATCCGGGCGGCAAGCGGCGTATTCGGGGCGGTTTCGGGCGCGGCAGGGGTGTCATCAAACAAATCCATAAGCTATTGTAGCACACGGTTTCCTGGGTATAGTCACGGCATGGATGACATGCTTTCGCTGTTTGAGGACGAAACACCTAATGCGCCTCCGCCGCCTCTGCCGCCGTCGTGGCTTGACGCGCTCGGCGGCGAGTTCCAAAAGCCATACTGGCTGAAATTGCAGGAGTTTGTCGCGGAAGAGCGGCGGCAAGCCCCCGTGTATCCGCCGGAAGCCGATGTGTATTCGGCGTTTCAGCTGACGCCGCTGGAAGAAACGCGGGTCTTTTTGCTGGGACAGGACCCGTATCATAACGCCGGGCAGGCGCATGGCCTGTGCTTCAGCGTCCGCCCCGGCGTCGAAACGCCGCCGTCCCTTGCCAACATGTATAAAGAGCTGCGTGATGACTTAGGCTGCCGCATCCCGAACAACGGTTACTTGGTGCCGTGGGCCAAGCAGGGGGTACTGATGCTCAATGCCGTGCTGACGGTCCGGGCGCACACGGCAAACTCCCACAAAAACAAAGGCTGGGAAACCTTCACCGACAGCGCGATCCGTGCCGTGAACGCCCAGCCGAACCCAATCGCGTTCGTGCTGTGGGGCGGGTACGCCCAGAAAAAACTGCCCTTGATTGACATAACGCGCCATACGGTTATTCAGTCGGTGCATCCGTCCCCGCTGTCCGCCCGCAGCGGCTTCTTCGGCAGCCGCCCCTTTTCCCGGATCAACGCCGCGCTCAAACCCTACGGTACGCCGCAGATAAACTGGTAGATTGAGGATATTTAGATTCCCCCTAGCCCCCAATAATGGGGGAACATGAAAAGATTTCAGAGAGGCGATCTTGTTCCGTTCCGGTTCCCCCATTATTGGGGGCTAGGGGGAATCTTCCCGCCACGGGTAAAAATTGTAAATCAAGCCGCGCCATTCGCCGTGCGACTCAAAGAACGCATGGACTTCTTTGTCGGTGACGGGGTGGCCTAGCTCCTGAGACAACGCAGCGCGGGCGACGGAGTCGGAGTTGACGTGTTCCGGCTTGCCGAGATACAGCAGCAGGCAGGCCGCACCGTAGGGACCGATGCCGGGCAGTCCCAACAGACGTTTCCGCAGGTCCGCCGCCAAAAGCGTTTCGGACTGCCAGGCTTCTAAGTCTAACTTGCCGCCGGCAATCGCCGACGCAATCGCGTGAACATAGGCGTTTCGATAGCCCATGCGTGCCGTAGTCGAAAACTCTTCCAGCGGTACGGCGGCGATTTGCGCGGCAGTGGGGAAACATTTGCCGCCCGTTCCGAATGCGCCGACAAGCCGCGCGGTCATGGCGATTGTCTGCGCCCAGGTTGTGTTTGTCGTGGCGATGACTTTCACGACATCTTCAAACAGCGTCGGCGAACGTAGCATTCGGCCACGGACATTGTCGGCAATCGCCGCCAGCGCAGGCTGAGTGCGGCAGTAGGCGTGAAATTCGTCCAGCGGCATATCTATTTGGAGCGTCCGCCGGACACGGGCCGCGATTTCCTTCCTGTCGGCATCCGCGTCGGTTTCAACAACGACTTCGCCGTCCCCTGCGCGGATTGCCAAATTGACGACGCGCCCATCGCCTAAATCTTCGACGCGGGAAAGTGTCTGCGTGTCTTCGTCCCATTCAAACGGCAGCAGGCGACGCCAGCCGTGGGCGGCAACGGTCTCGTAGAACGAGAAGTCGGAAGGTGTCGGGATTGGAATCAGCATAATGCCATTATGACGGCTAGGGCGTGAAAAACTTGTCCGGCGGGGTTTGGCCCGTGTAGAATTGTTCCAATCGCAGGGCTTTGACATGGCCGTCCATCCAGGCGATGTTCACCCGCTGCGTGTGCCGCGCCGCAGGACGGGCGTCGGCATCGTCGTTTAAAACGCCGTCGGGAACAGTCAGCTTGAAGGCATTCTCACGGGGCGTCGCCAGATCGTCCTGAGTCCCGATCTCGGCCAGCATCACTGTGTCGGAAACTGTCTGGAAGGCGGCAAGCGTCTGAACCGGCGGGTGAACGGGGTCGGTTAAATCCACAAAATTCAGCTCGTTCAGGCCGTAAGAGTTCGACGCGCCGCTGTCATCAGGACATACTCGGACCTCGGCGTTCTTGACGTAAGGGTTAATTAAACTCGGCCAGAGCGTATTGTCGGCAGCCTGGGTCGGCGGCAGGGCTTCGTCACTGTCCTGCGTGTACATCAATACTCCGAGCGCAAGCTGCTTTTCGTTGGACGCGCACGAAATGGCGCGGGCGTTTTCGCGCACTTTCTGAAAGACAGGAAACAAAATCGCGGCGAGAATCGAGATAATGGCGATGACGACCAGCAGTTCTATTAAAGTGAAGCCATCTCGGCGCATCTCCTAGCCTCCTTCATTGGCGGCATGAACCCGTTCATGGCGCGGGTCACTCGGCCGTATTGTCAGCAGCAGAGCTGAAAGCGCCAAACTTGGGCCAGTTCTTCCAAAGAAGAGATTGTTTTATCCTGCCCGAAGTCAGTTCCGCTGCCATTACGGTCGATTAGCACGGAGAACAGGCCTGCCTCGTTCGCGCCTATGATGTCCTTTTCCTCATTGCCGACGTAGACCATATCACAAGGTTCGCTGCCTAGCCGCTGTGCAAGTGCTAAATAGCCGCTAGGATGTGGCTTACGGCAATTAGCTTCAACTGAGGTGAGTGTCGCGTCAATGTTGTCCGCAATAGGTACAAGGTCGCGGTCCACAAACCTTCTGGGCATACCATAAGGCACGTCAGTCAGCACTCCGATCTTGATTCCGGCGTTTCGAAGTTCCTTAAGAGCGGCAGTAGTATCAGGGTATACGGCATAAGTTTGCTGAAAAAATCCGAAGAATACATCTTCTATCCGATTGGTATCAGCAGCCGTAGACAGTCCCCATTCTGTAAGAACTTCCCTGAGTATACGCTCTGCCGTTACCTCTTCCACACGGGGGTATAGGCGTGTGTTGTAGTGGGCCAGTACACCTTGACCTGCCTTCATTTCTGCGTCTGTGACTGGGTGAGAACATGCCTCTGAGACACGCGCCAGCGCTTCTGGATATAGAGCCTGCCAGTTCAGCGGCAGTCCTACATAGTGAATTAATGTCTCGCCTAAGTCAAATCCAATGGCTTTCGGTAGTTTTATCTTTCTGATCTCCTTCATTGGTGACGCGGATCGCTTGTGCGAATTGTCAGCAGCAGGGCTAGAACCGCCAGCATGGCCGACAGCAGGAACACGCTCGGGTAGCCGCCCGCATGGTCTGCCAGCAGGCCGCCCAGCAGCGGCGCGGCAGCGCGGGGCAGCGCAGTCACGGCGTTATACATCGCTGTATACAGCGGGATTTCCGCCGGTGTTCCCGCGTACTCCATGACGATGTTGTTGCCTGCAATTCCCGTGCCGGCCAGCGCCAACGCCAGCGCGGCAAAAACGCCGTAGAACAGCAAAGGCGTCGCTGCGGTTAATGCCAGAATTGAGGCCGTTCCCGCGAACGCGCAGGACAGCAGCAGGACATTCTTGTTGCCGCCGTGGTCGCTCCATGCTCCGAGTGCGAGTCCTCCGAAGGAGGTGACCAGCACGAGCGCGGCGGTATAACCTGCAACGCTGCCGGTTCCGGCATGGAGATGGCGCTGGGCGTACAGCACATAAAACGGCACGGCAAGAGACGCCAGGGTCAGCGCGATCTGCCCATACAAAAACCGCCGGAATCCCGTGTTGGTGCGCCACACCAGGCGGCTGTCCCGCCGGTAATGGCCGGTGTGCGGGTTGTCTTCCGTGCGCGGCGGGCTGATCGGCTCGCGCACAATCCCGAGCGGGAGGCAGCTCACGGTCAGGATCACGAAGCCGATCAGGAACCCGAGTGCATAGCCATGCGGGAATCCGCCGCTCGGCCCGGACAGCAGGCGGCGCAGCAGGCCGTCCATGCCGAACCCCAGCACCCCGGCGATCCCGCCTGCGTAGCCGAACAGCCGCCCGCGCCAGGCCGGAGGAACACATTTTCCGATCACGGCCCAGTACGCGGGCTGGTTCACCCCCATTGCCCCGGCATGGACCGCAATCGCCCCGAACGTCGCCCCCAGCAGCCAGCCGGGATGCGTCCGCCCCCAAAGCAGAGTGAACGGAACCAGCGTCAGCAGGGCAAAGCGCTCCACCAGCGCCACCACCAGCAGAAAGCCTCGCACACGCGGCAGGCGGCTGATAAAGCCGACCAGCAGCAGGCCCGGCAGGAAGACCAGCAGGTTATACATCGCCGGCAGGCAGCCGATGAGCGTGTTGCCCGCGCCGAGATGCCGCAGAAAGACCGGTAGGAGCGTCGTCTGCGAAAACAGCGCCGCCCCCAGCGGCCAGCCGACGGCATCGCTCAGGCAAGCGCCAAAGTTGAACCGCTTATCGGCACGGGAAAGTGGCGCGGGAAGAAGTATCTCGGTCACAGGCTCTCCGTAGGCATCAATCGGCACAAAAAGACGGAGTGGCCGGCGGCGATTCGCGCCAGCACGACGATCATCTCTACCGAGCCGCGCAGCTTGAGTGACTTTCGGATGTCGTCAGGCTCCTGCGGAAACCCGCGCTTTTTGATGATGACCCGGCCTACATCATGCGCCGTCAGCGCGTCCTGAAGGCGCTTCTTGCCATAGGGGAATTGGTCTAAAACTTCGTAAGCGTCAGCAAACGGCGTGGGACAATAAGTGTCGCCGAGAAGATAGGCGATTTGCGGGTCAACCGGCGCGGCATCAATCTGCGCGGCCAGCGTGCCGACCAGATGCGCCCGGATGACCGCCGGGTCCGGTTCATACAAGTAGCGGCTGCCGGTGGGCGCGTTCCAGCGGCCGCGCTCGTCGGCGATGCCGGCAAGCGTGAGCGGTCCAGAGGGCGTGAGCAGCGTCGCTGACAGTTCCTGTCCAGATTGGGCGTGTCCCAGCCACAGCAGGGCTTCCCGGCATTCGCCGCTTTCGGAAATAAACTCCAGTTCCGCGCCAAAGGGTTCGGCAAGCGCATGGTCAATCGCCGGGGACAGCTTGACGCCGATGGCCTGAACGCCTGATGCCGACAACTGATGCAGCCAGGAAAGCGGCGGCGTATACTCTTCGGGGCCAGACACGCGGCGGCTGTTCTGACGGCGGGCCGGGTCAAGCCAGGCGGCGTCGGTGTCAAGCTTGGCTTCGGTGAAATTGCTTTGGCGCACAGTAATTTGGTCGGCGTAGCCCCAGACGCGGGCGTTTACTTCCGCGAACGCGGCCCGAACGGTGTCCTGCTCAAACAGCGTGACGCGCAGGCCGGCGCGGGCGAATGCCAGGGCGTCGCCGCCGATGCCTCCGCCTAAATCAGAAACGGTTGCTGCGCCGGAGGCCCGCAAACGCGCCGCATGGTAATCGGCAACTTTTTGGCCCGACGCTTGTTCCAGCGCCTCCCGGACGAAAAACATCCAGGCGGCCAATGGGCCAAACTTCGCCTCGCCGCGCTTTCGCAGATCGGACAGCTCCCAGGCGGCTGCGGCCTGTTCCGGAGTCGCGCCGCGCCGCAGCCGGGTCAGCGCCGTCAGCGTTTCAGCTCGGTCCGAACGCAGAGCGTCGGCTTCGGCCAGCAGAGTGCGACCCCCAGGAGACAACAAGAAATGAGCAGTGCCGGAAGAAAGTAGGGAAGTCACGCAGGGGATTGTACCCGGCACGGCGAATAGTCCGCCATGTCATTTCAGCCGCCGTCCAATTGGGACACGATTTACGCCGGTACGGACGGCTATGTCTTCGGCACGGAGCCAAGCCAGATCGCGCACACGGCCTTTCGATTTTTCCAAACATTCGGCGGAAATCCCACCGCCGCGAAGGCGCTGGATTTGGGCAGCGGCGAAGGCCGGGATACGGCATTTCTCGCACAGGCAGGGATGCACGTCACGGCGCGGGACATTGCGCCGTCCGGCCTCGAAAAGACGCTGGCTTTGCTTCATCAGCGCGGCGTGCCGGAAGGCCGCGTTGATCTGGCGCTGGGCGACGCGCAGGCGTTTGAATATCCCGCAGACACTTATGATCTGGCGCTGGCGGCGAATGTGTATCAATTTCTGCCGCCTGCCGAAGCTCCCAGCCAC
>JAABUX010008728.1_pt1 | contig 11631 bp, 11 predicted proteins | sample 5561851 | NCBI WGS metagenome assembly JAABUX01 (sample SAMN10711883, study PRJNA513361) | rock metagenome | isolation source: Antarctica rocks | place: Antarctica: Victoria Land, Richard Nunatak red sandstone | collected 2016-01-03 | reverse complement strand
AATGGCGCCACTGGGCGATGCCACTGTCTTTGAGGTGCGCCCGTAGATGCTGGAACTCGAGAACTTCGACCGTGACCGATGACTGAACCGGGCGAGGGGTGCGTAGACTGCTGATCCTTGGCGCTTGCGGCGTCTGACATGCCGCCCCACGCCCCACGCCCCACGCCATGCCGGGGGTTATTAATTGACGGGTCATCTCACGGCTGGCTGGCAGGTTGACGCGACGGGAGCGCGGCCTCACGTCTTCGCGGCCGTCATCCACAGCGAGCGGACGGCGCACGGCGGCGAGTACCTCCGCCTCAACCTGCACCGTGAAGTGACATCGCAGCTGAAGACGTCGTGTGGAGGCGATCCGCTGGCTGCCATCAAGTGAGCCTCTTTCGACCCAGATGCCGGCCGTCGCCCCCCTCCCCCTCGCCTACGTCATCCAGGCTGGGTGATCAGCTGCTTGGTGACGTACAGTGGCGCAGCTTTGCAAAGCATTTTGCCTCGAACATCAAGCCCGATCTGTGTGCCATGCACTAATTCCTCTTCAAGCATCGAGCTCAGCGTGACATTGTCTTGCACAGGGCCGCGCTGGTGACGCTGGACCTCAAGTTCCGGTCGCTGCACCTGTACCACAGCCACATCCTGGCGGGCGTGCAGCTCACCGCGGCCTGGCTGGACCTCGCCGCCAACCGCCTGCACCTGGTCAGCAACGGCGGCAACGCGCGCGCCGTCGTGGTCGCGGCGCGCCGCGGCGGCGCATCGGAGGTCATCGCCGAGGTCGGGCGCAGCGTTCCGGTAGCGGCGGGGGTTGACGCATCCTCCAGCAGCCAGCAGTCGTCGGCGGCGGCAGCCAGCAGCAGCAGCCCGGCTGTCACCAGCCCGGCAGATACGCCAACATCGTCCAGGACGGTGGTCCTCAGCAGGTATGCATTGTCTCGGCAGGCAGCAACATCCACAGAATTGCAGAGGACTACCTCGCCCGCGTTAAGGAATGATGACCTGTCGGCTCTGCTGTCTTCTGCGCTGTCAGGCTGCGGCCCTGGATGGGCGTTTGCACTTCTCGACTCCGAGTCAGACATGTATGAGGGTCTGATGTGCTCTACCTGCTGCGGAGATCAGTGCTCTGACTCGCTCGCGGCACACCATCTGCAGGCAGCCCTCCAGCGCTAGCGACACCGGTGACTCAGCGGCGGCAGCAGCAGCGGAGCCATCAGCCCCGCAGCGGCTGTCAGATGGCGCGCGGATCCTGCCCGCGGGCACGGCGACGGTGCAGCTGACGGAGGAGGTGGATCACATCATCCTCGGCTCCCCCGGCCTCTGGTGCGCCTTCAGATTGGCCAGGATCGCCTGAAAGCACTGCAGTGTCATCGTTCATGAGGGTGCCGCGATTGCATCCCAGGTGCTGATGCTGCGCAGAACTTTGTGGCGCTACGCTGCACTCGTGCTAAGAAGCTGTGGCTGTACGAACGCAGGCACGAGCTGACGGCGGAGCAGGCGGGCAGCCGGGCGCAGGCGATGACAGCCGAGGCGCCCCACGCGACTGGCGGCAATGCCGCGGCGCACCTCGCTCAGCTGGCCCTGCAGGCAGTCGTGGAGCGCACGCGGCGGCAGCAGTCCGACCCGCGCATGGCGTCGCTGCGGTCTGTGAGCGACCTGCAGCAGCTCTGGGTCGGCAGCCGCGCCAACTACAAGTGGGGCGGGCGCCAGCCGCTGCGGCGCCGCCGCGGCGACGTGCACGGCGACGTGTCGGCGGTCGTCCTGCGCCTCGACTGGGACGGTGCGTCCTAATTCCACATTGCAACATTTGCGTCTTGCATGCATACAAACCCTCAAACTACGCCGAGCAATTACGCCGCCTGACGATTGTGACGCGCTCCCCAAAGCACGCACTTCTTTATGTATCCACAATGCATGAATACAACAGCCACATGAGACTCAAATTTCATCATGTGTGTGCAGGCGGCAGCACGCTGCGCAAGGACAGCAGCATGGTCGGCAAGGTCCGGCGGGTGGGCTCTATGGCCACGATGCCCAAGGCCGGCTCCACCGGCTCCTTCGGCAACCTGCGCGCACGGGTGCGCCCTCGATGCCCTCGACATTTGCGCTGCGCTACCAGCAGCTGCTAGTGTATGGTTGAGCTCATTGATGCTATGTGGCAGTCTAAATCAGGAAGTTGCTAAGTGAGGTCGGGCACAGTCTTGTATGGTGGAAACACAAATGCTGAGAACGTTGGCCCAGTCCTATCAGCAGCTTATTAATTTATCCAGCTATATGGTTTGCTCAAGTTCCTGACCATGACTCCATCTGCTATGCAGGGTCTGGCGTCGCACTGGGACCTGGTGCGCATGCATTTCATGGTCTGGCGCCCGCGCGCCCGCGCCGCGGCTCGCGCCCGCTGGTACGACGCCGTCGACGGAGCCGTCACGGCGAGCGTCGCCCAGGCAGCAGCACAGCGCGCAGCTGTGTCGCGGGTCGCAGCTCCGGTCGCCCTTACAGGAGGTGTTCCAGCCGCCGAGCTGGTCAGCAGGGAGCCAGTCGCGCTTCTTCCAGCCGCGGGCACTGCAGCCATTGCGGTGCAGTTGCCAGCGAGTCAGGCGGCCAGCCGGACCGCCACAGTGGCAGACCCATCGCCGCGCCCCGTGTCGACAGCCGCTCCCGAGGGCAAGCCTGCAGCTCAGGGTCAAGGCAGGCTGGTGTCCCTCGTGGCCCGCGCGACCGGCAGCTGGCGCGGCCCGCGGCCGTCGCTGGTTGACCCGTCTGCGGAGCGTCCCGCGTCGCCTGCAGCACTGCCTCAGCTGGAGCTCCAGCGCTCCTCCTCGTCGCCTCTGACGTCGCAGCTGCGGGCCCGCTTCGAGGGGCTGGCCGCGTTCGTGGTGCCCGACGCGGACGCTGAGACTGCCGCCCGCCGGAAGGCACTGGGCGGCTTCAGCCGGCGCCGGCTGCAGGTGTCGAGCCCGCTGCAGGCGCCCCGCGGCGTCGCAGTGCACTGAACAAGCTTCCACGAGAGCGTAGATGCAGCAGCACGGCACCGTGACGGCGCATTGTTTTGCAAGGCCACAGACGCCGTTTTCACGCTTTATTCTTGGGCCGAACCATCCCAAATGATTTTTGGCGCGGCCGCCTTGCACGGCCGCAGCATTGTTTTGTGAACCGCAATAAGCTCGCTGGAGTCTGGACGGCAGGTCAGGGTAGCCTGTGCGCAGTATAGGTTCTCAGCAGCAGTAGAGGATCTGTTATGTCCTCGTTTCCGTTTTGCAAACGTGAGTTTGAGACTAGGCTGCGTCGATAGGGACAGCATTCGTGCACAGTGTTCAAAGATTCAGCGCCCTTCTGCAGAAGAATAGCGTGTTGTCTCCATCGATCGGCCTTCCAGAGGTGTGATTGTGCTCAACGCGCTCGACGCGGAGCAGACTCATGTGCAGGGTACACCGTATTCTGCCGTTGTAACAACATTGGCAACAAACACGTGAGTGCTGGCAGGGCAGGCGATGCACTGTGGCATTTACATATCTGGTGCACTGTATTGCTGCAGCACGCTGCACCCGGACCAGATGACACACACACACGTTCCCAGCTTTACAACTCCTACTGTTCTCGTTCACTGTAAGCTAACCAATGTCTGGCTTAAAATCCAGTACAGAGCAAAGTGCAGCGACCTGCTTTGGCCTGCATCGCGGAACGTCACATTCTCGTGACGTTGTCACGGAGAACGGAGGTCAGGCGTCCGATCGGTGCGCAGTCTTGCCACATGTGAGGAACCCAGAGAGCACAGCAGGCGCACATCGCACACAGCACGTCTGCATACGAAGGCGCGCTCTGTACCCTCCAATAAACCACTGCAGCGTCAAACAGAAAGGCAGACATACTGTTGTCATCTGTGCAGGCACAGAGTATTCATGACCCCGCACGACAATCTCTGAGTAAACCAATACGGTGATGTGATGCCGCAGATCGGCGAAGAAGGAAAACCCTGCAAACTGTCAGCTGTGGGTGCCCAGTCAGCTAGGGAAAGCTAGGGAGGTGTCCGCTGGAAAAATGCCTCAGCATGTGGATCATTCCCCTCAATTGTCTCGTTTCTTTGCCACCCGGCCGAAGCAGCACGTCAGGGCCAAGCCTTACGCTGGTCAAGCAGCCAACTGGTGTGGTATGAGGACCGCCACTGCAGGCAACCACAAATTGAGAGCCTCTGCCGCTTCATGACCGCGGCCTTGCCCGCCGGCCTCTATGCACCATTAGACACGTTATCGCGCGCCAGCCGAGAGCTCTGACAGCTGCGTTAGCCCCTGCACGCTGCTCAACGGTACTCTCGCTCTCTGCTGTGGAACGCATGCTGTGGGCGGCGCCGGCCGACACTGCCAACGCCATCGCCGGGGGCGGGGCGCTACGCGGCGTACAGGCTGCGGCGTTCCTGCCAGCCGGCGGTGGGCCGCCAGTCCACGAGGCCCATCAGGTACAGCTCTATCGCATTCATGACCCCGCGGTGTGCCCCTACCAGCGCACCCACCTGCATGACGTTCGTGAGTGAACAGACAGGTTTTGGTCACATGATGCGACGTCAAGAACGGACTCTTTCAAGTGGGCGTGCCCAACATGCAGCTTCAACATGCGGGCCTTGCCGTTGATGAGGTGCGCTTGGCGAGGCAGCAAGGGTCAAAGCAATATGACTGGAGTGCATGTCGAAGGTCTACCTTGGTGGCGTTCGGCAGGCCGCGGCGGCACTCCTCCATCTTGGCCGCGACCCAGAGGCAGCCCGCGAGGGCGGCCTCGAAGGGGCGGGCGGCGCCGCAGGCAGCCAGCCGGCGGGCGGTCAGCCGCGGGGACACCCGCGCCCAGAGGTCCAGCGCCAGCAGCAGGCTCTCGCCGCGCTGCAGCGGCAGCAGCCGCGACCAGCGCTCGATCAGCGCCGGCGCGAGCGTGGTGACCGTCGCCGCGCTCAGGGGAGCCATCATCGCCGCCGCCGCCGCCGGCATCGCGGTCGTGGGAGGACCCTGCGTGGCCAGACATGGCGTCAGTCCATGAACCCTCTGAGGCAGCCCCTGACAGCGGCGTGGCGAAGTGTTGACTCAGGATCGGCACCCACACTGTCGGCAGTGCTTCCGGTCAGTCCAGGGTAGAATTCGAGGCATACGCGCTCATGTGAAGACGGTGACTGACCTCTGGGATAAATCTATGAGGCCATTGTAGCCTTCAGAGCGTGATGAAGCTGTCGCGGTCGTGGTCTGCTAGCACGAAGAGGGCTGCGGGGCAAAGCCTGCAGGCGCAGAGACGCGTCGTCACACGGCTGCTCACCTTGTGAGCGATGAGGGCGGCGGCGTGACGGCGGCCGTCCTCGACGACCGTTGCTGGCCGCCGCTGCGTCAGCGACGCGCCCACCGCCGCAGCAAGTGCATCCGTGGAGGGGTGCAGCGGCGGGCAGCCAGGGGCGGCGATCGCGTGGGGCAGCGGGTACGGCAGCCTCGCCGCGAGGACGCTGGCAGCCTGCGAGCACAGGCGGTCGGCTTAGGCAGTGCTTTACAGTCCTGATGGCACAGTCATGCTGGTGCTGCATGCACGCAGCCGATGCAGCTCTCGCTGCTCATTTGACGAAGCAGCACGCAGATACCGGGGACAGGGAAATGAGCATGGGAACCGCCTGCGAGCTCGTGGGCCGCGGCGCACCTGCTCGTGCACGTACTGCGGCGGCAAGATGCCGAAACCGGGTGGCTGCTGCGGCGCGAGCCGGGCCATTGGGGCCGCAAGCGTGGCGTTCGTGGTGAGGTCCGGCGGGGGGCCGGTGACGCTGGACCACGTGTGACGCCGCTGCAGGGCAGCTGGGAGGGGCGGGAAGCCCGGCGTGAATGCTGAGGCGCCGCCGGCCGGGGCGGGCAGCCGGAACGCTCCGAACGTCCCTGGGAGCGGGGCAGCCTCCACGGCTGACGGCTGAGGTGTTGGGGGCAGACCCTGCCGGAAGGCATCAGCAGCAGCGGGCTGCAGAGCGGCTGGCATGCGGGCAGCAGGGTCCTCCGCAAGGTCCGGCTGCCACCGGCAGAGCTGCTCGCCGCCGCGGTGACGATGGTGGGCTGACAGCAGCTGCCTGGCATAGGCTGCTGAGGCGGCTGGGAGCAGCGGCGGGAGATGCGCCATGGGTGCGCCGGCGGACAGCTGCGGCGGTTGCAGCATCCAGGGTGGCATGAACCCGCTGCTGGCGCCCGGTTGGCGCTGCATGAGCGGCGCAGCAAGCGGCACCGCCGCAGAATTCTGCTGCGGGTGCTGCATGCCGTGCAGCAAGCCCCCCGCTTGAAGGGACGCGGCACAGACCGACTGTGGCCGGGTCGCTGCGCTGCGCTGCTGCTGCCATGCCAAGACGGACTGCAGGATGCTCGCCGATGGCTGCGCGCTCTGCATCCGGACACAGTTGTCGATCAGTGCCTTGGACTCGGACAGAAGCCAGAAGCACCCCTTCCCTGCACTAGCTTGCAAGTGTGCTGTTTGTCATGCAACACACTCAGCAACAGGGAGCACCACACAGCACGGGGCGCCTCGCAGACGCACCAGAGAGCCCGGCGGCAGGCGCTGGCTGGGCTGCTGCGGCATATGGCGCATGTCCTGCAGATGCTTGCTGCCTATGCTCTGCGGCCTGGTGGGAACCGCAGGCACAGCGGACCCAGCCACTGGAAACCCGCCAGGCTGCCGGCTGAGACCGATTTGGAGCGCTGGCAAGTCCGCCGCACCGAGCGAAGACGTCTTGAATGCATCGACCCTCGGCGGCGCAGCCGCGAACCCGGCTGCAGTCGAGCAGCGCTGCACGGGGTCCTGATGCAGCGGCGGGAGGCTCCCGGTCCGCAGTGTGCCTGGGTACGGTGCCGAGCTGGCTGAGTGCAGGATGCCGCCGTTTCCGAGCGCCGTGGCGGCGTACGCTGCGCCACGGGCGTCCGCGCCTCCGAAGCTCTGCGAGCCGCCCCACGGAGCCTGCTGCTGCGCCGGATTGGCTGCTGCTGCTGTTGCTGTCGGGAAGCCGAGGAAGCCCTCGAAGAAGGCGGAGGACCCGCTGCGCAGGGGCGCCAGCTGCGGCGCGGGCGGGGGCCGGCACGCAGCCGGGTCGGGCAGCAGCGCGCTGCCCGCCGGCGAGGCGCCGCGGCTCCCGCTGGCCCGCGCGCCGCTCAGAGCGTGCGCGACACACCCTGAGCCGTGGCCTGGCGCCGCCGCTGCTGCCGTCGGAAACTCCGGCAGCTGCGCTGCAGCCGTCGCGAAGGCGCTGGGAGGCACCCGCGGGGACCGCGCCGAACGCGTCGTCGTCCTGGCGCCCGCGGCGGCGGTCCGCGCGCCGTGCTGCCGCCCCCAGCACAAGGCGGCGCTGTCCGGGGTGTAGCCATTGCTGGGGGCGAACGCGAGGACAGTCAGCCCCGTGCTGCCAGAGCCGGCACTGCTGGGCGCCGACGTGGCCCGCCGCGCCTGCGGCGGCGTGCTGTCCGGCTGCGGCGCCGCGGGGTGCTGCTGCCCCGCCGCCAGGCGCTGCCGCTTGGGGTCTGCACATGCGACGCGAGATGGTTCGGTCACGATGGTTCACCCATGCAGCGAAGCTATGCAGCTCGGGGAGGGTCAACGCAGTCAGCATGTGGAAGGCGTCTTCGTGCAAACTCAGCATCCGATGGTCAGCATGCACGTAGTATAGCCCATCATGCGGCTCAGGCATGGTCACCGTGGCTTCTGACAGGTTTCTCGGTTTGTGGTTGGCAGTGACCAGCTCAGAAGGTGAGCGCTGTGCGAGTGGGTTGCGCAGAGGACGCACGCGGCTGCTCGGGCGGCTGGTAGACCGGCCCGCTCGCGGCGCTGTCGTCCTCCGCGAGCAGGCAGTCCAGCCATGAGGGCGCCGCCGCCTCATCGTTGTCCCCCCTGCCCACGAGCCCAAAGGAGATGCTGTGCGCGCGGTCCTGGCTTTCGCGGCGGTCGGACCTGGCCGCGCTCTCGCTGGAGCCGTTGCTGGTCAGCAGGCGGACAGCCTGCAGCAGCCCATGAAGCCATCGTCGACCAGCATCGCCCGACATCTGACCGCCTGAAGCTTTTGCTGTGGTCATGGCACCAGGTCAGCCTCAAAGGCTCAAGCCCGTGCACGTTGGTGAACACCGCCGTGGCGAGCACCCTGATGTATTAACAAAAAGACACACCTGCTCCAGGAACGACGTCTCGAAGGCGCTGCCACTGCCGCGGCGCATCGAGCCCGTGCAGGCTCCAGCGACGATGGCCGAGGAGGGCTGCGCGCCGGCCTCGCAGCCGCTGTATGGCAGCATGTGCGCTTGCCAGTGGTCTCCCTGCTCGCCTGAGTGCTTGCGCTTGCAGGCCTGCGCGAAGCATGGGTACACCTGCTTTGCAATGGGTGCCAGAGCAGGGGCGGTCAGGGGCAGGGGGATTGTCTGTCGAGGCGGTGTTATCAACAAGCAGGACGCTAGACCGAACACATCATGCTCCAACTGCCAACCACCTGCTGCGGGCTGCTGTTCGTGCGGCCCCCCTCAGCAGCGGCGAAACTGGTCACTGCGTCCATGCCCGCTGCTGCCTGCAGAGCGCGGGAGCGCCGTCGCCGACGTCCGAGCTGTCCTCCGCGCTGGATCCCCGCCCAATAGGCTGGCGGTCAGACCTTCACATGATCTGCACGCCAGAGTGAGAGGATTTGATGTGACTGTTGGCTGTTGGCGACCCCCTGACCGGCACGTTGCACCTCTCTGCATCCGCCTGCGGACCCGTACAGCTCATTGGACGTCGAAAAGGATGGACCAAGCTGTGTGGCAAATACAGCCGGATCAGCGACGTATCCCCCAATTCAGATTAAGCGCGATCTGAGGCCGCGGTACTGCCTGTTGTTGACAGCTTGCATCAGCCCATCGCCGAATGCAACAGTGATCATGGCAACCCGATTGTGATGAGAGCAGGGAGAACCCGCATCCTGGTCCATATGGCTTCAGCCCATCCCGTAAAAGCGTCTGTAACTGCCGCCGCGAAATTTAGCTGGCGGGGTGACAGCACGTTACGGCGACGAGTTCCAGCGGCGGCTGCCCTACCAAACGACAGCTTCTCGCCCGGCTGCTGGGGAAGACAGGGCAGCGAGGAAGCCAACACGTGCAGCTGGGGACAGCGCTCGTACGTCGCGGCCGAGCACCCTCGCTTCCAGCCTCAGGTTCACCCTTGGTGTCGCTGCTGCACACACGGACTGCCAGCTACGCTGACGCTTGACTGACAGACGCGCCCACTCGGGCATTCGAGTTATAAATCGGTATCCACGCTGTACTTGCTAGCGATGTCCTCCAAGCTGACAGGATGCGAAGCCGAGACCCACGCAAGGCACCCCTGCGTCCCCCCCGGCAAGGAGCGGAGGGGGACCAGTCAGGGAGGAAGACATCCCACGGCAATGATATACGGTCAAGTCAAATGAGGAACGTTTGTCGTGCGAACCAGTGCCGCCGTGCTGACATGGTGACCATGGCCCGCGTCGTGCATGCCCGCACCTAGTGCGAGGCTTCACTAGACTTGTAAGCATGCGTGAGCGACTCCCCATGACACCCCGCCAGCCTCGCGAAAAGCGGAGCGTCACGGAGGCTACGAAAGTACACGGCGAGGCGAGAGGAGACCAGCTGGGAGGCGTGAGGACTGGGTCACCGAGTGACCCGGAACGGCGTGAAAGGTTGGCATGCCACACCTGGCATTTTGGGCAGGCTCCCGCCGCGACGTGAGCTCCCGGACGATCACGGGCTGAACAGGCAGCGCTGTCCCGTCCGACGCCTGTGGCTGGTCGATTCCCACAGACCTTCAGCAGATGGCAACCCACATACCATGGCAGGGTTTCGGGATTTCATGACATCAGCCCTGCTGGCGAGACTTGCCAGAAGTCCGCAGACGGAGTTGTCCTCGTGTTGGCCCCCCCAATCTGCCTCTGTAGCGAAGTCCTGGTGCTGACCGACTGGTTGCAGAGTTAGCCCATGCCCGGGGCGGAAGGATCGTTATCGGTGCGACGGCATGAGAACTGGCATCACCGGCCTGCTCCAGTGGGTGCCCTGCGTTGCTGCTTACACTGGCGCAGGGCTGCCACCGTCAGAGAGGCCACAGCAGCGCGTGCACCGCAACGATTCGGCTGCCTGTCGATGCAGAGCCCATACTTACAGTGTGCATCAGCAGGCGAAGTCTGCACTGCAGCAATGACACCGGCAGGCTCCGGAAGGTAAGACTGGTAAGGTGCTACATGCGCATGTTGCAGCTTTGCATTGCTCGTGGCCCCCTAAGGTCGATGATGAGCACGCCGGGGCTTCATTGCCGCGTGCATTCGTGGATCCGCGCGCTCCGCTGAGCACACTGGTGAAGATGCTGAGCAGGCAAAGCTCGCAGGCATCGCACAACGACATCTTCTCCGGTGCACACGGTCTTGACCCAAAGGCCGGCTGCTCTGCAGACCCATTACGTTGGGCAACGGATTGAAGCCGCGGCAAGTTCGTAGCCATGCGCGTTAGTGACCTGGCGCGACCAGCCCCGCAGACATCGTTGTCCTTCACGCTGAGAGGCGTAGCGGCAACTCGCTGGCAGGACCATATCTGTAGCCTGCAGCCGCTGTCACCGACTTCTCCGGATGTCGAGCATGCCACGAGGCGGAGCGGGCCCTGCACAAAACCTGACGGGACGTCGCTGTGGCCGCCAGCATGGACGCCTGTGTTCCTTGAGCGCAGGACGGCGCCAGCATGTGACACAAGCTGCTGCGTCTCTGCACGCCGGACCCAACGCAAGACTGCGGCGCAATGCGACGCACCGGACCGACTTGCCGCCAGCTACGGTGGCCCGTTGCTGAATGCCGCTATGATGGCCAGCAGGTAGGACTGAGTTGCCGCAATGCTACACTGCTCAAGCGGGGCTGCTGTGCAAGGTTGGGCGCCACGCATTTGACAAGCCATCCCTGCAGTATCGGCACTGCTTCTCGCTTCTGTATTGAAGCTGGGTGCAATCAGCCGGCCTGCTGCTCCATGACCCGCTTCTCAGCAACGCACTCGGTTTGCTCTCGTGATGGCTGAATTGCAGTCATGCATCTTCGTCTGCGCAAAGATGCCGCAGCAAGACGCTTGAATTGCCCGCCGCATACCCTTATTTGAACACGTAGCCCCTGCGGCGCGCATCGATCACTCAAACTTCGTTCCCGCACCCAACGCCGTCAGCAAACATGGCTACAGGCACGCGCCCTACTACCACGTCCGTGGAGAAGTCTGCCGGAGGATACCAGGTGCGCGGCGCCGCTCCGGCGGCTGCCATGACGAACATCCGCCTTGTTGCCATCCGATCGGCCGCCCCACGGGCACCCCCTCCGTCTCCCTCGCCGTCGTCGATATGCGTGCGAGGGGCATGTTGTCCACACACGGCTGACGGTGTCTGGATGTGTGCGATGCAGTATAAGGTCAAGGACATGTCCCAGGCCGACTTCGGCCGACTGGAGATCGACCTGGCAGAGGCCGAGATGCCGGGCCTGATGGCGTGCCGTTCCGAGTTCGGCGCCTCGCAGCCGTTCAAGGGCGCCAAGATCGCCGGCTCGCTCCACATGACCGTCCAGACGGCCGTGCTCATCGAGACGCTGACAGCGCTGGGCGCCGATGTCCGGTGGTGCTCGTGCAACATCCTCTCGACCCAGGATCACGC
>JAABUX010008727.1_pt1 | contig 11631 bp, 7 predicted proteins | sample 5561851 | NCBI WGS metagenome assembly JAABUX01 (sample SAMN10711883, study PRJNA513361) | rock metagenome | isolation source: Antarctica rocks | place: Antarctica: Victoria Land, Richard Nunatak red sandstone | collected 2016-01-03 | reverse complement strand
GATGCCACATTACTGGCCCGCGTGGCACAACGAGAGGCTGCAAGCGCCGTGATCGGCACTAGACGAGGCTTCGATGACCTCGAAGGGGTCCGAAAATGCCGCATATGGCCTCTCACAGTATTACGAAAATGAACTATTGATGCAGGTTTCGGCGCGTCCCAATTCACCACAGACGTCGCCCCATGCCGCGAGTAGGGGCCGTTTTTGCAGTCCGTGTAGCCGCGCTCGGCAGTCCGTGTAGCCGCGCTCGATGGAAGACTTCGGGGCGGGGCTCATACAGGCAGATAGGGCCAGCATGGAAACGCGACATAACATGAGAGAGAGGGGCCTCCCGACACACCCCTTATCGCGCGGGCGGCGCTCTCCAAACAGGCTTACAATCGGCGGCCACGGGCACGGTGCGCGATACGAGGGCATGGGCAGCGAAATGGGCAGGCAGGGGGAGGGCTAGCGCGATGGTCTACGCCACGCCGCACCCCGACGACGACGCACAGCTGGTCGCCTGGCACCGGCGGCAGGCCGAGGACGCCGTGCGCAGCATCAACATCCGCCTGCCGCCGCCGGCTCGTCTACGCCAAGGGTGCCTGGCGTATCGACTCCTATGCGAGCGGACAGAGGATAGACCACGACAGCACAATAGAGCGGCGCTGTGCGGAGGGATGGCGGGCTCGTGGCCGGTTATGGGATCGCCCGGAACGCGAGGTGCAGCCGTGTCGTGCAGCCGGTGTCGGGCGACGCACCGGGGTTGGCGTAGAACGCGACGACGATCGCCGCAGCGCACGTCCCGACGGGGCCGGGCTTGACCGTATTCACATGGCTGCCGCCGGGCAACACGACGACGACGCTGTGGCGCAGCGTGCGGGCGGCGATCCGGCCGTAGCTCAGCGGTGTGGCCGGGTCGAACTGCCCGTTGAGCAGCAACGTGGGCACGCTGCTCGTGACGGCGCTCGCGCCGTGCGGGTCGGCGCCGTGCGACGGCCACTGTGGACACAGGGTGAAACCGAATAATGCCTCTGGTCCTTTGGCCGCCCGCTCGGCCGGCAGGACGTGCTGATTCGCGGCCAGGATGCGGGCGTGTGCGGTCGGCGTCCAGTAGGCCTTGGAGCAGATGATGGAGAAAGTCATCCCATCAGCGGTGGCCTCGCCGCTGTCCTCGCGTTGGGCCTTGCTCCCGCGGACGCCGCCGCTGCCTTGCCCGCCACCCGTGAAGGCGTGCACCAGACGTCCCAGTGCGCCTGTCTTGCCCGCCGCGACCTTGGCCAGCAGGTCGGGGAGATACGGGATGACCGCTGCCTGATACAGGAAGCTGAATAGACGCGCGCTGAAGGCCGTACCATCCAGTGTCTGTGTCCCGGCGCTGGTCTGAGCGGTCAGGGGGTGCGCGTTCAGGTAGTCCGTCGCGCGCTGCAGGCTGCCGCGCACGTCGGGGTTGAGCGCGTGGCAGGCGGCGTCCGCGGCGCACTGCGCGCTGAGTGCGACGATTACATGATCGAAGTTGATGACCTCCTCGCCGAGAGCATTCGTCGTCGGGGGGCTAATGGACTCGAGGACGGCGCTGCGGACGACAGGCGCATAGTCGCGTAAGACGGCGAGGCCCAGTTCCGAGCCATACGAGCCGCCTTCCAGGTTGATGCGCGCGTAGCCCAAGACGGCCCGGATGTCGTTGACATCGGCCGCGTTCTCGGTGTCGGTGTAGGCGCCCAGGTCGATGCCCCGCCTGGTCAGCGCGTCGCGGCAGGTGAGCAACGCCACGACGGGATCGGTCGTGTGGGGCGTTGGTGGACACTTGAGCGAGGGCACGGACGCGCCCGTGCCGCGTTCGTCGAAGATGATCAGGTCGTTGTGGGCGGCGTAGGCGTGGTAGAACGGGTCGGTCAACAGTTGCGCGTAGAACTCGCCGCTCTGACCAGGCCCTCCCGTGAGGAATACGATGGGCTCCGGCGCGGGATGGGGCGTCAGCGCCCGATAGACGGCCACCGGCAGCGCGATGGTCTTGCCGTTCGTCGGATGGGCATGGGACTCCGGCACGATCACCGTGCCGCAATGCACGGTCCGTCCCTCGACGACGGTGGCGGCGAAAGTATAGACGCAGCCGCCGGGGACGAAGCGCGGCACCCCTGTGGTGGTCGGCGCGTGCCGAACGGGGGCACCGCCGCGACGACCGGTCGTCGCGGCGGCGTGCGCCAGGGGGGCGGCGAGGGCGACGAGGGTGAGACAGGTCACCCAGGCCACCAGGACGCGGGGACGGGACACGTGGGCGCGTGACATGGTGAACATGGGCGTTACTCCCTCCCTAGGCAGGACACAGACAACGCCGTGCGTGCAGGCGCTGTCTATCGCTGTCTACCGACGGCTGGTCGCCCACCGTGCGACCAGCCTCCCCCAGATGAGGACCAGGGCAAGACACGCCACGGCGATCACCACGAAGCCAAGCACGAAGAGCGGGGCATTGACGAGCGTGGTATGACGCCCGCCAAGGGCGTTTGTGGTGGTGGTACTGCCGAGACTGCCGAGGACGACGCCCGCGACGAACGCGACGCCCGCAAGCGCGGATGATACGGTGCGACTGAGCAGTGGTGCCATGAGGCTTCCCCCTGTCTAAGCGGACGTGCGACACAGTAGGTCGTGAGATCACCATAACAGGAGGAGGCGGGGGGAGGTGTCCCCCAAAAGGGGACAAAAAGGGACCAGCGCCTTTTTTCCTTACAAGAGGCGCAACGCTCCGGCGCGCGTCACGGCCTGCGTCCGATTGCGCACGCCGAGCTTGGCGTACAGACGCTTGGTGTAGGTCTTGACGGTGCTCTCCGCGAGCATCAGGTGGTGCGCGATTTCCCGGTTCGAGTCCCCCCGCGCCATGAGGCGGACGATCTCGCGCTCCCGCTCGCTCAGCGCCGGCGGACGCGCGTGTTCTCCCGGCGCGGGGACGGGCCAGCCGAGCGCGGTCAGGAGGGTGCGGACATAGGTGGGGGAAACGGTGTGGGGGACGGGGGGCGCCGCGGGCGCGTGGTCCCCTCCCGCCTGGGCGATCTCCAGCACGCGCGCGAGCAGCCGCGCCATGGGCGCGCCCTCGCGCGTGAAGGTGCGGACATAGCCACCCGGTTCGGCCAGCGCCAGCGCGCGCGCCAGCGTCCCGATCGCCCCCGCCTCGTCCCCCCCCGCCGCCTGGGCCAGGGCGTGCAGCGCCAGGAGATCGATGACCCGGTCGGTGCGCCCCGCGTCCTCCGCGATTCCAAGGAGGCGCACCACGAGTGGCCGGGCGACCGCGACCTCGCCGTGGGCCAGATAGATCCGTGCCGCGATGGTCAGTTCGATGCCGCGGGAGGACGTGAGCTGTTCCTCCTCCTCCCACGCGCAGGTCTCCGCCCAGCGCCGAGCGTCGCGCACGTCGCCGCGTAGCAGGGCGAGCCAGGCGCGCCACGCCGCCGACAGGCCGCTGACCAGGTACTGCGCGAACTGTGGGGAGCGCGCGATGACCCGGTCTTCCCCCGCGAGGGCGGCCAACGCGCCCGCGTCATCGCCCTGCGCCTGGCGCAACGACGCCAGGGAACGGTAGGCCTCCACCAGGACCGTCGGGTCTCCCCGCTCCTCCAGGCTCGCGATCCCCTGTGTGAGCTGATCCTCCGCGCCTGCGAGGTCGCCCCACTCCAGCAAGAGGCCGCCCAGCCCGATGCGGTGCGGCGACGCCGGCGCGACCGTCCGCAACTCCCGCTCGGCGTGGCGCAGCGCCCGCCGGTGGGCGGCGGCCGCCTGGCGCAACTCCCCGCGCATCGTCTGGGCGTCCGCGACGTTCAGGAGGGCATTGATCGCGCCGAGCGCATCGTGCGCCGTCCGGCTGATGGTCGTCAGCTCCCCCACCGCGCGCTCGATCATCGTCGCGTCGCCATGCATGCTGTAGAGGTTGTAGAGCATGCGCGCGGCGAGGAGGCGCAACGTCGTGTTCTCCCGCGGGAGCAGATCGAGCGCCAGGCACGCCGGCTCTTTCACGCGCGGGATCTCGCCCATGTAGAAGGAGAGGATCGCGGAGAGGGCGGCCACTTCGCCGCGCATCGTGCGCGCGTGCGGGCTCTCATCGGCGGGGGTCAGCCACCGCTGCGCGTCCCGCAAGCGCGCGTCGATCCTATCCAGCGTCGCGCCTGCGGCCACGGGGTCGACGGCCCCGGTCCAGAGGGCATAGTGGAGCGTCCAGGCGTGCAGGATGCAGAGCTGCGGCCGGGACCGCACCACGGGCTCGGTGAGCGCGGCGAGCCAACGCCGCAGCGTCTCCACCTCGCCATACGCCCAGATCGCCCCATCGGCGAGCCCCTCGATCAACGCGGTGACCCGCTCCATGTCGGCGGCGGCGATGGCGTGGTCGATGGCCGCGCGGGTCAGTCCGTGGCCCTCGTACCAGCGGCTCGCCTGGAGATGCAAGGCCGGGAGCTGGTCGGGCAACGCCTGGCGTGCCATGGCGCGTAGCGCCTCAGCGAAGAGGTGATGATACCGATACCAGGTCCGCTGATGGTCGAGGGGCGCGATGAAGAGGTTCTCGCGTTCCAGCAGCGCGAGCGTGTCCTGACTATCGGACCGCGCGGTGAGCGCGTCGCAGAGCGGGCCGGTCAGGCGGTCCAGGATGCAGGTGCGCAACAGGAAGGCGCGGACGTGGTCGGGTTGGCGCGCCAGGACCTCCTCGGCGAGATAATCGAGGATGTGCCGATTGTCCCCGGCGAAGGTGGTGACGAAACCATCACTGTCCTCGTGCCCCCGCCGGGAGAGGGCGGCCAGTTGCAACCCGGCGACCCACCCTTCCGTCCGTGCCGCCAGGGCGGCGATATCCCCCTCCGGGAGCGTGAGCCCCATCGTCCGCCCGAGGAAGTCGGCCGCCTCCCCCTCGGTGAAGCGCAGGTCCGCCGCGCGCAGCTCGAGCAGTTCGTTGCGGGCGCGCAAGCGGGCCAGCGGGAGGGCGGGGTCCGCGCGCGTGGCGATCAGGAGGTGCAGGCGCGGGGGCAGATGGTCGAGCAGGAAGGCCATCGCCTCGTGGACGGCGGGCGTTTCGATCAGGTGATAGTCGTCCAGCACGAGGACAACATCGTCGGGCAGCGTGCCCAGCGCGTTGATGAGCACGGTCAGCATGGTGTGCGGCGAGGCGGGCTGCGCGGACGAGAGGAGCGCGCGGGCAGCGTCGCCGATTCCCGGCTGCACGGTGTCCAGGGCGGCGACGCAGTAGGTCCAGAAGGAGGTGGGATCATTGTCGCCGTCGTCCAGCGAGAGCCAGGCGACGGGGGGCGGGGCCGGGACCGGGGTCGCCGCCGGAGCGCGACCGTTGCCGACGCCGCAGCTAGCGGGAGGGGTCGTCGCCCAGGCGCTCAACACGGTCGTCTTGCCGGAGCCGGCCGGGGCAGAGACCAGGACCAGCTTGTGCCGCGTTGCTTGACGGAGATGGTCATGGAGGCGAGAGCGCGCGACCGCAGAGGGGCGCACGGGCGGCGGCGACAGTTTCGTCGCCAGCAACGCCGGGTGATAGCGACGCGCGGAGGAAATGTCCCGCGCCCGCCCGCCGGACGCGGCGCGTTGCCCGACGGCTGGGGCGGGTGGATGCCGACGCGCGATGCGCGGTGCGGACGCGGTAGGGGCGACGTGCGCAGGGTCGGGCTGACCGTGGTCGGCCAACAGCGCGGCGGCCTCGTGCAGGCGGGTGAGCGTGAGATCGTCTGCCTTGCCCAGGTAGGCGCGCCGGCGAATGCCATCCCGCGTGCGATAGGCGCGCCAATACCATCCGCCGCGCCGATTGCCCGCCCGCTCCTTGCGCGCCGTGAAGGTGACGCCCTCCTGCTCCACCACGAACGCCGTAGCGTCGCTCAACCAGTGATCCCACGCGGGGGTCCCCACCGCAATAGTCCGGGTCACTCCCTGGTGCTGATCGGTAAGGAGACCATCGCGCAGGATGGGGACCGTTCGTGCCATCATCTGCCCCTGGTAAGCCCGTGGCGCGGAACACCATACACTTTGTTCGGGGTCGGTGCGCGCATGTTCGGGCTCGCTGCGGCCATCATACCCGGTGACGGCACCGCCTGTCCAGCTATGGTCAATGCCGACACAGTGGTCTAGGCGATATCATAGGGATAGGAGACAGACCGCAGGAGGTGACACATGACCGACGCTCAGGCCCGCGCACACGTCTGGACGCTCTGCCTCTGCGCCCTCGTGCTTTGTGCCCTCACCGGCCCCGTCGCCGGCCTTCTCACCCCGCTGGCCCATGCCTCCGCGCCCGCCCTCCATGTCGTGGCCACCGTCCTCGCCGCCGCCCTCGTCGGCGCCTATGTGGTCCTCGCCGTCCTGCTCATCGTCGCCGTCCTGCACGTCGTGCGGCCCCGTCTGGACGGCCACCGCTAGCCCTCCTGGGAGCGCCACAGCGCCGCCCGGCGTGGTGCGACGAGCCCATCCAGGGGCCTCAGATCATGGTGCTATTTTAGTGCGACGGGGGCTCCAACGGGCCTCGCAGCGTGGTACCATCGGGCCGCGGATCATGGTACCATCCGTAGCTCTAGTACCAAAAGCATGGAGCTACGATAAAGCCACGTTTCACACGGGAAAATGGGGCTTTGGTACTACCGTGGAGCTACTCTTTACCCTGGATGAGTGGCGACGCGTAGCTCTAGTAGTCCGTCAAGGTTACTTTAGACGGTTGCCAAGCCTGAACCGAGCGTCGTGCAACTGTCAAAACATTGGCTGACGGACTACTAGATGTTGTGGTGGCCACATGTGATTGGCCGCTACATTCGGTGCCCATGCCTTAAGTGTCGCTGTAGTACTAGAAGTCACTACTAAGTGGTCCATTTCACAATTAGCTGTAGGGTTAGGCGGCCTCGGCCAAGTCGAGTTGAGCGAGGCGACGCACCAGATTCTCACGCGTGAACTGCCAGGCGAAGGGACACGCCGTGTCGTTGTACAGGTCTTCGTAGGCCAGGAGCCGGTGTTCGACCTCGGCCAGGTCGGCACAGGCGTTGGGGGTTAACACCTTACGCTGGATGATCGAGACGTAGATCTCGACCTGGTTGAGCCAGGACGCGTGGGTCGGCAGATGCACCACGATCAGGTTGGGATAGCGCGCCTCGAGCTCGCGCGCCGCTTTACGGCCGCGATGGCTGCTGCCATTGTCGACGATCCAGAAGACGCGCGGGGCGGAGCGGTAGGGCTCGTGCCGCATGACCTGATCGACCAAGCGACCGAAAGGAGCTTTGCCGGTGGTGGCCTCGCACCGGCCCTGGATTTGCCCGCGCCGCACGTCCCAGGCAGCCAGAGAGGCCAGCGCACTCTCGCGTTTGTACTCATGCTCGCTGTAGGCGGGATAGCCCGGCGCCGGGGGCAGGCTGGCGTGGCAGCGCAGCCACGCCTGGATGCTCGTCTTCTCGTCGGCGCTGAGCACGCAGTCATCCGGGCGCAAGGGCTGCCCCTCCCAGATCCCGGCGTAGAGGTCCAGCACGCGGCCCGCTTTCGCGGCGAAGTCCGGGTCGCGCGGGAACAGCCAACTGCGGAAACGCCAGGGCTTGAGGGCATCGCGGTCCAGGATACGCCAGATCGTGCTCCGGCTCATCGGCGGCGCGTCGGCGTGCGCCGCGATCAGGCGGGCCAGGTCCGCCGTGCTATAGCGGCTGAGCGGCTCGTCGCGCTGCGCCGGCAGTTCGCACGCCAGCGCCTTGACCGTGGCGACCGCCACCGGGGGGAAAGCGGGCTTGCGCCCGCGCCCTGCTTTGTCGTGGAGCCGGAAGCCCTCTGTGGTCCGGATCCGACGCCAGTAGCGCACCCAGTTCGCGTGTTTGCCCACCCGCCGCCCCGCGGTCGGATTGTCCAATCTGGCATCAGCGTGCAGCGCGAGCGCCAGCGTGGCGCGGCAGACAACGGCGTGCGGCGCGGAGGGCCGCCGCACCACACGCGCACACTCCGCGATTTGTTCCACCGTGAAGGTCGGCTGATAGAGAGGAGAAGGGCCGGCCATTGTTCCTCCTTCCGCTGTCGGCTTTGTCCGCGCAGCGTCGTTGCCCTTCCCATGCTATCATCCCTACAAATGTTTGTGAAATGGACCACTAAGCGAGGGTAAAAGAGGTCGGGATAAGTCTTCGCATCGGAGGGCCACGACACAATATATAGTATCTACAGCCGTCTTTCCTCAGCATATAACGGACCAAGCCTCAGAATAAGCTTCACCGAGAAAGGCACAGAGCCAAGCGATCGTGGCGAGGTGTCGCATGTGTGGCTTGGCTGCGCAAGATTAAGTGGTGATGATGCGATGATGCGACCGGACAAAGTCCCGTTGCCCTCTTAACCAAGCCTTAACATCACTCTGTTATGATAGTTATTGAGTGGAAGCGACGAAGCGCGGTCATTGAACTGGATCGGCGTCACCAGGACAGCCCGTAGGGCTGGCCCTACGGGCTGTCCTGGTGGTGTAATCCTGTTGTCTCGTCACCCCGACCGCGCGTAGCTACTAGTCCACCCTGGCCGTGACTAACATCACCTGGACGCGCGGCAAAGAAAGTCGAGCAGCAAACATGCAACGCATACGTCTCACGCTGCTGCCACAAGCGGCTCAAGCGCAGCCGGGTGAACAGCTGTCATTTTTACTAACGATTGAGAACAGCGGTTCCCTTGCTCATGACGTCGCCATTCGGGTCATAGGCCTTCAGCGCGAGGCATATACCCTCAACAAGGCCACTGTCTCGATTCCTCCAGGCGACGCCATGCGGGTGCATCTCTGGGCGCAGCCCCCCACCGACGCCGTGCCCGGCCGCTACCCGTTCCGCGTGCAGTTGACGGCAGAGGATGACCCGGCGGGCCGCGCCTCGGCCACTGCCGAACTGGTGGTGGCTAAGCACATGACCAGAAGTCTGGCATGGTCTGTTGAGCGTGATTCGCCCGAGAAATCGCGCCAAACTTCTGGTCATGTGCTTAGCAGCGCATCGGTGACGCAAGACCTCACGACGACAGAAGAGGGCGAAGCGCCTATGGCCGGGCACGGCCAGATAGATCCCGCTCCATCCGCGCCAGACCTCGCCGATTCGCAGGTGCCAGCGTGGTGGCGGTTGGGCCACCCCTGGCCAGCGCGTCCACTGGTTGCCGTGCTCGGGCTTGTAGTGCTCCTTGGGCTGCTGGGCGTGGCCATGACAGGTGGCCTGGCAACCCTTGCGTCCCTGCCATCGGTGCCAACGCGGCAACCTGCGGTGGCGCCGCGTCCCACGCTGGCAGAGCCTCCACCATCGACCATAGCGGCACCAGCCACACAACAGCAACCCCAGGGTGAGGTGAAAGGCATTGTCGCGCATGCGACAGCTGTGACGGCGACACCACGTCCCCCTGGGACGGCAACACCCTTCGTCATTACGATTGGTCCGTGAGAGGGCCGTTGACGCCCTAGCCGGGGGTCGTGTCCTGCCAGAAGAGGGCGACCATCCGTGGCGCGGCGGACGGACCCGCCGTCGGCGTCGTCCCCCGTATACAACGCATCGTCGCCGTCCCCTTGACCCGCTGAAAAGGCCGGCCCGATACTCCGATGTCTCCGGCGCATCCCTTATCACGTATCACGACATCCAGGACACTGGCAGGGAGCATATGCGGCCGCCGTATGTATGGTAGACCACTGAGCCGTAGCGCCCATGGTCTATTGGGCGAACCCTTGTGTGCTCAGTAGCGTGCGGTGATCGGGCGTGAACAGCGTCTGTTCGGCCACGAAGCCGTGACCATTGGTCGCCCGCAACGTGACGCCGCGCTCCGGCGCGAAGTTCGCTAACACGCGGCGCACGACAATGGTGTCGCGCACATGCGGCGGCATGGTGAAGCGGAACTGGCGCGTTTCGCCGTTGCGCGCGTAGAACGTCGCTTCGATCGGGACGGGGGCGGTGGATGGGTTGTAGAGCAGCAGGAACTCGTTCATGCCTGTCCCCGGTCCCCCCGGGAAGCTCCAGCGCGCCGCCGGCCCGTTGCGCCCGAACACGTCGGACCCTGCGATGTACGGGCTGTTCGGCGCGCCGAAGTACTCGGCGCGCTCGATCAAGACCGGTCGGTCGCTCGTCACGACCGAGGCAATACCGCTGGCCTTGAGGAACGTGTTCAGCTTGAGGGTGCCGCGGCTCTGCGCCGCGACGATGAGCGTGCGCCGGCCAAGGGCGCGGCCGGAACTGCCGTAGAATTGCGCCGTGACGCGGGCGCGCACGCGGCCGGGGTTGAGCACGGTCAGGAAGGTCTGGAAGCGATCGAGGGTACTGCCCTCGGCGAAGAACCAACTGGTCGCCGGAGTCGTGCTGCCGGTGCGCAAGGTCAGGCCGAAGCCGGGACCGGCACGGTCGGAGCTGAAGGTGACCGCGCGCGCGACGACGACCGGTTGGTCGCTGTCGGTACTGACGCTGAGCGACCGATGCGGCAGGAGACGGTTGACGTCGGCGATCGCCTCGCTGTGCGCGGCGACCCGCAGACTCACGGAGTGCGCGCGGCGACCATCAACGGGTAGGAGGTGCAGGGTGACATGGGCAGGCACGGCGCCCGGATTGAGGATGGCGACACTCTCATGAAAAGTGAGGCTCGTATAGCCCTCGGCGAGGTACCAGTGGGTGGCGAGGTCGGGGCTGCCGAGCAGGATATCGCCGTCACGCCCGACGCGCGACAAGGTGAGCGTGGCGGCGATGGCACGATCCGCCCGCACGGCAAGCCCGAAGGGACCCGAACCGACGTGGACATCGGCGACCGACAGGGTCCGCTCGCGGGTCGCCCCAACGGTCACCCTGCGGGTGGTTGCGACCCCGGTGCGCCCGTAAAAGGTGAGGCGTACCTGGGCCGGTCGGCTATCACTATTGAGGAGGGTGAGGAAGGCATGGACGGTCGCGCTGTCCTCGCCCGCGGCGAAGTAGAATTGGCTGGCCACACCTCGCACACCCATGAGCGGCGCAACGGTGTTTCGCCCACCCGGGGCGGCTGACGCTGCGACGGTGTTTTGTCCCGCAAGCAGGTTCCTGGGGGCCACGAACGTGGCGGCGAAGCTACCCTGCCGATCACTGACGATAACGGCGGGGCGTGTCGTCAACGCCTCGCCGTCGAGCGCGAGGGTGATGAGCTGGCCTGCCCCGAAATCACGGCCCTGGACAGCGACACTGACGCCAAGACGCGCCGTAGATGGGTTCAGCACGAGAGATGGCGACCTGCCGACGTTGGCTGCGGGCAGCCCGGACGAGCCAGCCGACATCGTGCCGGGAGGAGGGTATGCCCCCACTGCTGGTGTCGGGGTCGCTCGGCTCGCTGCGGAGGCGGTGCTGGAGGACGGGGGCGGAGTGGTCGCGGGCCCAGGACTCGGTCCGCCTCCGCTCCGTGGCATGCTGGTGGGAGTAGGGGTCGTTGCACCTCGGCTCGACAGCGTACTCGTGGGGCGCGGCAGCGCCAACAACGTGGCCGTGGCCGTGCTCCTGCTCGTAGTCGGGAGGGCTGTGCTGGTGCTGGTGCTGGTCGCGGCCAGCAGCGTCGCCGTACTGGTCGCGGCCGGGCGCGTCATGGCACCGCCGGTGGCCGACGGGACGGCCACCGGCGGCAGCGTGGCCGACGGGACGGCCACCGGCGGCAGCGTGGCCGACGGGACGGCCACCGGCGGCAGCGTGGCCGACGGGACGGCCACCG
>JAABUX010008726.1_pt1 | contig 11631 bp, 5 predicted proteins | sample 5561851 | NCBI WGS metagenome assembly JAABUX01 (sample SAMN10711883, study PRJNA513361) | rock metagenome | isolation source: Antarctica rocks | place: Antarctica: Victoria Land, Richard Nunatak red sandstone | collected 2016-01-03 | reverse complement strand
CACTATACGGCGATAGGCCGGCGCCCAGCGGCGCAGGCTGGCGAGGCGCGGGTTGGCGTCGTCGCCGTGGCCATCAAAGCGCGCCCACAGCCCCTCGACCGAGCCGATGCCGATAGCCTGGCAGTAGTGCCCGGTCGGCGCGTCGTACCAGATCTGGCGCGCCTGCCGCCTCACTGCCCACGGCAACGCGGCCAGATCGATATGGTGGCGCACAGCGGCCTGCTCACCCACGGCGAGGATCACCTCGTCGTCGCGCGCGTCCTGCACCAAGAGCGTGTCGTCCAGGTCGAAGATCAGGGCGCGGATGGTCACGTCCTCCCGTAGTTGCCAGTTGCGTCACGCGTGACGCGTCACTCCGCCGACAGGCTTGCCCACTCGGTCATCAGGCTGTCCAGTTGCGCTTCCATGGCCGTGTAGGTCTTGCCCAGGCGCGCGACCTCCTCGACGCGTTGCGCCGCGCTCTCCTGTTCGAGCGTGCGGCTGCACTCGGCCAACTGCGCCTCCGCCGCGGCGATCTGGCGCTCCAGCGCGGCCAGCAACTCGGCGCGCTTGCGGGCGTCGCGCCCATTAGCGCCCGCGTTGCGCTTGTTGGCCCCGCCGGCTCCGTTGCCCTGGTGTCCATTGGATCCGGCGACAGCGTTGACCTGACGCTCATTGGACTGGGCGACGGCGTTGGCCTCGGCCTGCTCAATCTTGGCCGCGCGACGCTGCTGACCCGACTCCTCCTTCTCGCGCCGCGCCTCGATCTCGCGCGCTGCCACGTACTCCTTGTAGTTGCCCTTGAACACGCGCAGACGGCCGTCGCGCACCTCCCAAATCTGGGTGGCCAGGCGGTCGACGAGATAGCGGTCGTGCGAGACCATCAGCAGCGTGCCCTCGAACTGCTCCAACGCCTCCTGCAGCACCTCCTGCGCGGGGATGTCCAGGTGGTTGGTCGGCTCGTCGAGCAGCAGGAAGTTGGCCCCGTCGAGCGCCAGCACGGCCAGGGCCAGGCGGCCGCGCTCGCCGCCGCTGAGCATGGCGACCCCTTTGAACACGTCGTCGCCGCGGAAGAGGTACTGCGCCAGGTGGTCGCGCGCCTCGGGAATGGTCATGCCCTTGCGGTGCGACATCAACTCGTCGACCACCGTATTCTCCAGGTTGAGCGAGTCGTGGGCCTGGGCGAAGTAGCCGATTTTGAGGCCGGCTCCCCGCTCCACCTGGCCGGCGAGCGGGGCGAGCTGCTCCAGGATAGTGCGCAGGAAGGTCGTCTTGCCCGCGCCGTTGGGGCCGATCAGGGCCGCGCAGTCTTCGCGCAACAGCTCCACGTCGTCGGCCTTGAACAGGGGCACGCCGGGGTAGCCGACCTCGACGCCCTTTGTCCGCAGCACAATCGTCCCGCCGCGCGCGGCCGCCTTGAGCTTCATCGTCGCGGTGGCGGGCCGCACGGGACGCCTGATGGCGCGGATGCGCTCGTGGGCCTCCTCGATGGTGAACGGAGTCAGCCGGCCCAGTCCGCTTTCGGACCAGTCCTTGCCCTGCGCCCCGACGAGGCCGAACTTGTCGATCATGGCGAGGTCGCGGCTGAGCAGCTTGAGCTTGCCCGTGGCCTCGGTAAACTTGCGCCAGGCGATGTAGCGGCGCACCAACTCCAGCTCCTCCCGCAGGCGCTCCTTCTCTCGCTCGTAGATCAACTGCGCCTGGTCCCAGCGCTCGGTGCGCTGTTTGAGGTAGGCGTTATAGTTGCCGCGATAGGTCTCGATATAGGTGCGGCTCATCTCCCAGACGTGGTCGACCACGCGGTTGAGGAAGTAGCGGTCGTGGCTGACGATCAGCAACGCGCCCTTCCAGTTCTGTAGGGTAGCCTCGAGCCAATCAACCGCGTCGGCGTCCAGGTGGTTGGTCGGCTCGTCCAGGATCAGCAGGTCCGGCTCTTCCAGCAGCAGGCGCGCCAACAGCACGCGCGTCTTCTGGCCGCCGCTGAGGTGGCTGAGGGGTGTCTCCCAGAGCGGGCGCGGGAAGTCCAGCCCTTCCAACACCTGCGCGATACGCACGTCATACTCGTAGCCGCCAGCGTGCTCGAAGGCCTCCTGCGTCGCGCCGTAGCGCTCCAGCAGCTCGTCTCCGAAGTCGCCCGCGCCCATGGCGGCCTCCATCTCGCGCAGTTGGTCGGCCTGGGCCAGCACGGGCGCGAAGACGGTCAGCATCTCGGCGTAGATGCTGTGGGAACGGTCGGCGAAGGCCTCCACGGCCTCCTGGCGCAGGTAGCCCAGCCGGGTACCGCGCGCCTGGTGGACGGACCCGGCGTCCGGCGCGACCAGCCCCGCGATGACGCGCAGCAGCGTCGTCTTGCCGATCCCGTTCGGCCCGACCATGCCGATCTTGGCATCGTTGGGCACGTCGAACGAGATACCCTGGAAAACATCGAAATCGCCGTGGGCAAGGGCGAGATTGCGGCCCGTCAGGACAGACATTGTGGTCCCCCGTTACATCATAGGTGTGTGTCGAATAGGTTCAGTTCACTATCAGGCTCTGAGACAGTTGCCGGCCGGGGGCGATACGTTAGCGACGGGCGCCTACCCCTGGACCTCAACAAAAAGGCCACCCGCCGCATGGACGGATGGCGCTGCTACGTCCCGTTACCGCACCGAACTCTGCGATCCGGCCCACCTTGCGCCAAATCGGGGATGCCACTCCAAAATGAAGAGGGGAGAGGGAGTCAGGTACGAGTGCGCCCGCGCGTATGCGTCCACGCCGTTCGGATAGGCGAAAGACGCAGGATTACCGACATATGAACAGGCTCCAAGTCTCAGTAGACCCACGCCTGCCTATGCCAACTCTCTCATGTCTCGGCCCTCTAGCCGACCTAGCAGCGGACGCGCGGACTCAAAGGTGGCTCTCCTCTTACTATTATCGACTATATCTTAACAAACTGTGTGCAGCGGTGTCAAAGTTGTGGACTTGCGGACAGCGTGGAGCAGCCTGAGACTAAAGTCTCATGGCAAACGACGGACACTGAAGTGTCTCCATGGTTACAACCTCACCTGGAGAATACCCAAGCTGTGGCAGGAGGAAGCAGTCGGCAGGCTCACTCAAAATGTGCTATCAACTGCTGTCCGCGCCGCGACGATCTGGACGCGCACCCGTTGCCCCGCTTGTATGCGGCGGGCGTGATCGTCACCGTCAACTCCGACGATCCTCCCCTCTTCAACATCGCGCTCAGCGACGAAGTGGCGCTGCTGGGCAACGTGTTCGGCCTGCTCGTAGCCGCCGTCGACGATATCCTGCTTAATGGAGTGGGGCACAGCTTCCTACCGACTTCGGGTAAGGAGGCATTGGAAGCAGCCTTTAAGGCCAAGTTGTCTACCTTAAAACATTGCATTTGTAGTTCGCCTATTTATGTATCTGTGGCCCGTGGGTCGTGGTCAGGTCGATCTCGAAGAAGGGATGCTCGGGGTCTGGGCACGGATCGCCGGTCAATCCCAGCTGCTCGTAGAAGGGCAGTGCAGCCTGACCCGACTGCCACTCCAGCCAAGTTGCTCCCCGCTCCGTCGCCCACGACGTGACGGCCCCAAGCAGTTGCGTGCCGACTCCACACCTGCGGTACGAGGGGGCGACAAAGAGATCGTGCATGCGCACCGTGCTCTGCCCGCTGCGGATGTGCGCGCCGTAGTCCTGCGCCCAGACGTAGCCGGCGATGGAGGCCTCATGGAGGGCCACGGTCAGGAAGTGCTCGTCCCGATGATTGACCTGCCTCACCCGCTCCCGCACCCGCGCCTCGGCATCGGTTTTGCCCATTTTATGGAGGAGCGGCCACAGCGCCGGCCAATCGTCGTCCTGAACCGGCCGGATCGTGATTGCTATCGTCTCGTCCAAATCATGGCTCCCTCTTGCCGTAGTGCGGGAGCAAGTAGGAGGTCAAGAAGGCGTGGTAGGCGGTAGTCCATGAGCGTCCGGCGCACGCTCAGGTCCAGTTCCGCCGGTCATAGTCGTCGCGGATCATGGCGTAGACGAGGGTGTCGCACGGGTGGCCGGAGGTGTCGAGGCTGTCGCGGCGCAGGCGGCCTTCCAGAGCGTAGCCGAGGCGTTCGGCCACGGCGGTGCTGCGCGCGTTGCGCGCGTCGCAGCGGATGATCACGCGTTGCGCGCTCAAGCCGTCGAAGGCGAAGCGCGTCATCAGGCGCACCGCCTCGCTCACGTAGCCGCGTCCCTGAGCCGATAGACGGGCCCAGTAACCGATCTCGCACGAGGGGATGCCCCACTTGAGGACGTGCAGGCCGACGCCGCCCAGGAACGCGCCGCCGTCACGCGCGAAGATGCCCATATCGAACCCCTCGCGCAAGAGGAAGCGCGCCTGCGCGCGGCGAACGAACTCCCGCTCGTCCTCCAGCGAGAGGTGCGCGAACGGCAACCACGGCTGTAAGTTCTCGATCGACTCCCGGATCGCGGCGTACACCTCCGCCACATCGTCGTCGCCGAACATGCGCACGACGACGCGCTCTCCTTCGAACCGATCGGGCACGGCCAGCAAGATCGGCCGCTCCGGGGCCGAATAGTCTTCTCCCTCATTCATGTTTCGTTGCCCAAATTTCTATCGAGGTTGCGCCGCGAGATTGTGATCGTGCGTGCGGACAGCCTGGCCTTGAAAGGTCATGGCAGGGGCCAGACCTTTCAAGATCCGCGGGGGAGCCCCGCGCGCGGTGCGACCGCCGGGTGATGGGCCACACAGAGACCCTTCAGGGTCCGTGGTCTGCCATGACCATTTATGGTCAGACGGCGCTCACAATCGCGGGCTCAACGCCCAACCCTTGCGGCTAGCTACTCGTCACGAGCACGGGCTCCTCGACGGTCGTGAGCACGGGCTGCTCGACGGCCGCGAACACGGGTTCAGCCACGACCCGCGGGCCAGAGCCTTGGTCGTCGCTCTGCGGGCGCCCCGCGCTAGCGACGGAGACGGTCGTCCCCGTCGTCTCCATCGCCTCGCCATCCGCCTCGGTCGTCAACTCGGCCGTGCGGTTGCAGGCCGTGCAGCGCACCTGACCGGTCTGCCGGCCGCCTAGCGCGACCTGCAAGCCGCCGCATACCGAGCAGGGCTCCGCCAGCGGCCGGTCCCACGACGCGAAGTCGCAGGCCGGATAATTGCTGCAGCCATAGAACGTACGCCCCCGCTTGGTGCGGCGCTCGATCACGTCGCCGCTATCCTTCGGACACGGCACGCCGATGCGCGTCAGCAACTGCTCGGAGTGCGTGCAGGTCGGATAGTTGGAGCAGGAGAGGAAGCGGCCGAAGCGCCCCAGCTTGATCACCATGGGATTGCCACAGACCGGACAAATCTGGTCCGTCTGCTCAACCGGCTTCTCTACGCGCGCGATCTGCTCCTCGGCCGCGGTCAGCGTTACCTTGAAGTCGTCGTAGAACTCGCTGAGCAGGGCCACCCACTCCTCCTTGCCGTCCTCGACCGCGTCGAGCTTGCGCTCCATGTCGGCCGTGAAGGCCACGTCCACGATCTCCGGGAAGTAGTGCGTCATCAGGTCGTTGACCGTCTCGCCGAGCCAGAGCGGGACGAAGCGCCGGCCCTCCAGCGCCGCGTACTTGCGCTTCTGGATCGTCACCAGCGTCGGCACATAGGTGCTGGGCCGGCCGATGCCCAATTCCTCAAGCTCCTTGATCAGGCTGGCCTCGGTATAGCGCTGGGGACCTTGCGTAAAGTGCTGCTGCGCCTCGATGCCGTGCACCTCCAGGGCGTCTCCCGTGGCCACCTCGGGCAGCCTGGCGTCCTTATCCTCGTCCCGTGGCCACACGGCATAGAAGCCGTCGAACGACAGCGTCGAGCCGCCGGCCCGCAGCAGCAGCGACGAGGCGGCCCCCTCGCGGGCCGCCTCGACCGTGACCGTCACAGTGTCCAGTTGCGCGGGGGCCATCTGGCTGGCTATGAAGCGGTTCCAGATCAGCGTGTAGAGTTTGGCCTGATCGGCGGACAGGTGCGCGCGAATGTCGTCGGGCGTCAGCGACACGTCGGTCGGCCGCACCGCCTCGTGGGCGTCCTGGACATTGGCGCCGCCTTTCTTGGCCGCGCGCGTCGCCTGCGGGCCCGACCCGACGTAGCGCTTGCCATGACGGGAGGCGATCAGTTCGCGGGCCGCCGTGACCGCCTCGTCGGAGATGCGCGTGGAGTCGGTGCGCATATAGGTGATCAGCCCTTGCGTGCCGCTCTCGCCCAGGTCGATGCCCTCATACAGCTCCTGCGCCACGCTCATCGTCTTCTTGGGCGAGTAGCGCAGCCGCGTCGAGGCGTCCTGCTGCATCGTACTGGTGGTATAGGGGATGAGAGGCCGCCGCCGCTGCGTCTTGTTCTCCACGCCGCGTACCGCCACCGTCGACGCCTCCAACTCGACGCGCAAGGCTTCCGCCTCCTCGCCCGAACTGATGGACGTAGGGGCGTATTGAGTACGCCCTTCGCGCTCCTCCTGCCCCGTCGCGCCGTCGGCCCCCGCGGGGGCATCGCGGCGCAGGCGTCCCACCAACTCGGCCACGAACGTCTTGCGCGAGCGCCCTTTGCCCAGGCGCGCCTCGACCGTCCAGTATTCCTCGGGCACGAAAGCCTTGAGCTCGCGCTCACGGTCACAGATCAGGCGCAGCGCGACGCTCTGCACCCGCCCGGCGCTGGTGTTGCCCAGCACTTTGCGCCACAGGATGGGGCTGATCTTGTAGCCGACCAGCCGATCCAGGATGCGCCGCGCCTGTTGCGCGTTGACCAGGTTGGCGTCAATCTCGCGCGGCTCGGCGATGCCTTGCTGCACGGCGCTCTTGGTGATCTCGTTGAAGACGGCGCGCTTGGCGCGCGGCAAATCGAGCGCGTTGGCCAGGTGCCAGGAGATGGCCTCGCCCTCGCGGTCAGGGTCCGGGGCCAGGAAAACCTCCTCGGCCTCCTGGCTGGCCGCCCGCAGGTCGGCCATGACGGTTTCCTTGCCCTTGATGATCTCATAGCGCGGCGCGAAGTGCTTGCGCACGTTGATGCCGAGCCCCTTGGGCGGCAGGTCGATAACGTGCCCAACCGACGCGCGGACGTCATAGTCGGGCCCCAGGAACTTCTTGATCGTCTTGGCCTTGGACGGCGACTCGACGATGACTAATTTACGTGACATTGCTCTATTGTACTCCCACCGGGGGCATCCTTCCCACGACTATATACGTACGGAAGGCGCCGGCGGTTTGCTGTGCGCGTGGAATGGCTGCAAGGACCCAGTATACATCGAGTCCATGAAGGTTGCATGAACGGCGGGTAAACGGCCGTCCTCTCTGATACGGCATGTCTACCATGTTTGGATCACGTGAGAGAGCGACGGGGTGATGCTACGCGACTCGGCGTGGGGCACGGGGCGTATCTAGCGAGAAACGTACCACGCGGATAGTCCTCACCTAAACCTGCGACCGCGGTCGCAGGGCAGCGCACGGACACTGCGGTGTCGGAACGCCCACCGGGCAGCAGGTGACGCTCAGTAGCAGCGGGTCACATGGCAGCGCGCGGACACTACGGTGTCGGAACGGGACGAGGGACTTCGTGGCGACGGACCATGCCCAACCGCAATCGGCCGGTGGTTTGCCATGCGACACATGCGGACTGACCCCCGACCAGCCGCGCTTGGCGGACTGGACCCCGACTGGCCGCGGCCGGTCCCGGTCCAGCCCGGCGGTCGCAGGCCCTGCCCCTATGGCCTACGCCGTCGTGGCCGCGACCACGCGCTCGGCCGTGCCGGTCGGCGTGCTCGCGGCGACGGTCTCCACGAGGACGGCCAGGAGCGCGGCGCGCCACCCAGTCTCCCGCGCGCGGTCGTCCAGGCGCTTACGTGGAATGCGCAGGATCGGGCCGCGCACTGCCCCGGCCGCGCTCGACGTGCTGATGCGCGCCTCCGATCCAAAACGGCGGTACAGCGATATGCGGTCGAAGATCGTGTCCTCCGAGCCCCGCACGGTCAGCGTGGTCTCGTCGAGTGACAGTCCGGCCAGGCGGGCCTCCGTCGCCAGGGCCTTCACCTTGATGTAAAATAGCAGGTTCTCCACCGGCTCGGGCGCGGGACCGAAACGATCGCGCATCTCGTCGTCGAGCGCGTCGACTTCGCCGGGAGTGCTGATCGTGGCCAGGCGGCGATACAGGTCCAGTCGCGGGCTCTCGTGTTCGACGTAGGACGACGGGATATACATGTCCAGCGGCAGGTCGACGGCCGCTGCTGGACGGTCGGGCCGCCCTCGACCCTGGAATGGACCGTCGCGCCGCTCCGCGATGGCCTGCGCCAACATGCGACTGTACAGGTCGAAGCCCACCGTGGTCATGTTGCCGCTCTGCTCCTGGCCCAGCAGATTGCCCGCGCCGCGGATCTCCAGGTCGCGCATCGCGATCTTAAAGCCGGCGCCCAGGTCCGTCGACTCAAAGATGGCGCGCAGCCGCCGCTCCGCCAGGCGCGTGACGCGCTGCTCACGCCGGTAGAGCAGGTAGGCGTAGGCGCGCGCAGAGCCGCGCCCGATGCGGCCCCGCAACTGGTAGAGCTGCGCCAGGCCGAAGTTGGGGGCCTCGTTGACGATCATGGTGTTGACGTTAGGGATATCAAGGCCGTTCTCGATGATCGAGCTGCACACCAACAGGTCGGACTCGTGCAGGGCGAAGGCGTTCATGACCCGCTCCAGCTCGTCCTCGGGCATCTGGCCGTGGCCGATGGCCACGCGCGCCTCGGGGACCAGACGGCGCAGGCGCTCGGTCATGGCCTGGATCGTCTGTACCTTATTATGCACGAAGTAAATCTGGCCGCCGCGGTCCAGTTCACGCAGGATGGCCTCGCGGATGTGATACTCGTCGAACGGCTGCAGGTAGGTGCGGATCGGCAGGCGCCCCTCCGGCGGCGTCTCGATCACGCTCATGCCGCGCACCCCCACCAGGGCCATGTGCAGCGAGCGCGGAATGGGCGTCGCGGTGAGGGTCAGCACGTCGACCGTGCGCCGCAGCCCCTTCAGATACTCCTTGTGCTTGACCCCGAAACGCTGCTCCTCGTCGATGACCAGCAGACCCAGTTCCTTGAAGATGACATCTTTCTGCAGCAAGCGGTGCGTGCCCACCACGATGTCGACCTCGCCCCTGGCCACGCGGGCCAGGGTCTCCTTCTGCTGGGCGCGGGATTGAAAGCGGCTCAGCACGGCGATGCGCACCGGGAACGCCTCCATGCGCGAGGTAAAAGTCTGGTAGTGCTGCTGGGCCAGGATGGTCGTCGGCACCAGCACCGCCACCTGCAGCCCGTCCAGCACCGCCTTGAACGCGGCGCGCAGGGCCACCTCGGTCTTGCCGTAGCCCACGTCACCGCACACCAGGCGGTCCATCGGCCGGGGCGCCTCCATGTCGGCCTTGACGTCACGGATGGCGCGCTGCTGGTCGACCGTCTCCACGTAGGGGAAGGCCGCCTCCATCTCCAGTTGCCACTTGCCATCGGGCGCAAAGGCGTGCCCCTGAGCCTTCTCGCGGTAGCTGTACAACTCCAGCAACTCCTGGGCCACTTTGGCCACCGATTCCTTGACCCTGGCCTTGGCGCGCGTCCACTCCGCCGAGCCGAGCTTGGAGAGAGCGGGAGTGGCCTCGCCCATGCCGACGTAGCGGGCCACGCGGTCGAGCTGGTCGGTGGGCACGGAGAGGCGGTCGTCGCCGGCGTACTGCAACTCCAGGTACTCGCGCTCCGCCCCCGAGACCACGCGCTTGCCCACGCCCAGGAAGCGGCCGATGCCGTGCTCGATATGCACCACGTAGTCGCCGGGCTGGAAGTCCAGGCCGACCGCTGCTTTGGCCTCATGCTTGAAGCGCGCGACCGGAGCGGGCTTGCTCCAACCGAAGATCTCCGCGTCGCCGAAGACCTGCAGGCCCAGCGCCGGGGCGCGCCAGCCCTCCAGCAGCGAGCCCTGCACCAGCGTGATCGAGCCCCGCGCCGGGACCTCTCCCACGGACTCGACGGCCGGGATATCCTGGCCGCGCTCCTCGTACAGCTCGGAGAGGCGTCCGCTCTGCAGCGAGGCGATGACCACGCGGCGATCCTCTCCGCGCCCTTCCAGCGTGTCGTCCAGGAAGCCGCGCAGGCGGCCGGCATAGGTCAGCGCCCCGGCAAAGACGCGCCCGTCGCTCCAATCGTCCCAGTGGTCAGTTGCCAGTTGCCAGTTGCCAGTTGGACGGCGCTCCATCGCGCCGCCACCATCCGGCGTCTGAGCATCAGCAACCAGTGTATCGGTATCTGATATCTGGCAACTGGCAACTGGCAACTGGCAACTGGCAACTATCTGAGAACTGCCCACTGCCCACTGCCCACTGCCCACTGTGGCGGGCTGCTGTCGCGTCCACAACTCCAGGCGCGTCGGCGCGGTCAGGTCGCGACGCACGCCGTCGATGGGCAGGAGTGGTTCGCGCAGGCCGCGCGGCAACTCGCCCCGTCCGGCCAGCTCGTCGCGGATCTCGCGCGCCTGCGTGGTCAGTTCGTCCATCGCCTCCCAGCAGGCCTCGGGCTCGTCCAGCACCACGATGGTCCGCGAGGGCAGGTAGGCCACCAGCGAGGCGGGCTCGCGCATCAGATAGGGCGCGAACAGGTCGCCGCCCTCCGGCGCCAGGCCGTTCTCCAGGCGCAGTACGTCCTCCTCCCACCCCTCGCGCGCGTGCGGCAGCATGGCCGACAGGTCGAGTCGCCGCACCTCGTCCACGGCATGGCCGACCTCGTCAAGCGTGAACTCGCGCAGAGCGGTGACGGTCAGGGTATCGACGCGCATCGTGGAGCGCTGCGTCTGAGGGTCGAAGCGGCGCAGCGAGTCAATCTCATCGCCGAACAGCTCGACGCGCACCGGATCGTCGGCGTCGCCGGGGTAGACATCCACGATGCCGCCGCGGCGGGCGTACTCGCCCTGCGCGGTCACGATCTCGACCGCCCGGTAGCCGCTGCGCTCCCAGCGCGCCAACTCGGCGGCCACGTTGAAGCGCCCGCCGAGGCGGTAGGCCGAGGTAAGTCCATAAAACCGCTCGGGGTCCATCAAAGGCTGCAGCAACGCCCGCGCGGGCGCCACGACGACGGGCAGCGCGGTCGACCCGTAGAGCGCCTGCAGCGCGGCCAGACGCTGCCGCACGATGCCACGCTCGGGCGCGGTGCGGTCGTAGGGCAGAGCATCCAACGCGGGGAACGGCAGCGCCTGGTGCGACGGACCCAGCCACGCGGGCAGTTCCTCGGCCAACTGCATCGCCCGGTCGGGGTAGGCCGTCAGCAGCAGGATCGGCGCGTCAAGGGCGCGCGCCAGCGCGGCCACGGCCGCTGCTTGTGCGGCCGGCGGCAGGCCGTACACCGCGCGCGACGCGCCACCCTTGAGCGCGGCAGCCAGCCCCTTGAGCCGCGGCTCCGAGACCAGCAGCTCGGTCACGCCGCACAGGTTACAATCTTTACGCAATGATCCGCTCCAGTACAAGTGACTAGTGGCTAGTGGTTAGTGGCTAGCAGAACTAGCCACTAACCACTAGCCACTGGGTTCACGATATTCATCGCCGGGACGACGCCCTGACGCAGGACGGCCTCCACGGCGTCGGCGGCGCGCGCGATCAGGTCCGGCAGCTCGGCGCGCTCCTCGGCGTCGAACGCGCCCAGCACG
>JAABUX010008725.1_pt1 | contig 11632 bp, 19 predicted proteins | sample 5561851 | NCBI WGS metagenome assembly JAABUX01 (sample SAMN10711883, study PRJNA513361) | rock metagenome | isolation source: Antarctica rocks | place: Antarctica: Victoria Land, Richard Nunatak red sandstone | collected 2016-01-03 | reverse complement strand
CTACGCGGCTATCGTGACCTGCTCGACTTCCCTGCCGAAAGTATTGCGCCCAAGCGAGCCGCATGAGATAGTCATATCAACATGAGTTGCACCGCTGCCTCGTTTCCCCGCAATTCGAAACGACGTCTGGACACGTCGTCAGTATCGTTAATCCGGCGCGGATCAAGGCGTTCGCTCAGAGCGAAATGGTGCGAACGAAAACAGACCGCATTGACGCGACACTCATCGCTCGCTTCTGCCGTCTTCACCAGCCAGAACCGTGGACGCCTCCTGCTCCGGAAGTCCGTATTCTTCAAGGCCTTGTGCGTCGCCAGCACAGCTTAATCGATATGCGAGTCGAGGAAGAAAACCGGCGCGCGGCTCCAATGGTACCAGTTGCGGTAATGGCGTCGATCGATGCCACAATCGAGCACCTCGCGCGCGAACTTGCACGCGTCGAGCGTGACATCGAGCAACTCTTCGATGACTACCCAACGCTGCGCCGGCAACGCGAGCTACTTATCTCGATTCCTGGCATTGGCGAGAGCACCGCGGCTCGCATCCTCGGCGAGATGCCCAACATTGCAGAATTCCGAGATGTGAAAGCAGTTGCTGCGTATGCCGGATTATCGCCCCGTCATTACCAGTCCGGCTCGATCGAACGCCGCAGTAGATTAGCAAAGACCGGAAACGCTCACTTGCGCCGTGCGCTCTACTTCCCCGCCATCTCAGCGATACGGTTCAACCCACTCATGCGTGCGTTCGCGAAACGCTTAAGCGCTCGCGGAAAGAGCAAGATGACCATCGTTGCTGCCGCGATGCGCAAGCTCCTCACCCTTGCCTACGGCGTTCTCAAATCCGAACGCGCATTTGATCCCCTCTATGGAAACGCTTGACGCGTAACACCGTATCTTAAGGGATGATTTCGAAACCCTAGCGCGAAGCGGCTTTTCATGGCCCGAAAGTCTGTGCCAGAACAATTTGCGAAAAAAGCGGCTCGTAGGAAGCCCCAGGAGCGCGTTTCCCCTCGCCCGGGATACAGCGATGTATCTAAAGCAACGGACACCCGCCTCGTCGGCTACGCGCGAGTCTCTACCGACGAACAAACGACCCGCCTCCAGCTGGACGCGCTCAAAGCCGCCGGTTGCCATCAGATCTTCCAAGACAAGCTCGGTGGCGCTCTACCCTCGCGTCCGCAATTGGATCGCGCACTCGGCGAACTGCGTGCTGGCGACACCCTTGTCGTGTGGAAACTCGATCGGCTCGGACGCTCGCTACGCAACCTGCTCGAAATTGCGGAAGTACTTCGCGAACGCGATATCGCGCTGCGATCGCTTACCGAGCACCTCGATACGGCGACCGCCGCCGGCAGAATGCTCTATTCGGTTCTCGGCGCCGTCGCGCAGTTCGAACGGGACGTCCTGCGCGAACGAACCGTCGCTGGGATACGCGCCGCTCAGGCACGAGGGGAGCACGTCGGGCGCCCTCGCGCGCTCACGGCTTCCCAAATTCAGGAAGCGCGCAAGATGCTAGACCGCGGTGAGAACGCCTCGCATGTGGCGCGCATTATGCGCGTAGGGCGCTCGACACTGTATCGGGCCATAATTACGCCGTAACTCGTCGTCGTTCAAGCTAACTACGCCTATCGAATTTGTCGCGATAACATCAACTCGTCCGATAACCTTGCTATGCGCGGCTGCGAGCGTGTTACTGCTAAATCGGCTGCGACGACCGGCTTCGCCGCTTTAGCTAGCGCAGAGTTTTGCACATTGGCCAAAAGTCTCTCTCTCTTACCGAGCGAACTCTCGAGTCCGTGAGTTCACTACGTGCACGAGACGAACCGGTTACTCGGCAGCATGGCATCCTGCATCAGTGACCGCGGTCACAGCAGGAGGCTTTTCGGCCTACCGAACCAGGCAGGTCACTATCATACTACAGTGGCCCTTGTTCTCAAGGGCGGCAACTATGAAAGGTACATACATGTTACACTCCACCCTAGCCGTCATGCCCCTCGCGCACGCCATGTCAGGCGTTGGCGGAATCATCGACGCCATCCACGCTAGTTTCGTGCATATCCTGTCGGGTGTTGGCGGCATTATCGACTAACCGCATCTTAATCGCGTCCTTGAGTAGCGCAAAGGAATAACAGCACGGCTCTCGCATGCTTCCTTGCAGGGCTTCCTTTGCCGTGCCTACTAGGGAGTTGTTAGCACGTCTAATCTTAAGGGCGTCGTTCAGCTGCGCCCGCGTATCCAGCCAATCGAAGCAGCGATCGACGCATATCGTTCAGGCCGCCTTGCGGCGTGCGTCGCTGCGTTAAACTCGCATAAAACTCCCGCGGCGCATGCACTACGCGCGCGCGCTTTGATTCGTCTTGGGAAGCCCAGTGATGCCGCTGCCGACATAGATAGCGTTTTCGATCGCTGTGGTGGGCTTATCCCGGCCGTGCAGGAGCTCAACGTTGTTCTGCTCGCCGAGTTATTAATGCTCCGCGCCACGGCGCTGGTTCGTTTGCGACGCTTTTCAGAAACTGAAGAAGCGTTTATGAACGCTCGAGCGTATGCCTATAGCGCGGCGAGCGCCCCGCTCGAGGCCGAGTTTGCGTACTACGAAGCGCACTACGCTCATGCTGTCAACGCGTTCGACAAGTTCGAATCATTCGCGCGCGCCGTACTTGGCGTTCGCCCGTTCGGCTTTATCGAAAACGCGACCACGTATTTCGTGCCACTCGAGCACAGTCGGGCGCGCGCTTATGACCTACTCGGATTCCTCGCTGGCAAGTCGCACGACTTCGCGCTGCAGGCTACGCAACTTCAGCTGTCGTTGGCAGAGTTCGACAAAGTCACTGTGCGCGATGCGTGGTTTGAAGCTACGCAGTTGTCGCATCTCTCGTACTACACTCGAGACTTTGGAGACAAAGCCGTAGCCAACTATGTACGGCAGCGCTTCGAGCGAACGGAATGGATCGCAGAACTGGCCCCGCAGCGGCATGAAGTGTTGCGATCGCTGGGATGGTCGAGTGCCATGCAGGGTGACTATCTGTCGGCCTTTCGCAGCTTGCGTGATGCCGCCGATGTTGCGCCGACACTTCCATACAAAATCGCGGCGATACTTGATCGAGCATACTTGTCGCGTGAGCTCCATGAAGGGGTCGTTGCGCGCGAGGAGGTCGATTATGCGGAGCGTTTGGCGGAACGCGTCAATTGGCACGACGTTCGCGGCGAATCTGAAATCGCCGCCCTCCTTCACCTTAGCGACGCACTTGCTCCCATTTCCACGTCCCGAGCGCGGCGGTTGCTCGAGCGCTACCTTATGTTAAAGAATCGTCTGCCGACATCGTGTCTTGCACATGGAGATCCACGCGTGCTGGCGGAAGAGACGTTAGCTAACGCGGCGATTCTCCGAGCCGAAGGGAACGTCGATCGTGCTCGCCTGTTGTTCGTTGAGGCGTTCAAAGCGTGGCGTACGATGGGATGTGGGTGGCGAGCTGCGCTAATCGCACGCGAATTGGCCGCGCTTGGTGCGGGGGAATACTTCAGCGCCTGCGTCGCGGAGGAAGCGGCCCTCCGGCCTGAATCCTGGCTCGCGACGACATGGCCTGCATAGCGTTGTTACGCAGAGATTTGCTGGGAATCACGCTCGCTTAGAGTGCGTTGCCGCCCGAATACCCTACCGGTTTCTGCATGAGCATGTTGCGGGGCATTTCGCCCTCAATTTCATTAAACGTTCGTTGTTCGCGCGGCGCGCCCGCGGCTACCTCTAAGGCTTCCAGGAACACCCATCCACCCGACCCTTGTCGGGCGAAGGGTCGATTTAAGAATCACGCGGCAAGTGACCATTTTGCCGAGATGAAGTTTAACGGCTGTGCCCCCGTCCGTGCCCGATCTTGTGCTCTGGTGCGGTTTAATCGCGGCTGTGCGGCGCAGCTTCTTTTCCTCGCGTTCGACCTCGCGCCGCAAGGCGACGACGCGTTGGACGTCACTCACGAGCACTTTCCCGTTGTCGCGCTGGGCGCGCACGAGTAAATCGCCGAAGTCGTGCACGTCGTCCTTACCATACGCGATCGTCACGTCTTCGCGTGCCCGGGTCACGTCGACGTAGAGCCCACGACGCGCCTCGGCTGACGACGCGAGGGCAAAGACGGCGTCGACCGTCCGTCCCTGCGAGCGATAGGAGGTCGTCGCGTACCCATAATCGATGCTGCGATGCTCATGGAGGTCCCGCACGACGTGCGCGTCGTCGCGGGTGCGCACAAGCTCAAGCCACCCGTCGTCGCGATGCGCGCTGAGCGTGTACCGATCGCCGTTGACGCCGCCGTGCGCGCGTTCCCGACCAACGAGCACGTCACCGATCGCAAAGGCCCGCTCACCGAAGTCTGTAGCATAAAGGCGCTCTTCGCCAAGCGCTTCCGCAATCGCACTGCGTGCCAGCTCGTTCAGCGCGCGCACGTCATCGCTGCGCGTCGCGACGAGCAGCGCGCTCTTGCCGTCCCGCGTCGCTTCGGCCCACGAACGTACGAGCGCGACGCGCGCCTCGTCGTGCGTCGCATGCTCGGGCACGGCTCCCCACTCGCGTAAGGGCGCCGCGTAAAGCGAAGTCCGGCGTCTCCATCTCGTGCTCGCGCTCGACGCGCTGCTCGCGATTCCGGAGTCCACGCAGCGCCGAGATGGCCGCGTCGGCGCCGGCTCGTCGAGCCCCGCGCCCATGGGTCTGCTCTTTGAACGCCAGGACCGCCACCTCGTGGCCGTCGATCTTGCGCACCTGCGTCGGGCCTGCGATCGTGCGACTACCACTGCGCGAGCTCGACTCGCCGCATCGCCCGGTTGAGCTTAATCTCGCGAAAGGGCGAGACGGCCCGGTAAGGCTCAAGGGTCGACGCGGTTGACGGCAATGTGGAGTGGACGTTCGCCGTGTCGCCGTGGACCGCCATGAACTTGGTTGTCAAGTGACCACAAAACCGGTACGCTAAGACTATGCTTGACGCAACACCGAAGCTGTTCGGCACGGCCACGCGAACCAAAGTCCTCGTCGGGTTGGCGCTCCTTGGCGAGTCCTATCCGCGCGAGCTCTCGCGCCTCCTCGGCCTACCGCTCATGTCGGTGCAGCGTGCGATCGACGCTTTCGACCAAGAGGGTGTCACCGCAAGCCGTATCTTTGGCGTCCAACGTCAGGTGCGTCTCAATCCGCGCTATTTCGCCTTACCGCAGCTTCGCGAACTTCTCTTGCGGCTTGGCGAATCGCTCCCGGAAGAACGCCGCACGATTGAACAACAGCGGCGGCGTCCGCGGCGCGCACGCAAAGCACTCTAAGGGTGGAGATCACCCCGGAACGCGACCTTGTCGAGGTGGCCTTTCTCGTCTGTACGGCGCTGGACCGGATCGGAACCGTAGCCGTTCTCACCGGGGGTAGTGCGGCAACGTATTACGCTCCGTCGGCATACCAGTCGCGTGACGCAGACTTCGTCATCGTGATGAACGGTAAGTTCGCTAAACCAAACGAAGCGCTTGCAGGGCTCGGCTACTCGGAGCACGGCGGCATCTACGAGCACGCGAACAGCGAGTTCACCTTGGAATTCCCCCCGGGCCCGCTCGCGGTCGGCTCGGACATCATTTCCAGCTTCGAAACGTACCAGCGTGGCGAGTTCACGCTGCACGTCCTTTCACGAACGGATAGCGTTCGAGATCGGCTCGCAGGGTTCTATCACTGAGACGATCGCAGTGGCCTTCGGGTCGCGCTCGACGTCGCGATGGGCGGCCCGATTGACCTGGAAATCATTGAACGCTGGAGCATGCAGGAGCACCACGGCGCAAAATTTGCAGAATTCCAAGCGCAATACGAACGTTTCGCCGATCGCCGCGTGCGCCTCGACATTCCCAGCCTGCCGGTTTACGAGCCGGGCCCGAACGAAGTCATAGACCGACGCGAGGATCTACGGCTCGGCGTCGATCAGACGATGCGTGTGCTCGGCCGCTCCGCGGACGGAGAACGCGTCCTCGGCCGCTGCGGCGCGGGCATCCTGTCTGTGCCGCGCAACGCCTTCGCCGAAGCGCCGCGCGTCGACGAGACGGTGACCCTCTCGCGCGGAACCGGCCGCGACGTCGCGCGTCCCCCGGAACCGGACCTTGGCCTCGAACGCTAAGCGTTGGAAAACGATCGAGAAGTGGCGCCCGAACGGCGGCGTCCGCCTCGACGAGCTGCTGACCGCCCACGCCGCCGGCGACGGCCGGCTCGAGACGCTCGTGAATCGCTACGATGGTTTCTCGACGCCGGCGTCGACGCTGGGTGAGAAGTCCGCCAAGGGGCCGAAGCCGACCAAAAAGGGCTCAAAGGAAACCTCAGGAGCGCGTTTCGCCCGGCTGGACGATTCCCAGGTCATCGACGTAGAGTCCACGCCGTGCTTCCGCTGATGACGCGAGGGCAAAGACGGCGTCGACCGTCCGCCCCTGCGACCGATACGAGGTCGTCGCGTAGCCGTGGCCGATCGCACGATGCTCGTGCAGATCCCGCACGACGCGCTCACTGTCGCGGGTGCGCACGAGCTCAAGCCGCCCGTCGTCCCGGCGCGCCCCGAGCGTATAGAGGTCGCCGTCATAGATGCGTTCGCTACAGACCGGCGCGTGAACCGAGGACGAAATGATGTCGTCCGACTGGTCTCAAGGTAAACGGGAAGATATTTGCCATGTTCGGTAACGGGAAGTTTGTCGTGAAGCTCCCGAAGCACGCGTTGATGAACTCGTAAATGGCGGCAAAGGGAGCGCTTTGACCCGCGGGGCGGAAGGCCGATGAAGAGTGGGTCGCCGTGAAAAGCGGGAGAACGAATTGGCGCGACATCGCCAAGGAGGCATACGACTTCGTAAAGTGACGACGACTGCGGCGGCGGCGGATCGAACTTTGCGTCTTACTGGTGCCCCTCTACTCTCTGTTTCAGGCGGGCTACGAACTCGTTAAAAGATTGCGTCATATCAGGAATCGATTTGCCAATCAACGGTGCCAAGGGACCCATAAAGAGCTCATGCGACAGCACCTCAGTTTCCCCGTCGCCCTTTGCCTTCAGAGTATAGCTGTGCTGTACCTTGAATAATCCTAAGGGCATGCCGCTCGTCAACGTCATTTTCTGATACTGAACCAGTTGCGTCACAGTGACTGAAATGACGCGCCCCGCCATGACCTTGCTGAAGATTTTCAGCCGTTGCCCGAGAGCTACCTCGCCTTCCATCTTATCGAAGTTCGCATCCCATTCCGGCCAACGAGACACATCGATCAAAACCGCCCAGATATCCGCCGGCGAAGCGCGAATGATTATGGAGGCTCTGTATTCTTTCATCGCCTATCGCTCCATTCCAAAACCGCGATCGTGTTACTTCGCCGGCGCTCGCTCACGTCCAAGTGATTGCTCCCGTTCCAGACTGCGCGCGCGTTCTCGTTCGGCGACGAACTTCGCTGCCGATCTTGCAGCTCCGGATTATTGACGTTCATCCCGCGTTCGACGGCGAGGCGTAACGCTCGCTCCTTGAAGTTGGCGCTGCCGTGGATCGTGACCTCGTTCCCCATTTGGCGCGCGCGACTCGAGCCCAGCGGCGACGATCTCATCGCTCGTATCGCGAAACGCAATCTCGGGCCCCCGATCGCAAAACGCCTCGCCGCCTTGGGAGCGCGAATCGGCGACCTGCGCACGTAATTCAACAGCGCGCGAAATTAAATGCCCCGGCGTACGACATCAAATGATCGCCATGCAACGCCTTCTGCGCCGATTGCACCGCCGCCATCGTAAAACCGCGTCTGATGTCCTAGAGTATCTCAATCTTGCCGTTTACGTTCACCTCGAGCGAAGTGCCCGGTCGAACTTTGGCGACTCGTTCTTCGATTGCAAGCCAATGCCTCATAATAAACGCGACTTGCGGAAACAGCTTGAGCTTCGTGAATCCTCGATAAATGAAGACGGCGATGACGCGCGCGTCTTCAAGCGCTTTCTTTTCGGCTGGCTTACGATTTTGGGCATTGTCTCCAGTTACAAGCACCCAGCCCTCGCCACCGACCCTTGGAATGAAATCGACGTCCAGAGTTCTCGCTGGAAAATGCTGCTGCAGGTGTGTCGCGTCGACGCCCATGATTCTGAGAACTTCCGGTATGTTTGGGCCAAATGTATTATCAAAAAAGAACTTCACGCCGCGCGAAGTAGGGTCTTCTCATACTCTATCGCCGAATTCAACTCATCCGCGGTAACCCGGTACCAAGAAGCGACAGTGGCACGGTCTTCGCCGCTCTCGACCATATTAAAGAGTGCGTACGTCGGGATGCCGCGCGATTCGACTATTGGTCGTCCAAAGGATCTTCTGGCGTCCAGGATCACGGGCTCGCTTCGTCCCATAGGCCAGTAGCGGTAAGCAAGGCCTTGGTCAAAATCGAGTTCTCGAAAGAACGGCCGGACGATTCGGTCGAAGGTAATTTGGCTTTTGCTTAATTCGATTGTCAGCCGCTTTTCTGGAACATGTAGCTCGAACGCGGTAGGCAATTCCGCGAAGATGCCGCTCCCGTCCGTCTCTAATCTCTGCGTTGCGTATGGATACTCGGTGTTGAATGTGCGCTGGGCTATCACGCGCGTGGCTCGGATGACCTGCATTGAGACGCCCTGGCGACGAAAGAAGCCGATAACGAAAAGCTCCATGAGTTCGTAGAAACTTAGAATTCGTTCGTCTGAATCGTCGTCCATGTCGGGTACAACAGCAGTGGAGAATCGTTCCTCGTCTTCGTCGACGTACCAATAACCGGACGCCCAGCGCCTCAGCTTCTGGTACGGGACGCGAATGATCCGAGCCGCCTCAAAAAGCGTATAGGCACCCGATCCGATTCCTGCCGGCCCTACGTGCTCTCTGGTATCCATGGACATCGACCTATACCACCCTGAGCAGCTTTTGCCTAGCCTCGGGATTCGCCCACGACCGCCTAGCTCGATCAGATCCGGCGCTTCTTCACGACGAGAGGGCGTCTCGGCGATCGCCGATCGCCTGGCGGCGCCAATGTGCGAGTGACCTTAACGGGGTCTGGTTGCCAGGCGCGTTCCCACTATCCGGGCGCCGAAGATCTCCGCGCTGTACTGTGGGTCAGCGCCGGGCAGCTAGCTACGGAATCGCCCTCGATTCCGTTCGGTCTGCTTCCACTGCCGCGCCGGGCACCGATCTAGCTGACGAGCGCGTACAACGCGCCCGGAATGTCGCGCGCTCTGATATGCTGAGCCGGGTATTCCCGGCGGCCGAGGTCCGCAATGATCGGGGTCTTCCGCGTCGGTGATTCCGTTGCTCTCTTGGGCTTCGAGCATGGGCGCGGGCGGCCATGAGCCGAAGCGTTTGGGAGAGACGAGCTCACGAATGAGGGGCAGCAGCCACGCACATTGGGAGCCAGCCGATGAGCACTGCAGCGATCGAGCCGCGAGCGCGGCCGCTGGTTCGAGCGCGCTGGCGACGCTAGCGAATGTGACTGGGGGCGCGTGTTGCTCTGGGAGCCGCCCCACCGTGTCGTACTGTCATGGCAAATGAGTCCTGATTCGCAACCGGAGTCCGATCCGGCAAAAGCGAGCGAAATCGCGGGCGCACTTCATCGCGCAGCATCCGACGAGCACTCGCGCGGAACTCGAACATCGCGGGTTCGATCGACATGGCGAGGGCGCTGACGGGATGCGAGCAGCGATCGACTTGCCCGGCGGCTGGACCGGTGTTCTCAGCTGCTACGCTCAGGCGGCGCGTGCATCAAAATAAGCGTTTTACGCAAAAAAGGAGATCACCGATCATGGACACCGCAACAAAGAGCGCTATCCGAGGAATCGACGTCACGGCGTATCTTGTGAAGGATCTCGATCGCGCCAAGAAGTTTTGGAGCGAGACGATAGGTCTGACTGAGACGATGTGATACGGCGAACGTGGCGCGGAGTTTGCGCTTCCCGACGACTCGACATTCGGCCTGTACAAAATGGAAGACGGTACTTGAATGGCGGCAACGGAGTGATTTTTAACGTCGCCGACATCAAGAAGGCCATTTAGCAGACAAAAGCCGTGGAGTAATATTCCAAGGCGACGGATACATCGACGAGTCGCCGCTCTGCTTCATGGCTTTCGCCGAAGACAGCGAAGGCAACAGCTTCATCCTAAATGAGCACAAAGACTGACGGACGGTGGTTGCGTCTCAACTAAATTCGGCCGGTCCGAAAAGGGGTTCGTTCCGGGACGTCTCCGGTTTTATGTCGAGTTAAGGGCGTTTAAGATGTTCATCAGAGCGAAGCGATTGCGTCGGGATCGGTCACGAATGCAGCGAAGCACGGAGAAAACTCCATCACTTCCGTTACGGGTACATTCTTTTCCGCGAGAGCCGCGCGCATCGTCGCAATATCGTCGACTTCGAATGCTGCCGAAACCTGCGTCCCAGGCGCGCCGATCGATTCGGCGTCAACGGCGAAGGTGGCGTTACCAATATCAAATTCGACCACCGAGTCGCCGAACGACTCACCGGGCGTCAAGCCGATCGTATCACGATAAAATGCAACCGCGCGGGCGACGTCAGTGACCGGATAACTGACGAACGCCATTTCTTTAATCATAGAACTTGCGGGCACGCTTTATGTCGTTGACGAGATCCATGACGAAGTTTAAGTCGAAGTCGCGAAGGGTCAATAGCGTGTGCAGCATGGGCGGACGTTTCTGAGCACGTTTTCTTCACCTGTCCCATGCAAAAAGGAACGTCCCGCAACCGACCCGACGCTGTTGAAAAAAGCTCGGTTAGACGTCGCTCACGGTTGTGCTAGAAGAATTCGCTTAGGAACGCCGCCGCTTTATCCGAAATGCCGACGATCTTGTTCGTTGCCTGACGATAGAATTTGAAATTGAGCTCGGTCCCCGGCTGACCGTCATCCCAGTCGGTGAGATACTTGAGCTCGCTTCGGCCCAGCGGCCGCTTCGCGAGCCCGGTGCATTTGATGGTGAGACTTACTCGCGGCGTCTGCCGGGCGATGCCGGGCTTTTTCACGATCGCTTCGGAGGAAGTGACAACGCCGCGTGCCATGAGACCATGGCCGCCCTCGGTCTCGCTCGCGAAGACGAAAACTGCGTCGCCTACGGCGATATTGTTACCGCCATACATTGTCTTTTGCGCGGTGAACGCCAACATCTTCGCACCCGGATCTCTAACCTCGGCTTTGATCGCGAACGGCATGCTTCTCCTCTCCCCACAAATGAGTACCAATATCTCGGCCGCCCGCGACCGGAAAGCGCCCGGTCGGCGCCATCAATCCACGCTTCAACAGGGCCGTCCGTTATGGTGACGGGCTGATCGGAGAGTCGCTGGTCCGTTCTCGCGAAGGAGCGCCAGTTCGATGTGCGCGCTCGATCTCGGTCAGCGGAAGCCGTGCGGATGGTGCTATGGTGGCCGGCCGCAGTCGACGCTCGAACCACATGACATCATGCCACGCGCCTAAACTTAAAGCCGACGGCATGATAAACCCCAACCGCGCTAAATCCGACGCTCATGTGAAGCCTGCAGCTAGTGTCCTGACCCGTAAATTGCATGACAGTTCTTGATTTTACGAATAATCGTGCGAGCAGTTTTCGTCCAGATGAACGGCTTTGCTCGAGCGTTATGCTCCGCGACGAAAGAGCCGATTGCGCGC
>JAABUX010008724.1_pt1 | contig 11633 bp, 9 predicted proteins | sample 5561851 | NCBI WGS metagenome assembly JAABUX01 (sample SAMN10711883, study PRJNA513361) | rock metagenome | isolation source: Antarctica rocks | place: Antarctica: Victoria Land, Richard Nunatak red sandstone | collected 2016-01-03 | reverse complement strand
CCGTCATCGGCGAGATGACCGCCGTCGGCGGCCTGATGGTGCTGGCGGTGGGCCTCCGCCTGCTGCAGATCAAAGAGTTGCGCATCGGCAACTTCCTGCCCGCCATCGTCGTCGCCCCCGCTATCGCCTTGATAGTTGTTAGTCGTTAGTTAATACGGGGATGTGTCCGACTAACAACTAACAACTAACAACTAATGACTCGTCGGATGCACGATCACGTAGCCCTGTCCCAGCCCGCGGCCGTTGGACGCCGTCACGGTATAGACCCACGCGGCGCCGCCGAGCGCGAGGGAGGTCAGCCCGTAGTGACGGTCGGGCGAGGTCGGCGAACTGTAGACTGTTTTGCCGCTCGTCGTGTCGCGGATCTTGACCTGCTGGCCTAGGGCGGAGGTCCACGAGACCAACCGGCCATTGATGGCGGGGAAGGCGGCCGTATCGGTCTGCGCCAGATCGGCGGTGAGGACCCGGCCGGCGCGCAATGAATACAGCGCGAGGCGCCCGCGCACCCCCGTCAGGCCGCTCTTCCAGACCACAAGGTCCCCGCTGGCCGCGACCTGGGAGACGACGCCGACGGGCAGCGTGCGCTGCGCGCGCGTGGTCAGACTGTAGGCGGTCAGCGCATCGTAGACCGGGGGTACAGCGCCGGTGCGCGGCCCGATCGTCGTCGTCGTCCAGAGCACCGTATCGTTGGCCAGCGCCGGGTCGGCGAACAGCGCGTTGGGCGTGTCCCGCAGCACCTGGCGCCGCTGCTGTCCGGGCGTGAAGAGGATGGCCATGCTACTGATCCCCGCGCTGCCCCGGTTAACCGTCTGCACCATCAGCAGGCGCGTACCGTCGAAAGCGATCTGCGGCGCGATCTGTTGTGGCGGCAGCGCGCCGCCGCCGCGGTCCGGTTCCAGCGCCGCGATCGTCCGCACGCGTCCGCTACGCAGGTCAAGGATCATCACCTTCCAGGGCAAAATGCCGCCCGGTGAAAATCCGGTGTCGACGTAGGCCAGTTGGTCGCCCGCTAGCACGTAGCCCCCGATAAGGCCGACCGCCCCATAGGACGAGCGCACCGCGACGCCGGTGCGCCCCGTGGCGAGATCGTAGCTGAAGATACGGTCGTCCTCCGAGCCCGTCGCGCCCTCTCCGCTCGTGGCCGCCCAGACCACGTGGGTCCCGGACAGGGACGGTCCCTGCCCGTTGATCGGCATAAAGTCCGGCCGCGGCGAGAGGATCGTCACGTCCCGCGACACGGGGGCGCGACGCTCCGGTGGCGCGACGGCGATCCCTGTGCGCCCTGTCACGACCGGCGTCCGCGCCGGATCCGTCGGCGCGGCCTGACGCGCGGCGACGCCCGACCCACCGCACCATACCAGCGCCAGCCCCCCGGCCCCGACCGACGCCAGGATGCGCCGACGCGACGTGTGCTCCGGGCGCGCCGCTGCCCGTTTTCTTGCGCTATCCGTCCCGTTCATTGCCGCCGCCAATCCGTGTCGTCTCCCGTCCACAGAGGCGCGCCCCAACGCCGTCTTCGCTCCCACCACGATGTTCACGATCCGTCCTTCTTACCCGCGACTATAATAAATGACGATGATACCGCTGATAGACAGACAAGAGCTGACAGATAGCCCGCGCGGCGTCCTTTGCGCCGCCTAGACCGTCCTCCACGCGAGGACAATGACCGCGCCGTTATAGACCGCGTGCAGGCATATCGCAGGGTAGAGTGAGCGCGTCCGCTCGAACGCGAGAGCCAGGATAACGCCTAGCAGAATAAACTGCGGCCACAGCGCCGGCTGGGCGTGCAGCGCGGCAAAGGCAAGCGCACTGCCTGTCGTGGCCCGCGTGGCGCCCATGCGCTTGCGCAGCGATTGGTACAGCGCCCCGCGAAAGACAACCTCCTCAACCAATGGCGCCAGCAGCAGCGAGACGGCCAGACCGAGGACAAGCAGCGGGCCGGTCTGACCCGAGATGTCGTCGACCATGCGCACGTTGGGGATAAGCCCAACCACGCTGAGGAGCGCGCTCAAGCCAAGGAGGATAAACGCGGAACCGAGCACGAGCAGCACTGCAAGGAGGAGTGTGGGCAGTAGCGCGTCGGGTCGCGGCCGGCATAATCCGACAGTGGCCCAGTCGGCGCCGTACCGGCGCACAATCAGCGTCCAGACGGCCGCGAGCAGGGCGAGATACAGCGCCACCGTGGCCAGCGTCGTGAGCGCGGCCGGTGGATGATCCCGTCCTCCCTGCAGAAGGTAGAGGCCCCGCGCGGCGGCCAGCGACAGCGCCGCCACGCCGATGCCCAGCACGAGCGCCAGCACGACATCGCGCACGCGCCACGGCACAAACTCTTCTACCACCGTCTCTCCCCGTCCTTCGAGGCTGGCTATGCGTATACCATCCGATTGCTCTCGCCGTGCTGGACCGCTCCGGCCACAGCGTCGCCTGGACGGGCGAGGTTCTGGCGGCAATAGGGAACACTGAGCAGACAATCACGGGGAAGGAGCAAGCACGGTAGCATCCACGCGGGCACGTGACAGGGGACATCCGAACCGTCGCAGATGGAGCGCCTATCCACCCACTAGTATAACGTGCGGCGAGCGCAAAAGGGTACAGGGAATGAGAAGGGTTAGCGCCCGCAGTAGGGGCACACGCTCCACTCGGGGGAGAGCAAGTGGCTGCAGAAGTGGCACTGGCGGCGCAGCTTGGTGAGACACGAGGGACAGACCAGGAAGTCATCCTGGATGCGTTCGTTGCAGTTAGGGCAGAGGTGGCGGTTCTCGATCTCCTGCAACAGGGTCTCTTCCTCCAATGAGTGCTCGTAAGCCTCAATAAGTGTCTGTTGTGGCCGCAACATGTAGTATAAAAGGAGACCGAAGGGGCCCGTTCCCAGCACGACCAGGGTAGCCAGGATTTGCGTGACGATATTCTGTGATCGCGCGCGAATGTCGTTGAACGCCCACATGGGCAACGCGAACCACAGCATGGCGATGTAGGCAACGGCAGCGGAGGCAACGATGGCAACGGCTTGCATGCGCGGTCAATCTCCTCGGGTCGGGCCGCGCCGGCGAGCGCGGTACAGGCAGCGCGACGACAGTCAGGGTTCCGCGCTCAGGTGGCAGTATACCGCGCACTTTTCGCACCCGTCAAAATCACGAGCCGCGGCGCGCGGGATAGGGCGTAACTTTGTGGCGCCCTGCCGATTATATAGGTGTCGGTGTTGGCATAGTAGCCCGGTCGCGCCGGTGTCTCCCCGAACAGGGTGGCGCTAAATGGCATCGTTGCCGCATACCCTGGATGGCGAGCGCAAACTGGTCGAAGCGGCCCAAGAAAACCCGTGCTTCTTCGATGCTCTCTACGAGCAACACGTCGACGCCATCTATGCCTATGCCCTGCAACGCCTGCGTGATCGCACAGCGGCCGAGGATGTCGTGTCGGAAACCTTTTACCGCGCTCTGGAGAACCTGGATCGCTACGAGTGGCGCGGCGTCCCGTTCTCCTCGTGGCTCTATCGCATCGCCAGCAACATCATCGCGGCGCGGTTCCGCCATGAGCCGCACCTGCCGCTTGACGTCGCCAGTGATGTGCAAGACGACGCCATCGGCCCTGAACAGGAATTGTTACGTGGCGAACGGGGACATGAGGTGCGAGCCGCCGTGGCCGGGCTCCCACCCGAGCAGCAACAAGTGGTCATCCTGCGCTACGGCCATGACCTGCGTAACAAAGAGATCGCGGAGATGATGGGGCGCAGCGAGGGCGCCGTCAAGCAACTGCTGCACCGTGCGATGCAGGGACTCCAACGGCGCCTCGGCCCGAAGGATGCCTCATGAGCGACGAGCCGCAACAGCCCGACGTGGCACATCCCACGGGCCTCGCCGCCCTCGAAGGCGAACTGCGCGCGGCCTTCGCGCCCGTCCCCGCGCCCGAGGAGTTCCGTGACCGGCTAAAGGCCGACCTCCATCGCGCCCACGCGCGCCTGTACCCACGAGGCCAGACCCAACCAGAGCGAGAGGGACAGGCGACGATGCTGGGTCTGCCCGGTTATACCCGCCACGGCGTCCCGGTAGCCGTGCCCGAGTTAGTGTCCGACGCCGACCATAGATCGGGTCGCCTCGTGCTCCTGCCACAACGTAGCGCCCCGGCGGCTGGTAGCGGCGGCGATGCCCATGGCAACCTGCCCCTGCCTCTGCGCGCCATCGTCGCGCATCCGCGCGCCACAACGGCCATCAGCGCGGCATTGGCCATCGCCGCCGCTCTCCTCCTCGTCTCCGCGCTCAACACTGGCATCCACAATGCAACTAGCATCGAACGGTCTCCTACGCCGGCCGTTCGGCCGCCAACCACGACGAGCACGGCAGTCTCGACGCGGGAGCCATCGACCGCCATCGTCGCCGTGCCGCCGGCAACGCCAACGGCGGAGACCCGGCAGCCACGCGCGACCGCGACCGTCGTCTTCGCCACGCCGTCGCCGGTTCCGACGCGAGCGACGCCCGTCGCCGGCGCCACGCATCTCCCATCGGCCGCGCCAGTGCCATCGCCTCCGTCAGCGCTATCGTCGCTACCTGCCCGGACGGCGGCTATCCCAACGGCCGTGAGCACGCGCTCAAGGCCCGTCCCGACGACGAGCATCGCCATGGCCACGGTCACGCCGACGACCATCGCCAGCGCGCCCACGGCAACGCCAACGGCTGTCGATTCCATGGCAACGGCGACGCCCAGCGCGCCCACGGCAACGGCAACCGCCGCGCCCATGGCGCCGCCAACGACAACTCCCACGCCCATGGCGCCGCCAACGGCAACCGCGATTCCACCATCACCCACGCCGCCTCTGCCGTCCGCCACGACAAACCTGACGCCACGATTGGCGCCACCGTCGGCCGCCCCCACGCTGCCGACTCTCAGACCCACAGCCACGGCCACGGCCATAGCGCCGATCCCGACGGCGACGTTGTCCGCTCCCACGATGACGTTACCCACTCCCACGGCCGCTCGACCGCTGACTACCCCCACAAAGCGCTCCATGTCTCTACCCAGGCTGCCCATCGACGTGCCCAGCGTGCCCGTAGACACGGCGACGCCACGGGCGCAAACGACGGGTAAAGCGGTTGCTACTGACACGGCCACGGCCATGGTTGCGGCAACGGTTGTGGCGCCAACGCGCCAAACCGCGCTACCAACGGCGACGGCCATAGTCCATCTGACGCCTAGACCTAGTGAGACCGCGATGCCAACGGCCCAGCCGACGGCAACATCAACGGCCCGGCCGACGGCCACGCCGAGCGCGAGCGCGACCGCGACTGCTATGCCGAGCGCGACCGCGACGGCTACGACGCGACCGACGACGACGAGCACCCCGCTCCCTACGGCCTCGCCGACGGCCACGGCCACGCCCCGCCGCTATATCGTGGAGAACCCTAACATCGCACAGGTCTCGGCGCCCGTACCCAACCCCTTCAACGGAATGCTCGATTCGCCCCTGGGCAGCTCCGTAGCCAACCAACAGCCGGTCAGCTACACCTTCGCGGCGTCGCTGACCATCGCGGCGGCGCCGTACAGCCTGGGTTTGGCACAGAATCCGCCTATGACGCCGACGCTGGCCGTCTATCCGCTCACGCGCACGGCCGTGACGACCGGCGACCTGCCCGCGGTAGCCGAGCAACTCGGCGTGCAGGACCTACTCAGTGAGCCCGCCGAGGACGGCAATGGGAACGTTATGGCCACGGTTCAGTTCGACGGTATGCCCTATACGCTGACCGTTAGCGGCGGCTACGGCGCGACATGGTTCTCCCTGCAGACCGCCGCGCCGGGCACGGACAGCCTGCTCACCAGCCGGCTGGTCAAACAAGCGCCGCTCTGGCTGCAGGCGCACGGATTGTGGCGCCCTGACCTACGCCCCGTCGGCGTGGAAGGGGGCGACGCGATCTACGGACAGACCACGGGAGGCCTGGCCGTCCTGGGCTCGGCCGGGGTGCGCGTCGGATTCGACTCGCGGGGTGTCCTGCGCGACCTGCGCTGGGAGTACGTCGTGCCTGGCAACCCAAGGTTCCAGTCCGCGCAACAGCCCACTCCCGCTCTGCAGCAGGTCATCGACAACCAGCAACTCTACCAGGGGCCCGATCCCTCGATCATCCGCGGGCCGGCCGTCTACAGCACGCTGACGCTGGCCTACGTCGGTGTACAGGGGTTCAAGAACAGCAACGGCAGCATAGAGCACGCCTACCTGGAGCCGGTCTACATCCTGGGCGGCACGGTCCCCACGGAGATCGGCGAGCAGCCGCTCAGCCTCTATCTGCTTGCGCTAGACTACGCCGGACCAGCGCAAACCCCTACTCCTACTCCTACCCCATCATAGGCGCCTCGATCATGAGGGCGAGCCTGCGACTGACGTCGCATGGCAAACAAACGGCGACCGAAGTCGCTCGGCCGCACGACGCGAGGCCAGGAGCGTGAGAAGCCAGGCATAGTCACGGATCAGAGAGACACTTCAGTGTCCGTGATGTGCCATGCGACGTCAGTCGCAGGCTCTGACGCACCCATGACCGCAATCGCAGGGCACACCCGCCGATGCGTACTCCCCTCTCCCGCGCACGGGAGAGGGGTTGGGGGTGAGGGTTACTACCCGGTCAGCTTTGTCTGGGGATCGAACGCGTCGCGCAGGCCGTCGCCGAGGAAAGCGAAGGCCACGATGAGGATCGTGAGCAGGATACTGGGGGCCATGGTCTCTACCCAGTTCACCTCGAGTTGCCCCAGGGCGGAGTCGGCCATCAACCCCAGGTCGGGGGTCGGGATTTGCACTCCGAACCCAAGGATGGTCAGCACGACCTCGTTGTAGATAAAACCGGCCACCAGGAACGAGGCCTGCACCAGCACCAGACCCCATGTATTCGGCAGGATGTGCTGAATGATGATCTGCCGGTTGGAGACGCCCAGCGAGCGCGCCGCCTCGACAAACTGCATCTCTTTGTACTGCAGCGTCAGGCCGCGCACGAAGCGCATCAGCGGCGGCCAGCCGAACAGGGCGAACACGACGACCATCACGATCACGCGCGCCGATCCGCCGAGGGCGACAGCGATGGGCAGGCCGGGGTTCGCGAACAGTCCCTCGGCCAGGAGGGCGATGACGAGCACCGGCATGGCGAACATCAACTCGGTGAAGCGGCTAAGGACGCTGTCGATCCACCCGCCGAAGAAGCCCGCGATCACGCCGAGGGCGACGCCGATGATCGTGTTGATGACCGTCCCCGAGATACCCACCAGAAGCGGGGTGCGCAGGCCATAGATCATCGAACTGAACAGGTCGTGGCCGCTGCTGTCGGTGCCCAGAATGTGCGCCCCGCCGGGGAAAGCGTCCTGGTTGATCGGATCGGGCGCCGTGGGATCGATCAAGGGCAGCCACTGCGCGATCAGGGTGAGGACGACCAGAAAGACCAGGGTGGCAAGGCTGACCACGGCCAGCTTGTTGCGCGAGAAGCGGCGCACGGCCTGGCGTCGCGGCGAGAGGGGCTTGGCCATGGCCTCGTTGTCGCTGGGGGGCTGGATTGCGGCCTCGGTGCGGCGTGACTCTTCTTCGACAAGCGGCGCGTTCAGTCCACTACTGTAACTCACGTCATTGGCCATAGCTTACAACCTCACACGCGGATCGACGACGGCGTAAAAGAGATCGGTCAGGGCGTTGACGATGACGACGACGATGGCCAGCAGGATCGTCGTCGCCAGCGTCACGTTGTAGTCGTTGTTGATCGTCGAGCTGACCGTTTGCTGCGCGATGCCCGGAATGCCGAACACGGTCTCGACGACAAAGGCGCCGACGACCAGGAAGGCGACCGTGGGACCGAAGACCGACGCGAACGGTACGAGGCAGTTTTTCCCCGCCTGCACGAACACGATGCGCCAGTAGGCCAGCCCTTTGGCCTTGGCCGTGCGGATGTATTGCTGGTTGAGCACTTCGAGCATGAACGAGCGCATCGAGCGGGCGAAGAGGCCCACGATGCCGCTGGCGTACACCAACACGGGCAAGAGAAGGTAGTGGAAGTCCGTGAAGCCGCCCCAACCGGACCCGTAGATGAACGGCTCGTGTTTGCTGAGTCCGAAGACGATGACGCCAAACCGCACCAGCGCGATCAGGAACAACGGCGGCACGGCGTACAGCGCCATCATGACGCCCATGTTGAAGTTGTCGCTGAGCAGACGGTTGTGGCGCACCGCCGCCAGGATGCCGAGGGGGATGCCGATGATGAGGGCGACGAGTGTAGCCAGGAAACCGAGCCACAGAGTGATGGGCAGCCCCTGGCCCAGGATAGTGTTTACATTGTGCGTCGGGTCCGGATCGAAGTACGACGGCCCGAGGTATCCGTGCAGGAAGTCCTTGATGTAATTGACGTATTGGATGTAAATCGGCTGGTCCAGGCCGTACTGATGCGTGAGCTGCGCCACTTCCTGGGGGTTCTGTCCCGCCCGCTGCCCCAGGGCGAACACGACAGGATTACCCGGCGCGAGGTGCACCAGAAAAAAGGTGATGGCGCTCACAAAGACCAGGACGGCGACCGCTCCAACAAGGCGCTTGACGACAAAAGCACCCAATCCCATGTTACCCTCCCCCGTCGTATGACCATGGTATCGACGTCGCGACTCTACCCCGTGGTTACGTTACGTCCAGTATAGCCGGAATGGGCGGGGCGCATGCGCCCCGCCCATTCCACATGCTTCCAGGCGCCACGTCGGGTTCGTACGCAGCGTACGACGCTACTGCCTACGGCCGGGCGTATGCGATACGCCCCTACGGCCGGGCGCATGCGATACGCCCCTACGGCCGGGCGCATGCGATACGCCCCTACGGCCTACTGCACGTCCACCTGCGTCCAGTCGTTGTTGACCGGGACGGGGTAGATCTCGCCGCTCCACATGGTCATGCCCTTGATGTTGGAGACCCAGCGCCAGGCGTAGATGTTCTGGCCGATCATGGCCCAGGCCACGTCGTTGAGGGCGATGCGCGAGGCCTGGACGTAGAGCTGGGCGCGCTCACTGCCCTTGGCCGTGAGCGCCTGGTTGGTCAGGGAGTTGAACTGGGGGTTGTTGTAGTTGCCGATGTTGTAACCGGAGGCCGGGGTCAGCAGGTTGGTGGTGAAGTCCTGCGCGTCCGGGTAGTCGTCGATCCAGGCGTTCTCGACCCACGACTCGTTGCCGGTCGGTTTCTGCACCAGGTTGAGCCACGAGTTGAAGTCGAGGTTCTGCGGCTGCACGTTGAGGCCGATGGCCTTCCACTCGCTCTGCAGTACAATGTACTCGCGAGTCAGGTCGGGTCCGCTGTTCTGGTACTTGATCACGATCGAGCCGGTGGGGAAGCTGGCGCCCATCTCCTGCTTGGCCTTGGCCAGGTACTGCTTGGCCAGGGTCGGATTGTAGTAGGGCACCTTGCCTTGACCGGCGGCGTCGTAGCCGGGGATGCCCTTGGGCACCAGACTGTAGATGGTCGCCTGCGCACCGTGCAGCACCACGTTGTTGATGGTGTCGCGGTCGATGGCGTAGCTCATGGCCAGACGCAGATTCTTGTTGCTGAACGGCGCCTTGTTGAAGTTGAACGAGATATAGTCGATGCCCAGGATCGGTATCTCGTGGAAGTCGGGCTTGGACCGGGCGATGACCAGGCGGCTGGGCGGCACGTTGCCCATGGAGTACTGGCCGCTCTCGTAGTCGCTGTAGCTAGTGTCGAAGGTCGGGATGAACGGCATGTCGACGCGCGTGAGCTTCATGGCCTTGGCGCCGTACCAGTACGGGTTGGGCGTGAAGCTCAACAGGCTCTTGAAGCGGTAGCTCGAGATCTTGAATGGGCCGCTGCTGATCTGGTTCTGCTCGGGGTTCGAGGTGGTCAGCCCGTTGATCGGCGTGCCCTTCTTGAGCACGTCCGCCGTGGGGTAGCTCAGGGTCTGCAGGAAGAAGGAGATGGGGCTGTCCAGCGTGATCTGTAACGTGTGCGCGTCGATCCGCTTCAGACCCGCGACATCGCCCGTGCCCTTGTAGGTCGCGGCGCCCACGATGTGCCCTAGGTACAGGCCCGCTACGGGCGAGGCCTTGCCGTTGAAGACGTGCGGGTTAAGCGCGCGGTCAAGCGAGTAGATGGCGTCGTCGGCCGTCACTGGGCTGCCGTCCGAGAACCTGGCGTCGCTACGAATCTTGAAGGTGTAGACCTTGCCGCCGCCGCCGATGGTCCAGGTGGCCAGGTCGGGGACGACGACGTTATTTGTATTCAGCTTCACCAGGTTGCCGTAGAGCATGGGCAGGACCTGGATGGACTGCGAGTCGGTGACATTGGCGGGATCGAACGTCTTGGGAAAGAGACCGCTGTCAATGTTGGGGTAGTTCAACACGTGCGCCGTGGTGGCGAAGGTGTGGGTGGCGGGGACTGCCTGCGGCGCCTGACGCGCCGCGGAGAAGCCGGCCGAGCCGAGCACGACGGCGCCAAGCGCCGCGGCGCCGACTGCTTGCTGGACTAAACGTTTACGGACCATAATGCTGCACCTCATCGGAAGAAAGGTTGAATAAGGTAGGGGCTGCGTCTAGAGCGGGTCTCTAGCGCCCGCTACACCGTGCGACAGGCTAAACCTGATGGCTCCGTCTTCACCTCCCTTTGCCCTTTGTCCTTTAATGCCTTCAGGCGTCGTACTGTGTGTCGCCGGCCCTCACCATAGACGATTGGATACGCAACCCGCATGTCTTATGGAGAGCATAACACAGTGTATCGCCCTTATGTGAACGGAAGATGACCTACACCTTACGATTGTTCTCACATGCGCGTGGCGTCATCGGTGCGGATAACCCTGTTGAGCTAGCCGCCCAGTAACATGGGCGTAGTAACACCAGAGGGTAGTGGGAAAAGCGCAACAAAAAATCCCTCATCGGTACGCGGCAGATAAAGCGCGCCGATAAGGGATGTCCGGTATCACATTGCGACTGCTGGGCCTGCGACTGCGGTCGCAAGGCAAACCACGCCGACTGCGGTCGGTGGAGGGGCATGACAGGCCAAACGTTAACGTCTGATTCCGCACTGGTAACAGCTGGTTTACATTAGTGTAGTGCCGAAGGAGAGACTCGAACTCTCACGGGCGTAAGCCCACCGCGCCCTGAACACGGCGTGTCTGCCAATTTCACCACTTCGGCTTGATATGTCATCCCATCGCGCAAGACGCGAGTTAGACGTTTACTCAGACTGCTACTCCGCTACTGCGCCAACTTCGATGCGACGAGCAGCGAGGTCAGCAGGAACGTGATCGCGGTCCCGATCGTAAACCGAAACAGCGTCCGCTCGATGCCACGCCTGGTCACGAAAACCGACTCGTTGCCACCAAAGATACTGCCCAGACCGGCCCCCCGCGACTGAAACAGGATTAGCGCCATCAGGAAGATGGCCAGGACAGCCTGGACGATGTGCAGCGCAGCGTTCACCCTACCCCCAAAACCTTGACCTTTCACCGTGCCTGTGCCGGCGAACACTGGTGAGTATAGCACAGGCGCGCGGCTCTTACAAGCTACAAGAACGCCCTCAGGTGCGCCCGGAGATTGATACTGTTGGCAAATAGCTCCCTCCGTTTCCCACACGATGGGGCGCATTTTGGTATCACAAAAGCAGGGGGCGCGCGGGGTGGATCCGCACGGATCGC
>JAABUX010008723.1_pt1 | contig 11634 bp, 21 predicted proteins | sample 5561851 | NCBI WGS metagenome assembly JAABUX01 (sample SAMN10711883, study PRJNA513361) | rock metagenome | isolation source: Antarctica rocks | place: Antarctica: Victoria Land, Richard Nunatak red sandstone | collected 2016-01-03 | reverse complement strand
CCTCACGCCTTTACATCGCTCACGACGGCGTACTGACCTCGTACTGACCTCCTAGCGTCATAACTGCCCACCAGCTCTGCTAAGCAGTATCCGGAGTTCCCCGTTTTCGATCGCACTCGTGTATCTGTCAACTCTTCACCGCAGGCGGCATCTTGGCGGACCCATATGAGACGGTGGTCCCGGCGGCCGCGTTCCCGACGCCGACCATTGACAAGCTGCGCCACATGACGCTGCACGACGTGCACTGCGGACGCTACCGCGACGTCATGTTTTGGGACTGGATGCGCCAGCATGACCTCATGAACATCGACGTGCCGTTGTGAGCTGCCGCGCCAGACAGATGCTCAGTGCGAGATGTTGTGCACCGAGGATCTGCAACGCTCTGCGGCGCCTCGGAGCAGGCTGCATGCCGGACGACTTGCAATGCGTGACGCTTACGCATGCCTTCTGTCTGCAGCAAGTGTTTACACTGGATGTAGGTATTTGCCCAAAGCATGATCTCCTGCGCGCTCATAACTACTATGGTACAGCTGCCACTTTTCATGTCTGTACAGCGTGCTTCTCAAGCACTCTTCGTAGATGTTGTCAGGGTATACACAAGTCTCCGCTTGCGCCGAAAGCGTCTTTCCTCAAACAGGCGGTGCAACAAACCATGGCGAAACATCTGCATCATCCGAAGTCTTGGTAACATTGCGCCGTGCAGTCATGTGGCATTGACGAATCTGCCAGCCGTACAAACCCAGTAGCGCTGAGCACATTGCAAAGAAGGCCCACGCCCCAGTTGTGACCTGCACGATGCACAGCACATATCAGAAGATGTGGGCAACTCCAGCGCCATGATGTGTGAATTCAGAATCCCTCAAACGTCCGACGGCTACAGCCGCATGCCGGCGGCAGGCTGCTCAAAGCACGTCAGTTCCTGCTTGTGTGCGTGTTCATGCCGTCCGCGCGAGGAGCAGTGTCAGCTGGAGCATCGGCCTTGAGAGCGTGTGAATTAGGTATTCACGGTATCTGGGACGTTTATTTCTAACTTGAATCTACAGTTTGAAAAGCTGAATTCAGTGCCATAAATACTGAAAAGTCGGACCTCGTTGGCGCTGAGCGTGGCGGCTGTGGTCAGCCAGGCGCCCGCGGTGCCCCACGTCGTGGCCGTCGTGAACATGCCGTTGTGCAGGCGCAGCGCCCGCGGCACCAGCAGGGCGTTGGTGGCGCACGCCAGCAAGGGCGACAGGGCCCCGGCACCGGCAAGCGAAGCCGAGCCGCTCGCAAGGGACGCCTACGTCAAGCAGGATGCTGACTCGTAACGCTGCAGCGAGGCATGACAACACTCGCACCCGTCTAGTCGCTGAGCTGGCAGCAACGACAATGTTGAGGCCTGCTTATGCTGCCTCAGTGTTTGTCAACGGACTGCGAGCGAAAGTTTGCTGCGCACGCCCCACGATGATGTCATAGTGACATTGTTAGGGCAAAACGCACCAACAGCTTCACGGGCTGCAGCATGAGCAGCAGCGACGCGCTCCAGGCCGGCACCGTCGCCCAGAAGGGCCGCCACCGGCGGAGGCCGGGCTCCGCGTCGACGTCAGAGCCTTCCTGCTGCGCTGTCGGTGATCCGATGGCCGCAGTGAGCGCGATGCCGAGGACGGCGCCGACCAGGGCCGGGGCGGTGCCGCACGCGGCGGGCCCGACCGTCGCGAGGGCCACAGCCTGGGGGACCAGCGCGAAGCCCAGGCAGCCGAGCAACGCCTGCCAGCGAGACCATACAGCAGCACCGGCCCCGCGGTCAAGGCTTCCGCTGACCTGGGCAGGCGCAGGGGAATCAGGCTCTGCACTTTGGATGCGAAGGCCGCACAGGGTGGATGCGCAGAGGAAGGCATCGTTCGACCGGGCAGTGATCACTTAAAGCAGACCAGAGTTGAAAACCTCGACCGAGGTCTGCAGAATGCACCAATATGGAAGTGGTGCTCACCTGCAGCGTGTTGAATGCTGCAGCAGCAAGCACGAGGGTTGACACCGTCAGCCTGACCCGCTGCGGCATCGCACCCGCTGAGGCTGCCTGAACACATCCAGAGACTGCCCTCTCAATGGTAGGTGACGACAACACATGCACACGGCAAGCAGGCGCCAAGGTTTGGTACAGCAATCCGAGAAATATCCTGAGAAGGGGGTGACGGTCATAGGACGAGTAAATGCACCTTCAGAGCCGCCAACTGGCCCACCGCCCCGACGGCATGAAAGATCGTCGCCGGTGCCTCGTGTCCGGCGGCGAAGACGGTGATGAGTGTCGTGAACGCGAATGCGGGCTGCAGCGTTTCCTGCAGGTACCGCACCATCTGCCGTGAGAAATACGGTAGCGCACTGCCCATATGCACGGAGAGCGAGCCATGCGCATGTTGAGAGGTCCTGACTTAGGCCCGGTGAGGTGTTGATCGCCCACAGAAATCCTGCTGCACGCACCACCCAGGCGGGAAGGCTTTGGAGGACCGCGTCTGCTGCTGGTGCCGGGCTCGCTGCGAGAGGTAGGAGGAAGCTGAGCGCCAGCAGCGCGGTTGCCGCCAGGACGCAGGTCCCCGTGAGCCGGTCCCACCACGTCAGATACTGCTCTGCATGGGTGCCAGCCTGGCTGCTATCCGTGCCGCTGGCACCGGGGCTGGACAAGGCCTGGCCGCTCGCAGAGGCAGGGACCGTCCTGCTGGCATGCTGCCCACCATTCCTGTGCTGACCTGCCGGTCGGATAGCAAAGTGACGGGGTTGAGCAGAGACTGCCGGGCTCCGGCGCTTGATCTGACTTTGCCGGCTGCTCGGATGCCGTGCCGCGGCATCTGACGACGCTGCAGCCACTGCACGACGCCGGCAGCAGGGCACGGACCCCCGCGTGCAGGTAACTCGTCCACCGACAGCCTTCATGAACCCAGCTAGCAACGTGCCCGGCCGGTGCGGATCAGTAGATTCGACACCCTGTGACAACTTCACATATCATGATCACGTGCCTCCCAGCTTCACGTATCACCCTGCAGCTGCACGTGAGTCACTTGCGGCCAACCAGACAGCCGCAGTCTGCGCACGGCGGACGTCAAGGTCGTGCAACTGTCATATGCATGTGCAGGCACTCGGAGTGGGCGTAGGGATATGTTGGCATTGGCAGTGTTGTGCCTAAAGCCTACAGTCCGTGCAGTAAAGGGCATTTAGGCTTCCTCATGTTGTGAAAGGCACCAGCTGGACGTCTACCAGCGCAATACACGCATTATGGAAATCGTGTTGCTCACAGCCTCGCGGCTAGGGTTGTGTTATCCTCATGTGCGTCAGCAGGTCAGACCAAAACCTCTCGCTGGATGCTGCAAAACTGAATTAACTACTGATACAGACAGCTGTGGCCACTATAGATGAGTACGCAGATCCGCGCCCCTCTGATGGCGCGTACATGTCCCTTCGCTACCACTTACCGTCGTACACTGCTACCATGGCCCCCAGAACATGACAAGCCTTTAGTTATGGGCAGCGCCGAGGCGAGAGCATTGTTTTGCACTGCTGCAAAACCGCAAAGCCCAACGGAGATCATTGCTACGCTCGCCGTCATGCACCTCGTCCCATGGACACCCAATGCATATGCAACAGCTCCAACTCCGACTGTTGCCATCAGACCACTGGCACCGTCGCAACCTAGATGTTGGCGAACAGGCTGTAGTTCACAGAGTCCTGCGCGGAGCACAGGCGTGTCAGCGTCGCCATGTACAGCGTGAACAGAGCAGACATGGATTTGCTGCTGTGACTCTGCTATGCAGCTGTCATTGTCATGCAGCAGCATTTCATCGCGCAGGCTGCAGCTGACAATGAACCGCAGAGGCTGCACAGACTACCTTCGAGGATACGCCACATTAGATTTGCACCAATGGCATGAGGTGATGCTGCAAACTATGATTCCTCAGTGCTGTGAATGCTGAGTTGCTCGAGATGGTGCCGTCTTAAGCGCCTGTTCACATGTGTCGATCCGAGAATCGGGTACAACAAGCAGCATGACCCGGGAGTGGAGCCGGAGGGCAGAAGCGCACCAGGACAATAAACCGGACGGCGCCGATGGAGCCCAGCACCGCGACCGCAAAGTAGACGACGGCGATGGTGATGTTGAGCACCCAGACGTACCACGGCGGGTTGCGGACGGTCAGGTACAGCAGCGCTGGGAGCATGAAGTCCTGCAGCACAGTGCAAGCAGGCTCTCGGTCCAACAGCCAGCTGCTTATTGCCCCCGTCCGTGGGCACCACTTGAGGAGCAGTCACAACGACGACTGTACAGCAATCAGCAAACTGCCGGTGACATGGCACGCAACCGCTGGAGCTCATATCAGCCCTGCTCCGATGCCGCCGCAGGTCGCGCGGCCATCCCGGATGTGTTGTGGCCCGGCGCAGCAGCCACCCCACTCAGGCGCAAGTGCAGGCCGAGCGGCAGGATCCAGTCATGCCGGCAAAATCCTAGCCCGTGGTACAGGGTAGAGCAAAGTGCAGGGTAACGGCCAGGATAGAGAGGTGAAGCGCACCAGGGGCGTGAAGCCGATGGCGCCGCAGAGGGCGACGAAGTCGGCGAAGAAGGGCAGCATGCAGCACAGCGTCGTGATGATGACGATGTAGATGAGCGTCAGGATGAAGCGGACAATGACGTTGCGCCGGCTCATCGCGCTCTGGTTGATGTCCATGAATCGGACCTCCACGAACTCGTACGTCGGCCGGCAGTAGATCTGCGTGGGCGAACAGGCAACCGATTGGTTCTGCTTGCCCGCCGGACTGAATGGAGCTTGATTCTGCATCGGCAGCATTTGAGTCTTTGCTGCACACCGCTGACAACAGCAGACGCCATTGCTGACGCAGTACATACTGCGCAGAGCTGCAGGTCTGCTCAGGTATCGTGCAACGGCCTGTGCTGCACAGTGCTGGGTGTTGTCACCCTCATGCACGATGATCGCGGGCACGCGCCTGATAGCAGCCGATGACCTGGATGATGAGCATCAGGTTGGCCACGGTGATGGGCCAGGTCGGAGCCACCAGGTTGCTCACGATGAATGCCTGCACAGTACATTGGCAATCCAGTCATGATTGTGCCAAGGTTCCTGTCGGCAACGCGCAATCTGCAGTCAGCTCATTGCATGTCGCATCCGCAAGCAGCACGACCTGAAAAGGTATACACGTGGTGAGCGCGGCGGAATGAGACAGATGGGACTGCTGACTCTCGGCGGGAGTGCTGATATGTGAACACACGACTCCTGTGCTACGTCAGGACGCTGACTGGCGGGCATGTCAGCGCACCGAGGCCTGGTTGCCGAACGACCAGTAGCCGATGATGCCGATGGTGACGTAGCACGTCGTGATCACGGAGTAGCACAGCGAGACACCCTTGTACATGTTCTTGCGGACGGGGGCGTCCACGACCGCCTGCATGGCACCGCATCAGGATCAGCATACGCAGCAGAGTACGCGCACTGCAACACAGCATGCGCTGAACCCAGGTGAGGCTCTGCTTCTGAGATGTTGCCAGCTGTTCCAGCAACCCCCTGAAATGACCGCGTAACACGCCCACAATTGCTCCCACGCAATCCTGGCATGCCACCCCCGAGCTGCGTCAAGCGTGCCGACACTGTCTTCGGCTAGTTAGCACACCTGGATCTCCGGCAGCATGGCATCGCCGAAGGTGAAGGCGATGGTGCCCAGGCCGCTGAGCACGCCCATGACGTTGTTTATCTTGTTTCCAGGCAGACTGTAGCTGACCTCATCCCGTGGCAAGCCTGCGCATGGTTGCCAGCAGTGCTTTTGTCCTCCTCGGGAACGAAACTCACGAACACGTCTTCTGACCCAAGCTTGACGGAATTCGCCTGATTCTGCTCTGCTGCAATGCTGCAATCGTGCACGAGCACTGTGCAGTTTGTGCGCCTGCCATCGCTGGGATATGCAGTCTACTCAAGCCCTATAAACTTGGACGCATGCCTACCGGAGCCGAGCTGCATGACATGGGATGGTGCTTGGGGTGTGTTTTGGGTTGAAAGAGATCCGACACACGAGTTCAACAACAAGTGCTACGCAGAGCTCGCCCTAAGACCTTGCGAGCTATCTACACAGAAGGGACTCCGACTCGAGCGGTGCTCACGGTTGTGGATGCACATGCCGACGACGATGGTGGAGAAGACGATGGTGCAGAAGGTGCACAGGTAGTTCAGGAAGCGCAGCGAGTGGATGTGGGGCAGCTGGCTCAGGATCAGCTCGATGATGCCGAAGTAGATGATGAACTGCTGCAGCGACACGCTGCCGCCGGGCCGGTACGTCTGGTACACGATCTACATCACAGAGTATGATGTGAGACCCAGGGTCTGAATTTGCATTGCATAATTTACCGTGCGAAATATCAGCAGCTGGCTCCGTCTTGTGCGTCGTGGGAGCTCCGTATGAAGTCCCGTATGTAGCTGTGCGATATTGCTGCCACAGAGGTTACCCTGTGTACTGGAATCAATGTTCGGTCAAGCAAGGACGGGTACCTGTGCGCTCAGGCCGGCTGCGATCTGGATGGTGATGTTGTTGCCGATGGACGCGATCTGCTGGAAAACTACAGTGGCCCAGAACCCAAACGGCCCTGCAAGACGGCGCCTCAATCATCAGGCATTCCGCAAGCAGCAGCAGCTGTTCCTGCGATGACTGGGACTGCGGCTGCACATGGAAACACTCCCACATATCCATCCTGTCTCGGACGAGCGTGCGCCAAGGCGCAGGTGTCGTCAATGGATAGCAATGCTGACGCTGTTCTAGCATGTACAGGGCGGAGCGCACCCCAGATGGATTTTGAGAGGTCGCGATACCGCACGTATCGGATGCCGTTCCACTCGTTCAGGGAGGCCAGTAGAATTGAACAGTACCTAGCGACCACAACGGAGCATCAACAGTGTTCTGAACGCATGCGCACAGTGCCAGATTTCGCAGACGAGCAGTTTTGACATTACGGTGCAGCTGCGGTTCCTGGGCGCTGCTCGTCATTTCTACAGCTGAGTGCAGCAGGTGTGCATGGCAAATGTGAGCAAACGCTCGACCGTCTGCCATTCTCAGGGCACCCTTCCCGGCAGGACAGGCACACTATGCCTTGACCAGACGAGCGGACCAAAAGCTAGGTTTCTCAGCCACGGTCATGCGTCAGCTTTGCAGGTGCGCACGCACCATGTGACGGCGATGCCGACAATCAGGGTGCTGAGCCCGCCGCCCCAGGTCAGGGAGGCGAAGGCGAAGGGGATGGGCGAGTAGGCCGCAGGCGTCGCGATGGTGGTCGCCATGTGATAGCCCGCCTCGTACCAGGTGCCTGCGACGCGGGAGGTATGACCCCAGCGTCAGACCGCAGGGCACCTCAAGATGCTCATCGGGCAAGCATCCAGATCTTTGCACTGCTGTCCTCCTCAGCCTCTCGGTGCATGAAACATTGCGGTTGTACTGCAGCACCACCGCTCGTGTCGTGCATGTGTGCAGCCCTGCTGTACGCACACTCTGCGGATGAGACAACAGCGATGTGTGACATAGGGCACCATTGTAGTGGACGCAGCGTCGGGTAGAACCCTCCCAGGGACCGCCTGTTTCCATGTTGACGATATGCCCCGCGTGTCCGTACCTTTCCCGATGTCATCGCGCATCGACGGCAGGGAGTCCTCGCCCCAGGATCGCCCGCTCGCCACGCTGGCATCTGGGTCGCGCACCCGCCGGCCCTTGCCTGTGCTGTAGTCGCCGCCGACATAGCCGCCGTTCCCAGCCTGCAGGGCGGTAACAGCAGCACCCGTGGAAGCACGCATTCATTCCCCCGGCTAGTACGGCACAAAAAGACTAGCAAGCGTGTGCATGCTCGCTAGCCGTGTCTGCGCATGTTCAGACCTTGACCAGATGACAATTTGTGGCCCCGTCGACGGATGCTACAGCGTAGTTCCAGCCGCCCACAAGCTGCGCGGCGGCTGAGTGATGCACGTGTTGCCCTCCGCAGCATGCGGGTCAAGGTGGTCATCAAGCCGCTTTGCGCGGCAGGCCATGCTGCGCGACGTGCAGGATTAGGGTATGGCTTGCACAAACAGAGTGCGCTCACCCCGGGCACCGACCGCTCCTCGTCCGCCAGCTTGCCCTTCTCGGTGGCCAGCACGCCCAGCCCAGTGTCGCGGTGCGCCGTGTCGTCCGGCGTCATGGCGCCGCCCTGCAGTGTGATCACACCTTGCATCAGCCCGCTATAGTCAACGTACAGTGCAGCACCAAATTGCTGGTGCAAACTCTAGCGTGGTGCGGACGCAAAGGTTGCTGCGCTGACTGCTGTTGCTTCGGTTGCTCCTGTTTGAGGGATTACGTGCCACAAGATGCTGACAATGGGCGGACCCTCTGGAAAGTGGGTGCTATGGGCAGCGTGAGCTGGCTACACCAGCGAGCCAGCACGTATGGCGCAAGTATCAGTGCTCGAGCAAACATCGGAACAGTACAAAGCCTCGGCCGGGCAAAGAGAAAGGGAGGTGATCGCCATGCGATCCTGCTGAGTAGTGACGCTGCCCGCGCACGCGTACCCACAGGTATGCAGCCCGTCTGCTTGAACCAGCAACGGCAGTTCAGACCGCGCCACACCTGCTGCACACTGCGGATGACGTAGGCGTTACTGATCTGGCTGGGTCGAGCTGCAGAGGACCTGCATGTTTGCAGCATGGGAGGCGTCAGAGGGTGTTTCGGCGATCAGGGCGCCGAAAGCGGGTACGAGTGGGCAGTTCTCGGCGAAGACTACGATCGGACAGGTGGCCGGCCAGTCCCCTGGCACCAGCATGCGTGACGCGGCAGCGGGGCTCACTGCGGGGCCGGTGTGATCGGCACAGAACAGGTGCAGGAGACTGTGACTAACAGCACGCGGCCTAAGCAACTGCCGATCCTCTGAAGGTGTCTGTGCTGGGGAGGCAGGCCGCCCGGACCCTCATGGACCTTCCGCAACCATCTGTCACTGGCCAAACAGCAGTACCTGGAGGGACTGACAGCAGCAGCGGCGGACGAGGGGCCTAGGCTGAGCTTAGCGCCGCTGAAGCTTCGTTAGGTCTCCGCCCTGTGTGACTGACTAGATCGGCTTGTAGCCTGCCGGGCGAGGATGCACATGGCCATGATCCACGTGACAAAACGGGCTTTGGGGAAACAGCGTCGCTCCGCCCAATTTACGTAAAAGCGTCCGGAAGCCAAACAGGAACAATCTCGACATCGAGCTGACTTGAGATAGGGTCTGCCCTACACAGAGCGCCGACCTCACCTCTGCAGCTCACACATTCGTTTGCGCAGCGAAGCTTAGCAAGCACGTCGCCGTCGATCAAACACATCTAGACCCAGGTCCGCCGTGCATGCACATGATGCTCTAGCTGAGGCTGCCACATGCTCACTGTAGCTCCGGGCTGGCGTGGTCGCCATGCGCCGGTGACGGCGGCTGCTTATTGATCCCATAACGCAGAGCATTGTCATCTCAAGATGCCCGCTTGTGCGCAGGCATCGGCATAATGGCACCCGCAGCCCTACTGAACGGTCGCCCGCAGCTTGGTGCGTGCATGTGTTTTTTGTGATGTTCTCCTTATCGTGTGGCCGCGTCGATACCCCCTTGCGTTCGGGCATCTGCGTGTTACGACCTGCACTCGATCACCGCTGTTGTACAGACTCAGCATCTGATGCCTGCGCACCTGCCTGTCACAGGCCCGATGAAGCAGCTGAACGGCGCGCACGCGCCCGCCAAGGCCAGCCGCAGCGCCCTGCGTGTGCAGGCTGTCGCGGCGACGGCGCCACCACAGCCGAAGACGCAGACGCCCACTCCCGCTGAGCTCGGCTACACGATGCCAGGTAAGCCTTGCGGGGACACTTGCTGACCGAGTCGCAACAGTCGCCACGCGGCACTGTTGGTCTGCAGCATGTGGTGCAGCACTCGTCCAAGCCTGGTCTTAAAAGCATGCGGTCACCCTCAGCACCTGACGCACGTACGCAGATGTCTATCTGTGGTCCACCAGTTGACTTTCTGTGACTGGGCGCCTGGCGCATCACTCCTGGCTACCCTTTCAACAAGGCGCTGACATCCGCAAGCGACTCCATCCGCAGGAGAGTTCGAGAAGCACGCGGGGTGCTGGATGGGGTGGCCGGACTCGGGCTACCTGTGGCGCGACGGCGCCAAGCCGGCGCAGGAGCAGTACGCCGCCGTCGCCAAGGCGATCTCCGAGTTCGAGCCGCTCACCATGTTCGCCAACGCCGGCCCGGTGCGCGCATGTTTGTCTTCTGCGGATTCATGCGATCTGAGCTGTTCGCTCACGAATTTCCTGTACGGGGCTGCATCGCTGCACTCGATATTTGATGCACGGCGATTGCAGAATGACAAGGTCGTCGTGAGACTTTGCTGCTTATCACACGGAGTCAGGACGATTGCTCATGCTTTCGTGCGGATCTGAGTTGGTTGCATCGTTCCCCTGACCAGGCGGCTGACCTGGCGCGGGACTACTTCAAGGACGCGCCCAACGTGTTCGTGGAGGACAAGGTCCCCATCAACGACGGCTGGACCCGCGACTGGGGCCCCACCGTGCGCCTCCGTTGCCCCACCCTCCTGCCTTGTCCGCCTGCCAGGCTTCTGCGCACCATCTTCTAGCCATGCCAATGCCAATCCTCTTCCCTTCCAATTAGGTCAGTGCACAGTCGATGACAGGCAAATTGAGCATGCGTGACCGTGCCTGTGCGTGCGTGCAGTGCGTCGCCAAGACCGAGAACGGCAAGCGCACAGTCGCCGGCGTCTGCTGGGACTACGACTGCTATGGTGCGCCACGGTCATGTTCAAGCTTGCCGATCACGGCATCACATCAGAGAAAGTCACCCATTCAGCCTGCCGCATGATGTCTCGCACCATGAGTCATGTTTCAAAAGCTCATAGTGCCACAATCGCTTGTGCCAGGCGGCACACTGAAGAAGCAGCTGGGGGAGCCGACGATGATGCCGGACTGGGAGAAGGACGCGGCGGCGGGCAAGCTCATCCTGGAGCGCGCGGGCCTGGAGGTCTTCCACTCGCCGCTGCACCTGGAGGGCGGCTCCATCCACACCGACGGCGAGGGGTGCGTGCCTTTCCTTCTCGGCGTGTGCCTCACATGCCCTGATCATGAATGCCTGCTCAACACTCCCGTGCTCCTACCAGCAAGATGGCGAGGGTTGCGTCTCTTGTCTAGCTGCTGCATGACAAGGGGCCTAACATGGTCGGCGAAATAAGACTCGCATCGTTCCGCGTGGCGCTTGCGCAGGAGCATCTCGTTCGGCTAGCTCAATATGCTGAACAAGCTGGCCTGCTGCCTCGTGCAGGACGATGGTGGTCACGGAGCAGTGCCTGCTGTCGCACACGCGCAACCCGCACCTGGGCCGCGACGGCATCGAGCGCGAGCTGAAGGTACGGCGGTTTACCAGTTTCTTCCCACCGTAAACGCCTGGTGCCGCTCCATCCGTGGCAGGATCTCACATTGTGAATATGGTCCACCATACGCTTTGCAGTCTGCAGTCCAAGGTAAGTGTCCAACGGCCTTCAACTCCGTCGATCTCCTGTTTAGCTTGCGATCATCTTGCGACCTGCGAGCTGTGTCTGGCAGGCGGCGCTGGGCCTGAAGAAGA
>JAABUX010008722.1_pt1 | contig 11634 bp, 11 predicted proteins | sample 5561851 | NCBI WGS metagenome assembly JAABUX01 (sample SAMN10711883, study PRJNA513361) | rock metagenome | isolation source: Antarctica rocks | place: Antarctica: Victoria Land, Richard Nunatak red sandstone | collected 2016-01-03 | reverse complement strand
CGGCGTTCCGCAACGCGCGGCCCCGGCCCGGCACCAGCGCCTCCGCCCCCAGGGCCTGCACCGCGGCGAGCGTCGCCGGCCAGTCGGCGAAGTGCGCGTCGCCGCAGTAGGGCGTCGCCCCGAACTCCACCACGTCCCCGCTGAACAGCACGCGCTCCTTCGGCAGCCAGACGACCGTGTCCCCCGCGGTGTGGCTGCGCCCGATATGGATGATCTGCACCTCGCGGCTGCCGAGGTACAGCGTCATGCGCTTGTGGAACGTCAGCGTCGGCCAGGTCAGCCCAGGGATGCTGTCCCGCCCGCGGAACAGGCGCGGGAAGCGACCGATCTCGCTGTCGGTGTCCTGCTGCCCGCGCTCAACCGTCATGTCGCGGCACACGTCGGACGCGATGATTTCCGCACCCTTGTAGGCGCTGGCGCCCAGCACGCGGACGGCGTGATAGTGGCTCAGCACGACGTGGCGGACCGGCTTGTCGGTGACGGTGCGGATGCGGGCGATCACGTCGGCGGCCATCAGCGGGGTCGCCTGCGCGTCCACGACCAGCACGCCGTCGTCGCCGACCACGACGCCGCTGTTCGGGTCACCCTCGGCGGTGTAGCCATACAGGCCCGGCGCCAGCTCATCGAAGCTGATGGCCTTGTCCGCGAGGTCCTTGGTGCTGGCGAAGCCGGACATGGTGAGCCTTTTTGTTGCCGGATCGACGGTAGGCCAGACGCGCGCGGGCTTCAACTCACAGGTCTGCGTCATCTGCGGACGGCTGGGCAAGCAGACGCAACCATGTCGCAAAGCCATCCTCCGACAAGGCGCCTGTGGCGAGGTTGACCATGTTGGCAACTCCAACGCCCCTTGGAGCCTCGACTTCAACGCCATTCAACTTCAGGAACGCGACCGCGACTGCCCATCCGGTGCGCTTGTTCCCGTCATTGAAGGCATGATTTTTTGCCAGGCCAAATGCGTAGGCCGCAGCGAGATCAAAGATGTCCAAGAGTTCTGAATCAGCATAGGCCAGTTTGTTTGAAGCTCGAAGCACGGCGCTCTCAAGCAGGCCAGCGTCTCGCAAGCCAGGCTTCCCACCAAACAGAGATATCACTGCATCATGCAAATACAAAACAACGTTGGCGTCCAGAAACTTAACCTTTGTCATACTCGGCTAAGCCCTTAAGTATGTCGGCCTGCTCTTCCAGAACCTTCCGCGCAATGTTGAATTGCCTTTCGAGAGCGGCACTGTGCTTTACAAGCTTGATACCATCTTGAAGCTCAATCATAATCATCTGCTGGCCGACCTTCAAATCCATTCGGGTCCGAATGTCATTCGGAAGCTCCACCCCGACCGAGTCCCCTTGTCTTTGGATCGTTACCTGCGCCACGTTCATCACCCTCTCCTCACGGTTACAGCCTGTCTTACCTCACCACGCTCATCGAACCCACGCTGAAACCGTATCGTGACACCACGGCCCGATCCGGCCATCCTAGGGTATCGCCGCACCCAGACGGCCCAAGTTTAGGAAGCGCCCATGTTCGGATTGATGCAATCGCAGCCGCTGCTGATCTCGTCCATCATCACCCACGCCGCGCGCCACCACGCCAGCGCCGAGGTCGTGTCCCGCACCACCGAGGACACCATCCACCGCACCACCTACGCCGGGATCGAGCGCCGCGCCCGCACCCTCGCCCGCGCGCTGCTGCGCCTCGGCGTCCAACAGTCCGACCGCGTTGCGACCCTGGCCTGGAACGGGCACCGCCACCTGGAGCTTTACTACGCCGTGTCCGGCATGGGGGCGATCATCCACACCGTCAACCCGCGCCTGGCGCCGGACGACATCGCGCATATCCTGAACGACGCCGGCAGCACCATCCTGTGCGCCGACACCACCTTCGTTCCGCTGCTCGCCGCCATCGCGCCGCTGGTCCCGAACATCCGCGCCGTCGTGATGCTGGCGAACCCGGAGGCAATGCCCGAGGTGGCGCTGGCGCCGGGCCAGGAGCTGTTGTGTTACGAGACATTGCTGGCCGACGCCGACGACGACTTCACCTGGCCGCGCTTCGACGAGGAGCTGGCCAGCGCGTTGTGCTACACCTCGGGCACCACCGGGCGGCCGAAGGGCGTGCTGTACAGCCACCGCAGCACCCTTATCCACGCCTATGCCATCAACCTGCCGGACGTGCTGGGCCTGCGCAGCGTCGACCGCGTGCTGCCAGTGGTGCCGATGTTCCACGTCAACGGCTGGGGCACCCCCTATGCCGCCCCCATGGTGGGCGCCAGCCTGATCATGCCGGGCCGCTACCTCGACGGCGCCAGCATGCAGACGCTGATGAACAATGAGCGCGTGACGATGTCCGCTGGCGTGCCCACGGTCTGGATGGGCCTGCTGCAACACCTCCGCGCCACCGGCGGCAAGCTCGACACCCTGCAACGGCTGATCTGCGGCGGGTCCGCCTGCCCGCCCATGCTGATCGACACGTTCGCCAACGAGTACGGGGTGCGGGTGGACCATGCGTGGGGCATGACGGAGACTAGCCCGCTCGGCACCTACTACAGCCCGAAGCCCGGCTTTGAGAGCCTCGCCGCCGAGGACGTCAGGCACCTGCAATACAAGCAGGGCCGCGCCGTGCCGGGCCTCGATTTCAAGATTGTGGACGACGCCGGCACGGAGCTGCCTTGGGACGGCACGACCTTTGGCAACCTGATGGTGCGCGGCCCCTGGGTGACGCGCCGCTACCTCAACGCCGAGGCCGACGCCACCGACGCCGAGGGCTGGTTCGCCACCGGGGACGTCTCCACCATCGACGCGCACGGCCTGATGGAGATCACCGACCGCACCAAGGACATCGTGAAGTCCGGCGGCGAGTGGATCAGCTCCATCGCGCTGGAGAACATCGCGGTTGACCATCCGGACGTCGCCGAGGCCGCGATCGTCGGCGCGCGGCACCCGAAATGGGACGAGCGCCCGCTGCTGATCGTCGTCGCCAAGCCCGGCCGCACCATCGACCCGGCCGACTTGCTGGCAAGCTATGCCGGGAAGATCGCCAAATGGTGGACCCCGGACGAGGTTGTGGTCGTGGACCAACTGCCGCACACCGCGACAGGCAAGCTGAACAAGCTCGCGCTCCGGCAGCAGTACCGCAACTTCAAGCTGGCGTCGGCCGCCGAGTAGAGGCCGCCACGGGCGTCGTCCGCACCGCTCCGGGCGACGCCTGCGCCGCCGCGGCGGCGACAGCGCGCAGGTGCGGCGAAATCCGGCGCTCGACCCAGCCCAGCACGCGGCGGACCGCCTCCGTCAGCATGAGGTAGAGCACGGCGCAATACAGGTAGACCGAGAAGTCGAACGTGCGGGAAAAGATGAAGCGCGTCTGCCCCATCAGGTCCAGCAGGGTCACGATCGCCGCCAGGGCGCTGGCCTTGATGACGGTGATCAGCTCGTTGCCCATCGGGCGGATCGCCACCAGGGCCGCCTGCGGCCAGACCACGCGCCGGTTGGTGTCGAACCGGCCCAGGCCGAGCGCCGCCGCCGCCTCGACCTGGCCGCGCGGCACCGAGGCCAACGCGCCGCGCATGATCTCGGACTGGTAGGCGGCGGTGTTCAGCGTGAAGGCAAAGATGCAACAGAAATAGGCATCGCGGAAGAACCACCATAGGCCCAGGTCGGTCAGAGCCGGGCGGATTTCGCCGGCACCGTAATAAACCAGGTAGAGTTGGCACAGCAGCGGCGTGCCACGGAAGAAGGTGACATAGGCCAGCGCCGCGCCGGACAGCAGCCGGCTCCGCGACATGCGTGCCCGGCAGATTGGATGGGCCAGCCCGAAACCCAGGACGCACGAGAGGCTGACGACCTTGAGCGTGATCCACAGGCCCGCGACCAGGCGCCAGCCATAGTTCTGCAGCAGGTCGAAGTCGAACAGCAGCGGGACCGCCGCTTGGAACGACGCCAGCATCAGGCGTAGCCCCGGCCGGCTTTGCGCTCCAACGCCGCCTGCACGAGGCCCGACCCGATGCTCAGCACCAGGTAGAACCCGGCCGCTATGCTGTAGAACAGCAGCGGCGCACGAGTGCTGCGGCTGGCCTCCGACGCCGCGCGCAGCAGGTCCAGGACCGCGAGCGTCGAGATCAGCGACGTGTCCTTCAGCAAGATGGTCCAGATGTTGCCGAGGCCGGGCAGCGCCACGCGCAGCAACTGCGGCAGCACGACCCGGCGGAACGCCTGCCGCCGCGTCAGGCCGAGCGACAGCGCCGCCTCGGTCTGGCCCGACGGAACCGCGCCGATTGCGCCGATCCAGACCTCGCTGGAATAGGCGGCCACCACCACGGCCAACGCGATCACCCCGGCGACCATCGCATGAAGTTCCAGGTGGACCGTAAGGCCGAGCGCCTTTCCGGCCTGGTCGATGAGCGCCTGCAGGCCGAAGTACACGATGAAAAGCGCCAGCAAATCCGGGATGCCGCGGAAAAACCCAGTGTAGGCGGCGCAGAGTGCCCGGACGGCGCGGCCACCCGAGTTCTGCAACACTGCGAGCGCCAGCCCGCCGCCGAAACCGAACGGAATCGTGGCCACGGCCAGGCCAATCGTGACGGTGGCCCCTTCGAGCAGGAGGCCAATCCATCCATCCGGGCCAAACAGCAAGCCGAGCATGGTCCCGCCCTGGCGCTGCGGCTACTTGCCCCGGATGTCCACGGTGAAGTACTTGGCCGCGAGCTTGGCGTAGGTGCCGTCCGCGTCCAGCTCGGCGATGGCTTTGTTGAACCTGTCGCGCAGTTCGGTGTCGTCGGGCCGGAAGGCGGCGCCCACGCCGGGGCCGTGGATGTCCGGCACGCGGGCGATGGTCGCCACGATGCGGCAGCAGCCGTCGCCTTTCTTCTCGATGAACTCTTTGGTCACGAGGCCGTCGCCCACCACATAGTCAAGACGCCCGCTTGCCAAGTCCTGGTTCGGCTCATCCTGGGTCGGATAGAGCTTGATGTCGGAGTCCTTATAGAAACGCTCCAGGTAGTTGGCGTGGATCGTGGAGGACTGCGTGCCGATCGTTTTGCCTTTTAGCGCCGCCGGGGAGATATCGTCGCTTTTGTTGCCAGAGGAGGTCGCGATGACGGGTGGCGTTGCGTAGTACATATCGGAAAACAACACCCGCTTCGCCCGTTCGGCGGTGATGTTCATGCTGGAGAAGATCACGTCGAACTTTCCGGCCATCAGTGAAGGGATGATGCCGTCCCAGTCCTGGTTCTGGAACGTGCAGCTCACCTTCATCCGCTCGCACAACGCCTTGGCGTAGTCGACCTCGAAGCCGACGATCTCGCCTTTCGAGTTGACGCTCTCGAATGGCGGATAGGCGGCGTCCATGCCGAACCGCAGCGCAGAATACTCCTTGGCTTGCGCCACCGCCGCAGTGAGGCCGGCCGCTAGGGCGAACGCGGCGAGCAGGCATCTAGCTTTCATCGTCTCGACTCCGGTTGCCGTTGGTCATCCCCAAGCACGGTCATCTCCAAACACTCATCTCCAAGCCTAGAGCAAAAACAATGCCAACGTTCTACCGGCGCGGCTGCAAAGGCGGCAGTTGCACGGCGACCCGGCCAGGCGCCGCGAAGGCGCCGAACGCGAACTCCACCGGTGGCAGTGCGGCATAGGTGCTGCCGGGTGGCGGCCACACGCCGTAAGGGCCGACAGCCGGCGCAGCCTTGGCGCCCATGGGGGTCATGACCCGGCCAAACACCCGCCGTTGGTAGTCCTCCCCGCGGTCGACGTTCGCCGAATGGTAGTTCGCCGCCGCCAGGTTCCAGTCGCCGGTCTGCCGATACAGCGCCATCAGGAACTGTGCGGCGTAGCGCGCATTCACCACCGGCTCGAACGCATCGTCCAGGCTGGCGAACGCCGTGGGATGGTGCATCAGGTTGACCTGCATGCAGCCAATATCGATCGACCGGACGCCACGCGCCTGCAACGCGCGCACGGCTGCCACGGCCTGGTCCTTCGCGTCGAAGAAGAACCCGGCACCCTCCACGTTGATCGTCCAGGGCCAGGCGCGCACACGCTTGGTCACGGGGTCGAGCCGCCCGCTCTCCACCCGCGAGATCGCCGGCATCAGCTTGTCCGGGATGCGCGGCGTCTTTTCCGCGGCGGCAATGGCCGCCTCGCAGTCAGCGAACGGCGAGGCTGTCTCTGCCCAGGCTGGGACGGCGGCCAGCAGCGCCAATAGGGCAACAATGGACTTCATTGCGCGCGTATAGGCCATGACGGCCGCCGTTGCCATCAAGCGGCGATCAGGCCGCCCAACCGCGCCAGCGCCGCCAGATGGCTGTCGGTGTCGCCGAACCCGCGCTCGATCATCGTCATGCGCTTGAAGTGGTGGCCGACCGCATACTCCATCGTGACGCCGATGCCGCCGTGCAACTGCACGGACTCCTGCCCGATGTGCCGACCGCTGCGGCCGATCTGCACCTTGGCGGCGTGCATGGCGCGCTGGCGCTCCAGCGGGTCCGGCTCGCTCGCCATCATCGTCGCATACAGCGCCATGCTGCGGGCCTGTTCCAAGGACACGTACATGTCCACGGCCCGATGCTGCAATGCCTGGTTGTCGCCGATGACGCGGCCAAACTGCTTGCGGGTCTTCATGTAGTCGACCGTCATGGCGTGCATCGCATCCATTACGCCCACCGCCTCGGCGCACAGTGCGGCCAGCATTTCGTCGTTGGCGCGCTCCAATACCGGGAGCGCCTCGGCCGGGTCGCCCAACGCCTCAGCGGACGTATTGACCAAGCTGATCTCTGCGGCGCGCATGCCGTCTTGGGTCGGATAGCCGCGCCGGGTCACGCCGGGGGCGTCGGCCTGCACCAGGAACAGGCCGACGCCGTGGCGCTCCCGATGCTCGCCGGCGGTCCGTGCCGTCACCAGCAGAGTATCGGCGCTGTCGCCATGCAGCACCAAGCTTTTGTCACCGGTGATGCGCCAGCCGTCGCCGTCGCGCTCTGCCTGCGTCTTGATGTCGTTGAGGCTGTGGCGGGACTGCCGTTCGACCTGCGCGTAGGCCAGGATACGCTCCCCGGCGACGATCCCAGGCACCAAGGCTTCTAACTGGGCCTCGGACGCAGCGTGCCTCAGCAGCGTGCCACACGCGACGATCGTGGCGAAATAAGGCTCGACCACCAAAGCCCGGCCGCAAGCCTCCATGACGAGGGCAGTGTCCACCGGGCTGCCGCCGAAACCGCCTTGCGCCTCTGTAAATGGCAACCCCAGCAGCCCCAGGTCTGCAAACTGTGTCCAGACCTCCCGACTCCAGCCTTCGGGCGCTGCCCGGTAGCCCTTGCGCGCCTCAAAGCCGTAGCGGTCGGCGAGCATGCGGTCGACGCTGTCTTTGAGCAGCCGCTGCTCGTCGCTGAGATCGAAGTCCATGCCGTCCCCTCCGGTTCGCGTTGGGGTCAGCGTAGACGAAACACTTCGCTCCGCTAACCCCTCACGCGCAGGGACTACAGGCCGCTCTTCACCTTTTCTGCGCCGTTCGTCACGGCACGGCCAGCGCCGCTTAGGTCCTGGCCGGCGCCGGCCGTGGTGTTGCAGGCGCTCAGTGTGGGTGCCAAGGTGGCCAACGTGACCGCTAGAAGCAGGGCGCGAACCGAAAGGCGGCGAACGGAAGGCGTGTGCATCGGAAGCTCCTTTTTTCAGACGTGAGCCACCAACTCACGAATGCCGTTCGGGTTCCGGTCAGAACCCCAGTATTGCCTTGGCGACGATGTTACGCTGAATCTCGTTCGAACCGCCGTAGATGGAAATCTTGCGCCAGTTGAAATACGTCGGCGCCGCTTCGGCTGCATAGTCCGGACCGACCGGCGGCTCATTGCTGCCAGGCTCGTGGTCGTCGTACGGCAGGATATACGGGCCGACCACATCCATCAGCAGCTCCGTCGTCGCCTGCTGCAACTCGGACCCCTTGATCTTCAGGATCGAGCTGGCCGGGTTCGGCTTGCCGCGCTCCCGATGGCGCTCGTCCGCCACGACCCGGAGCTGGGTTATCTCCAGCGCCTTCAACTCGACCTCGACCGCTGCCACCCGCTCGCGGAAGTGCGGCTCGTCCATCATCGCCCGGTCGCCGACGCGCTCCAGCGCCGCCAACTGCTTGATGCGGCGGATGCGCGCCTTGCTCACGCCGACGCGGGCGATGCCGGTGCGCTCGTTGCCCAACAGGAACTTGGCGTAGTCCCAGCCCTTGTTCTCCTCGCCGACCAGGTTCTCGACCGGCACCCGCACCTCGTCGAGCCAGACCTCGTTGACCTCGACCCCGCCGTCGATCGTCTGGATCGGCCGGACGCTGACGCCGGGCGTCTTCATGTCGATCAGCAGGAAGCTGATGCCCTCCTGTTTCTTCTTGGCCCCTGGATCGGTGCGCACGAGGCAGAAGATCCAATCGGCGTACTGCGCCAGCGTCGTCCAGGTCTTCTGCCCGTTCACCACATAATGGTCGCCGTCCCGCACCGCGGTCGTCCGCAGGCTCGCAAGGTCCGACCCGGCGCCAGGTTCGGAGAAGCCCTGGCACCACCAGATGTCCAGGTTCGCCGTCGGCGCCAGGAACTGCTTCTTGTGCGCCTCGGAGCCGAACTGCGCGATGACCGGCCCGACCATGTTGGTGTTGAACCCAAGCGGCGCCGGCACGCAGTTCTGCTGCATCTCATCTTGATAGATATAGAGCTGCACCGGCGTCCAATCCTGGCCGCCCCACTCCGCCGGCCAGTGCGGCACTGCCAGCCCGTTCGCATTCAGGATGCGCTGCGCCGTGACCTGCTGGTCCCGCGACACGTGCTCGCCGCGCTGCACCTGTTCGCGGATCGTCTCGGGGATTTGCGTGGTGAAGAAGTCGCGCATCTTCTCGCGGAAGGCGCGCTCCTCGGCGGTGAAGCTCAGGTCCATGATTCGCTCCTATCGCAGCTCAAACAGGCCGGCGGCGCCCTGGCCGCCTCCGATGCACATGGTGACGACCACGCGCTTGGCACCCCGGCGCCGGCCCTCGATCAACGCATGGCCCATCATCCGCGCGCCGCTCATGCCATACGGGTGCCCAATCGAGATCGCGCCCCCGTCCACGTTCAGCCGGTCGGCCGGGATGCCGAGCTTGTCGCGGCAGTACAGCACCTGGCTGGCGAAGGCTTCGTTAAGCTCCCACAAATCAATGTCGTCCACCGTCAGCCCATGGCGCTCCAGCAACCGGGGCACCGCGAACACCGGGCCGATGCCCATCTCGTCGGGATCGCAGCCGGCGACCGCCAGGCCGCGGAACACCGCCATGGGTTCCAGGCCCCGCCGCGCCGCCTCCTTGTCCGACATCACCACGCAGGCGCTGGCGCCGTCGGAGAGCTGGCTTGCGTTGCCGGCGGTGATGAACTGGCCCTCGCCGCGCACCGGCTTCAGCTTCGCCAGGCCCTCCAGCGTGGTCTCCGGGCGGTTGCCCTCGTCCTGGCGCAGCGTCGTCGGCTCGTGCCGGACCTCGCCCGTCACCTTGTCGGTGATGGCCATGACGCTCGGCAGCGGCACGATCTCCTGGTCGAAGCGCCCGGCCTGCTGCCCTGCGGCGGTGCGGCGCTGGCTTTCGAGCGCATACTCGTCCTGCGCCTCCCGGCTGATGCCATAGCGCGCCGCCACGATGTCCGCCGTCTCGATCATCGGCATGTACACCGACGGCACATGGTCTTCGAGCCAGGCATCCTTGTACATATGCCGGTTCATCGTCGTCTGCACCAGGCTGATGTTCTCCAGCCCGCCCGCCACCGCGACCGGCACGCCGTCGCACACCACGCGGTTGGCGGCAATCGCGATGGCCTGCAAACCGGACGAACAGAACCGGTTCACCGTCATCGCCGCCGTCCCCACCGACAACCCGGCGCGCAAAGCCGCCTGCCGGGCGATGTTGCCGCCCGTGGCGCCCTCCGGATTGGCGCAGCCCAGCACGACCTCCTCCACGTCGCCCGCCTCCAACCCGGCGCGCTCGACCGCGTGCTCGATGGCGTGGCCGCCCATCTCGGCTCCGTGGGTCATGTTGAACGCGCCGCGCATGGCCCGGCCAATCGGGGTGCGGGCGGTGGAGACGATGACGGCTTCAACCATGGTTCGAGGCTCCGTGTTGTGAAGATCCGGGTTGTGAAGGTCCGGGTTGGCTGAGTTCGGCGATCAGTTCGCGTTTCGCGAGCTTGCCCACCGGCGTGTGCGGCAACTGCTCGCGGATTTCGAGGGCGGTCGGCAGCTCGTGCCGGCCCAGCTTGTCGGCCAGGAACTCCCGCAGGGCGTCCAGGGTCAGCGTCGGCGCACCATCCCGCAACACCACGTACGCCTTCGCCGCCTGGCCGCGGTACGGGTCGTGAATGCCGATCACCGCGGCTTCCCGCACGTCCGGATGCTCGTGGATCGCGTCCTCGATCGACCGGGGGTATACGTTGAAGCCGCCGGAAATGATCATTTCCTTCTTGCGGTCCACCAAGGTGAAAACGCCGTCGGGCGCCATCCGGCCAATGTCGCCGGTCAGGAACCAGCCGTCGACGAACGCCTCTGCCGTCTCCGCCGGCCGTCGCCAGTAGCCCGGCGTCACATTGGGGCCGCGGATGCGCACCTCGCCGATCTCGCCGGGCGGCAGCACGCGGGTCGGGTCGTCGACCGCCGCCACATCCATCTCGATGCCGGGCAGCGGCACGCCAATCTCGCCAGGCCCCGGTGTGTGGTCCGTCAGCACGTGGGTGCCGGCCGGCGAGGTCTCGGTCATGCCCCAACCGCCGCCAAGCCGCAGCCCGGTGATCGCCTCGACCCGCACCCCCACGTCATGCGGCAGCGCAGCGCCGCCGGAGCTGGTGACTTTCAGGCTCGAAAGGTCGCGCGAGGCGAAGCCGGGATGGTTTGCCAGCGCGATCCACATGGTCGGCACGCCGTAGAAGTGGGTGCAGCGGCCGGTCTCGATGTCGTCCAGGGCCTGGTTCACGTCGAAGCGGGGGCGCAGCATCAGCTCCGCCCCGCTCGCCAGCGCCCGCAGCATCACCGCGGTCAGCGCATAGATGTGGAACAGCGGCAGCACGCACATCACCCGGTCCCCGGCGACGTAGTCCCGTTCGGTGCCGATATTCCAGGCTTGGTAGATCGCGACCGCGCTGGTGATGTTCGCGTGGGTCAACATCGCCGCCCGCGGCGCGCCGGTGGTTCCACCGGTGTATTGCAGCACGGCCACGTCTTGCGGTTCGATCGCCGGCCATGCCGCCTCCGGCCCATCGAGGTCGCGCAATGTCCGGGCGCCCGGCGGCACAGGGGCGTCCACCCCACCCGGCCCCCAATCCAGGTCCTCCGCGACAATCAGCTTGCTGATAGCGCCAGCCTGCCGGGCAGCGAGGGCCTGGGGCAGCAGGACCGGCAAGTTGCCGACGATCATGGTCTGCGTGCCGCTGTCCGCCAGCTTGCGCTCCACGGCCCGCATGGGGTCGAGCGGGCTCAGGTGCACCACCACGCCGCCGATGCGCAGCACCGCGAAGAAGGCGATGGGGTGCGCCGGGCTGTTGGTCAGCAGCAGCGCCACCGCGTCGCCCGGCAGCAGGCCAAGTGCCGTGAGCCCGCGTGCCAGACGGTCCACCCGTTCGCCCAGCTCGGCGTAGCTCATGCGCCGGCCGAGGAACTCCAGCGCCG
>JAABUX010008721.1_pt1 | contig 11634 bp, 9 predicted proteins | sample 5561851 | NCBI WGS metagenome assembly JAABUX01 (sample SAMN10711883, study PRJNA513361) | rock metagenome | isolation source: Antarctica rocks | place: Antarctica: Victoria Land, Richard Nunatak red sandstone | collected 2016-01-03 | reverse complement strand
CGAGGCCCAAGCGGGTGGGAAGGGCGGTGGGAAAGAGGATAAGGGGAAGGGAGGGGCGCATGTGTTGGGGGTGCAGAGGGCGGGGTATGGAGGTGGGGGTGGGGGGGGTGGGCAGGCGGGGCGGGCGGTGCTGACGATGGAGGATTTGGGGTGTGCGGTTGGTGAGTATGGGGTTAATGTTAAGAGGGGGGAGTTTTATCGGTGAGGTGGGTAGGTGGGGCGTGGTGTGGTGTGGTGTGCGTGAGGGCGTTTAGGGGGATTGCATCTATGGGCGCTAGGAAGAGCTTTGGGCTCTTGCGATATCAGGCAATGTTTATGCGGAATGTGCAATCGGTATATGCATGTAAGGTCGCATTGGTTACAATATAGAAGCAGCTTCATGGTCAGATCTGTGACTGTTGGTCATTCGTCGTATTCCAAGCCATCCATTCGGAACAAGTCCCCAGTCTTGTATCCCTGCAGCGTCAATATTATCAGCCCATCAGGACGAGCTGTCATCCTGAGCGCCAAAGCTGGTTCATAGCTGGCCACTCGAGTCAAGACGACGACCTTCAGAATGTACCCATCGTTCGGTTCATATCCTTCCAGGCTACATCACGATTTCCACTGCCACTTCTTCCAATGAGCCGCTGGAGAAAGTCCTGTTTTGGCATGCCAGGGGATTCGGGGATGTATCTCAGATTAGAGGAAGCTCCAGCCTCACGCCAGACTATCAATGGCATAAGCCAGTGAGCATCACAGGAGATCGTACAACGATTCTTATCCATTGCATCAGCATTCTAAGCCATGCCATCGAAACAGCAAACACGCTAACCGTAACGTAATTCGTATCGACTGCGCATATGGGATATCTAATGAGAACTAGAGAAGCTGGCAAGTGCTAACCGCCAAACCCGAGTGGGGAATATAAGCCCCGGAAAACCAGTCGCCGCTGAAGTAAGTTTGGAACCCAGAGTACCTGATGAAGTGGATTGGTATGTGGCGTAGAAACAAGGGATGACTCGGTACTGTGATGGGATGTGTGTCACACTCAGACACCTCCACTAGCCTGATTCTGATGCAATTGGTCGGTCATGGACGTTATAGCCTATTCAATACCATCGACCGATGCGTCCGTCACGTCCAAATGATTCCGATCTTCGGCAGGGACACCGCTGGTGACCTCGGGGTCGACGAATACTCCGTTACCATTCGCAGCATCATTTTGCAAGCCAACACCCATATCCGCCATAGGTACATTGACATTTCCCAAAAAGGTCGCCGGCTGTTCCATTTCGTGCGAAGAGCCCCCAGCAAGCGCCATGAGACCTTCAATGTGAGCACGATCTTCGTCGGTGTTGGCCTTTCCCTTTGCCTCGTTCTTGGCAGCCTGTGCCGGTGCTCGCGTCTTGAGCTCGCCGGTGACGAATTGCAGGTAGTATGGGACTTCGATCCCGCTCTTGAGGAAGAAGAGCTTGAGATTTCGGGCTTTGTCTTTGAGCTGGACTTGGTTGCGGTCCTTGAGCACCTCGCTGATTGTACCGCCTGGACCGAACATTGCGAGGATCTGGCTCCAATGAGGTCCTTTGACACGATCGAGTCCTGCCATCAGACAGCTTTCTTCTTCTGTCGTCCATGGCCGACGTTGGCTGGGATGCCCAGCCCGTCGATTACTAAGCGACGCCTTTGCTGTGGCGGCCATGCGGGCTCGCTCGTAAAGGACTTGGGTTGGGGCTGATTGCGTTGGATACGGGATGATCTGGTCACCAAAGGCAGGATGAAGCTGGCCTGAGCTTGGCAGGTGGCCATTCCACTGTTGCTGCGCATCCTGGTATGAAATGTTCTGGAAGTAAGGCGGTGGAGGCGCGGGGACGTTGGGATGAAGAGGGTGCTCGAAGTGGTACTGAACTTGGAGAGTATTCTGCATAGCCTGTGGCGAAGGCCCCGTACCCTGGCTCTCGATTGGTGGCTGGTTCTCCTGCTGATATTGATTTGGCATTGCAGTAGCCTGATCGGTGGTGATGTCTTGCATAGCATAATGGGCTGCCTGGGTTGCCTTCTCGGCGATGCTGTCTCGACTGGTGGCCGGAGCGGAGATCTGAGGCACTGGAGGCTGCGTAGTGGGTAGTATGCTATTACACATAACGGAACGCTGTATGGATGGAGGCTGCTGGACGGTGCTTCGTTGAGAAAGCCGCTGTTGGCCACGCATTTGGGGTTGTTGGGAACGAGCGAATTTCGGAACCTTGTCTCAGGTTTCAGCAAATACTCATTGAATGGATGACAGTGAACTCACGGCCACACCGGCTATAGCCTCGAAGTTCTTGCTCACATAGGCACTGACATCTCGTAAGAAATCCTCCCACACGTACCTTTCGGGTAATTTCTTGAATGCAACATGATCCGATGCCTCTACTAACAACGCCTTTCGCCGATTACCAGCACGCTGAACAAATTCCGCCTCGCTCGGTGCAAGCTGTTTGGCGCCAGGTCTTCGTCTCAGTAAGTGGTCCTCGAGATTGTTCGGGAATAGGTCATCCAGTATCTCTACCCTACTGCGATCTGTGTTCTGGACAGCAGATATGTATGCTTGAGTCTTCAGATCTAAGAACAATTGAGCCTGGTTTTTCAGAAGACGGCCTGCGTCTGCAACAAAAGTATCGATAAAGTTCTCATTGAGATGGTAGAACCCAACATCTTGACTACCAAAGACACTAGACACGAAGGTCGCCATATTAGCCTTTCTGATAACCTCGACCTGGCCGTTGTCCACCAGTCCCAGCTCATACGGATTCAAAAAGGGTTCTTGGACCGAGTAGACTTTCTTGGTATGGTCGAACAGAGATTTCAACGTCGCGTATGCTTGTCCAGGGTCGGTATCGGGTTTCATGGCGATCGTGAGGATCTCATGATACGTTGACTTGGCCATGATGTCCAAGATTTGAGTAGCCTGGAAGCATTAGTATTCACATTCACCCACTTTTCCATACAAGCCTACCAGGTTCTCGAGGACTGGTAGGCTTTGAATCTTTAGATTGAAGCTTGCTCCCAGGTAGCCATTGTGTACCAGTCCTATTGTATTGTATCCACGAGAAGCGTAATGATTGTCCACTGTCTCCCCATGGTTGATAATGTCGGCAATCACAGTATTGAAGTCCGCGTCACCAGCAGTCTGAGTAGGAAGGTGCCCTGGTGTTGCTTGCGGTTGAGTTCCAAGACTGGTGCCCTCAACCGATTCCGTAACATTGGTGTCCACTGAGTCCATAGCTTGGTCTGGTATGTTTGGTGCTGCTGCGTTCATAGAATTGTGCGCCAAATGATTGGCTTCACTAAGTTGGCGAATCCCTGATCCAGCCTTCTTTGACTGCACACGTTTGGGTGCAGGAGATGGATCTTCGGCAGGCGGAGAGTCTGCGCGACGTCTTTTGCGTAGCCTACTCCCGATTGTCTCTGTTGTGCCAACAGAGGGTGTTTCGTTGATAGATCTGGTTTTGGATTCGTCGCCTGCTCAGAAGCCCAAGGGCAAGACATTAGTAAACACAAATATCTGGAAGCACGGATGGATGAGAAGGGGCCACAGCTGGGCTTTGGTTAGCACTTCAAGTAAATGCGTGTACTCACTTATTTGTTCTTGTGACTGGCCAGAGAAGGTTGCCATAGCTGGAGCTTGCTCTGCGACGGCTCTCTGGCCTCGGGTTGCCCGAACGGAAATTATGAGACAGGGTAAGGTCGCAGTTGATGAGGGTGTCGAATGTATGAACGATACTCGAAGACAAGCCCTGGATGAGTGCCCTAAACGCTAGGATGATCGACCCGGGCAGCGCATCCGATTGGCTAGAGAATCTACTTCACGGAGGATCCTCTTGGACGACTTCACTTCCTACCTTACTATGCAAGGTACATATGTATCTCCTGTCGTTTGGGAAGGACTTGTGAATTATATACCAATCCTCACGAGGCGTACCGCTACACTACAGCTCACACGCGCTACACTTACTTGGTAAACATCTCTGTATTCACAGCAGCGAGAGACTGAATTACCAATCCTGAACGCATATGCATCACAAAAACTAATCTCTACTCCATGGTAATCACTTGGGGGAGTTCTAGCGAACTCATGGAGTCTCACATATTCAGCATGTCAACTGCGTTAGCATTGCATGCTATGTTTGAGTCATGTCGCACCCTTCGCAAGGTACGACACGAGCTCTTCCGCAACAGCCAATTGGATATCCCATCAGGAGCCAATGTCCGTAGCAAGGCTTCATCCTATAGTGGAACAGCCCGCCTACTGGAGCGAGAATCTTGCTGCTGCTGTCAGAAAGCATTGCTCACTTTGGCAGGGAGTAGCAAGCACCCACCCAACACTGTCCCCCCTCAGCTATTGCTAGCAAGGATGGACAAACCAGACATACTATCTGAGCCTGAGTACTTTTGCGTCTGCCAACGCAGTCACGCTTGCTGTTTGCTCATAACCTCTTCAGCATAAGAAGTGGGGAAGACTGATAATCCATGCAACAGTGCTACTGGGACGCAGCTTCGATCAAGTCCTAGATAGTATAGCGGTATGAGAAGGCAAGTACGCATCACAATGACTAAAGATAAGATTGCAAGTCGCGCTTGCTCTAGAAGATGCAAGACTTACTACTAAGTGCTACTTCAACCACGCTAGCGAAATCTCCTGTGATGTAGAACAAACTCCTTCACTCCTCAACGCCAACAACCTTTCGATCACCACCATCACCCCAACATTCGCTTTCGTTTTGGAGTATCGGCGAAGCCGACGAGCTCATAGCTTAGGGAAGCTCAACCTCCTTTGGCTCAAGGTGGGTCATCTTGCAGCTGTCCTCCATTCTTCCAAGATCACAAGCCGGACGTTGCGTTGCCCCACCCACCCCAAGGCACACGTTCTATCAAGTCACAATTCCGAGGCAGCTATGAGCCTGTAGAGAGTTCTTCCCCATCACCATGTCTTCCTTGCTAGACTCCTCTGACAGCTGGGCCGATGTCCGAGTCCTTGCGGTGAAGAGTGTTAACTCGGGCCTAGAATCATTCGCAAACTCGCCAGTCCATTCAAGCGTCGATACTAGTCACATCAGCCAGCCAGTCCCGATACCAGCTATGGCACGAACCTCGGATTGGGTACAAGAGCAGTCGACCCAAGATCAGACAAACATTCCCGAAGTCGTAGCTCACTGTACTCAACCTGTGACGCCCCCTCCTCGAAGCATGAGCTGCACAAATCATGACGGCGATGCCGTGCCACACCGCGCTGCTCCATCAGTAGACCTCAATCGCTCGAAGCTTGTTTATACCATTCCAACTCTACTAGGCATGAGATACATGCAAGGTGCAGTCTTCATCATGTTGCGCGTAAAGCCAGAAGCCATCGCAGGTGAGTGAAACGATTTGCCCATCCTCCATTGCTCTCGCTTTCTTTTGCAGAGACTGATCAAGTTGTTGCAGAGAACATCTTCCAGTCCATGGGAGCGGCTAACACACGTCGGCTTCCCTCTCGCTCTCGTGGCCTTTCCGATATATCAAATGTTTCCCGCGGCAGCATCACCTCTAATAACATCGATTATCGCCCATCCATCGGATCAAAGTTCATGGCCATCCCCAGATTGAACCGTCAACCTCCACCTCCCATAGGCATACCGCCGCCATTACAGCGTCACGATGGTTTCGTACGCTTTCTCCAACAGCATGCGTCGCCTCCACACCATAGAGTGACCGCAGGTGGTCGGATCGTTCCAGCTGGCCCGACATCGCCACCACCGATGCTTGATTTTAGCTCGCTGAACGATCTCGTTCGAGGACGGCTGGCGAATGTAGATACTGCCCAGACGGAAGGGCGGTCGGTAATTTCAGCTCTCAAGCAGCAGAGCATACAGGCACAAGAAACGCCTTTAATGGTCCCCGACAAACTTGGTGGCTATTCCTCAGGCCAAATTGACACCTTCGCTGGCCAGTCTGGTTTCCCGGCAAATTCCATGCACGCCGCTCCTTACGAGTGTACTCAGTACGGCTACCAGCCTCTCATGTCTCCTGCGGTGCAAACACCAGTAGCCATGGTGCCTCTTGCAGTCTTCCCAGATGGCAGCACACTTGTATCTTGCAGTGGTCTGCATTATCGTACGTACTGGAATGGAGTTAGCACAATAATGGAGCCACTGCAGTATTTGCATCAGCCATCGGAGCAGCAGGGCTTTTTAGGCGCTCAGCAAACGCCCTCAAATGTCCCGCCGTTTACACTGCCCGCACAAGCTCTTAATGCGCCAGGCCCCTCTAAAAATACCCTGAACGGGTCTCGGGCATCCAGTAATCGCAAGACATCTGATTCTCTACTTACTCAGCACACTGGTGCCAAGGAAGCAGCATTCAAGCAGGAGCTTACGAACATCGACAAGCACCTGGCCCTATACCATTTTGAGATAACGGCCGCAGAGCGCACCGAGTTGGTAGCACAACGAAGGTACCTCGTTGAATCTCTTGACAAGATTCGCGTCAGCAAAGAAAGGGACAATCGCAAAATACCCATCATCGCACCACATACAGGTCTTCCCATCACTCCACCCGCCAAACCTTCAGTTGATCAAAAGGCGGACGTACGTGGTGCTGATACCCAGAGCAATCCGACTAGCAAAGCTCTTTCACCAGCTGCATTGCCTTTCGTACCAAACATGACCTCTAGTGGCCCTTGCGGGATCCCTGGACAGCGCGTTTGCAGTGACCAGAATACTCCAATTGGACACACCAACATGAGCAAGCCATATACTTGCCATGAGTCCAATTTCAATGTCAAAGATATGGTCAACGCTGCCATCGCGCGAAAAGCTCAGAACACGAACGATCTAAGTGGAAGTACCCAGGTAACCTCGCATCGACAAGGTTCTTCGTCCAGCTATTTGAATCCTTCGGACCCGGCAATGCGTGTCGTCGAATATGAGGATGTTGAATATGCTAGCAGATATCTTTACAATTGGGGCCTAGATAAGAAAACCTACTGTACGACTGTTGCCGAGTTTCAGGAGGCTATCTGGAGAGTCCGCGATCAAGCCCGTCGCTATGGATGCTTTGGTGGTTCGAGCAAAGATCCAGCTTACGATGCGGAGCAAGACATTTGGTGGGCCATCTGTGATCGAGACCCCGTCCCATTACCTACAGAGATCCCGGATCATGTTACCAACCCACGTCCATGGGACTGGGAGAATAGTGCTTTCAACTTCCGTCGCAAAGATGCACCACTCCCCCCACTTACGGTCGACAACGCACGCAATTCACCAAGACTCTCAGGCTGGGATCCAATCACAACCGAGAGCATGAAAGATAGGATGGACGTCACTCGGTCGTACTATGCATTCAAGGGCCAATTACCGAACACACCTTTTCGGACATGGGCCTACGATGTTGTGGGGGCCAAGGTAGAAGTGGGAGATCCACATACTTTAGACCATGGTCGCTTTCAAGCTCGCGTCAACGATAAGAATACTTCCTCCAGTAGTCCAAAGTCAGCTGTTTCGGTTCTCCCACGTGTGACCAACAATGAGGCCGTGAAGTGGCACCATGGACTTGATTCTGCAAAGTGTCTTCGACCCTTGGACATCAACAAGATCAACAATCAGTACATAGACTCTCGCTTCAGAAGCAGTAGAAAGATGAACTTGACAGAGGGAGACGCTGTGCCGCGTTCGACACTTGATATGCCTCGACAAATGCAAGCGCCCAATTCGTCAAATCCCATTGTCAGTGGTTCTCGAATAATACATGCAGCAACTGTGGAGAAAGACACCATGGCCAAGTCGAGAAAGTCGAGAGATGTAGCCGAACCTCGGCAAAAACACGTTGAGGGCCGCCTCGAGGCGCCTGCGGCACGTTCCTCGGGTTCAATCGAGGTGAGGAGCACAAGTCCCAGTATAACCTCGACGAGTACCCTTGCAAAACAGTTTTCGGGCTCGAAGTCCAACTTTTTACCAGAATTGATCGAGGCGCTTGAGCAAAAGCCTGTGGAAGACCTTAAGAACACCTCTAAAACATTGGATATAACCCCTGAGTTGGTTTCAGTTTCGGCTGGCCAACATCCGATATACGAAAAGAAGAATTCATCAAGGTTGTGCAAGAACACAGGAACAACAGTAGGTCTTTATGAGTTATCCGCAGAAACTAGGAGTTCATGGGGACCAGACGAGGAGTGCGGCTCTGTCCCATTTTCCCCGGACATGATCGCAGACCTCAAAGCTCAAGGGGCAGACATGGTAGCCAAAGTAAATATCCCGATTGGTATGAACGATCATACTGTGGCTGCTAGCAGCTGCGATGCATTCGACGTTAAGTCCATCAATGTTTCGAGGCGAGTCATTCACTTCTCACACTAGCGATATCGAATTCAGCTAACGCATAATCAAGTTTCGAGGCTAACTCCCATCAATTCCTCCGGAAGATGCTCAAGAATCCAACATACTCTTCAACGCAGTCTTCGAAATCTATATTAAGCACCGGCTATGGCATTGCTGATCGCTTGAACAGTCTTCTCAGAGGAGGCGGCGGTGGGTCAGCCCGTGGTGCCAATAAGGAAAACGCATCATCAGTTGAGAAAGTGCGAGACGCAATAACTAAGTTCGCTTTGAAAGACAGGGAGCAGTCCGACTCCCTTGCACTCTTCAAATCGGAGCCAGACGCTTCGGTCAGCAAAGCCCATTCGTCCTTAGCTTCTTCCTTTTACCAAGCTCATGGTTACCTACCTCAATCCGACGGGGCTGGAAAGGCTCATACCGCTTCTGTTAGTCAACATCGAGGCAACGAGGCTGTTTCAAAGCAAGTGCGTGTAAACCTACCATCATCTACCGCATATGCCGCAACACAGATTATTGCCACTCCCTCGGCATGCCAGGACCACAAGAATCCGAGCACGAACAATCTAGCAGCCGTCTATCTTGCGCCAATGATTTATGGCTATGACGGCGGCTCCGACGCAAAACCCTCCGGCAACGATGATGGCTCGAAGACAGCTTCGCAGAGCCATCCGGACTTCGATTACAAGGGTGTCACAGCAGCCGACTACGAGATCCAGCGTGAATCGCCCGATAACGAATGGCACCGTGGCGCAGTCGAGGATTTTTTCCAAGAGATAGCGGCAAACGAGCGTCGGGAGATTGCGTTGACACCGCAGTCTTCTGCCACTGGGACCCGCACATCCTAATAAGTCCGATACGCAGAACTCCGTGATAGTCATTACGACTCATCCAGCGCGTGTCGACATAATGAGACCTTTTTCGGTTTCTTTCAATCGGCTCGCAACTCGATACATGGTATAGCATTTTTCGCACTGGTGGACTGGTTGGAGTTATGTCTGAAGTCGAGGCTTTTCTTCATTGCTACGCCTCGCATCACCGGTAAGTATGCCAGATATACACATTTTCTTTACCAGTACCCTGCCATTCTTCGATAAAGCATAGCATATCACAACATCGAAGGAAGGGAGGAGATGAGCCAATATAATACTATCAATACGGCGGGGAAACCAGAGGAAACGAACCAGTTGAGCGATGTAGATATTCAAGTCGACGGTTGTAGCATAGGATAGCTTCAGATACCAATGCAGTCCTGTGATATGCCGTTTCGTCCTCGCAGCATCGAGTACAACACGCTTTGCAGGTGTGGCGGAGATACTATACGTATGTCTCGGAGATTAGCGTTGCATGAGCTTCTCCGTAACTTATTGGGTTCAAACGATCTTACCCTCCATCTATTCTTGTTCGACACATATGCATTGTTGTTGACTTCACGACGCCTACCCTGTCGTCTGCGAGGACCTCCCCTATCCTATTCTTGCATTCCTACACTCTCCGTGGCTACTCCCGACAGCCAACCAAACGCCTCCAAACAAGCACGCACAAAAGGAAGCATTTTGTGTCAAGACCCGCCCTCAACCCTCCCCAGTCCACTTCATGCATCCAAATTATCTCTAATTACCTCTGATTGTAACGGGGATAAGCGACTACAACATCAATGGCTTTTCAGTCCACGGCATCTGCACTCTCCCTGTTCGCTTTCTGCAGGATCAGATTGCGCCCATCCTCATGTTCTTAACTCATTACGTTCACCTCAATTGAGACTCACCCTCTTTTGCTAGCTCACGAGAGCCGCAGTACTACAATCCTGCCAACATGAAATTTGGTCGCAACCTCCCCCGCAACCAGGTGCCTGAGTGGGCAACCTCATACATCAAGTACAAGCCGTTGAAGAAGCTCATCAAGTCAGCCGCTGCGGATGTCAAGCAGGGAGATGTGGCTGATACGGCTGGCATGCTGCTCACATGGGGGCCTCTTGGATCGCATGCTAATTAAGCTGCAGAGTTCTTGTTCTCCTTGGATCGCAATCTGGAGGATGTTGACTCGTTCTACAACAAGAAGTTTGCCGATGCAGCTCGTCGGCTCAAGTTGCTGCAGGATCGCTATGGGCGGTCCCTCGAGACTGATGGTGGCATCGACCAAGATGAGGTGGAAGACATCATGGGTGCTCTCTTAGAATTACGCGGTCAATTGAGGAAGCTACAATGGTATGGAGAGGTCAACAGGAGAGGGTTCGTCAAGATCACAAAGAAGTTAGACAAGAAACTGCGACAAGCCTCGACGCAGCGGCGATACCTGGAATCAAAGGTTGACACCAAGCAATTTGCTACCAATATCGACTTATTGGAGACTATGAAGCTCGTCAATGACTGGCTCTCGAAGCTCGGCGATGTCAAGGTTCGCGACGACGATAGTTCCACCCATTCCTCACATTCTCTGAAGCGCGCATCCTCGAAGGCGATGCTGAGCCTACCGGCTGGAGTACTGGATGCCGTGGACTCAGCCATCCGTATGGACAACGCGGGCAGAATGGGTGATCTATTATCTCAATCCAACGCATACACAGAAGACTCAGCAGACAGAATACCACCTATCATGGCTCTCAATCTCTTGCAAAGAGCTATTGCCTGTAGAGCTAAGTCTTGCATTGACCAGCTCTTGGAAGAAATCGAATCGCTCAACGAAGGAGACGATATCAACAAGCGGAATGTCATACACCGTCTCATAATTAGCCTTGGACGATCCAAGACTTCAGGTGATGGAGAAGCCACTGACAGTAAATCGGAGGACACGAATGTGGATACGGCCAATTACATTAAACCAGCAGCGGCCCCAGTCCTTGCACCTGCAACATATTCCACGAAAGAGCTTGATGGCTATAGTCGCTTGGGAAGAGAAGACAGAGCTGTTGTACTCCTGGAGTACATACTAGACAAGCTACGCCCACAGCAGCGCGAAGCCTTATTTGCAAGAGATGTGTATGGACGAATGCCACTACATTACGCAGCTCAATATGGATTCGTGGTTATCTGTCAGATCGTTATCACAAGAATGCAAGCCTGGGGTCAGTTCGAAGTCAGCGACGGGATAGATGCTCCCTTTTGGCAAGACGTCGATGGATATGCTCCTCTGCATCTGAGTGTCATTGGCGGGCATCCGCTTACTACGAAAACCTTACTTGAAGCAGAAGATTGGAGAGGAACGAGCGATTGCAAAGCTGCGATTCGCAAGAACATGTCCAAGTCTGGCGAAGTCCTCTCCCTGGCTGTCGAAGCCAACTTTACGGCCATCGTACGGCTGTTGG
>JAABUX010008720.1_pt1 | contig 11636 bp, 10 predicted proteins | sample 5561851 | NCBI WGS metagenome assembly JAABUX01 (sample SAMN10711883, study PRJNA513361) | rock metagenome | isolation source: Antarctica rocks | place: Antarctica: Victoria Land, Richard Nunatak red sandstone | collected 2016-01-03 | reverse complement strand
TCATTCCGAGCCTTCGAGCTTGACGAGCTTGTTGTACAGGCCGAGGATTAAGATGGTCGGGACCCAGTGGCCGACGAAGTTGGCGGCATGTTTCTGACCCAGCAGCCGTAAGGTCAGCGCGAGTCCGAGCGACCCGGCGGCCAAACTGAGATAAACGCCCGACGGGACCTGGCTCGTGTAGTGCTCGATCGCCTTGGTCAGTTCGCCTTCTTTGTGCTGGCCGGGGGCCACGGCGTAGTCGCTGAACTCGGGCATGGGTCGTTCCTTTTGTTGAAGGACAGAGCGCTTTCGACTCCGGAAATAGCAAAGGTCGCGCCGGAGCTTCGTCCTGAACCGAAATCAGCGCCACAGCTGAAAGTTGGCCGATTGGCCGGCCAACTCGCTGATCCAATCACCGGGCCGGCGCGAAGATCGCGTTGAAGAACAGGCGGAAGGTCCCGTGCGGTTGCCCCCGGTGCTGGGGCGGGAAGCCGAACAGGACGACTCGCCCCTTCTCAACCTCCGCGACGACCACGGCCCCCTTGGATTGCAGTTTCTCGGCGCCCAGCAACCAGCCGCTTTGTAAGGTGTCCAGGCCGGCGTAGTTGACCACGGCCGAGTGGCTCGGAACGTTGGATTTGTCCGAAATTTCAAACGCCATCGACCGGTCAAAGTAGACCGAGAACTTGGGCGGCATCCCGAAGGCCAAGAACCCCCCAGGGCCGCGGCCTGCCGTGGTCGCGACATCAAGCTCGGCGCTCAAGACCGACCCGGGGGCGTAGAACTCGGACGACTTGAGGTCCTTGAGGACATCCTTGACCGGCAAGCCCATCGTCTCGATGGCGAACTGGCATGAATCCTCGAAGCAGACCAAGGTCCCGCCGTCCCGGACGAACTCGCGGATGGCCTCGACCCCCGCCGGGGCGAGGCCGCCGACGTACAACGGCTCGGTCTCGCCCGGTTTTTGCCCCTCGCGGAGGGTCCGAGCGATGACCGACGGCAAGATGATGATGTCGAACCGGTCGAGCAAGTGCCCGGCGCGGACTTCGGCATCGTGCAGGGTCGTATAGGGAAACTCGAACTGCTCCAGCACGAGCCGGGTCCACCCTTCGTCCATGCTCGGCGCCCAGGGCTGATATAGGCCGACCCGAGGGGCCTTGATCCCGGCCGGAAACGGGATCGCCAGTCCCGACCGCCCTTCGACGACGGACGAGCAGCGTGTCAGGACCTGATCCAGCACCGGCTTGGCCCGAGGTTCCGCCTTGAACAGCCAGGTCCCCGGCGCCAGGAGTTGCTGCCCCGAGGTCACTGGGAACGTCAAGCGACTCACCTCGACCCCGGCGGCGAGTAAAGCGTTGACCACGAGGAAGTCGTCGTTGGCGGTGTCCGCCAAGGTGTAGAACTCAGGGTTGGCCAGGCCGGTGATCCGGCCCGTCGGCGGATTGACCTCGGCGACCCGCTCGAAATCGCCCGAGTACGGCGAGCCGATCGCCACGGTTGGCACCCCCATCTGGAGCGGCAAGGTCCAGCCCGCGACGTCGTAGGGGGTTTCGGCCGTCCCGTCGGCCTTGATCCGGCTCGGGTAGACTTGCCACTCCATCAGGTCCTTGAGGTGAGCCCGGTACGGCTGAGCGGCCGGGAGGAGCCAGCTCCCGGCGGGATAAGTCACGCCATCGGCGGTGAAGGGGGATCGCGCCCGGCTGACCTGGATGCCGGAATCCGTCAAGATCCCGATCATCTTCGCGGCCGTTCCCGGGTCGCGGCCGTCGCCGCGGACCACCCAGGCGAACGGCGGCTCGGTCTGCCCCTTCTGGATCGCCTCGACGCCGAGGCGGTGGTAGTTGGTCTGAAATTGGGTCTTGTACCGCGCGGCGAGTGTGAGCATCGACCGGGCGCAGATCAGCTCGTAATCGATGATGTCGCGGAGCCGCCACCAGCCGCCGGGCCAGGGTTGGGCGAAGTTGACGGCGGGGTCGTGGTTGGCGAACCCTCGGGTGGCGCCGGCGAGCTGGCTCCGGTCGAGGAAGATCGGCGTGGCCAGCTTCACGCTGGCGGCCTCGGTCAAGACGGCGACGATGTTGTGTCGCTGCGGCGACGTCCGGTTCCCGCCGTTCCACCAGTTGTCATACATCGCGTTGGTGAGCACGCCCGCCTTGCCATTCGCGGCGAGGTCGGCGGCCATGTGCGAACCGATCAGGAAGATCCCCTGGTTCGTCTTCGGGTCGAGGTTCGGGTTGATCGGGTCGAAGAACGGCGGGACGAACATCCGGGCGCCCCGGCTCCCCATCTGGTGGACGTCGTAGGCCATCGTCGGGAACCACTCGTGGTAGAGCAGCTTGGTGAGGAGTTGCGTCTCCTTGAGGTTGAGCATGAACCAGTCGCGGTTGGTGTCGTGCCCGGCGTACTTGTGGTAGAGCCAGGGCAAGCCGTCCCCCTCCCACGGCTGCCCCTTGGTCCGCTCGTACCAGTTGGCCACGATGTCGACGCCGTCGGGGTTCGCCGACGGGACGAGGATCAGGATCGTGTTGTCGAGGATCTCCTTCGTCGCCGGATCATCGCGCGTGGCCAGTTGGTGAAGCAACTCCATGCTCATCAGCGTGGAGGCGGTCTCGGTCGAGTGGATCGAGCAGGTGATCAGGACGACGGTTTTCGACTCGTTGACGAGGTCGGTCAGATTGGCGGCAAGCTCGGGACCGGTGGGCTGGGCCAGGGCGCGCTGGGTGGCGCGATGGCGGTCGAGTTGGGCGATGTTGGCGGCGGACGAGACGAACGCCGCCAGGTAGGGGCGGCCTTCGGTGGTCTTGCCCAGTTCCCGGACGACCACCCGGTCGGACCCGGCGTCGACCTTGGCGTAGTAGTCGACCACGGTCGGCCAGTTCGCCAGCCGGTAGTCGGCACCGAGGGGATAGCCGAGGTGCGCCTCGGGACTGGGGACGTCGGCTGACCAGGCCGTCCCGCCGATGATCCCGCTCAGGAGGAAGCCAACCCAAACCCAGCCGGTCGATCGTCGCATTGTGGGCGATCCTCAAGGATGACAAGCCAATCTTGGAGCGGGCCGATTGTCGACCGAACCCGTCGGCGGATCAATCATCGACCGGCGGCGCGTCGTCGGATTCTCCCAGGTCGGCGAGCGGGACCGCTTCGTCCCCCGGGCCAGTCGCCGCGTCGGTCACGCGCTTGACGAACAGGGTGGCGTAAGCCCCCTTGGGCAACTGGAACTGGAGGCGGAGTAGCCGCCGACGCGGGTATAAATCATCCGGCCCAGTCTCATGGGTCAGTTGGTCGGGGAAGAAGAGCGCGGGGCGGAACCCCTTCGAGAAGAAGACATCCTTCAGGTGCTTGACCCGCAGGTTCTCCCAGGTCAGCCCCTGAGCGGCGACAACCTCCAGCGCCGAGTCGCGGACCGGTCCCGTATCGGGGAGCGGCGTCCGGCTCGCGGGGAGCGGGACCTGCGCCGGTCGGAGGGCGGCGGCTTGGTCGGGGTCGAGGCCGTGGTGGATCGGCAACTCGGCGACCTTGAAGGGGACCAGCGTCCGTTGATCCGCGCGGGCGACTCGCTCGATCATCCGGGCGAGGCAGAGGTTCCATAAATGGCTCTGGAACGCCGAGAAGTAGAGCGACCGCAACTCGCGGCGAATCCGCGCGAACGCCCCGCGGAAGTCGGTCGGGTGGTCGACCAGGTAAGTGACTAGGCTCCGGGCGTGTGACCGGGGGAGTCGTTCCTTGGCCAGGGGCCAGTTGCCCCAGGTGTCGCGGAGGATGGCTTTTTCCTCGCGGGCGTCGGCCCGGTCCATCGGGTTCGCTTCGGCGATGGCCAGGCGGAGGGCTTGCTCGTGATCCCCCAGGAGCCAGGCCCGGCCGATGAACTCGCCGCCAAACCCGACCGACCCGAACCGCTGGTCGTCGAAGTAGTTGGGCAGACCATCGCGCGGGATCTGGCCGAGCGACCGGATCGCCGCGTCGACTCCGTCGGCGGTCAGGTCGCGGAGGACGACCGTGAACCGGTTGCCGCGAAACGAGTTCGGGCCGTACGGGTAGTCGAGCCGGCCGACCGGTTCGAGGTCGAAGCCGCCCCCCTGAAAGCCCCGCGACGGGCCGTTGAAGATCGTCAGGTACTGGATCGTCACCGCATGGCGATCTTTCAGCCCGCCGTAGCTGATCTGCCGGCTCGCCAGATCCCACCGCCGCCGGATCGCCTCGATCGCTTCCAGGGTGCCCACCCCGCGCTTGGTCAGGCGGTAGAACCCGAACTTGCCTTCCTTGGTGCCGGCGACCATCGGGAGTTCTTCCACCAGGAAGTCTTCGGGCTGACGCTTGAGCTTCATGATCTCGTTCACTGGCTAGGATGGCGACCGGCGCAAAGCCCTATCTTAGCCCCCAAGCCCGCCCGAACGCGAGGTCGGGGGTGACCTGCGGCTTCCGCTTCGGGTAAGCTGGAACGCTTGACCGGCCCAGGTCGAGGAACGAGACACATGCCTGACTTTCCCAAGCTCCCGATTATCAGCCCGCCCCCCTCGCAGCCGAAGTTCCCCGAGCTGCCGATCCTCGAACCCGACCCGCCGCGGATGACGCTCCGGGAAAAGTACGGTGGACTCTACTACCTCGGGATCGGTGGTCTGGTCGCCGCGCTCTTCCTGGTTACGACGTTCCTCTTCGACCTCTACCGGACCCGCGACCTCTGGGCGGCGGTTTATGTCCTTTATGAAAACACCTCGCCCATCCCGGTGCGGTACGAGGCGGCCTGGCTGATCGCCCACAGCCCGCACTCCAACGACCGCCACCGGATGAACTTCGCGCTCCAGACCGACCTGCCCGAACTGGCCCGGTACATCATCGCCGAGGGGCTGACCCCCGAATCGATCAGCTACGACCCCAAGGCTTATGCCCTGATGGCGGCGCGGAGCCAAGGCTGGCCCGACTGGCTCCGGCTGATGGTTGCCCGCCCGATGGCCTACGCCGTGGGGGATGGATACCGGATCGCCTGGGGACCGCTCGACGAGTTGCGGGCGCGGTCGGATCAGGCGATCGTCCTCTGGATGACCTATACCCGAGCCGCGATGGGACCCGGTGACGCCCCGGCCGCACGACAACTCCGCGACGCCACCGTCCGCCCGGGCGCCTACCAAGGGCTGGCGACCTTGCTGGCGGAAGCCCTCGCCGCGACCGGCTCAGCGCGGGTGGCCAAGCTCGACGCGGCGACCGCCTGGCTCCGGAGCAATCACCCGCCTTGCGTCCAGGTCTGGGACGGTTGGGAAGAACGTAACGGCGAATTAGCCTTGAAGGGGGTGGAGATCAAGGCCGCGACTCGACCCGCTCCGCCGAACCGGGCCGACAATAAGGCGAAGCCTCGGTGATGATCTCGCGGGCGGTCTGCTTCGAGCGGTCGTTCGGGGCGACCGCCTCGGCGCGCTTGGCCGCCGCGACCGCCTCGGTGGCCTGGCCCGCCCCTTGAGCCAGCCGGGCCAGGCCGAAGTGGGCCTCGAACAGGTTGGGGTCACGGGCCAATGCCTCGCCGTAAGCCGTCCGGGCGGCGGCGAGGTTCCCCTCGACGAGATAAGTGGCGGCGATCCGAGCGGCTTGAGTGGCCACTGGGGCGTCGGTGGCAGTCCGCCAGACGGCGCGGGCGCGGGCGGGCTGGCCAAGGTGAAGGCGGATCGTCGCGAGCCGGTCGGCCCAGACCCACGGGCGGGCGTCGTCGCGGTGCGCGGCTTCGACCACATCGGCGGCGGTGGCGACCCATCCCGAGCGGGTGAGTCGGTCGTAGACTTGTTCCAGTTCGCTCAGGTTAGCCCACCGCGTGTTTGGCGGCGGGCCGAGGCGGCGACGGATCTCGGCCGCTTCGTCCAGGGTCCGGGCTTTTTGCTCCTGCTGCGTGAGGTTCTTGTTCGGCTGCCGGGCGAACTGGTCGAGCAGCGGCAAGGCTGGCTCATCCATCCCGCGCTTGGTGTCGAGGGTCTTGAGGGCGAACAGGCTGATCCCCTCATCGGGGGCGATCGCCAGGGCTTGCCGGAGTTGATACGCCGCCGTGACCGGGAACAGGTCGATCGTGGGGTCGAACGACGCGCGACAGCGGGGGACGACCACCTCGTTGGGCAACGGGTCGAGGAGGAAGTTCATCAGCCCCGCCTGCTTGAACCCGTCCAAGCCGGTCGGGTCAAGCCCCCGGAGGCGGCGGGCGTAGTCCAGCCCGAGCCAGATCAAGCCGCGGACCTTTGGGTCCCTCACTCCGTAGCGGGAGGACATCGCCACCCCCCGGAGCGACCGGGCCTTGGCCAGGCAGGTGGCCGGGTCGTCGTTGTCGGCCTCGGCCTTGTCGCGGTAGTGCCAGCCCAGGAAGTCGACTTCATGCTCCCGGACCATTGCGGGATAAGTCTCATCGACAAAGACGGCGGCGATCGGGTCGAACCAGACGCAATGCCAGCGGCGGGCGCTCAGCAGGGCCGCCACCAGCCGGCCGTTGGTCGGGTCCACGGTGTCGATCAAGACCGACGGGTGCCCGAGCTTGTCGAGGTCGTTGCTCCAACCCGGCTGGTCCTGGCTGATCCGTGACTGAAGCGTCATGTACTCCTGGTACAGGTCCGGTCCCATCACTTCGAGCCGGGCGTCGGTGTAAACCTGCTTATCAGGTGCCCAGTAATACTCGAACAAGGACGGGTGCCCGTTGTGGAAGCCAACCATCCGGTCCGGCATTCCGGGACCGCCGGCGAACTTCGCCGCCGCGTGCGGGAACCAGAGCGGTTCTTCCCCCAGGCCGATCGTCCGCCCCTCGCCGCTCCAGGCGTAAAATCGCCCAGAGCCGACGGCGACGATCGCCAGCACCAAGACTCCGAGCGTCACCAGCTTCGGCCAGGCTCGCGGCATGGGGACCGGCCGGGTCTCGGATTGGCGGTGGCGGCGGCGGGCGTAGATCTCGCTCGCCCACTCGGCGCAGTTCCAGGCGGTGATCGTGCCGACGACCGCCGCGAACTGGTGGCTGTTCCGCGTCGCCAGCAGGCTCAACCCGCTGAACGTCCCGAACAGGATCAAGCGGAACCACCGGAGCGGGCGTCCCGGCGCGAAGTCCTCGACCTTCGCTTGGGCCGCCTTTCGCGGTTTCTTGGTAGTCTTGACCTCGACCTGATCGGCCCGGGCGGCCTGGCGGTCCTGGAGGTAGGTCACGACGCGCCAGGTCGCGGGGATGAGGAAGCTCAACCCACCCAGGACCATCGTGACGATGTGGATCTGGAGCGGGAGGAGGTCGAACCCAACCTCGGCGAAGAGGGTCGGGAGCGGCTTCAATTCGCCGATCGTCCGCTTGAAGATTGGGTTGCCCATCGTCCCGAGGAGTTCGATCGGGTACATCGCCCCGCCGAAACCATAGGGGTTGACCAGACAGGCCAGGACCGTCGCGGCTCCCCCGAGCAAGGCGATTCGCCACCATCGGCGGCGGTCGGAGCCGAACGCCCCGCGCCGGGTGGTCGCATCAAGCAACGCCACGGCGACCAGGAACGGACCGAAGACGAACAACCCCTGCGTGTTCACCCAGCAGACCTGCACCATCGGCAGCGCCAGTGCGAGCCAGGGGCGACGATCCCACCGCGCGAGGATCGCCACGTCGAGAGCGAGGTAAAGTAGGGTCAAGGTTTCGGGCCGGACGTACATCCGCCCGCCCAGCACCAGGAGCGCCGGGACCCAGGCGAGCAGCGCGACCCAGACCGGCCACTCGCGCCGCCCCGAGGTGACGAGCAAGAACACCGCCGCGCAGGTGATCAAACACTTGGCGACGTTCAGGCCGACGACGCCAGACCGCTCGAACCCATAGCTGATCAGGAGTTGAAAGATCCAGTGGAGGTCGACCCACCGGTGCCCCGCCGCGCCGAAGGTGAACGTATCGACGGTGGGCACCCAGCCGGTCTGGCGGATCAGGTCGCCGGTTCGGAGGTGCCACCAGAAGTCGGTGTCCTTGAGCGGGAAGACCCCGAGCAGGAACGTCAGGCCCAGGAAGACCGCGATCAACCCCGCGTCGAAGACCCGATTGGCCCGGGTAGCCGGGTCGGCCGCCGCGGCGAGCGCTGGTTTGGCCTGGCTCGGAGCGGCGGACGCGGCGGCGGCTCGGGGGCTCATGGGGGGCAGGCTCAGTCGGTGGTCACGTTGCTGTTGCGGTCGTAGTCGTCGAGCCAGGCCCGGGCGGCGGCGAGGTCGGTCTCGCGGACGTAGACCCGGGGTCCCGACGTCATCCCGCCGAGCGCCTTGTTCATGTCTTGCTCGTCGGCGGTCGCGGCGAAGCCGGCTTCGGTTAATTGGTCGACGAGGAAGTGGGCCTGCATCAGGTCGCGGGCCTTGTACGCTTCGACGAGGACATAATCCGGGTTGAGCGTGCCCGCCGGGGCGTCGGCCGTCTCGATCCCCGGGAAGCCGTCGACGAGCGGGTCGGCGATCGGCCCCGTGTCATCAGCCCGGACGAAGGTGGGGTCGGCCACGCCGTCGCGCGACGTCCCGCAGTTCCAGCAAGCCTCGAATACCTCATCGACCGTCGAGTTGCAGCTTGGGCAGGTCCACATGATCGGGTCCGATCTGCTCGGGTCCGGGGGAGGGGGGCACCATAACTCTGGGATCAAACCCGGAGCGTGTCGAGCAGTTCGGCCGACGGCAAGAGGTAGCCGAAATAGAAGTCGCCGAACAGGGCGTATTTGGCCGAGCTTTCGTCGAACCGCATCGTGTAGACGATGTCCTTGAGGTAGGACGGGTTTTTGCCCCAGAGGGTGACGCCCCACTCCCAATCATCCAAGCCGGTCGAGGCGGTGATCACCTGCATGACTTTGCCGGCGAACCTCATCCCGCTCTTACCGTGCTGGCTCATCAGCTCGTTCCGCTCGGCGAAGGGCAAGGTGTACCAGTTCTGGTGCTCGCCGCTCCGCATCTTGCTCATCGGGTAGAAGCAGAGGCAGGGCCAGTCGGGGAACTCAGGGGTGAGCCGCTGTTTGTTCATTGGGACCAGGCGCTCGGCGTAGGCGTTGAGCTTGGTCGCGTAGACCTTGCTCTCCGGATCAAGCTGCTCGCGCTCGCGGAGCATCTTGCCGTAAGCTTCGGTGTCGGGGACATATTCTGAGATCTCGGTGATCGAGTAGAACGAGTAGGTCGGCACGAGCGCCGGGCCGAGCAGTGAACCTTGCACGGCCATCTGGACGTCGTGGATCGCCCGCAAGTCGGTCCCGGCCATCATTAAGCCGAAGTCCGCCCGGTGGCCGAGCACCGCGAAGCTTTGCAGTTGCATCGACTCGCTCGCGCGGGCCGCGTCGAGGGCCGTGATCACCTCTTGCCGACCCTGGGAGCGAGCGTCCGCAGTCAGTTGGGCGAGTGCCGCGCGGTCCACCCGGTAGTAGATGTGGAGGAAATGCCAGCCGCCCCCCTCGGGAACCAGCGTGGCCGGGATCGCCGCAGCCGAGTGGCCCGGTCGGGCCGTCCCGGGACCATGAGTCGGTCGCGCGGCGGGTGGGATCGCGGGAGCGGCCTCAGCCAAGGGCAATGGGGTCGCTGGGGTGTCCACGGCATCAGCCATCGGCGGTCGCTCCGAAATCGCACGGCAAGCCAGGTCCTGGAAGGCTTATTGTAAGCCAGTCGGAGAGATGGGGACAAGTCCACGACCGGCGGGGTCTCGACCAGCCCGTCGGGCCGGAGATGCGGGCTGGATCGTTCGCGACGGCTGGGCTGGCGGGACTGGCGGAACCGGGCAATTGTCGCTTGACCTTGAGGCCGACCGCGACCGACTTTTTCCAACAGGCAAAGCGTTCGGTCGACCTGGCGGTCCTTAGATTAGGTGGGAGATCACCGCGATGAGATGGACATCCCGCATCGCCGCGACGGCCAGCCTGGTCGGGTCCGGGTTGATACTTGCCGCGGGGGCGTTCGCCCAAACCGCCGTCCCCGCCGGAACTCCGCGGTCGGCCGCCGTGGCCTCGACCAGCAAGGGAGCCTTGACGGGCCGGTTGGATCTGAACCCCTTGACCACGACGGTCGGCCCCCGGGCCGCCGCCAAGGTGTCCAGGATCGCCTCGCCAGGGCTGAAGGTGACGCTCGACGGCTCAGGCTCCTCGGGGGGACGAGTCTGGTACCGCTGGGTCCAGAGCCAGGGGCCGCTCGTGGTGATCCAGGGGGCCGACCAACCTTCCGCCCACTTCGTCGCGCCCGAGGACGGCTCGGTGCTCGGCTTCGTCCTAGTCGTCGGCAACAGCGCGGGGATCGATGCCCGGTCGGTGCAGGTCGAGATCGCCAATCCCGATCAGGACGAACCGGGCAGTCCCCTCAAGGCCGACGCCGGCCCGGCGCAGGTCGCCACGGTTGGTCGGCGGGTGGTCCTGGACGGGATCAAAAGCGAGCCGAAGGGGCGCGTGCGGTTCCGCTGGGTCCAAACCAGTGGCCCACCCGTCAGCGACTTGGCGGCGAACGGGTCGGTCTGCTCGTTCGTGCCCGCCGGCAAAGGGACTTATCAGTTCGCCCTGCTGGTTGTGGGGGCCGATGCCCTGATCTCCGAGGCGTCGGTGGTCAAGGTCGAGGCGAAGCCGGCTCCGGCGGGAACGTCGGCCGGCGCGTCGGCCGATCGCCCGCCGCTCGCGATCGACGAGTTGGCGCGGACCGCTCTTTTCTCGGTCGACGGCGGCGCGAAGTACGCCGCGAGCTTATCGAAGGAGTTCGACGGGGTGGCCGACCGGATCGACTCGTTCAAGACCTACCTCGAAACTGGTACTGAGATCACGCGCCGCCTTGATGCGATCATCCCCCGCAACCCCGAGCGCCGGGGCGAGTGGTTGGACCGTTTCTTCAAACCCTGGACGGACCAGCTCGGCGAGGCTCTCCGAGCGGATGGGATCGATGTCTCGCTCCCCGCCGGCCAGATGAAAGTGCTCACCCGGTCGCAACGGGCGCGGTTGGCCGAGCAACTCCGGCTTACCGCCGCCGGGTTGCGGGGCGGAGCCTCCTTGCGGTAAGCGAGCGATCGACGGTCGCCGAGCAATCGAGTCGGCGACCGTCGAGGCTTCAGACTTTCGACGGCTCGTTGGTCCGGTCCGGCTGGAGAACCGGGGCCGCGGTGGGAGGCTCGAACTTGGGGACCGCCGACTCGGCGTGGTCGGACGGGACGAACGGGGCTTCGGCGGGGTAGCTCGACTTCGTGGCGTGCTCGTCGAAGCGAAACTCCTCTTCGAGGCCGCGAATCCCCTTTTTGAACTCGACGATCCCTTTGCCCAGGGTTCGACCGACTTCGGGGAGCCGCCGCCCGAACAGGAGGACGGCCACACCAACGACGATAATCAACTCCATCGGATTGAGGTTACCGAACATCGTGAAACATCCTCCTTTCTTGAGCGATCAGGTTTGCCAACCTGGCGGGATGACCGCTCAGTCGTGTTGCGCGGCGGTCGAGGTGGAGGTCGTCACGGTCGGCGCGGGCTTCTTGTCGGCGGTGGTGGCCATGTCGATGTCTTCCTCGATCCCCGCAACTCCCTTCTTGAACTCGGTGACGCTCTTGCCCAGCGAGCGCATCACGCTCGGGAGCCGGTTGCCGAAGATCAACAAGGCGACAAAAGCCACCGCCAGGAGTTCGTAACCCCCGGGCAAACCAAAAGCGATCGGCATCATGGCAAGCTCCCTATTGGTCAAAGATTCCGGTCAATCGTGCACGA
>JAABUX010008718.1_pt1 | contig 11636 bp, 10 predicted proteins | sample 5561851 | NCBI WGS metagenome assembly JAABUX01 (sample SAMN10711883, study PRJNA513361) | rock metagenome | isolation source: Antarctica rocks | place: Antarctica: Victoria Land, Richard Nunatak red sandstone | collected 2016-01-03 | reverse complement strand
AGAGCGTCCCGTTCTCAAAGACGAACCAGCCGTCGTTCCGAATCTTGCGTCCGAAGACGGGCGCCTTGATGACGAGGAGACTTTGCGAACGAACGCCGAGAATACCACGCGTTGATTCCGCATACGTGTTCGCGACGCGTTGCATCAGCTGCGTAGCGTCAGTCGAGCTTTCTGCGTCGTCGGCTCCGGCGGGGAGAGAACTTGCAGCGAAGCCGATCAAGCATGCAGCCATGGGGAGTAAATGTCGAACGGTCATGTGGTATCTCCGGCGGTGTGACGAGCGACTGCATCCGTCTACGAGAAGTAATCGCGTTTGGACGCCGGCATCGCAAGCGGCGTCCACCGCCGAGGGATGACGTAGAACGAAGGGCTGGTGTCGGTATGGCAAACGGCCTAGGCTTCCGGTAAGGAAAGCGCCCCACCATCCTGCATAAAGTTCGGCTTCCCAAGCCGCCGATTTGGCCCGACGGCTTCAGGAATAGGGTGATCGTAATTGCACGTTTCCAGACCATCCAAGGATGGCGGAAGCAGGGTGCGGAGAGCATGAAATCGCCCGACGCCTGCGACTCGATATCAAAACCGTGCGGCGACACATCCACAAGATCGAAGCCGGCGCGATCGCGCCGGCTCGTTTCTCACCCGGGTCCGAACTCGACGCCCACGTAGACCGGGATCATCGAACTCGCTTCAAGCGGTCGGCGCCTTGAACGTCGACGAGCGATCGGAACACGTTCGGCGCTGCAAAACGAGTTCTGCGCCATTCCAGGCCGTTGGTGAGCGCATCAGCGTTGACGACCTTGCGGCCGCAGTGCAGCGCGAGCGCTTCCACGAACGCAGGCACCAACTCGAATTCGCAGCCGCGCACGCCGACCGATGATGGCGCCATTGAAAACGGCGTTGGCATGCTCAAACGGGCGCGTGGCGGACGTTCATTCGCGTCGTCGTCATTTCGCCTTGCTTGAAGCCGAACAGCGCCACAAACATGTTCAGCCGCGAAGGTCTTCGAGGCCGCCGTCGATTGATACGCGAGAATGCGCCTCGTTTCGTTCGCATGAGAAAGCCCTCGTTCGTTCTTTGGAAGTCAACGGTATCGGCTGAGACCCGTGTTGAATCACGTCGAGGAGATGGCGAGTGATCGCGCTGACGTCATAAGGCTGGAGCATGACGCAACGAACTGACCCGAAGGGCGGCGGTCGGACGCTCACCGGCCGTCGATTCGAAGCTCGGACTCGCCAACGACTGCTGTGGTCGCTCGTCGCTTCGGCCTGTCTCAACCTCGCCCTCTGGGTGACGTATCCGCTCGCCGTCAATCATCAGTCCGAGCAAAAACGACACGTCGTCGTCTCGAAGGTCAACGTCGCGATGCTCCATATCGACCGGCGACGCGCTCCGAAGCGCCGCGCGCGTCGACCGCCCCCGGGTCGACCGCAGACTGCCTTCGTCCACACGCCCGTACCCGTTCGACCCGCGAAGCGAAAGCCGGTCGTGCCGAAAAAGATCGCCGTCGCGCCGAGGCCCGCGGTACACCGTTCCCTACGACGTCCGCGCGTGCGACGAAAGCCGTCGTCGCTGGCTTCCCCCCCGACTCCGATGCCGTATCATGGAGCCTCGGGCTCGTTGACGTTCACGCCGCATCACAGCGGCCGCTTCCGGTTACCGCCGAATTGGGCAACACAAGACCTCGCAAACGGTGCGGCAGCCGATACGAGCCTCTGGCTCGACTTCAAGCACGCGAAAGGCGCGTTCGTACCACGCGTGTTCATCTTGCACTTGAAGGCGACGTATCTGAGCGGACCGTCCTTGCGAGATGCGGTTCACGACATCACCGAAAGCTTGACTCCCGACGGTATCGCGGTGAGCGACAGCAAAGCGCAGCGCGTGTGCAACGCCACGCGCGACGGATGGTACCTCGCCTACGAGCGGCCCGATGACGACCTGCCGGGTCAATACGAGAACATCATCTTCGTCGACGGCGACACGGTGTATCGGGTGATCTATTCTCGCCCGGATGGCCAAGGGGAGGATCCGGCCACGCGCGCAGCCCTCGACACGGTGTGCCCGTCGAGCTGAGCCGAACTCGACCGGTCACCAGGGATGGCCGTTCTCATTGGGGCCGAGTCGCGTTCCGAGGATCCCCTTCGCCTCGTACGCGCCGATGGCGGCATCCTTGTCGCGCGGAGGCGCGTTCGCCCGGTCGTACCGCCCGGCTCGATCGACGAGCATATCGATGACGTCGGCATCTCGAGCTTCACGATCGGCTGCGGAGACCGAGACGCGATGGATGCCGTCGGCGAGCCCTGAAGCATCGATCGACGCGATCCACTCGGCAGGGACCGAACCGCATGACATTCGCTTGGGGGACTGGTCATCGATCGCGACGTGAACCGTCGGTTCGGAGCGAGCGCCCCAAACGCGCGCCCGAATGTCGACGCACCCTCGAACGACGTGATCGTGCCGCTCGGAGTCGCTGATAAGCCGGCGATCGGCGGGCGAGGTGATGAGCACGAACGGCCACCGCGCCTCGAGCGCTTTGAAGCGCCAACTCACGACGCCGTCGTCGATCGACGTCAGCGAGAAGCCGACTGGACCCTCTTCGATCTGGCCCGTCGAACGCGTCGCCGCGTAGATCGTCCGGCCGTCGTTGGCGAGCTCGTTGTAGTGGGTGTGGCCCATATCGACGAGCGGGACGCGATGCGTCGCGACGAGGCTTATGAGCTCGTCGGCGGCGCGGCCGAACTCGCTCGGATACGCATGCGTGAAGAGCAGTATCGGTTCGGCCGCTCGCCGAGCTGCAGCGAACGTCGATCGCAGCCACTCGAGTTGGGCGGGACCCATGGTGATCTCGTCTTTGCGCGAACCATCGAGGGAGTTCACGAACACGCAACGGTAGCCGTTGATTGCGCGAGATCGATAGAGCGTCGGCTCGAGCGTCGAGCGGTAGTTCTCCAGCGAGCCGCTCGCGCGATCATGATCGCCCGTTCGAAGCTCGAGCGGTATCTTGAGCCGGTCGATTGCCTTCCCAATGAGACGGTATTCTGGAATCGTCCCGTCGTCGGCGTTATCGCCCGGGAGGACGGCGAAATCGACGTCTCCGCGCAAGCGTTCGTTCGCATCGGCGATCAGCGCGACGAAGTCGCGGTAATTCTGCCGCTCTTCGGTCGTCACGTGCAGGTCGCCGAAGTGGAGATACGCGAGCGCTCGCCGGGCCGCCGGCGGCTTCATATCGTCGTCGGTCGCCAAATGCGTCTCCTAAAAACGAGCGATGAGGGAGACGCCGGCGATCATCAACACCGCGCCGACGACGCGAAAGGCATTGAGCGGATGCTGCGGCATGTTCGCGATGCCGAATTGATCGATCGCAAGCGAGGCGATCAGATTCGCCGCGATCGTCAGGCCGTTGAACGGACCCGCGCCGATCTTCTGGACGAAGATCAGCCCGGCAAACACCGCAAGCGCGCCGGTCACGCCGCCCAGTGGCGCCCACCAGGGCATCGCGGCGACGTCGCTGCCGGTCGGCAGCGTCTTCGTCTGCACGGCAAAGAGGATGACGAGCACGGCGACCACCGGTACGAACGAAACAATGCTCGCGAGCCACGGATTGACGAGTGACTTACTGAGCTGCCCGTTCATTGCCGCGCCGAGCGCCTGCAGGCAGCCGGCGAAAAGAATGAACGGATAGATCAAAGTTGGGCTCATGGGGCCTCCCGTGACGATGGTGTCGTGGCCTCCGCCGTGCAATCACCATGCCAACGGTATCCGATTGGCACGGACCGTGCAGAGCGCAGCTTAACGCTCTCTTCCTCGCTTCGCTTCACGAGGCCATCATTTCGTACGCGCACGCCCCCCATCTCGAGCATACGATCGCCATCTGGGCGGTCTGCCTCATTGCGATCGTCGGCGTGCTCGCTCGCCCGTTCAAGGTGCCCGAATGGATCTGGGCGCTCGGCGGGGCAACCGTCATCGCGGCGGCACAGCTGCTGCCGATCGGCGGCGTTCTCGGCGCCGTGGCCAAGGGGACCGACGTCTACCTATTCTTGACCGGCATGATGCTGCTGGCCGAGATGGCACGTCGCGAGGGCGTTTTCGACTGGATCGCGAGCCGTGCGGTCCGCGCCAGCGGTGGCTCGCGCACGAAGCTCTTCACGCTGATCTATGCGATCGGGATCGTGGTGACGACCGTGCTCTCGAACGACGCGACGGCGGTCGTGCTCACACCAGCCGTCGCCGCGTCGGTTCGAGCGGCGAAGGTCAAGCCGTTGCCCTATCTCTTCGCCTGCGCGCTCATCGCGAACGCCGCGAGCTTCGTGCTCCCAATCTCCAACCCGGCGAATCTCGTCGTCTTCGCGCGAGACATTCCGCCGCTCGCAAAATGGATCAGTGCGTTCGCGCTGCCGTCGCTGTTCTCGATTGCGCTCACGTACGGCGTGCTCTTCTTTCTCTTCCGACGGGATCTCGCCGGCGACGTCGAGGGCGAGGCGGAAGCGAAGCGACTCGAGCTCGGGGGCCGAATCACGCTCTTCGGGATCGCGCTGACCGCCGTCGCGCTCGTGGTGAGTTCGGGCTTCGGTGCGAATCTCGGCACCGTCACCATCATCGCGGGCGGGCTCGTCTACGCGGTGGTCGCGCTCGTCGACCGTGGTGCCGCCGTGCCGGTTCTCCGCTCGGTCTCGTGGACGGTGCTGCTGCTCGTGGCCGGGCTCTTCGTCCTCGTTTCGGCGGCCGAAGAAACGGGACTGCTCACGTGGACGAAGCTCGCGGCGAACGCCGTCTCGAGGCTACCGGCGCCGCTCGCCGTCGCCGCCGCGGCCTTTGCGACGGGCATCGGCTCAAACCTGATGAACAATCTGCCCGCCGGGCTGATCGCGGGAACGACGATCTCCGGCACGCACGTGAGCGAGGCGCTTCGCAGCGCGGTCGCGATCGGCATCGATCTCGGACCGAACTTATCGGTGACGGGCTCGCTTGCGACGATTCTCTGGCTCCTCGCGCTGCGCCGTGAGGAGATCGAGATCGACGCGTGGCGATTCTTGCGCGTGGGCGCGCTCGCGATGCCCGTCGCGCTGCTCTTCGCCGTCGAGAGTCTGCTGCTCACGACGCACTGACGACGGCGTGTCATTCGACATCGCTTGGCATCCCGATTGCATGTAGCGAGGTAGCCGCGCGTCCGGAGAAACGAGCGCGGCGTCCACGATCGGAGTTCCCATGTCCACCTCAACGAACGTCACCCTGGCGCTCGCGTGCCTCGCAGCGTCCGCCGTTTTTGCCGCGCCCGCATCCGCCGCCGACAATGTGTCCGCGGCAGCGATGCCGGCCATCGCGCAGCCCGCACCCGTACCGCCGCCGCCACCGAACGTCGGCCGGCCCGGTGCACCCGGCAAGCCGCCGGCCCCTCGTGCGGCGCAGTGCGGCGGACCCGGCCCGCGGGGTCGCCGCCGGCCTGCCGGAGGCCCGCCGCCGCGACCGGTCGCCGATGGCCCGCGCGGCGGCCCGGGCGCGCCTGCTGCACCGGGCCGCGGCCCGGGCGCGCCTGCTGCACCCCGACGCGGCTCGTCGAGCGCCCCGACGCCGATGCCGAACGTGCGCGGCTCGTAGTCGCCCGACCGCCGAGAGCGGTTTGGCACGCGGCTTGCAGAATCGCTCCCGATGGTTCCTCGAGATACGTGGATTGGGCGCGCGGCCGCCGCAGCGATCACCGTGGTCTCGATCGGCGCCACGGCGGCGACGGCGGCTCCTCGCCGGCCGTTGCCGCCCGTGCCCGACCGCATCGTCATCGCGGAGCATGCGACGCGAGTTGGCGTCCGACTTGCGAGCGAACCGGTCGCGACCACGACGGATCGTCGACTCTTGGGCGCCGCGCGCACCTACCTCGCGCGATCGCAGTCCGCGCTCGCGTTGGGATCGCTCGTCGCGGCCGATCAGTACGCGGCGGCGAGCGACGACCTCGCGACCGCGATCGATCTGCGCTCGGAGCCTCCGCCGAACCGCGCTCGGCACGGCCGGCTGGCCGCGGCGCCGGAGCCCGGGCCCGGGCGGCCGGCCGGACCGCCCCGGCCGCCCCGGCCAGCTCGCGACGGTGACACACCAGCCCTGGCGGATCTCACGCGAACGATCGACCGCGTGTCGACGACGCTCGAGACCGTCTCGAACGTCAGTGCGGCTCCCGGCAGCGTCGAGCGGCAGCTGACCGACACGGCTTCGAGCTTTCTCGACGACGCTCGGCTGCGGCGCACGCGCGGCGATGCGGATGGCGCGGTCCGAGATGCGCGCCGCGCCGAAGCGATCGCCCGCGCGACGCTTCACGTCGCGCTCGCAAAGAATCCGACGGATGCGGCCCTCGCGCCGCCGGGCCCGCCTCGCCCGCCGCATCGAAAGGCCGCACCGCCCGGCGACGGCCGTCCGCCCGCGGGTCGCCCATGAGCGGCCCACGGCTCGCCCTCGGCACGCGGCTCGAGGGTCGGCCGCGGCTCGACGTCTACGCGCGGCTCTTGCCGATGGGCGCCATCGCCCTCGACGACGCGGCGGCGGCGGAGATCGCCGACAACCCGTTTCTCGAATTCGGTCCGGAGCGTTCGATCGCGGCGACGCGCGACTACGCGGACGACGTCCAGCACGCGACGCGCGCCAGCCTCGCGGAGCACATCGAAGCGCAGCTTCTTGGCGCGTCCACGCCCGCGGCGGTTCGCCGCGCCGCGCACGCCGTCATCGGCAGCCTCGACCGTGAGGGATACTGCCGCGAGACGCCGGCGACGATCGCCTCGATTGCGCGCTGCGGCGCAGGCGATGCCGCGGCGGGCCGAGCGCTCGTGCAATCGTTCGATCCGCTCGGCGTCGCAGCGCGCGATCTCGGCGAGCGCTTCGTTCTCCAGCTCGACGACAATGCGGCCGACGACGACGCCCGGACCATCGCGCGCGAGCTCGAGGCGCTCGCCGCCGAGGGAACGACGCCGTTCGCCGCTCGGATTGGCCTGCCGCTCGAACGCGTCATCGCAGCGGTTGCTCGGCTCGCCGAGCTCGATCCTCGACCGACCCGAGACTTCGACGCGCCGGCGACGTACGTCCGGCCCGACTTTCTGATCGCGCGAGACGACCGCGGCTGGCGCGCGCGGCTCGATCCGGCGCTGATCCCCGACGTACGCGTGGTATCGCCCGCGAGCGGCAATGGCCATTCCGACGCCATGCGCGCTGCGCGCGCGAAAGCGCGCCGCTTCGTCGATGCCGTCGCGCGACGTACGCAAACGCTCACGGCGCTCGGCGACGCGCTCGTCGCGCATCAGGCGACGTTCCTCGACGCGGGCGGCGCCCCGGCCAGTCTCGCGCCGCTCACGGGCCGCGCGCTCGCACGTGGGATCGGATGCGCCGAGTCGACGATCAGCCGGGCCCTCTCGAATCGCTATGCGCGCACGCCGTTTGGGACGCTGCCGCTGCGCGCGTTCCTCGCGGCCGCCCCGCGCGCGACGTCCACGCTCACGACGCACGAGATCGTGCGCCGCCTCGGTGAGATCATCGCAACCGAACGAGAACCGCTCTCCGATCGCGAGCTCGCGCGACGGCTCGCGCTCGACGGCATCCGCGTGGCGCGACGAACGGTCGCGAAGTATCGCCTCTCGCTCGAGATCGCGTCGTCGCGCTCGCGGATCGCCACGAAATGAAACTCGGCCTGGCGTACGCGAGCATGGTCGCGCTCGGCATCTTCGCCGTTACGCTCGCCGGCTTCACGCTCTTCTGGACGCTCGAGGGGTCGGTCCGCATCGAAGTCGGTCGCGCGCACGGCTTGCTCACCGGGCTCGATACGCGGCTCGCGGACGCCTACGTCGCTCAGATCGGCGGAACCGACGAATCGACCGTGCTCACGCCGACGAGCGCGACGCTCGATCTCTTCGCGCGCGGGCTTACGTCGGCCGTACTCGAGCCGTACGACGGGATCGAAGGCGGATTTTACGACGCTCGGCGGCGGCTCATCTTCGGCTACGCCTTTCCGACGCACGGCGGACCGCGCGCGAAACTCGACGTGCCGCATGTCGAATCCGGGACGATCGCCTCGCTCGGCGGGCGCGTCGTACGCAGCGGCCGACCCGCCTCGACGGAACTCCACGAGGGGCTCGGCGACGTCGTCGCGATCGACGCGACCCCCATCCGCATCGACCGCCGAGTCGTCGGCGCCGCGTGGACGATGGAGCGGCTCTCCGGCGCGGCAGCGCCGGCCGAGCAACGCCGGCGCCTCCTCGTCGTCGCGATCGCGGTCGTCGCGCTCGCGCTCGTGGCCTTCGGCATCTGGGTGCTCGCGAGAATCCGCCGGGAAGTCGCGCTGCTGATCGCCGGCGTCCGCCGGCTCGAGACCGATGACGACGCGCGCATTTCGCTCGGCACGGGCGATCTCGGCATCGTCGGGGACGCCGTGAACCGCATGGCGGATATCCGAATCCGCGCCCAAGCCGCGGCCCGCGCTGCCGAAACCGACGCTCGCCGAGCCGAGCGGCTCGCATCGCTCGGCCGAATGGTCGCGAACGTCGCACACGAGATCCGCAATCCGCTCAACGCGATGCGGCTGCAGGTCGCGCTGCTGCAGCGGCGTGAGCCGGCGTCGAGCGAGATCGCAGGCCGCGTCGTCCATGAGATCGAGCGCCTCGACTCGGTCGTGATGCGCATGCTCGAGCTCGGGACGACGGGGAGCACGCGGCGCGCCGATCTCGACCTGCGCGACGTCGCCCGCCGTGCGGTCGCGCTGCTCGCACCCGAGGCCGACGAACGCGACGTTCGTTTCGCGCTCTCGCTCGATGCCGAGCCGGCGCGCGTGCGAGGCGACGCGGCAGCGCTCGATCAGCTCGCGATCAACCTGCTCAAGAACGCCGTCGAGGCGGCCGACGCGGGCTCGACCATCGACGTCGTCGTCGACCGAACGCCGCGGCTGTGCGTTCGCAACGTCGGCGAAACGATCGCTCTTGAACGCATGACCGAGATCTTCGAGCCCTTCGCGACGAACAAGCCGCAAGGCACCGGGCTCGGACTCGCGATCGCCCTGGAGATCGCGGCATGGCACGACGCGACGCTCGCCGTCACGAGCGATGACAGCACGACCACCTTCACGCTCCACTTCATGCCGCGCGCGCTGGAGACGACGATATGACCGACGCCCCCATCATCCTCATCGTCGAAGACGACGCCGGCGCGCGCCGAGCGCTCGGCGAGCTCTTGGAAGCCGATGGCTTCGTCGTGCGCGAGGCGGCGACGCTCGCCGCAGCTCGCGAAGCGTCGGCCGAACCGGACGTCTCGGCGATTCTGCTCGATCTCCGGCTGCCCGACGGGAACGGGCAGGAGTTGCTCGTCGAGCGCGGCGCGGGCCGCGTACCGATCATCGTCATGACGGCGTTCGGCAGCGGCTCGCGCGCCATCGAAGCGATGCGGGCGGGCGCCTACGATTACGTGCAGAAGCCGCTCGATCCCGACGAGATCGGCCCGACGCTGCGGCGCGCGCTCGATCACGCGCGACTCACGAGCGAGCTCGCGCGAGCGCAGCGGCACGTCGACGCGCCGGTCGCCGCGACCGAGCGGATCGTCGGGACGAGCACGGCGCTGCAGCGGGTTTTCAAGCTCATCGGCCGCGTGGCGCAGAGCGACGCGACCGTGCTCATCAGCGGCGAATCGGGAACGGGCAAGGAGCTCGTCGCGAGCGTAATCCACGCTTATTCGGCACGGGCGAGCGGACCGTTCGTCACGATCAACTGCGCGGCCGTGCCGGAGGCGCTTCTCGAAAGCGAATTCTTCGGCTACGAGAAGGGAGCGTTCACGAACGCGATGGTGCAGCGCATCGGCCGCTTCGAAGCGGCGGCCGGCGGCACACTCTTCCTCGATGAGATCGGCGAGCTGCCGCTCGCGATGCAGGCGAAGCTCCTGCGCTTCATCCAGGAGCGCACGATCGAACGGCTCGGCGGAAACAAGTCGATCAAGATCGACACGCGCATCATCACGGCATCCAACCGCGATCTCCATGCGGAAGTCGAGGCGGGCCGGTTTCGTGAGGATCTGTACTATCGGCTCGGCGTCGTTGAAGTCGCGCTGCCGCCGCTGCGCGATCGGCTCGACGACATCCCCGCCCTCGTCGATTACTTTCTCGCCCGGGCGATGCGTCGATCGGGCCAGCGCGTCGCGATCTCCGAGGCGGCGCTGCGGGAACTGGCCATGCGGCCGTGGCGCGGAAACGTCCGCGAGCTCGAGAACACCATCGAGCGCGCGATCGTGCTCTCGCGCGGGACGATCGATCTCGAGAACCCGGCTCCGTTCGACGTCGATGAGCGCGCGTATCGAGCGTTCGTCGCGTCGCTCGAACGCGAGGCGCTCGATGCGAACGATTTGGATCTCGCAGCGCGCATCGGCGTCTCCGCCGCGTTCCTCGCGCGACGCCGCGAAGAGCTGGGGCGATGAGCTTTCCGAATCGCTGTCGGTGGAAATCTCGAACGGCGCTCAGCTCATCGGTTCGCGCGCGCGGCGAAAGACACGCGGTGACACATTTCGACGAATACGCCGACGTGCTTGCTCACCTGCTGCGGCTTTGCGCTCGAGCTCGCGTTCTCGCAAGCGGTATCAGCCCCGCTCGTACTGGGGCGATACGCGCATTTTAGACTCGGTCAGTTCGTTCCGGTCGCTTCGGAGAACGCACGCTGAGCCACGATCAGCATGGAGCGTATGCGAGGCGTTCACGTTCTCAACAGCGCGGTCGAAGGCGCCTTGCCCGATCAGCGTCAATGAGGAGCAACGTGAGGTTCGCAGAGCTCGCCCAATGACCGCCGAGGCGAAGCGAACGACGGAGTACCCAGCATGATTGCCCAGCCGAATGAACCCCTCACCCAGGCGGAGTTCCTCGAATGGGAGCTTCGGCAAGAAGCAAAACACGAGTTCGTCGATGGCTATATCTATCCGCTCTTCGGAGACCGCAGCGTCCTCGGCTTCGCCGGCGGCACCGGCGCTCATAATCAGTTGGCGACCGAGCTCATCAGTATCATTCTTCCGGCAGCACGGCCGTGTCGCACCTACAGTTCGGACGTGCGAATAGAAACGGCTCGCAGTACGCGATACGCCGATGTCTTCCTAACGTGCGATAAGCGCGACCGCAACGATAGCCTCGTGATGCGTCACCCGAAATTCATCCTCGAAGTCCTATCAGAATCGACGGCTCGAGAAGACCTCGGACCGAAAATGCGCGAATATCAGTCCATCGACACCCTCGAAGAATACGTGATGCTCGACTCGCGAAAACGCTGGGTCCAGCTGCTTCAACGTTCCGACGCCGGGTGGCGGCTGTCACCGGCCACCACAGCCGGAATCCTCGATTGCGCCTCGATCCCTCTCTCGATCGATCTCGACGCCCTCTACGACACGGTCGGTATTCCAAGCTAGCGTGCTGAGTCATGAGTTCGATCGATTATGCTTCGACAATTTCGCGAAAATGGAGTCCGCCGTGGCTGTCCAGGTGAACGGCTTCGCCTGCTCGTTGTAATGCTCGAGGTACTCGCGAATCGCATCTTCGAGATTTGAGATGCTCGTGAACGTTCCGCGCCGAATTCGTCTGCGCGTAATCTCGGCGAAGAATCGTTCGACTTGGTTGAGCCAACTCGAACTCGTGGGCGTGAAGTGAACGTGAA
>JAABUX010008715.1_pt1 | contig 11638 bp, 10 predicted proteins | sample 5561851 | NCBI WGS metagenome assembly JAABUX01 (sample SAMN10711883, study PRJNA513361) | rock metagenome | isolation source: Antarctica rocks | place: Antarctica: Victoria Land, Richard Nunatak red sandstone | collected 2016-01-03 | reverse complement strand
TGAAAGGCACGAGCGCCGTTGTCACGCGACGACGGCTGATCGCGGCGGGCGCCGTGACCGTCCCGGCCGTCGCGGTTGCCGCCACGGCCGCCGGATTGGCGTCTCGGCGCGATCCTATGCGCTCGCCGAGCGTCGCGCCGTCGCGGTCGGACCGCGCGACGCGCCTCTCAGTTTGGGGTGGCTGGAGCGGCCCGGATGGGCTGGTGATGCAGCGGCTGGTCCATGCGTTCAACGCCGCGTCGCGCGACGTGCAGGTGACGCTGACGCTGTACAACTGGGATATCATCTTCGACCGCTGGCGGACCGAGTTCGACGGCGGCCTGCCGCCCGACATCGTTGGCTTCCATGCCGTCGAGGTCGCCGAGTATGCCGCGCGGGGCATGCTGTACGAAGTCTCGCGCCAGGCGGAGCGCCACGGGCTCCACGCGGACGACTATTTCCCGCCGACCTGGCGGCTCTGTCGCGGTGATGGCGGCCTCTATGCGATCCCGCTCGACATCCATCCCCTTGGTCTCTACATCAACGCGCGCGCCGCCCAACGGGCCGGCCTGGACCCGCGGCGCCCTCCCCGCACGGGCGCCGAGCTGCTCAACTGGGCGGCGCGGCTGACCGACGCGGCGCGCGGGACGTGGGGCTACGCCGCGCCCGCCGGCGACGTCGAGGCGTTCCGCCAATGGTACAGCCTGCTCTATCAATATGGGGGGCGCTTTCTGGACGATGCGCGGACGCATTGCCTCGCCAACAGTCCTGCCGGCGCGCAAGCCTACCGCTTCCTGACCGACACCGTCGATCGCCACCACGTGGCCATGCCGTCGGAAGGATCGGTCGATGCCGACTTCCTGGCCGAGCGGGTGATGATGTATGCGCAGGGTCCCTGGTATATCCGGGGTATGCAGCAGGCCGGCATCCCTTTTGTGACCGCCCCGCTGCCCTTGATCGGCGCGCGGCCGGCCGTCTGGGCCAACTCGCACGTGCTGGGCGTCGTCAACACACGGGACGCGGGGCGCGCCGAAGCTGCGATGCGCTTCATCGCCTGGCTCGACCATCACGCGCTGGATTGGGCCGAGGCCGGTCAGGTCCCGGCGCGCAACACGGCCCGCGCTCGCCTCACGACGACCTCGATCTGGCCCTATCTGCGCCCGTTCGCCGCGCAAGTCCCCTCCATCGTCTACGAGCCGGACGTCGCGACACACACGAGCCTCTTTGCCGAGAACCGTCCCACGCCCGTGATCAGCGCCACGCGCGCCGTCCTGACCGGCCAGGAAACGCCCGCGGCAGCCGTGCGCATCATGAGCGAACAGGTCGACCAACTCATCGCCTCGCCGGTCAGCGTGACCGGTTGATAGTTGCCAGTTGCCAGTTGCCAGTTGCCAGTTGCCAGTTGCCAGTTGCCGGCTGCCGGCGCCCCTCTCCCGCGCACGGGAAAGGGGCTGGGGGTGAGGGTTGCCCGTTTTTCCGGCAAAACAGGACACAATCCGGCGATCCCTGCCTTGAAACGGGGCGCTGCCATGCCGTACGCTACGTGGTAAGCGGTGCGGTTGGGCGGCGTGTCGTACTCATTCATATCGCAGTCATGCCTGATTGGCATTGTCCGTCCGCGGTTTTGGGACGAAGGGGCGCCGACGCCTGTCCCCATATCCGCTGCGCCGTCGGGTTCTACCTGGCCCGGCGCTCATTATGTTGGCCGCGCAGGCTGGAGGACCTGCCGGCCGGGTAGCAGCACAGCAAGCCAACAGAACGGTTCTATCTCATCTCGTTCCCGCGACAACCACTGACCGCGACGCACTCCTTCCCGCTCGTTCCCGTTCCAGGGCTCCCGGTTTGGGGCCTGACTCGCACGACGCCGTGACTTGTACGTAATCGAGGATGACGACACCTATGCGTATTCCTGAGATGGAGACCCTCGCCGCCGAGCTACGCGCCGGCCGCATCAACCGCTTCGACTTCCTGCGCGCGGCCGCCGCGCTCGGCCTGACCGCCGCCGCCGCCGCCAGCGTGCTCGACCCCTTCAACGCCCTGTCGGTGATGGCCGCGACCAACCCCAACGTCACCCCGGCGCACCCGATGAAGAAGTCCAAGCATCTCATCGGCTTCTCGCAGAGCGAGCTGACCAATGGCTTCCGCTCCACTGAGTCGGCCAGCATGGCGGCTGAGGCGGCGAAGCGCTCCGCCAAGTACAGCTACGCCACCACCGTCGCCAACAGCGACAGCAACAAGCAGGTCAGCGACGTGGGGGATCTTATCACCAAGAAGTGCGACCTGATCGTGCTGACCCCGCTGCAGAAGGACCCGTTGCGCGCCGCCACCAGCAAGGCCATCGCCGCAGGCATTCCGGTCATCGAGATCGACCGCACTAGCACCGGTACCGCTGGCACTGACTACGTCACGGTCATCGAGTCCAACTTCATCCAGCAGGCCGAGATCGTGGCCAACTATTTCGTCAAGAACACCACGGGGCCGATCAACTACGTGGAGTTGCTGGGCACGACCGGCGCCTCGCCGGCCATCGACCGCCACAAGGGCTTCCACAACGTGATCGACAAGTATCCGCGCTTCAAGTCGTTGGGCGCTCAGGACGGCAACTTCCAGTTGCCAGGCGGCAAGCAGGTGATGACCAACTTCATTTCTCGCTTCGGCAGCAAGATCGACCTGGTCTACGCGCACAACGACGACATGGCCGTTGGCGCCCTACAGGCCCTCCGCGCGGCCGGCGTCACCAAGCTGCCGTACATCGGCTCCATCGACGGCACCAAGCGCGCCATCCAGAACGTGGCCAACGGTATCTTCCAGGTCTGCGTGTCGTCCGACCCGCACTTCGGGCCGGTCACCTTCAACACAATCGACCAGTACTTCGCCGGCCAGGCTATCGTTCCCTTCGTGCAGGTGCATGACCACACCTACACCAAGGCTAACGCGCTGAGCCTGCTGTCCACCGGCTTCTAAGCGAGTGACGAGTGGTTAGTGGCTAGTGACGAGTGAGGTAGGCTACGGCGGCGCTGACGTGTAGAATAAGCTGTACGTTGGTGGCCGCCGGGTCAGCGTTCACTCGCCACTCGCCACTCGCCACTCGAACCATGGACAACGAATCCGACATCTTGCTGCGGATGCGCGGCATCAACAAAGGCTTCCCCGGCGTCCAGGCGCTGGACGGTGTCAATTTCGACGTACGGCGCGGTGAAGTCCACTCCTTGGTGGGCCACAACGGCGCCGGCAAGTCGACGCTGATCAAGATCCTGACCGGGGCCTACTCCCGCGACGGCGGCAGCATCACGCTGAACGGCCATCCGGTCTCGTTTGCCACTCCGGCGGCGGCCCAGGCAGGCGGGATCGCCACCATCTACCAGGAAGTCAACCTGGTCCCCTACATGACTGCGCCGGAGAATATCTTCCTGGGCCGCGAACCGCACGCCGGATTCGGCCGCATCGACCGGGCGCGTATGCGCCGCGAGGCGGGCTTGCTGCTCGACGGACTGGGGGTGCGCGTCCCCATCGGCGTGCCGGTGATGCGCCTCAGCGTCGCCCTGCAGCAGATGGTCGCCCTGGCTCGCGCCGTCTCGCTGCAAGCCAGCCTGGTGGTGATGGACGAGCCGACCTCGTCGCTGGACACGGCCGAGGTACGCGTACTCTTCGACGTGATCCGCCGGCTCAAGGAGAACGGCGTCGGCATCGTCTACGTCAGCCATCGCATGGAAGAGATCTTTACGCTGTCCGACCGCGTCACCGTGCTGCGCAACGGCCAGCTGGTGGCCACGCTGCCCATCGGCGAGACCGATGAGCTGAGCCTGGTGGCCCTGATGCTGGGGCGGCGGCCCGAGGAGGTGCGCCACTCCGGCCTGACCGCTTTCAGCGCCGCGACCACGGACACAAACCGGCAGACGGTGCTGGACGTGGAGCATCTGACGCACGGCCATATGCCCAATGACGTCAGCCTGCAGGTGCGCAAGGGCGAGATCGTTGGTCTGGCCGGCCTGCTGGGCTCGGGCCGCACCGAGTTGGTGCGCACCATCTTCGGAGCCGACCGCGCCAATAGCGGCACAATTGCGGTCGACGGGCAGCGGCGGCGCATCCGTTCGCCGCGCGACGCCGTGCGGGCCGGCCTGGCGCTGGTCTCGGAGGATCGCAAGACGGAGGGCATCGTCCCGGCGCTCAGCGTGCGCGACAACCTCCTGCTGGCGGCGCTACCCCTGTTCACGCGCCTGGGCGTCCTGGACGGGCGGAGGCAGCGCGCCGTGGTCGACGAGATGATCAGGAGACTGGACATCAAGACGCCGCGGCCGACCACGCCGATCCGCAACCTGTCCGGCGGCAACCAGCAGAAGGTGCTCCTGGCGCGCTGGCTGGTGCGCAACCCCAAGGTGCTGATGCTGGATGAGCCCACGCGTGGGATCGACGTGGGAGCCAAGGTCGAGATCCAGAAGCTGATCGACGAGTTGGCGCGTGAGCAGGGCATGAGCATCCTGATGATCTCCTCCGAGTTGGAAGAGGTAATCGAGGGCAGCGACCGCGTGGCCGTGATGAAAGAAGGGCGCAAGCTGGGCGAGCTTGCGCACGACGAGGCCAGCGAGGATCGCGTCTTGGCGGCGATTTCCGAGGGATAGTAGGGAGTACAGGGAGTACAGGGAGTACATGGATTTCGGAAGCGTTCCCTCGGCCACGGAGGCCACGGAGACCACGGAGGCCACGGAGGCCACGGAGGCCACGGAGAGGAAGGAATCGGCGCCCCCTTCATCCGACACCCTCGGGTCTCCTGTGTCTAACTCGATAGCCCCGCCGACCGTTGCCCCGCGCCGCGACCCGTTCTCGATAAACGCGTTGCAGTGGCTCCAGCGTTTTGGCAGCCTGGCCGCGCTGATCATCCTGGTCATTGTGGCCTCGATCTTGAGCCCCACCTTCCTGACCGGTAATAACATCCGCCCGCAGTTGCAACTGTTCGCCGTGCAGACAGCGCTGATCTCCGCCGGGCAGACCCTGGTCATCCTGACCGGCGGCATCGACCTCTCGGTGGGTTCGCTGTTGGCCGTTGGGTCGACCCTGGCCGCTCAGCTGGCCATCGCCCGCGCTCCCTTGATCCTGATCATCGCCCTGCCCATCCTGCTCTGTGGAGCCATTGGTACGATATCCGGTACCATCATCGCCCGTACACGCATCCAGCCGATCGTGGTCACGCTGGCCATGCTGATCGCGGCGCGCGGCGTGGCGCGCCTGATCGGAGGCAACCACCAGCTGGACCTGAGCCAACTCCCTGACACCGTGTTCGCCGGCAACCTCAATACAGTCGTCCCTATCCCTGGTATCGCTACCATCCCATTGGGCCCCGTGCCGCTGCTCGGCGCGATTCCCCTCTCTATCGCGCTGGTGGTGATAGTCTACCTCGCGGTCAGCCTCTTCCTCACGCGTACCGTGCCGGGACGCTACGTTTTCGCCGTGGGCGGGAACGAGCGTGCGGCGCGGCTGTCCGGCGTGGCAGCGGACCGCGTCAAGGTCACGGTCTACGCCATCAGCGGCCTCCTGGCAGGGTTGGCCGGCGTGCTCTTTGCCTCGTCCTACCAGAACGCCGATCCCGCCAATGACGCCACCCTGTTCGAGCTCACCACCATCGCCGCGGTCGTCGTCGGCGGTACGTCGCTGCTCGGCGGGACCGGCGGTGTGTGGCGCACGCTCGTCGGCGGTCTGATCCTGGTCGTACTCAACGCGCTCTTCATCCAACTCGGCCTGCCCCAGCCCACCCAGCTCATCGCGCAGGGCCTCATCATCGTCGGCGCCGTGGCCTTGCAGGCCGGTAGCAGTTCGTAAAGGAATCCTCGTGCAACCCGAAGCGACCACGCCCGAGCCCGTCCCGTCCCCCGTCGAGCCACCGCGCGCCGCGCGCCTGCTCTCGGCGCTCCAGCGCGAGGCGGCGACGGGGCTGCTGGTGCTGCTGGTCGTGCTGTGCGCCCTGCTCTCGCCCACCTTCTTGAGTGGCTCGAACCTGCTTAACCTGGCCCAAACTGCGCCCGTCTTTGCCATCCTGGCCACGGCGCAGATGCTGGTGATCCTCAGCGGAGGCATCGACCTCTCCGTGGGCTCGCTGCTGGCCGTCGGCGCGTTCTTCGCTGCGGTGATGTCGTTCAACAATGTTGTGCTGGCGGTCATCGTGCCCATGCTTGTCACTGGTGGCCTTGGCCTCGTCGACGGGGCGCTCGCCGCCTACACACGCGTCCCGCCGTTCATCATCACGTTGGGCATGCTCTCCATTGGGCGCGGCATCGCCCAGCTAGGCACGGACATCTACCAGGGAGTGTCCATCTCTGGCGCCGGCGCCGAGCCAGTCAGCGCCAACAAGACCGGCCTCTTCCAGGGCATCAGCGATGGGACGCCTTTTGGCAGCGCCTTCGCCATCCCCTTCGGCGCCTTCGTCGCCGTGGCCGTCTTCATCGGGCTGGCCTATACCCTGCGCTACACGGGCTTCGGCCGCCACGTCTACGCCATCGGCGGCAACGAGGCCGCCGCGGGGCTGCTCGGCGTGCGCGTGCGGCGGGTCAAGATGGGTATCTATGCCATCAGCGGCGCCCTCTCCGGGCTGGCCGGCGTCTTGCTGGCCTCGCACCTGGGCTCGGCCCCGCCGACCGCAGGCCAGGGCTACGAGCTCGACGCCATCACCGCCGTCGTGGTGGGCGGGACGCTGCTGACCGGCGGCGTGGGCACGGTGCGCGGCACCATCGTCGGCCTGCTGGTCATTGTCATCCTGCCCAACATCTTCAACCTGTTGGGGCTCGGCGACGAGTGGCAGCAGGTGGTGCGCGGCGGGGTCTTGCTGGCCGTCGTGCTGCTCCAGTTGGTTATCGTCCGTGACGGCAGCATCGGCGGCCTGCGCCTGCGACGCCCTCCACCGCCTCCCCCGCAAGGCGCGCCGCAGCCACCGCCAACCACCGCGCGCGTCGTCTAATACGAAGGCCGGCTTGGGTTTGCCGTCGCGCGGTCGCGCGCCGAGTATGGATGTCATAGGGTGGGCGGTGGGAGCGGGAGGGCCAGGGCCTCCCGGTAGATGCCCACCGCGCTCTGGTTGGGGTCGACCGCACCGGCGATGGCCTGCTCCAGGCGCGCCGCTATCTCCCCGCCCTGCCCGCGCGCGCCGTAGGCCTCGGCGACGAGATCGAAGCGTTGGTGTTCCGCCACGGCGTCCCGATACAGGGATAGGCGCGTGTCGGGCGTCGCGGCGAACGCCTCCGCGATAGCCCGCTCCAGCGCCGATGGGTCGCGATCCGGCACGCGTAGCAAGGCCATGACCTTGTCGTGGTCGGGTCGCGCGCGCGGAGGGGCAGCCTCCGTCGCCCGGAAGGCCCCGCCTTGAGCGGCGCGCACCGGGCCGCCAGCGCCATCGCCGATACGCCCCGCCCGCACGGCGCGCGCGAATGCCCCCTCTGGCCACTCGTTGCGCGAGATGAAATCGAAGGACGGCCCCGCGCCGCATCGCCCGACGCGCTCGGAGAGGACGATGTGCCGTAGGCCCTGCGCGAGGAACGTGCCGGCGAAGGGGGCCCAGCCGGGGACGAACGCCGCCCGCGGCAAGGGGGTCTCGAAACAGACGAACTGGACGACGGTGTGATCGGGCATCATGGGCCTCTCCTCGCCGAGCGACGCGGCCGGGTAGCCGCATCCGCCCTTCTGTAACAGAAGATATTATATCATCTGATATAATCACGATAGCACGACGTGGCAGAGTTGTCAAGAGGTGGCCTGGCGCCGATGATGCGCCGGCCGCCGGACATCGTGGAGGATGACGAGCGCGGAGGTGGAGGAGACCCGTGGCCAATCGACCAGCATCACCCGGCGAACAGACGCCCGCCGTGGGGCTGACCCCGGCGTTGGAGCCCTATGCGAGCTACCTGCTCTGGCAAGCGACCATGCGCACGCAGGAGCGGATACGCGACGCGCTGGGGCCGCTCGGGCTGCGCATTCCCCACCACTCGGTGCTCCGCGTGCTCGCCGAGGGGGCGCGCTCCCAGGCCGCGCTCGCCGACGCCCTGCACACCGACCGGATGATGATGGTGCGCGTGATCGACGACCTGGAGCAGGCCGGCTTGGTGCGCCGAGAGCGGAACCCGCGCGATCGGCGGGCGCACGACGTGACGCTGACCACGCAGGGGGAGGCGATGCTCGACCGGACCCATGGCCATATCAACGCGGTGGACGCCGCCCTGCTAGCGCCCCTGTCCGAGGGCGAACGAGAACACTTCCGGGCGATGCTCGCGCGCATCATCGAGGCGTACGACGCGGAGCGAGCGTCTATGGATCGCGCAGGGGATCATGCACATCCGTCCCAAGGCGCGGAGCGCGGCCGCTTGCGCCCGCATTAACGCCCCGTGACGGCCGAGCGGCCCCCGCGCTTTGGCATTCTCGATCCCATCGCGCTGCCGCTCGGCGCGGACCTCGATCTCTAATTGGGCGATAGCCCCAGCATGTGGAAGCAGCCACCTAACGCTGCATTGTCCACCGTTTGCCATGCGACCGCAGCCATCAGCCAGGGCCATGTAGTTCTCGGGGCAGGACAGCCGAACCGGGGGTAGGGGCGTATTGCATACGCCCGGTGGCGCGTGCCCTGGGCGTATGCAAGACGCCCCTACCCCCCGAGAATCGCCCACGCGATCGACAACTACATGGCCCTGGCTATCAGCTCCCCGGTACCGTGGTGTCCGCGCATGACATGATAGCCTTACAGGCGGGGTTAGAGTTGAGCGATCTGGGAGCGAGGGCGGCAACATATGCGACATATCAGGCGGGCGCCCTGGCTTTTTGGGTGTACGGCGCTCGCGGCGCTGGCACTACTCGCGGCCGGTCTCGGTGTCGTCGCGTCGCGCGCGGGAGGCGACGCGGCGACAGGACCGCTGCTGGCCATCGTGCCGCTGAGTGGATTTGCCGGCCAACAGGATGCCATCGTGGATTCGACGAGCGGTCATGTGATCGTCGGCGCCGTCGACTCGACCGCGTTCGGGCGCCGACAGGGCCGGGTGACGATCGTCGACACCCGCACAGGCGCGGTTCTGCGTACGGTCTCCATGGCTGCTCCTCCGACGCTGCTGGCCTTGAATCCCGGGAACGGCCGCATCGTCGCGGTATCGCGGGCAGGCACGGCGATGAGTCAGGTTCACCTGCTCGACCCTGCATCCGGCCTGGTGTCGCGCGGCGTGCTGATTGGGACGCCTCCTGGCGCCATCGCGATTGACGGCAGCGCCGACCGTGCGTTCATTGCTGGCGGCGGAGGCAGTGGGGCCAACGGCGTCTATCCCTATACCGTCCACAGCCGCGTCGTGATGCTCGACCTGCGGACGATGCGCGTCTTGCACACGACAGCCGTCGGTTCGTCGCCGACTGGCGTTGCGGTGGATGACGGGAGCGGACGCGTCGCCGTGGAGACCGCCGCCGGCCTGCAAGTCCTGGACGCCGCCAGCGGCGCCCTCCTGCGCACGTTCCCCCGGCTCACGCAGCTGCTTGCCGTCGACCAGCGCACGGATAGGATTGTGGCGGCAGACGATGCCGGGCGCGTGTTCCTGCTCGACGCGCGAACGGGGCGCCTCGGCGGCGCCGTTCCCATGATCGGCGCCGCTCCGGCGCCGGGAGGCGTGGCCATTGACATGCGCAACGGCCGCGTCGTACTCCTGACGCGGGGCGCCATCAACGGGTCGGGGATCGTGATGACGATGGGCCTCGTGCGCATCCTCGATGGGACGACGGGGCAGGTTCTACAGACCGCATCCGTCGATGGACAGTCGGCCACCCTGGCGTTGTGGGGGGACCGCGCGGTCATCGCCGCGTACGATGGCAGCACGAGCGTCACGCTGTTCGATCCACAACACGGCCAGACGCCGCACCTGATCGACGTGGGACTCGTGCCCTCATTCGTCGCGGTAGACGGACGCGCGGGGCGTATCGTCGTCGTGGGCAACGAATCGGCGTCACTGGATAGACGCCCGCGCGACCATGACCTTTGGGGCTGGATGCCCGCGTGGCTGCGCCGCGCGATCCCTGTCGTGCCGCCCCCTCCCTCGCCAACGCCATCCGGATTCCAACCGCCTGTGCCCGGCGTGAGCGTGGTCGACCCGACGCGCTAGCAATCTAGCGATAAGGACCCGTGACCGTGGCTGGTTGTTGCGATGATACAGGTATAACAAGTATAATCCGTATCATGAAAGGGAGGGGCGAAAGACAATGATTACGCAGAAGATACGAAAAGTAGGGAACAGTTTGATGGTGGCGATTCCGCGAGAGGAAGCGGAAGCGCAGGGGGTTGGAGAAGGTGACGTGGTTGCGGTTGAAGTGCGGCGTGTGAGCGTCCGACCCGAACTGGCGCCTCGCCTGCGCGCGCTCGTCGAGTGGTCGCTCGAGCATCGTGCGGCTGACCTCGAGTATCTGAAGGATAAATAGGTCAATAAGCGATGGACTATCCCTCGACCATGGATGTGCTCGCGATCAACGATTGGGTCCTCCGCAAGGCTGAGACAGGACCGTCGGCGGTTCGCGACGAGGGCATGTTAGAAGCGGCCATGATGCGCCCGCAGACGGCTGCATACTACGAAGACGCCGATCTCTGCACGCAAGCGGCCATCTTGATGCTAGGTATCGCGCTCGCCCATGCGTTCGTCGATGGGAACAAACGTACTGCTCTGGTTGCGGGCGATGCCTTCTTGGCCCTGAACGGGTTCATGGTCGAGTCGGACGGGGATGAGTTTGGGCGGATGATCCACGATGTCGTGCTTCACCACGTCGACCAGGGCGAGACGATGACCCGTTTGGCCGATTGGCTACGTTCTCGTCTCCATCCTCGCTAACATCGTGGCATTGTACAGTGCAAGTACAGCAGGCCCTGATTATCGGCGAGGCGCCTGACACCTGATTGATGGAGATACGACGAGACGATGACCGAGCAGATAGAGCGTGAGCGCATTCCGGATATCCCGGATATCCCGGATATCGTGCACGGGGCGCCGGTGGCGCGCGAGGGCTATGGGCGCGTGACGCCGGCGGTGGCGGAGGGGTTGCGCGCCATCGTGGGCGGGCGCGGCGTGCTGAGCGACCCGGCCGACCTGGCGACCTACGCCTATGACGGCACCTTCCTGGAGTCGCCGCCCGACTGCGTGGTCCTGCCCGAGAGCACCGCGCACGTGGCGGCGATTATGCGCCTGGCCACCGCCCACCGCATCCCCATTGTCTCGCGCGGAGCTGGCTCGGGCCTCGCCGGGGGCACGGTGCCACTGGCCGGCGGCATCGTGCTCTCCATGGTGCGCATGAACCGCATTCTGGAGCTTGATACGGTCAACATGTGCGTGCGCGCACAGCCGGGTGTGATCACGGGCGACCTGCAAAAGGCCGTCGCGGCGGAGGGGCTGCTGTATCCCCCCGACCCGGCCTCGCTGCGTCAGAGCACCATCGGCGGGAACGTCGGCATGTGCGCCGGAGGCCCCAAGGGGCTCAAGTACGGCGTGACCAAGGACTTCGTGCTGGGCCTGGAGGCCGTGCTGGCCGACGGGCGCGTGCTGCGCAGCGGCGGCAAGATGATCAAGAACGTGACCGGCTATAACCTGACGCAGCTGTTCGTGGGCTCCGAGGGTACGCTGGGCGTGGTGACCGAGGTCATCCTGCGCCTGGTGCCCCGGCCGCGCGC
>JAABUX010008713.1_pt1 | contig 11641 bp, 13 predicted proteins | sample 5561851 | NCBI WGS metagenome assembly JAABUX01 (sample SAMN10711883, study PRJNA513361) | rock metagenome | isolation source: Antarctica rocks | place: Antarctica: Victoria Land, Richard Nunatak red sandstone | collected 2016-01-03 | reverse complement strand
ACATGGTTGGCGACCGTGACGCGCGGTCTCGGCGTCCAGATCAGCGGCGACGACGTGGGCGCCCTCCCGCGCGAAGGCCAGCGCGCTGGCGCGTCCGATACCAGAGCCGGCGCCGGTGATGAGAACAACCCTCCCGTCGAACAGCATGCGCCCTCCTCGTGGTCCCGGTCGCGTCCTACTATGCGCAACGGTCTCCGCATCTCCCCTCGAAGAGCCGCACCGCTATGATCCATACGGTATCCCATCGCCGGGCCTCGTGTCAATGGTGAGGCTGCCTGACCAGGCCTGCGACCACAGTCGCAGGCCTGGTCGGCCGCAGTCCACTATTTTGAGGCGCGCCCGCCGGCGACGGGTGGACGCGCCGCCGTTCGATACACGTGCCGCGCGTTCCCTACCATGAGAGTTACGACATCATTTCCCTACGGAGAGGCGGCACAGTATGCTTATAGCAAGCGGTGAGCGCGGCGCCCCGAGCACGGAGCTGCCCGCCATCGCGCCGCGCGCTATCGCCCACATCAGTAAGGAGTATTGTATGGGTCGTCTATCATCGCTCGGACTCCGCTCCATCCTCGTCGGCGCCACGCTGCTGACCGGCGCCACGCTCGCCCCACGAGCGAGTGGCGCGACCGTGCACGCCGCCGATCCCTCGACGCTGACCGTCGGGTTCAATTCCGATCCGGATACTCTCGACCCCCAGAAAACGGGCACCGCCGCCGCGGCCGCCATCCTGCAGTACGTCGGGGATGAACTGATTGCCCTGTCACCTCAGGATAAGATCGTGCCCGACCTGGCCAGCAGCTACAGCGTCTCGCGCGACGGCCTGACCTATTCGTTTGTCCTGCGCCGGGACGTGACCTTCCAGGACGGAACGCCGCTCGACGCCGCGGCGTACGTGGCGACCTTCAAGCGGCTGCTTGACCCCGCCAGCAAGGCCGTGGTCCAGGCGGGGCGTTTGGGGCAGGTGGCCGCGGTCACCCGGACAGGCGCGTACACCTTCGCCATCCGGCTCGCCAAGCCCTACGTTTTCTTCCTGTACCAGCTGACCGACAGCAACTTCATCCCGCTCAGTCCCACGGCCTTGAAGGCGGAAGGCGACGGCTTCGGCCGCAAGCCAGTTAGTACGGGCCCCTGGGAGGTGCAGCAGTGGCAGACCGGCAGCCAGATCGTGCTGGTCCGCAACCCCCACTACCATTGGGGACCGTCCTTTGTGCGGTCCGGCCCGCCCACGATCGGGACGCTCGTGTTCCGCATCCTGGTCAACGACGCCCCCGCCACCAATGCGCTGCAAGCGGGCGAGATAGACGAGCTGGCCAGCGTGCCGACCGCCTCGGTCCCGCGCATCCAGGCCGCCGGCCAGTATACGATCCTGAAGGCGCTCAGCCTGGGCGCGCGGTTCATGGAGTTCAACGTCACGCAGCCGCCCTTCGACGACATTCGGGTGCGCAAGGCCATCAACTACGCTATCAACCGGCAAGCCGTGGTCCAGATCGCGCTCAACGGCCTGGGCATACCGCTCTATGGCGTGCTCGCGCCGCCGATGTACGGCTATTGGCCCGGCATCACGAGCTACGGCTACGCCTATAACCCGCGGAAAGCCCTCGCCCTGCTGGCGCAGGCCGGCTACACCAAGAAGGGGGACGTGCTGCAAAAGAACGGCAAGCCGCTCGCCTTCACCCTCCTGAGCAGCCAGGGAGACCCCTCGTTTCCGAAGGCGGCGCTGGTGATTCAGGACCAGCTCAAGGGGTTGGGCATCACGGTTAACATCCAGACCCAGGAGTTTGTAACGGAGATCGCAACGGTGCACAAGGGCAAGACGCAGGCCGACCTCCTGGGCTACAACTACCCGATCCCCGACATCTTCTACATCTGGTTCCATTCCTCCCAGATCGGGACGGGTTTCGCCGACAGCTTCTATCGCGACCCCACGCTCGACGCGCTGATCGTCCGGATGCGCGGGACCGTGGACGCCGCGTCGCGCCAGGCCCTGGTGATCCAACTCGAGAAGTATGTCAGCGATCAGGCCTTGTGGGGCACGGCGTGGGACGGATACACTTATACCGCTCTGCAGCCGCGGGTCAAGGGCGCGTTCCTCGATCCGCGCGGCCGCGTGATCCTGAATAACGTGACCATTGGCTAGGGGCGCGCGACCGCGGTCGTCGGCGTCGTGATCGTCTCATGTTGAGTTTCTTGCTGCGACGTGTCCTGCTCACCGTGCCGATCCTGTTCGGCGTCTCGCTGGTCACCTTCATGATGATCCATCTGGTGCCGGGCGACCCGGTACAGATCATCATGGGCCAAAACCCGACGGGCGTGGGTGAGGCGGCGCTGCGCCACCAGCTGGGCCTGGACGCGCCGCTCCCGGCGCAGTATCTGCGCTTCGTGAGCGGCGCCCTGCGCGGGGACCTCGGCACGTCGATCCGTAGCGGACGGCCCGTCACGAGCGAGATAGGGGACCGCTTCCCGGCCACCCTGGAACTCACGTTCGCGGCCCTGGCCCTGGCCATCGCGCTCGGCATCCCGGCGGGCGCCATCTCCGCCGCCACGCGTTCGCGCGCGCTGGCCGGCGCGATGACGTTGGGCGCCACACTGGGCATCTCGCTGCCCACATTCTTTTTGGGGCTGCTGCTGGTCGACGTGTTTGCACTGCAACTGCGCTGGCTGCCCAGCCTGAGCGACACGAGTCCGCGCGGGCTCGTGCTGCCCGCCGTCACGCTGGCCATCCCGGCGGCGGCGGTGCTGGCGCGGGTGACGCGTTCCGGCCTGAGCGAGGCGCTGCGGCAGGACTACATCCGCACCGCGCGGGCCAAAGGGTTGGCCTACGCGCGCATCGTCGTCGCGCATGCCCTGCGTAACGGCCTCATCGTCGTGCTGACCATCGTCGGGCTGCAGTTCGGCAGTCTCATGGCCAGCTCGGTGATCGTGGAATCCGTCTTCGCGCGCCCCGGCCTGGGCAGCTTCGTGGTCGGCGCGATCCAGAGCCGTGACTATCCCGACATCCAGGGGACGGTGCTGGTGTTCGCGCTCTTCTACGTGACCATCAACATCGTCCTCGATGTGCTCTACGGACTGGTCAACCCGCGCGTGCGCATCTCGTGAGGAGGGGCCGATGGAGGGGGTGACGGAGGGGCCGGGGAAGGGACAGACGGACCGTGCCCGGCTCTCCCTGAGCGAGGCCGAGGTCGCGACGCCTCGTCCGCGCTGGCGGGTCTCGCGGGCCATCGTGTCCCGCCCCTCGACGCTGGCCGGGGCCATCATCGTGTTCCTCTTCGTGCTCATGGCGGTCGTCGGGCCGCTGCTGACGCCGCATGACCCCGTCGCCATCTATTACTCGGCTGTGCAGGCGCCCCCCTCCGCCGCCTTCCCGTTTGGCACCGACGACGCGGGGCGCGACATCCTGAGCCGGGTCCTGGCCGGCGCTCGTATCTCGTTGATCGTGGGCCTGGTGGCCGTCGGGATCGCTACGGTCTGCGGCACGGTCCTGGGACTGTTGGCAGGCTACCTCGGCGGCTGGGTCGACGGGCTGATCATGCGCGCGATGGACGTGATGCTGTCTTTCCCGGACATCCTGCTGGCCATCGTCATCATCGCGATCCTTGGTCCGGGGCTCCTCAACGTGATGGTGGCGGTCGGGATCGCGGCGATCCCCATCTATGCGCGCACGGTGCGCGCCGCGACGCTGGAGGTGCGTGAGCAGGATTACGTCGAGGCGGCGCGCGCCCTCGGCGCGTCGGCGTGGCGCATCATGACCGCGCACATCCTGCGCAACGTGGCCGGCCCCATCACCGTGCTGGTGACGCTCAGCGTCGGCTTCGCCATCCTCACCACGGCCGGGTTGAGCTTTGTCGGCCTCGGCGCGCAGGCCCCCACCCCGGAGTGGGGCGATATGCTCAACGAGGCGCAGAACTATCTGCAGCAAGCCTGGTGGATGGCCGTGTTTCCGGGGGGAGCGATCACGCTGACCGTGATCGGATTGAACTTGCTGGGGGACGGCCTGCGGGAGGCGCTGGACCCACACGCCCGCGATGTGGGCGGCCGATAGTCGGGCGTGGACGGTGGGCTAGCGCTGTGGGAGGGGGAAAGAGCGTGCGTGACGAGATGGCAGGAGGGGCAGATGGTGGTTGAACCGCGGGGGGCAGCGCGCCCGGTCGACGATCCGGCCGTGCGTGCGCGCGTCCGCGGTGGCCTGGCGGCGGTCGAGGAGGAGATGATCGGCTTCCTGCGGGGACTTGTCCGCATCCCCACCGAGAATCCGCCGGGCCGGGACTACGCGGCCTGCGCGGCCTACCTCGGCGGGTGGCTGGAGCGTCTGGGCTACCTCGTCGCGTATCCCACCGTCCCGGAGGAGCAGCTCGCCCTGCTCGCCCCGCACGGCGAGGGATTGCCGCGCGTCAACGTGCTGGCCCGGCTGCCCGGCGCCGAACCGCGCCCGGTTCTGCACTTCAATGGGCACATGGACGTGGTGCCGGCAGGCGACGGGTGGTCGGTGGACCCCTTCGAGGGCGTGATACGGGACGGCCGCATGTATGGCCGCGGCGTCTCGGACATGAAAGGCGGCATCGCCGCCCAGGTCTACGCCATTGAAACGCTGCGGCGCGCAGGTTTCGCTCTGAAGGGGTCGGTGGAGCACAGCCTGGTGACCGACGAGGAGAGCACGGGCAACCGCAACGCGGGGATGGGGTTCCTGGTCGAGCAGGGCTACATCGGCCTGAACAGACCGACTATGTTGTGATCACCGAACCATCGGCACGATCGCCGGCGGCGCCAACACCAACAGCGTCGCGGCCCACTGCCGGGCAATCTTCGACCGGCGGCTCGTCGAGGGCGAGACCGTGGCCGGCGCGCGCGCCGAACTGATTGCCATCTTCGAGCAGCTGGCCGCCGCGGACCCAGAGTTCCGCTACCGCTACGTCGAGCACTACGCCACCGATCCGGTCTGGGTGGGTCCAGACACGCGCGTCGGCGCGGCGTTCGCGGCGGCGATACGCGGCGTGGTGGGGCGCGAGCCCGGCCTGGTCTGCAGTCCCGGCACCGACGACCAGCGTTTCGTGGTGCGAAACGCGGGTCTACAGGAGTGCATCATCTACGGGCCGGGCGAGATCCGCCAGACGCACGTGGCCGACGAATCGCTGGCGCTGGACGACCTGCGCACCGCGACGGAGGTCATGGCGCTGACCACGCTGGACCTGCTCCACTATAGGGTGTGATGGGCCACGACGATCGACCGACATCATCGACATCATCGACATGACATACATCATCGACATCATCGACATGACATACATCATCGACATCATCGACATGACATAAGGAAGGGGGCGCGCATCCATGAGCAACGACGAGATCCCGGCACGGCAGACAGGCGGAGAGGCGCACGCGGCGGGAGGGGAGGAGGAGCAGCAGCGGCGGCGAGAGGAGGAGGCGATGCGCGATCTGCTGCACTTCCCGTTCGTCGACGCCCTCTTCGGCCGGCGCTCGCGCCGCTTCTTCCGGGGAGCCGAGGTGCCGGACGGCCCGCTGGCCTTCCGCTCGCGTCACGAGCCGCTGCCGCTGACCGAACTGGAACGTCTGCTGATCCTGACGGCCGCCGCGGGCAACACCGGCTGGCGCCACTCCATCACCCGCCACGACCGCTACGCTCCCCATCTCTCCAACTATCCGGGCACGGCGGGCGGCCGCACCTTCCCGTCGGCGGCCGGCTTCCACACCGCCGAGATCTTCTTTACCGATGACAGCGGAACCTATATCTTCGAGACGCGCGACGCGCCCGCGCTGGGCGAGCGCAACCACTCCGCCGTCGACCTGGTCAAGGCCCACGGCTCGCGCATCCGCAAGCTCTCGGACACGCGGGTCTGGCTGCCGCCGAGCGAGCCGTACATGGAGGGGCACAACACCTGGGTGGCCAACCGGCCGGGCTCGCTGCTGCTGATCCCGGTCGGCGACGTGGCGCAGCACGCCATCGCCAACCTGTGCTTCTTTGCCCAGAACGGCTACTGCATCTACGACGACGTCAACCACACCCAGATTCCCGGGCTCGACGCGTTCGCCGACCTGGTGGACACGGCGAATCCGCTGCCGCTGACCTTCCTCGATCAATATTCGCTGACCGAGGACACTGCCGAACTCGCGACCTGCACCTATGCGGGCATGCTGATGCAGCAGGCGATGGGCCTGGGCGGCTGGATGTTCAATGGCATCGACCGCCTGACCATGCTGGGCGCCAGCGGCGACCCCTCCGTGCCGGGCCTCGGCTTCCGCTATGACACGGACGAGCGCTGGGCGCTACCGAACCCCACTGGTCTGGACGGGGTGTTCGAGGGGCATTGCCCGCCGCACTATCCCACCATGCGCGCGGCGGTCGACCACTTCTGCGAGCGCAAGTTTGGCCCTGGCGGCCCCTTCAACGCCGGCACGCCCGGCCCCTGGAAGGACAGCGCGCGGGTGCGGGACGCCGCGCTAGTCCACGACGAGCGTTTCAGGGCGTGCGTGGCGCTGCAGGCGCAGTACTGCGTCGACACCTTTGGCAAGTTCCCGGCCACCGTCCCCTCGATCTTCATCTCCATGTATCTGCAGAGCCATCACCTCGACCTGGAGTATTACGACACCCTGTTCACGCCCGGCGCGTATCTGCGCACGCACGCCGAGCACCTCGAACGCTGGCACGGTAGCGCCGCGTCGGGGCCCGGATGACGCGGCCGTCGGACTCTGTCCGGATAAGGGCGTCATCCGGGTCGGCAGCGACGCCGACGTGGCCGTGGTTGGCCTGGACGCGCGCTGGACGGTCACGCCGGACGTGCCGCGCTACGAGTGGCCCTGGAGCCGGCGCCTGGGCCTGACCCTGACCGGCCGCGTCGACGGCTCCATCCTGAGCAATTGCACGGTCTACGCCGACGGCGAGATCACGGACGCGCCGGGCTATGGACAATTCCTCGCCTGTAAGGGCGTGTCCTCGTCGTAACGGTCCATGAAGTCGGCCGACTCCTCCACTGGGAAGAGTTGCGCCTCCACGCCCGAACCGTACAGGACGAGCAGGCCCATGAAACAGGTCGGGCGCACGTGATTGTTAGCCGATTATGATGGCGCGCGAACGCGTGTTTTCGGAACACGACCCGGCGTCGACCCATCAGGGTAGGGGGATAGGGTTCATTCCGGTGCGGGTGAATCGTCGATCGAAGGAGTATATATCGTCGACGCCCGCGCTCCGAGCGCAGGCAGCGATCAGGGCATCGCCGAAGTTAGCGCTTCCAACCGGCAAGGCACAGGCCAACAAGGACGCCTGTGCCTCCGATTTGTCGAGGCCCACTGTCACGATGTTCTCGCGGGCCAGCAGATCGACCAGTTGCGTCGCTACCACATCGCGCGCTTGCCGATAGCGCGGGCCCGCTAACACCCATGCCACCTCGGCCAGGGCAACCGCCGTTACGGCAAGCGGGATGGCCGAGTCGACGAGCCGGCGAGCCGCGTCGGACTGTGCCGGCACGTCGTTGAGCAGGTAGCGCAGGAGCACGCTCGTGTCGATGGCGCGCAACGGCTCAAGCATTGGTCCCACCGCTCGTCGCCTGTTCTTCGGCGACCGCTTCCATCACCGCATCTTCGATCTCGGCCTCGGCAACCGCTTGCGGCAACGGGCTTTTTTGCGCGAAGACACCGTACAACGATCGACGATGGGGCACGGGGAGGAAGACGATTTCGAGACGACCGCCGACGACGCGCTGATGTGCAATCATTCCAGGCTGTACACCTAACCGTTCTCGCGCGGCACGGTCGATCGTAATCTGACCACGGTCGCTTACTCTGCTGCTCATCGCTATCTCTCCACTGCCGGACTTCTGCCAGGCCCCGGTAATAAGTGTATCAGGCAGAAAAGGGAGCCTCAATCAGTAAAACGGTATAAATGCTTGTGGAGTTATGAGCTAACGAATGCAGCCGACTCAATCTGAATGCATCGGCCACGACCGATACGTCTCCACGGTCCTCTCCTCCATCTGTTACGTCATACGTGATACCCTTGCCTCAAAGCAGCAAGTCGTTCATGCTGAACAGGGACGTAGGCCGTGCGGCGGTAGAAGAGAGGATGTGGTGCGTATGGGCGCGAGAGAGACGAACGGAAACGAAAAAGGGCGCTTACGTGTGGCCGTGGCTGGTCTCGGCGTTGGCCGCGGGCACGTGGAGGCGCTGGCGGCCCATCCGCGCGCCGAACTGGTGGCGCTGTGCGACCCGCTGGCGGAGCGCGCGCGGGACCTGGCCGCGGCGCACGGCGTCCCATCCGTCTACCAGGACTACGACCTGATGCTCGCCTCGGAGAGGCTAGACGGCGTGTGCGTGGCCACGCCCAACGACCTGCACGCGCTGATGGTGCGCGCGGCGCTGCGGGGCGGCCTGCACGCCTTTTGCGAGAAGCCGCTGACGCTCGACGTGGCCGAGGCGCGCGACCTGTTGGAGATGGCGCGCTCGGCCGGGTTGACGCACGGCGTCAACTTTTCTAACCGGCCCAACCCCAGCGTGCGCTACGTCAGGGAGCAGCTCGCCGCGGGGGCACTCGGCCGCATCTACGAGGTCCATCTGACCTACCTGCAGGATTGGCTCGGCGATCCCGCCGCCCCCTACACCTGGCGCAACAGCCGCGCCGCCAGCGGCAGCGGCGCTCTCGGCGACATCGCCTCGCACATGCTCGATCTGGGACGCCTCTTCGCGGGCGAGGTAGACTCGGTCAGCGCGCACCTGGCCGTGGTCACGCCGGAGCGTACGCGGCCCGACGGCGCGACCGCGGTCGTCGACGCCGACGACCTGGCCTACCTGCACCTGTGCTACGCCTCGGGGGCGCACGGGTTGGCGCGGGTCTCGCGCGTGGCGCGCGGACGCTGCGACGGGCGGCGCGTCGAGCTCTACGGTGAGCGCGCCTCGCTCGCGCTGGAGATCGACAAGGACGTCAACCGCGTGCTGCGCGCCGACGAGCCCACGGCCTGGCGGGGAGACGGGTTCCGCGTCGTCTTCGCCTCCGATCCGCGCATCTGGTCGTGGGGCGGGAACGTCAGCGCCTGGGTTGACGCCGCCCTGGAGCGACGCGAGATGACGCCGAGCTTCGAGGACGGCCTGCGCTGTCAGCAGATCATCGACGCCGCCTTGCTCTCCCACGACGAGCGCCGCTGGGTCGACATAACCTACTAGGAGGAAGGTATTGCTGGCAGCTGTCTCCCCGGTTAACCGAGTGGGTCGGCGAAGACATCGGCGACGGGATAGGTGAAGCCGGGTAGAACGCTCTCGCCGTTGAGCGCGTCGTCGATGCCGAGCGTCAGCGCCGGTCGTTCGGTGCTGTCGGGGCGCCACACGTCGATGAGCTGCTTCGCCGGCCAGATGATCCAGACCAGTTGTGTGTCGCCCTCGAGGTAGAGCTTCGCCTTGGCCGCCATCTCAGGTCCGTACTGCGACGGCGACGCGACCTCGACCGCCAGGTCGGGCGCGAAGGGGACGGGTTTGGTGCGGTCGCTGATGTGCACCCGTCGCTCGGCAAGATAGAAGCCGGCATCCGGCGTCAGGCCCGTTTCGGCGCCGCGGAATCTGTAGACGCCATCGGCTCCCGTAATGATGCCTAAGCGGCGCGGACGGACGTAAGCGTTCAACGCAAACGACATTGTTTGCCCGATGATTGTCGCTTCCTCGCCGCTCCCAGCCATACGGACCAACACCCCCTCGACCACTTCATAGCGCCAGCCATCGTCATCCGGTAGGGCCAGCATGTCGTCCACGGTCGTGTAGCCGCGGCCCGGCACGACCTCGGCCCATGGCGCCAGTGTATCCGATGTTAGCGTCCGCGCTTCGGCCATTTTGGTGTCCCTCCTCGTTGCTGCTCAGCCGTACCGTCCGCCACTCGCGGGATAGTCGTCGTGCCGGAGATAGGCTGTTCTACTCACTCATCGGCCTATCGTTCCCCTACACGATCCCCGGCGTGTGTCCACCACCAGTATACGTTGGTTGCGGGAGCAGCACACCTCGACCCACCAGGCCACACACACCTCGGCGTGTGTCCACCACCAGTATACGTTGGTTGCGGGGCCATCTGAGGAGCCATTCTATTCTCGATCACAGAGACAACTGTGGGCTGTAGGGGCGTATTGCATACGCCCGGCGGCAGCGCGATCCGGGCGTATGCAATACGCCCCTACACCAATCGGGTCGGCCTGTCGCGAGAACAAAATGACCTTGACGCTGGCCGACGTCTCCTGGCGCTATCCGGGATGACACTTTAGTGTCCGATCCCTGCCCTGCGGTGTCCGTTCCCTGCCCTGCGGCTTCAGCCGCAGGGCTCCGCGATCGCCGCGTTATGCAGGCGTACCGGCCCCTTTGCGACTGATGGCGCGCTCGGCGGCCGCCAGCACCGCGCCGACGGAGAGGGTGTGCAGGCAGGTGGGCACGCGGCAGTGTGAGGTCGCCCACACGGGGTTGCTGCCCACGAAGTAGAAGCAGGGGCTGCAGACCAGGCCGGAGCGCGCCACCTCGACGTACGGTCCCATGGGGGTGTAGTTGACCACGCTGGTCGGCCCGAAGATGCCCACCGTCGGTATCCCCAACGACCCCGCCATGTGCAGCGGCGCGCTGTCATCGCCCACGAAGAGGTACGCCCGCTCCAGCAGGGCCGCTGATTCGCCCAGCGAGACGCGCCCGTTGGCGATCACCGCGGGCTCGCGCATGGCCTTCGCCACCTCCTGGGCCAGCGTCAGCTCGTCGCGCCCGCCCATTATGACCACGCGTGCGCCGTGGCGACGCGCCAGGCGGTCGGCCAGCGCGGCGAAACGGGCGGTGTCCCACCGTTTCATGCCGCGGAAGCCCTCGCCGCCCGGATGGAGCGCGATCACGCGGTCCCGCGGCCCGATCCCTTCTCTGTGCAGAAACGCGGCAACCGACGAGCGGTCCGCGTCGACGACGCCCACGGTCAGACGGGTCGTGTCGACGCGCAGGCCGAGCAACCCGACCACCGTGGCGTAGCTGGTGGTGGCGTGCCGCCGCTTCCAGGGCCGCTTGCCGGTGGGGATAAACCACTGGTAGACGGGGATGTCCAGGGCCAGGCGCCGCCAGACGCCGCAGGCCACGCTGAGCCACCAACTCCACGGGCGGAACTCGACGGCGATGCTGAAGCGCCGCCGTTGCATTGCCAGCAGGAAGCGCGGGTAGCCCAGGGTGGTAAAGGTTTGACCCGTCGGATGCAGGATCACCTCGTCGACGTCCGTGTTCCCGCGCAGGATGCCCGCGTTGGTGGCGAACACCAGGGCGGCGATGTGCGCGTGCGGGAATCGCTCGCGCAACGCCCGGATGGTCGGCGTCGCGAAAAGCGTGTCGCCGATAGGCAGCATCAGGTTGAGCAGGATGCTGTCGACCTGGCGCGGCGGAAACAGACGATAGGTCCAGTTGAGGAGCGGGCTTGGCACAGGTTACGCTCCTGGCGCTGCCAACTCCGGCGTCTCGTCCGGGTCGGGCTCGGGGCCGCGCGCGATAAAGCGCTTCAGCCGCCGTTCCAGGGTCGTGCGCGGCAGCATCACGTAGTGGCCGCAGGTGCGGCACTGCAGGCCGATGTCGGCGCCCAGGCGATACACCGTCCACTCATAGCCGCCGCAGGGATGCGGCTTGCGCAACTGCACGATGTCGCCGA
>JAABUX010008709.1_pt1 | contig 11644 bp, 10 predicted proteins | sample 5561851 | NCBI WGS metagenome assembly JAABUX01 (sample SAMN10711883, study PRJNA513361) | rock metagenome | isolation source: Antarctica rocks | place: Antarctica: Victoria Land, Richard Nunatak red sandstone | collected 2016-01-03 | reverse complement strand
GCGCCATATCCACTTAAATGGGCACTACACCTTCCGTGGCGGAGGGCACGTCATTGACTTGGATGTGATCGTGGCTGGGCTCGATTTGACCTGACAGAATTTTCTGGGGTTTGGGCTTACATCCCCAATGCTGCAGCCCTACCATGTTATGTCATATGGCTGTTGGCTACAGCAATCGTTGTCTGGGGCCAGGGCAAGCCCGTTGCCGTGGTCCTCGCGCTCGACCCCGACCTGTTGGAGGAGCTGCGACCCCTGACCGGCGGCTTCTTCATGGACCTGTTCCGCGTCCTGGGCGACACCGCGCGCCAGACACCCGGCGGCGAACTGCGGCGCGACGTGTTCATCTACGGCGACGAATGGGGCAACATCGGGTTCGTCGCCGGCATCAAGAAGGCCATGAACCTGCTGCGCAGCGCCGGCGTCTACGGCGTCTACGGCGTCTACGTGGTGCAGATGACGGCGCAGATGGTCGAAACCTACGGCGCGCTGGGCTGGACACAACTCAAAGGCGCGTACAACACCAAGATCGCCCTGTCCAACCTGGTCGACGAGGACGCCACCTGGTTCAGCGAGGCGGTCCTGGGCGAGACAACCGAGGTGACGCAGGGCCGCAATGTCCAGCGCGACCGCTTCCGCGTGCTGACCGATCGCGGCGGCCAGAGCCAGAGCCAGAGCCAGAGCGAGACCAAGCGCGCCCTGCTGACGCCCGACGAGGTGATGAACCTGCGGGCCGACGAACTGCTGGTGAAGATGCCGCAGCGCCCGCCCGCGCGCCTCACCCAGCGCCGCTACTACGCCGATCCCGAGGTCAGGCACCGCGCGCCGGCCAGGGGCCAGTCGTAGGTGCCGCCCCTCGGCCCGGTGCGTTCGGACGGCCCGCTCGCGCCGCCGCCGCCGTTGGAGCTGCCGCCGCCCGCTCCGGTCGAGAGCCAGGCGGCCCAGCCGGAGCACGACCACGCCGCTGGCGGCACGAGCGACGGCGCCGACACGGCCGACACCGCGACGGGCGACACGACGCCGGGGAAGACGCTCGTCGTCGTGGGGGTCCCCACGTCATTGGAGGACGGGGCCGATCCGTTCGGCTCCGACGTCGAGCACTAGAGCGGCCACAGCACCCACGAGGGAGGGTACCGGCAACCGGGCTGCCCCTCCCCTTTTACCCCTCGCGCCCGAGGATGGTTTTAGTGACGTGCCGTTGTCGTACGGGTCTGTGAGATGTTTGTCATTCTCAACTCTTCGTAGATCATATAAGCGCCACCAGACACATGGGCTGGTGTGTACAGGATGGGTTGCCAGCCAAGCACTGGCGCCACCTGACGACGATCGGCTGGCTGGAACAAAATTAGCAGCGCGCGCCGACCCGGTATGTGTCGCACAGCGTGCCGTCGCACAACGTCAAGCTCAATAGGATATAACTGGACACGCGCGTCACCGCGTAGTGGGACAGGCAAACTATCTCCGGGAGGGCTATCCATCGGATAGAAAACGGCAACGGGACGGCTCCGCTCCTCACCATGAACACTGTCGATTAACCGTTGGAGCGTGTAGCCCGAGGGCCAGCCCGTCACATACTGCCAGCGGTCGAACGGAGTGAGCGGGATCTGGTGGGGGTCGGTCAGCATTGCCCGATTAGCGATTGCCGACGGTCCCACTACGAGCACACTCACTCCAACAATCGCGGCGCGTACGAGTGCTCCCGGAAGGTGCCTGCCACGAGAGAACGTCGTCGCGACAAGCGCGAGTGCTATCAGTCCCCACGCGGCGAGAAGAACGATAGGGACAGAGATGTACAGAAAGTATCGTGGTGCCAGAAACTGTTCCGGTGCCAACGCAGGGAGCAAACCACCACAGGCCGCCCAAATGATAACGAGTCGCCCCGATCTTTCTCTCCAAGCCGCGCCAAGCCCCACAAACGCCGCGATGATGATCGGTGGCGTCAGATAGAGCCAGAGCGCGTCTGCCCACTCGCCCAGTTGGCCGGCAACGATGTGCGCCACTGACTGGGATGACTGGGTATGGACGCGCATAATATCGATCAGCGGCCGCGTTTCAGGGCGTGACAGCAGCCACAAAAGCGGGAGCACAGCCAGGATTAGGGCCAGGGTTGCCCGTCGCGTAACGACTGGACGGAGAGACGGGGTAGCCGTCACCACAGCTAGAATTGGCAACAAAACCATGCTGATCGCGGTCAATTTGCCCAGGAGACCGGCGCCCACACAGAGGCTTAATCCGATCATGTCCCCTGCGCACCCCGAACGGGAGAGGCGCAGCGCATAGAATAACGCCCACGCCCCACACATGGCCACCGGACCGTCAAGCATTCCCATGCGGCTATAAAAGACCGAAAATGGGCAGACAGTATAGATGAATGCGGCTAGCACCCCAAGGCGCGGTCCTGCCCACGTCCGGCCGGACGCCCATACGCCAAGCACTGCCACAAGACCAATGATCGCAGAGGTTAGGCGCGCAGCGAGGACCGGATTGGGCAACAGGGCGGTGAGTGGCGCGGCCAGTGAGGGGAATAGCGGCAGCGCAGCGTTGTGAAGCCCATACAGCCATGTTGTGAACGAGGGGGCGGCGACAAACACCTGGATGGCGCGCGTGTAGATAGACTCGTCGTAGAACAACGGGAGGGCACCCAGATGTGCGACGCGCAGGAACGCGGCGAGGAGCAAGACGACGCCTAACACCACAGTCTCTGCTGTGCGGAGAGGTGCTAATCGCACAGCGACGCCCATGTTACGGTGTCACCGTAAAGGGGGCTGCGCCAGGGAGCAGGACCCAACTGTTCAGCGTGAAGACCGTCAGTGCCATCGCGGCGACCACCAGAGCCAGACGGAGGCGACCTGGCTGCTGTAGATACACGAAGACGGGGATGAGGAAGAGCCCTCCGAAGACACGCGCGGCCGAATAGTATCCAATCCAGATCTCAACGCTCCCGGCGAGGGCAGCGCACCCGTGAAGAGCCAAGATGCCCGTCAGTGCCGTTGGGCGTCGCAGGACAGCCCCGCAACCAATCGACGTGGCGGCAACCGTGAAGATCACGACGAGCAGGATACTCTGGCCCTCGTTGAGGGTGAGGCCGTGCGGGAGGAGTGAGCCGAACGCGTGTAGAGCAGCCGCTATCCCCGCGCCGGGGATGCCCAGGTTACCGCGCGAACGTGCCGTCCCATTCTCACCGAACACGGCTCCCAGGACGACCTGCCACATGGCGTAGGGCACGGTCGCCAGCCCCAGAGCTACCACCGCGCGCCACCGTCGGCCGATAAGGTCGGATGCGAGCAGGGGAACGATGAACAGGACAGCCAGTTCGCGAGTTAAAAGCGCCGCCGCGAAGGCGAGGGCCGCCCATCCAACACGCCGTCTGAGCCACAGGTAGAAACCGAGTAAGGAGAACGCCATCGAGAGTGGCTCCGTGAGGTCGTGGGTCACGCCAATAAGCAGGCTGGGGTTCACGGCGCAGACCATGGCCCACCAGGGGCTCGCACCCGGACGGATGGCCAGGATGGTCAAGCCACTGACGTACGTGATGACGGCGACCGCCGCCAGATTGACGAGCGCCAAGGCCAACGGACGTCCGTCGCGTTGCCCCCGTGACACGGCCCAGACCAGCAGAGGATAGCCAATGCGCTGATAGCGGAACGCATTGTAGAACTGACGCCGTTGAAGGAAGGGATCGTCGGCCACGTAGTAGTACTCCTGCCCGTCGTAACCGGCGCTGTGCCGCAGTACGACGACGTGATGTCCCAGGCCTCCCGGCTGCACCTCAGTCGCCTGATCTCCGACAAGGACGAGGGCGCTGAGGTTACCACCGTAGGGTGCGGCTACCCCCACGATAACCAGCCCATAAATCAGGGTGACGACGCACGTCACGAGCAGGAGAATGCGGTGATGGACGGCAAACGCCGCTCGTGGGCGCACCTCCAGCGTCGTTGCGGCCATCGCGATCATGCGTGCCTCGCGGGTGTCATGATGCTCGCTTCCTTATGCCCTATTTTGGGGTCGATATGCACCATCGTCGATGGTGCATATGAGAGCAGCGTCACCTGTCGTGAAGTGAAAGTGGAGCAAGATGACACCTTCATCCCCATACAACGCCCCTGTGCGCATCCGCGACCGCCCGGGCATGCCCTGTGTAGGGCGCCGGGGGACGCCCAGCAGACAGCAGGAGCGCGAGCGCGAGGCAGACGATGGGCACGACGCCCAACCCGCGCGACGCCAATATCTCCACCTTGAAGCCTATCAAGATAGTCGCCAAGGGGAGCGAACACCAGGAGAGGAACAGGACCGCGGTCAGCATGCGCCCGACACGGCTGGCCGGAAGGTGGTCCACGACGATCCACATGGCGGGGAAAAGCAGGATGTCGTCGTGCGGATGGGCGTAGGGCGTCACGAGGAGCCAGCCGACTAGGCCGATGTTGAACCACCACCGCTCATCCGCCGGCGTCCTGACGCGCGCCCAAAACCACGCGCACGCGCCGCCCCATGCCAGCAGCGTCGCCGCGGACAGCACGGCATCGAGGCTGTGCGGCATCCAGCCGAGGTAGAGCGTCGAGAGCGATGAGAGGTCATGCTGCGCGTACATGTTCCCCTGTGTGAACTGGGTCATGCTCGAGAACCACGCGACGAGTAGCGTGGGCCGCGCGACAAGAGCAACAGCAGCCCCGATGCCAACCACACCCGCCACCAGGCCGACGCCGTAGGAGGCGAGCTTGCCGCGTCGCCAGGCAAGGACGGCGAGGAGCAGGATCGGCCCGGCCATGATCTGCGGCTTGATCAGGCCGACCATCAGGATGGCACCCGCGTAAGTGGCGCACCCGCGCTGCATCCAACGCAGCGCCAGGACAAGGGTGAGCAGCAGCACCGCATCTATCTGTCCGAGGAAAGGTCCCACGAACGCGATCGGGCTCAGCATCAGGAATAGGGTCCACAGGGGGCTTCGTCGTATGGGCCACAGCCGCGCCAACAGGAAGAGCGACGCGGCGGTCACCGCTATGAGGAGAGCAAAGGATACGGGGTAAATCGTCGCCGGGGACCAGTACAACGTCGGCAGGAGCGCAACCAGGAGAAGCGGGCCTTGCACGTATGGGTTATGCTGGATGAATTGCCATTGCCAACGATTCTTCAGCAGTGTTGGGTATAGATATTGTTCCTGCTGGAAGACCTGGTGGATGTCATACGGATTACCCCCATGTTGCAAGGCGCGCGCGGCCGCGTAGAAGATGCGGAAGTCGTACGCCGACGCCGGCATGACCAGCATAGCGGAGTACAACGAGAACACGACCATGATGAGCATGGCGATGACAATGGCATACGCTGCCTTAGGACGCATAGTCGTTTTACGGTGCATAGTCGTTGTTGTCTCCCGCCCCTGACCCCTTGTCTTACGCATACCTGCACGGTAGGAGTTACGAGTCCTGGTCACAATAGCCTGTTCGTCGCGATTGCCCGCGCCAGCTCGTCGGCCTGTCGCGGGGCGCGGTGTGTTGTACGCGCCCATCTTATTTTGGTAGACGGGGGGTGTCGGCGTCGTGGGGAAAGGCTGATCGTGCGGCGTTGCCACAGCAGGACGGCGAGCAGCAGGACCGGTACGATGCCGTAGCCGCGCATCGGCAGCGGAATGTGTCGGGCGAGGCCCAGCAGACCAGCCGCCGGCAACAGCCACCAGGACAGCACGAAGAGAGGGGTGAGCGCGCGCTGAGACATCGCGCGTAACGCGGGGGTGGGCCTATGTGTGTAGAGGAACCACACGGCCGGCAGTGTCAGAATGTCGTCATGGGGGTGGGCGTAGGGCGTCGCGAGCAACCACCCAACGAGCCCGAGCATGAGGCACCACATCTCGTCATGCCTCGTCCGCGTACGTTGCCACAGGTAGGTCTGCGCGCACGCCCAGACCACCAGGATGGTCGTCGCTAGCGCCGTGTCCCAGCGGTGTGGCAGCCAGTTTATATACAGCGTGGTGAGCGATGAGAGGTCGGGCTGCGCGTACACGGCACCCCGCGAGAAATGCCCCAAGCCGGCCAGCCACAAAAGCGGCAACGCGGGCATAGAAACGAGGGTGCCGAGGGCGAGGGTGACGAGCGTGCCCGCGAACGCCCCCGTCAGGTACGACGGTAGCCTCCCGTGACGCCATGCCATGAGGGCGCACAGCAGCAGGGGACCGGCCATGATCTGCGGCTTGATGAGCCCGAGCGTCAGGACGGTGCCGGCGTAGCCGTGATGGCCGCGTCCGACGAACCGGAGCGCCAGGACGAGGGAAAGCAGCAGGAGCGCGTCCACCTGCCCGAAGAACGGACCCAGGAAGGCGATCGGGCTCAAGAACAGCCAGAGCGCTCGCGCGCGGGGCCGGGGCACCGGCCAGAGGTGGGCCAGCACGACGAGCGAGAGCGCGGTCATGGCGGCGAGCCCTGCGAACCACACGGGATAGACCGCAGTCGGAGTCCAGCGCAGGGCGGGCAAGAGCGCGACGAGGAGCACGGGGCCTTGGACATAGGGGTTTTGTTGGATCAACTCGCGCTGCTCGGTGCCGGACAGCAACGCAGGATACAGGATTTGTTCCTGCCGGAAGACCTGGTGGATGTCGTACGGGTTGGCACCGTGTTGCAAGGCGCGCGCGGCCGCGTAGAAGATACGGAAGTCGTACGACGTCCAGATAAGACCCAGCATGTCCTTGTAGATGAGGAACAGCAGGATGAGGACCGCCCCGGCCGCGACAGCCGTACCGATCCTCGCGGGCATGCGATTATGGCCCCCCCCGGCGCCGACACGCGCAGGCGGCGCCGTCCCCGCGTTACCCAGGGAGGAGGTCATGCCGCTGGGCCAGGTAGGCGGGCTGCTGTGGCGTCGGGCGCGGCGGCAGGTGGAGCGGAGCGAAGACCGTGAGGACATAGCGCCACTCGGCGGCCGTACGCCGCTCGTAGAAGTCGTGCTCGCGCAGCCACGCCTGCAGCAGGGGACCGGGCAGGTCGCTCTCACGATAGGCGAGGACGACGAGCGCGGCGACGCGCTCGGCGTCGGCTATGTCGAAGGGGGTGCCGAGCGCGCGTCGGACGTGCGCGACGAACGCGGCGTGGGTGTGTCGCGCCAGGAACGGGGTGACGACGCGCACGATGCGATCGTGCCCCAGGGCATACCGCCAGCCGTAGCGCAGCTCATCGTACGGTTGCGCGCGTCCGTCGGTCACGCGCGCCTGGAGCGTATAGGGGGCGATAGCGATCGGCGAACTCGCGGCTGAGAGTGGTGGCATGTGGAATCACGTTCCGGCACAGCGATGACAAGGTGATCTGGACGGCGCACAGGCGGCCGTCCCCGGCGACCACACGAGGGCGTGTACCATCGCTAGGGTATGGCACGCGTCCCCCGTCGGCACTAGTACTTTAGGGCTATAGCCCGGCCCGTCCTCGTCATTGGCTGTCGGGGGGCTTTGCCCATAAAGTCGACCTTTGCCGAACGGTCATCGCCTACAAGACGGTGGTGAGCATCTCAATTCGGTTCTGTGCTATGTACGGTGAACAAAACCGTATAGGATGCGGGATGGTCAGACTTTATGGGCAAAGCCGCTGTCGGGGGAAAGATCCGAGGACTCCCCCCGATGGGGTCATAGCCCAATTGGGGGATAGCGCCCCCCCAATTGACGCGTACTCTGCGGTCATGGGCAACGTGATGGATAAGTGGGAGCGCGACTCGGTGGTGATACGCTATCGCGCCGCTCTTTCTCCGCGCGAACGGGAGGTGCTGGATGCCTTAGCCGCGGGAGCCAGTCAGGTGGAGATAGCCATGCAACTAGGGGTGCGTCGAACAACGGTCAGTGCACACTTGATGCGTTTGTATCGGCGGCTGGGCGTGAGCGGTGAGGATGTCCGCGCCAATGCTATTGTACGAGCGCGGCACCTCGGGCTGCTGCCCTAAGCGTGTCTTTACTCCACGCTGCCGTACCCTAATCCGGTCTACGGGCCTGAAAGGCCCTCCAAGTCATGGGTGTGCTCTGTAGGCGTCACTAAAATCTCAGCAAGGCCTAGAGGGGGTCACGACGCGTGGACGCGGGAGAGGAGCAGCGTTGGGCAACTGGGTCCCCCTCTCCCTTTTGCCTCGCGCGCCCTTGTGACCGTACGGTCGCCCTCGCCTGCGGTCAGCACTCTTCCCTACCGATCCCTACCACCGCTCATCGGCGCGGCTATCATGCCCCCTAGATTGCTCGGGCGCAAGGGCGCGGTCGGGCGTCGCCTGCCGGTCCCGCTCCCGCTGGGCCTGTAGCGCGTCGTTCCAGTCCTTCGCCCCGGCCGGTGGCCGCTCGCGCACGACGGCCTCGGCGCACGGGTACGCCTGCTGGACCTGCCCCCACAGCTTATCGCCGCCCCCGTCGTTGTCGAAGCCGCAGTGGACCAGCGCGCCCCTGGCCAGCCCCTCGTCGATCTGCCGCCTGGGCAACTCGCCGTGGCCGTCGTTCGACACGAAAGTAAACTCGCCCCGCGCGCCGGCGCGCTGCGCCAGCGCCGCCCGGCTCAGGGCGTCGATGGGGCTCTCCGTGATGTGGTACTGGGGGGCGCGGTACGCGACCGGCTCCCCCACGGTGAACGAGAAGTGCCCCTCGTCGCGCCGGCTGCCGAGGGCGAGCCCCTGGAACTGCGAGCCCGGCAGCGTCCCGCGCAGGCTCGCACCCACGACCTGCCCCTCCGCGTCCGTGCGCAGGAAGACGGCGTTGGCCCGCCGATCCGCGTAGAGCGTCCCGCGCGCGTGCAGCTCGTCGACCAGCCCGGCCGGGATGCCGCGCTCCTCCGTGAGATAGGCCCGGATCTGCGACCAGCGCCCCTCGTCCCGCGTCGGCGGCATGAAGCGCGCCGGCGCGTCGCGCTCGCGCTCGACGATCTCCTGGGCCTGCCGCGCCCCGTACTGCGCGCCCGCGGCGACGGCCAGCTCGGAGCCGCGCGCGTGAGTGAGGTAGGCCACCGCCTGGCGAAAGGTGTAGCCGCCGACGTGCATCACGAGGTCGATGGACTGGCCACCGCCGCTCTGACGGTCATGGTTGTAGAACTTCTCCCCGTTGATGCTGATGTGTTCGCCGGCGACCTGCCACTTGTGCGTGTCGTAGCGGTCCTGCACGCCGCCGAGCGCGCGCATGGTGTCTTCCAGGTCGATGCCCCGGACCTGGGCCACCAGCGCCTTGTAGTCCCGCGTCACGGTCGCGTTGTCCCGTTCCAGGTCGCGGACGCGCTGCTGCAAGACCACGACGTTGGCCTCGGCCTTCGCCGCCTGCCCTTCGTAATGCGTCGCCTTGGTGAGCGCGGCGTCCAGTGTCGGCGCGATCCGCTCGGCGATGCGCTCGCTCTGCTCGACCGCCCATCGCTCGGGATTCCCGGCAAGGCGGCCCGGTCGCTCCACCGCCAGGTCGCGCCGCACGATCTCCGGTGCCGGCGTCGGCTCCATGATCTTGGCGTAGTAGTCGCGCACGGTCTGGTGGTCGGCCACGCTGCCCTTGACGCCGCGGATCAGCCCGAGGTCCTCGACGGCCGCGTGGTAGCTGTCGTGCAGGCCGCGCAGCTTCGCGGGGCCGTCGATGAAGTCCGTCGCGCTCAACCGCCCCTTCTCGTTGATGGGCACGACCATGGCTTGGATGTGGGGCGTGAGCTCGTCGCGGTGTAGGATGGCCGCGACAACATTGGCCTCCCCGAACTGCTCGCGCAGCCACGCCATGGTGCGGTCGCGCCACTCGTCGAGGCGCGCGGCGCGCTCCCGCTCATCCCCTTGCTCGAAGAACTCCCGGCTGGCCGTGAAGACATAGCCGTGAAGACATAATCGAGCGCCAGCACCGCGTTGGCGCGTATCTTGGGCGCGTCGTCGAGCCGGGCCTGCACGTCGGCCCGCCAGTCGCCACTCCCGGCCAGCCGCTCGTTCTCCTCCCGGCGCTCGTCGTCGGCGTTAGGCGTGATCCGGGTGCGCTCGTTGTGCGCGCCGCGCGAACTGACCTAGCCCATCGTCTTGAGCTTGTTGAACCGCATCACCGCGTACATGCCGGTCGCCTCCGTCTACGGCAGGCCGTCTAGCCCCCCCGCGTCATTCCTTCGCTCGAAAATTCCTGTTGGAGCACGAGGACAACCCGTTCACGCCGCACATATCTACAGTACCCCTAGCGTGCCCTCCGCTGCTCGGCGTATCTCCCTGTCTACGTGCGGGGCTAGTGCGAGGGTCCGTACACCTTCTCGAATCTCGTGATCTTGATAGGGCAAGCTGCTCATGGTGTCGAGGGTTAGGCGGATGGCTGCGTCGTCGCCGTCGCGCAACGTCGCTAGCACAAAGCCTTTGTATGCGATCAGGAAATGATTCTCGAACGCCAGGTAGCGCCCGCACAACGCGCGTAGCGTCGCTCGACCGTGCGCATCCTCGGGGATATGGTAGCCCCACTCACGACGGCAACGCGCGTAGACCTCTTCTAAGAATGGAGCCCACTCATCGTTGATGTGCTGCCGGTACAAGCGTGGAGCGTCCCCTTTGCGGAGCACATACTGGCCTGCTTTCAGACCAACAAGTGCCGTCGCATACCAGCACGCTCCCGTAACGACGCCGCGCGTGCTCGTCACTTCCGCCCCATCGACAAGGCGCACCGTGTCGCGGTCGTACCCATAGAACTCTCCCTGTGGGGCGAGAGGATCTAAAGGGTGTATCATCACGGCCAAGCTACGGGATCGCCCGGCAGCCTGGTACATCGCATGCAGGACCTGTTGCGCCCACTCCTCGACGGGGACTAGCGTGAGCGCGTCGCGCGTATCACGGCCATACAGGAAGGCGCTGTCCAGCTTAAAGACGGGGTTGTACACCGACCAGATAGCAGCTTCGAGCATCACGAAGGCGCCGAGATTGATAGCATGCGACCGTGCGTACTCATCTACCAGCATTTCGGCGCGGTCCACTATCGTGCAGTCGGCCTGAGTCCCTTTGAACACGATAACCATGTCTATGTCGCTCGTCGGAAGCGCACCCTTCGTAGCGCGGCTACCAATGAGGTAATAGCCGTCGATCTCGGCAGGGAACGCGTGCTCGACGAGGCTAATGACGTCGCCTAATGCTTTGTCGATACGCTCATCTCCCGTTGAATGTGCGAGAGTAACAGCGTCCATACCCCTCTCCTCTTTTCCAAGTTAGGAAAGAGTTTATCAGTCGCCCTGTCCAGGCTCGCAGATCCCGTCTATCCCTTGTCCCTGGTCGCCGGAAGATAGTCCCAGGCGGAAGCGAACGCAGGGTTTTGCGGGAGGCCCCCCAGGGCCGACCGATAAAACCCGTAGTGAGTACCGCTTCGCTGCGCGCACCCTCACCGTCAGCCTACGCGGTCGCGGCGGGCCGTCGCAAGCGGGCGGGGTTGGGAGGTTGGGACTGCTTGGAAAAGAAGGGGCGAGGTTGCGGCAGCACTGCCCTAGTGTCCAGCCGGACGGTGGGCCGACATCTGCGGGGAGAGACTTTGCGCGGACACATCCGACGAGAGGAAGATCTTCACGGGCACATCCGACAGGAAGACGACCTCGTGCCGGAGATCCTGGACCACGCCGGAGGCCACCACCGCCCCTGCGGGATTGTCGATCTCCATCTCCAGCTTACGGAGGATATACGTCGCCGCATCGACATACAGCGTTGCGGTGTAGCGATGCGGCGTCGG
>JAABUX010008707.1_pt1 | contig 11644 bp, 7 predicted proteins | sample 5561851 | NCBI WGS metagenome assembly JAABUX01 (sample SAMN10711883, study PRJNA513361) | rock metagenome | isolation source: Antarctica rocks | place: Antarctica: Victoria Land, Richard Nunatak red sandstone | collected 2016-01-03 | reverse complement strand
CGGAGAACACGACCGAGGCATCCAGGTCAACCACGGTGATCCCGGTCAGCTCCTTCCCGGCGACTTTCAGCCACGGGAACCCCTCCGCCCGATCGGACAGCAGCCCCCACCAGTAGCGGCGGAACTCTGTCACCGCGGCGTTCACCCGGCCCAGCTGCAGGTCACCAGCCTCGTTCAGGGTCCGCCACACCGTCGGGACCGACGGAACCGGCCCGATCACCGGGGCCAGGTGCGCCAGCGCCCGGAAATCGCTGATCGCCTCGCCGCCATCGATCAGCATCAGCGCCAGGTCAACCAGGACCTGGCCACGGTCGTAAACCGGCTCGAACCTCCGCCGGCGCATCCCGGCCGACAACCCGCGGGTCAGGCCCAGCTGCTGCGCGAGCAGCCGCAGCGGCAGCACACCCGCGTGCGCGACCAGCCGCTCGTCATCCCCGATGAGCTCCAGCCCATGCGCCCGTGAAGTACCTTGCACGGAAGAGGTGCACCCGCCTCAGCTTGATCGCGATCCTAGACAAATCGCATTCTGGCTGTTCGGGTGCACCTCGCCCTCGTTTAAGCCGTTTGACTCCCCGCGTGTCGCAATCCCGGTGAAAGACGGAGGCCAGTGGTTGCGAACCAGGCCGGCCAGATTCCTGCGTGCAGGCGTCGGCGTGGTCAGGGCTCGGTGTCGCGGGCGGTGCTGCCGGACGGAACCTGCCGCCAGTGCGCCCCGTGAACCGGGCATGCGGCAGCTGGTTCCGCTTCACCACGGCGATGTAGTGGCCCTTCTCGCCGGCCAGCCAGTCAGGTTCCCCCGCACCCTGGGGAGGGCATCCCAAAGTCACCGTGCACCGTCCAGGTCCGGGGTCGCACGAACTCTTGAAGTGGCTGGTCCGTTGTGCTTGACATCGACTTCGAGGTGGTCCAGCAGGTGCCCGCTGCCCCTGGCCACCGGGGGGCGCTAGAACCACATTAGCTAGCGGTCGTGAGACCAGCGTGCTCCTCTAGCCGCTCGATCCTGCGTAGTACGGGCTGAAGGTCGTCGGCGTGCAGGTGAGGGTCGGCTTCCTGGCCGACGTCGCCGCCATCCGTCTGTGCGAGGCCACTCACACGGGCCACGCCTTCGGCCCGCCCGATGGCGGCTTCGCCTCGCAGGTGCACATACCCGGCCAGGGCGGCTGCAACAGCGCGCCGAGTCATGCGTGGCTCCATTCCCTGGCCTCGCAGCAGCTGACCTGCGGTCCCGTCTGGTTCGGCCACCAGCCCGAGCAGCAGGTGCTCGCAGCCAACGTAGTTGTTCCCGAGTGTCATTGCCTCGATCATGGCGAGTGCTAGGGCGTTGGCCGCATGCCCGCTGAATTGCTGCCCGGTGTTTGCTGCTCCCGGTGGCGGCTCGACGGCTATCGGCCGGCCCAGACTGCGCGCCATATGGTCGGGCTCAATTTCCAGGGCAACCAAGACCTGCACTGCTAGATTGCCCCGCTCGGCCAGCAGCCCGCCGAGCAGATGTCCGGTCCCTACGATTTGGCCGCCGCTGGCATGGGCCTGCTCGATCGCGAGTCTGACTACGGCGCGTGCCCGGACCGTGAAATGCGACAGCCACGTCATCACCTCATCGTCATCCAGGATTTCAAGCCCCAAGGACCTGATGGCCGATACCCGCCGCACGGCCTGTTCCAGAGCTTGCTGGCAGATCGTTGACACCGGCACGCCGGAATTCTTTACCGTCTCGGCCAGCTCCTCCGGCAGGTAAACGTTGATCTTCGGCATGGAACGCACCTCCGTCACTGAAGGCCGCCGAGCAACCTTGTACCCCTACTATAACCCCTATGGGGGCACCCAAAGACGCACCGTAGCTGAACCCAGAGTTTGGTCAAGGCAGCTTGAGGCTGTCTAACACCCTGTGTCGCTTGCGATGATGGCCCAGCTGCTGGGTCGGGGGCAACTACCCGGCTCCTCGGCGTACTAGCTGGGTAGGACTACGAATTGCCCGGTGCTGCGGAACCGGAGTGGCGAGGGTCATATCGGGATTAACCCGTCACCGCGCAGCAATGAGTAGCGAGCGCTTGACAATAAGCTAATATTGCCTCAACAATTCAGGACGGCTGCCCTGGTCCGCGCGGTCCTGAGGTGCACGTTATCGTCGGGTAGCGCCCTAAGCCGACTGCCGGAGGAGGCCGATGATCCAGCAGTGGAGCCGTCGGCTGGGCCTGCTCCGCCAGGCCGTCGCGGCATGGCCGGTGATGCTGTTGCCCGGCTGGCTGCGGGTTTTCACCACGGCCGTGATTACCGCCGACGCCGTGGCCATCGGGTTCGCTGTCCGGAGCACTGTGCTGCGTCCCGCCGATCTGCTCATCTTCGGGGCACTAGCGGTCTGCGGGGCCGTGACGGTCGAACTGACCCGGCGGGCCGGCGAGACAGCGCTGCTGATCAAGGATGTCGCCGGGGTCTGGGAACTGCCCGCGGCAATCTTGCTTCCCCCTGTATTCGCACTGCTCGCGCCGCTGCCGAGAATAGCCCTCACCCAGTGGCGGGTCCGGAAAATCGCGCCGCATCGCCGCCTCTTCACAGCTGCGGCCATCAGCCTGTCCTACGGGAGTGTCTACCTCGCATTCCATGAGCTAACCCGGATCACCGCGCTGTCGATCACGGCCGGCAGTATTCGTGCCGCGCTCTGGCTTGCCGCCGTCGGGGCCTGCTTCGCCGTGCAGTGGGTGGTCAACAGCAGCCTGCTCGTGCCTGTCCTGAAGGGCTCGGATCCGGCCGCGAACGTCCGGGCGATGCTGATGGCCTCAGACGGCCTGCGCAACGACCTGACGGAGATCTGCGTCGCCGCCGTAGTGACCCTGGGCCTAGCCATCACCCCCGCTGCCCTCGTCTTCGCCCTGCCGTTCGTTACCCTGCTGCAGCGGTCATCCCGGCACGCGCAGCTGGTTGACGCTTCCCGGCTGGATGCCAAGACCGGCTTGCTCAACGCGGTGGCCTGGCGCCGGGAGAGCAGCGCGGAATTGAGCCGAGCACTGCGGACTGGCTCGGGCCTTGCCGTCGCGCTTGTCGATATCGACTTTTTCAAGGTAGTAAACGACACTTACGGGCACCTGGCCGGGGACGACGCTCTGCGCGAGGTCAGTCATGCGCTCAAGGCGCTGGTGCGCGAGTACGACCTGGTGGGCCGTTTCGGCGGTGAGGAGTTTGCGCTGCTGCTGCCGCAGACCGACGAGATAGGCGCTCGCGCCATCGTGGAGCGCATCCGCGCCGAGGTCGCCGCCCTGCGCATCGAGCCGGACAGCGTGCTGGGCGAGTCTTTCGGGCTTACCGTATCAATCGGGGTTGCCCTGCTCGGCGACTCGGGGCAGCAGCTGACCGAGCTGCTCGCGGCGGCGGACGCTGCGCTGTACCGGGCCAAGAGCAGCGGCCGCAACCGGGTATGGGTGACTACGGTGACGGCGTCTTTTGCAGACGGCGGCCCCGCGGCCGGGCTGTAGCTGCCGCGGGGCCGCAGGTGGCGGCCGGCGCCGATTGCGTTGGTGCTGAGAATCCTCAGTGCTGGGGACTGGGCGGGAGGTCCAGGGCCGGGTTGCGGTCGAAGAAGCCGGTCGGCTTGAGCCAGAAGGACGTGCTGTCGACGGGCATGACGGGCCAGTCCTCCGGCCGGGTGATGTGATGTATCCCGAAGATGTACCAGAGCACCACGTCGGTGTTGTCGATGGGCCGGTCCTGCGCCGTCCACTGCGGCAGGCCCGCGTCGTGCTCGCTGAGGTTGGGGAAATCGCCGCACGGCCACCGCTCGTCCGCGCGGTACGGGGTGACCCACAGTGTGTGCCCGATAGCCTCTGCCCGCCGGAAGACGGGCGAGGAGGGGTCAAGCATCGCCGGGAATGACCCGGCCGGGACGAGCTTGTAGCCAACCGGATTGCCCAGGCCGTTGCGGGCCCTGTCGTTGACCACCTTCCAGGCCCGCTGGGTCTGCCAGTCATAGTCCTGCTTGCCGTCGCTCTCAGTTCGCAGCGCCGTATCGCGGACGACCAGGCCCAGGCCGTGCGGGTTGTCGGGGCCGGCCGGGAGCGCCAGTGACTGTGACGCGTAGACAGTGTTCGCCTCGCCGTCGATGTCCAGGTCGAGACGGGCGACAATGAAATGCTGGTGAAACGGCGCGTACGTACGCTGATCAACGAGGGCCCCGTACGGTGGCTGACTGCCGTCCGGGAAAGAGGATGTCACCATGATCCCGGTGGCCTGTACCTCGCACTCGATACTGCCGTCCTGGTAGAAACGCCACCACACCAAATACTCGTAGTTGGCCACGGTCACGTGGAAGGAGATCACCAGCCGGCGCGACCGGCGCACCGCGGCCCCGGTCCCGGCGTCCACGTGCTTCCACAGCACGCCGTTGTCTTCCTCGTGGATACAGATCGCGCTAGGTATCGTCACCGGCTCCCCGGCGGAATCATGCAGTACCGCGTCCAGGTAACTAATCTCGCCCAGGCAGTCGCAGCCGCGCTGCAGTGACGTGGTCATGAAGCCGAGGCCCCATTCGCCGATGTCAAACGCCGTCCGGCGGTAGTGATCCGGGGTCGGGTCCCGGTAGGGCACGATCATCTCGGCGAACGACAGCCGGTGCGCGATCGGGCGCAGCCGCTGCCCGTCGCGGAAGCCGACAGTATGCAGGACCAGGCCCTCGCGGTAGTTGAAGCCGATCCGCAGCTGCCAGTTCTGCCAGGACAGCAGCCGGCCGTCGAGGCTGAACGATGCGCCCTCGGGCTGGCTGATGTGCAGCGGCTTCACCGCGCGCAGCGGGGCGGGTATGAGGTGCGGGAGGTACTCGCCCATCACCTCGGGGCGCTCCGGCGAGGCTCCGTCGTCGAGGCTGTCCTCAATCTCCAGCAACGTCATCCGGCCGAGATCCACTACCGGGTGCAGGCCGGAAACGTGATGGGCGTACGGGTTGCCGTCCTCGCTGCCCCGGTACCACACGTCCGACCAGCCGATCCGCAATCCGCGGTAGCGCTCGGGCACGAGCGCCGCGCCGTAGGCCCACACGTCCGTGAGCACCCGGCGCATGTCCGTGATGCCGCGCCTGGCCAGCGCCGCTGTCAGCTGCGGGTGACGGCGCAGCATCTCGTCGGCTTCATGCCACTCGTCGATCGTCATGTTCGGCTGCTGGCCAGGCAGGTCCTGCCAGCTGGTGACATTGTCATCAGCCAGCGATACGACAGCGCGGTAGGCCTGCCCGGTGGCCCGGTTCCAGCAGACCGCGATTGCGCTGCGCGCGATCAGCGTGCCCGTCAGGTGCGCGCGCAGCGCCGTCTTGTCCGGCTCGTTGAGCTCGACCGAGGCAAATCGCCAGCTCGCGCCCACCTGTCGGTCCCTGCGCAAGACGGCAGCGACCTGCCGGAACTCAGCCGCGGTCAGCGGGTCAAGCGGGTGCGGCACCCCGGCGGCGGCGTCGGGCGCTGCGTGGCCGTCAACGGACACGGACGCGGCCGGCTGATCTGACGTAGTCACGGCTGGACCCCCCCGGTTTAATAGCTGCGATTCTTGCGCGAGTACCCGGTGTTCGTGCGCGAGCACAGTCTGGCAGCCACCACGGGGATCGGGATCCCGCAGGCCCGGCGCGTCAGTCGCCGATTCTGGGCAGGAACATCCGGGTCGCGAGCACGGCGGCGGCGTAACCCGAGATAATCGGGCTATGAACCGCGGCGCGCAGCGCGGCCTGCTACCCGGACGGCCGGTTCGCTGTGGCTAGGCCGTCGGGCCGGGCCGACGTGATCGTGGTTGGCTCCGGGCCGAACGGGCTCGCGGCCGCGGTCATACTCGCCAGGGCCGGCATGTCGGTCTGTGTCATCGAGGGAGCTGGCACACCGGGCGGCGGCTGCCGGACGGAAGAGCTGACGCTGCCCGGATTTCAGCACGACGTCTGTTCCGCAGTGCATCCGCTGGCCGCCGCGTCGCCCTTCTTCGCTGCCCTTACACAGGCGGCCGCCCCGCTGGGCGGCACCGGGCTGGGCGGCGGGGGCCTGGCCGGCCCGGGGCTGGCGGCTCGCGGGTTCCGGCTGCTGACGCCGCGGGTCGCCTTCGCGCACCCGCTGGACGGTGGCGGGGCGGCAGCCGTGGCAGGCTCGGTGCAGGAGACAGCCGCCCGGCTCGGGCCGGACGCTGACGCCTACCGGCGGCTTCTCGGGCCGCTGGTCCGGGAGCTGCCGCTGACGCTGCCTTACATCCTGGCGCCGCTGCGGTCGCTGCCCGCGCACCCGGTTGCGATGGCCCGGTTCGGCCGGTCAGGCGTCCTGCCGGCCAGCATGATTGCGCGCCGCTTTCGCACCCGCCAGGCCAGGGCGCTGCTGGCGGGCACGGCCGCGCATGCCATGTTGCCGCTGACCGCGCCGGTCACCAGCGGCGTCGGCCTGTTGCTGCTGATGACGGCGCACGCGGTGGGCTGGCCGGTGGCGGAAGGCGGCAGCGCCGCCATCACCGGCGCCCTGGTGGCCGAGCTGATCTCGCTCGGCGGCCAGCTGGAGACTGGCCGCTGGGTGCGCTCACTGGACAGCCTCCCGCCGGCCCGGGCGGTGCTGCTCGACGTCGGCCCGCGTCAGCTCGCCGCGCTGGCCGGGGACGCGCTCCCGGCACGAGCGCGCCGGGCGGCCGGCCGGTTCCGCTACGGCTTGGGGGTCTGCAAGGTCGACTGGGCACTGAGCGGGCCGGTGCCGTGGACTGCGCCGGTCTGCCGGGAAGCGGGCACCGTGCACGTCGGGGGCAGCTTCGCGGAGGTGGCGCGCAGCGAGGCGGAGGCGAATGCCGGCCGGCATCCCGAACGCCCGTTCTGCCTGATCGCGCAGCCGGGGGTGGTCGACTCCAGCCGGGCACCGGGACTAAACCAGACGCTGTGGGGATACTGCCACGTGCCGTCGGGCTCGGCAGCGGACATGTCCGGTCGGATCGAGGCGCAGATTGAGCGGTTCGCGCCGGGTTTCCGCGACCTGATCCTGGCCAGGGCAGTCCGCACGGCTGCGGAGATGGAAATCTACAACCCGAATTACATCGGCGGCGACGTTAACGGGGGCGCCGGGACGCTGCTGCAGACCGTTTTGCGCCCCGGCGCGCGCTGGAATCCGTACCGGACTGCGCTGCCCGGCGTGTATTTGTGCTCGGCGTCCACGCCGCCGGGCGGTGGCGTGCACGGCATGTGCGGCCAGGGCGCCGCCCGGACTGTGCTCGCAGATCTGGCAGGCCGCCAGCGGGCGCACCGGTAGGAGCAGGGCGCCCGGCGCCGCAGCCGGAGCGGCGGCTGGCGTGCAGGCCCGCCGGGGCCGGCGCTAACCGGGGCGCCGCTGAGCCGCGATCATGTCGCGGTACCAGCCGAACGAGGTCTTCGGGGTGCGCTGCTGGCTGGCAAAGTCGACGTGCACCAGGCCGAATCTCTGGTGATAGCCCTGCGCCCACTCAAAGTTGTCCATCAGCGTCCAGGTCAGGTACCCGCGCACATCCACGCCCGCAGTCATCGCGTCGGCCACTGCCCGGATATGGGCATCCAGGTACCGGATCCTCGGCTGATCATCGACCGTGCCGTCGGCGGCCCGCTCGTCGGCATTCGAGCAGCCGTTCTCGGTGACGTAGACGGGCGGCAGCCGGTCGCCGTAACGATCCTGCAGCTGGGCCAGCAGCTCGGTCAGCCCGGCCGGGATGACCGGCCAGCCGAACTCGGTCACCGGGTAGCCGGGAATCGGCTCCGGCGCAAACGGCAGCGCCAGCCCGGCAGCAGCCGATAGCCGGGTCGGGTAGTAGTAGTTGACCCCCAGGGCATCGATCGGGGCGGAGATGAGCGCGAGGTCGCCGTCCTTAATCCAGGCGCCAAGGTCCTCGCCGCCGGTGAATGCCGACAGGTCCGGGTACTTCCCGAGCAACAGCGGGTCGGTGAACAGCCTGTTGTGCAGGGCGTCGAAGGCGGTCGCCGCTGCCACGTCGGCCGGGCTGTCACTGGCAGGCCACGCGGGAGAGTAGTTGTTCGCTATCGCGACCTGCGCCGCGCCCGCCGCGCGCAGCGCCGCGGTCGCGAGCCCGTGGCCCAGCAGCTGATGGTGCGCAGCCGGCAGCGCCGCCAGGCCGAGGTGCCGGCCCGGCGCGTGCACGCCCTCGGCATATCCGTTGGTCATGACGATGACGGGCTCGTTCAGCGTGATCCACAGCGGAATCCGGTCGGCGAGCCGTCCGGCTGCCAGGGCGGCGTAGTCAGCGAACCGCTCTGCGGTCGCCCGCACCAGCCAGCCACCCGCGTCTTCCAGCCGCTGCGGCAGGTCCCAGTGAAATAGCGTGGGCATCGGGGTTATGCCTGCGGCCAGCAGAGCGTCGGTCAGCCGGTCGTAGAAGTCAAGACCCGCCCGGTTTGCCGGGCCTGTGCCGTCCGGCTGGATCCTCGGCCAGGCGATCGAGAACCGGTAAGCGCCGATGCCGAGGTCTGCCATCAGCGCGAGGTCCTGCGGCCACCGGCGGTAATGATCGGCGGCCACGTCGCCGGTGTCGCCGTTGCGGATCGCGCCGGGCTGTCTGCAGAAAGTGTCCCAGACCGACGTGCCGCGGCCGTCCTGCGTGACCGCACCCTCGATCTGGTAGGCGGCCGTCGCGACACCCCAGGCGAAACCCGCGGGGAAGCGCGGCACCGGAAACTCCGTCACATGATGATCATAGGAGGTAAAGCGGCGGCGGGGCATCCAGGGCCGGAAGTACGACAGCGGTCGCGGTGACGTCCGGTTCCTCTCCCGCGGCCACCGCCGCCGGCCGCGGAACGCCGCCGGCCGGGCTGGCGCATTTCCTGTTCATAACACCATTGACGACTAGCGCGGCAATAGCCATCATTGATCCAGGCGACTTCCGGGAGGATGAGACGCAGGGCAAAATGATTATCCGATAGCCTCATCCCTGGCCGCGCCGCCGGCGCATTGCCGCGTAACGTGGCCGGGCAGAGTTGCCGGCAACGCGGCCGGCCCGAAAGACGCGGATTACCTTTGGCCAGGAATTCGAGCCGCCCGCCGGAGCAGCGCCCGCGCGCCGTGATTCCCGCGGGGCAGGCTGACTGGCCTGTCTCGGGGTGCCCATCTCCCGAGGGAGGCAGTGATTGAGAAGACGGGGGCCGTTGCCGCTGCCGTGCCTCAACCGGGCGCTGTGACCGCCGCGGCCGGCCCGGCTGCGGGCGCTCTCAGCGCCGAGGTCGCGCAGCTGCGCGACCGGTTCCGCGAAAGATACGGCCGAGCGCCGGAGGGGGTATGGGGCGCGCCCGGCCGGGTGAACCTGATGGGGGAGCACACCGACTACAACGACGGATTCGTCCTGCCGTTCGCCCTCGACGGGATCACGCTGGCCGCGATCGCCCGGCGCCGCGACGGTATCGCGAACTGCTGCTCCGACGACTACGGCAGCGCGCCGGCGACGCCGCTCGCCACGGTATCGCCGCAGCGCCCGCCGTCAGGCTGGTCGGCGTACCCGCTCGGGGTTGCGTGGGCCCTGGCCGCCTCGGAGCTGAGGTGCCGGGCTTCGACCTGTACATCAGCTCGACAGTGCCGGACGCGGCTGGCGTGTCCTCCAGCGCCGCCCTGGAAAGCAGCGTGGCACTGGGCCTGGCGGAGCTCGCCGGTTCCGGGATCGACCGGAAAGGCCTGGCGCTGGCAGGGCGGCGAGCCGAGAACGAGATCGCCGGGGCGCCGACCGGCGTCATGGACCAGATGGCGTCGCTGATGGCCACGGCCGGTCGCGCGCTGTTCCTGGACTGCCGCAGCCTGGAGGCGCGGCAGATACCTTTTGCCCCCGCTGCCCAGGGCATCACGGTCCTGGTGCTGAACACGATGGTGCAGCACGCGCTGGCGGACGGACGCTACGGGGAACGCCGCCGGGCGTGCGAGGAAGCAGCCTGCCTTCTCGGCGTTCGGGCCCTGCGGGACGCCAGCCCCGGTCAGGTAGAGGCCTCGCGGGCCGTCCTCGGCGAGGTGCGCTACCGGCGGGCCCGGCATGTGGTGTCGGACAACGAGCGCGTACTCGAGACCGTTCAGCTGCTGTCGGACGGGTCAGTGACCGGCGTCGGCGCGGTGCTGCCCGCATCGCACGCCTCGCTGCGGGACGATTTTCAGGTGTCCTGCGCCGAGCTGGATACCGTCGTCGAGGCCGCCGTCGCCCACGGCGCCTTCGGCGCCCGGATGATCGGCGGCGGATTCGGCGGCTCGGCGATCGCGCTGCTGCCGGACGTGCAGGCCGGGCAGATAACCCGCGCGGTGTCGGCGGCGTGCCGGGACCGCGGTTTCCGGGAGCCTGCGGTGTTCGCCGTCAAGCCGGCCGCCGGCGCGCGGCGGATGGACTGAAGGGCAGCCAAATGCGCGTACTGGTTACCGGAGGCGCCGGGTACATCGGCAGCGTTGTCGCTGCTGACCTGGTGGAATCCGGGCACGATGTCGTCGTGCTGGATAACCTCAGCACCGGGCACCGGGACGCAGTAGCGGCGGGCGCCGCTTTCGTGCGCGGCGATATCGCTGACGACGCGGTCACCCGGCCGCTGCTGGCCGCCGGGATCGACACTGTCATGCACTTCGCCGGCTTCTCCCTCGTCGGCGAGTCAGCCGAGCGGCCCGAGAAGTATTACGAGAACAATTTTATCGGCACCTTCCGGCTGCTGGAGGCGATGCGAACGGCGGGCGCCGCCGCGCTCGTGTTCTCATCCAGCGCGGCAGCGTACGGCGAGCCTGAGCGCGTACCGATCACCGAGGACGCCCCGACGCGGCCGACCAGCGCCTACGGTGCCACCAAGCTGGCGATCGACAACATGATCGGCTTTTACTCTTCGGCGCACGGGCTCGGGGCCATCAGCCTGCGGTATTTCAATGTCGCCGGGGCCCGCGGTCGGTGCGGTGAGCGGCACGGCAACGAGACGCACCTGATCCCGCTGGTACTCGGCGTCGCGCTGGGAACGCGGCCCAGCATTCAGGTTTTCGGTACCGACTATCCAACCCCGGACGGCACCGCGGTGCGTGACTACATCCACGTGAGCGATCTGAGCCGGGCGCATCTGGCGGCCATGGCCGCCTGCACGCCCCGGCAGCACCAGGTCTACAACCTCGGCTGCGGTGACGGCTTCAGCGTCCGGGCGGTGCTCGACGCCTGCCGCCGCGTGACAGGCCACCCGATCCCGGCGGTCGACGCCGGGCGAAGGAGCGGGACCCGGCTCAGCTGGTGGCTTCGAGCGCGCGGATCCGCGCCGCACTGGGCTGGCAGCCGGAACGTGACCTGACCGCTATGGTCACCGACGCCTGGGCGTTCGCCAGCGGGACGCGCCGGTAGTTATCTCGGAAGAAAAGACAGCAGCAGGCGATCAGACAGCGACGAAGAGGGGCTCACGTGTCACTTCACCTTCACGTCAACACCTTCGATTACATCATCCTCGGTATTTATTTTGCCGTCGTGATCGGCATCGGGGTGACCGCCCGCAGGGCCGTGGCAACCAGTGAGGACTTCTTGCTGGCCGGCCGCTCCCTGCCGGCCTGGATTACCGGCCTGGCATTTATCTCGGCCAACCTGGGAGCTATCGAAATTCTCGGCATGGCTGCGAATGGTGCCCAGTACGGCTTGTCTACGGTGCATTTTTACTGGATCGGCGCCGTGCCCGCCATGGTGTTTCTCGGCCTGG
>JAABUX010008706.1_pt1 | contig 11645 bp, 10 predicted proteins | sample 5561851 | NCBI WGS metagenome assembly JAABUX01 (sample SAMN10711883, study PRJNA513361) | rock metagenome | isolation source: Antarctica rocks | place: Antarctica: Victoria Land, Richard Nunatak red sandstone | collected 2016-01-03 | reverse complement strand
ATCTGCCGGGCGTCGACGCGGCCGCCGAAATAGCCGGAGATGAGCCCGACGAGGGTCCCCAGGACCACCGACACGGCCGTCCCGACGAGACCGATCAGCAGGTCGACGCGACCGCCATAGAGCAAACGGCTCAGGATGTCGCGCCCGTAGGGAGCGTCCGTTCCCAGCAGATGCCCCGCCGTGAAGGGGGGCGCGCCCTGGTTCAGGATGTCCTGCGCCACGGGGTCGTACGGCGTGAGCAGCGGCGCGGCCAGGCAGGCCAGGCCGATCAGAACGAACAGGGTGAGACCGACGACCAGGGGCCAGTTGCGGATACGGAGGCGTCGCCGGCCGCCCCTTTGGCCCGCCTTCCCGCCGATGCGCGCCGCGAGGACGGCGTTCGGCTTGGCAACGTCAACAACCATGGCGCTGCACCTCCTTGAGTGATACCTGATCGCCGGCCCGACCACGATGCGGTTGCCTACTAGTAGTACAGCTTGGCGCATGCAACCCGGCGATTGGCGTCAACCTTTGACCCAAGTCGCATGGCAAGCCACGGACACTAAAGTGTCTCGACGGCTCACACAAACCGCCACGATATGTCAGCCAATGTGTACTAGTCATAGCTCACCTGCGGGTCCAGCCAGGCGTAGACGATATCGACGAGTAGGTTGATGGTGACGACGAAGAATGCGAGCAGCAGCGTGATGCCCTGGACCACCTCATAGTCGCGTTGCAGGATCGACGAGACCAGCAATTGGCCGATCCCCCCAATTGCGAAGACGTTCTCAATGATGACGGTCGCGCCCATCAGGAAAGCGATGTTGACGCCGAAGATGGTGACCGTGGACAGGATCGCGTTGCGCAGCACGTGACGCCGCAGGATCAGCCGCCACGGCAACCCCTTGGCGCGCGCCGTATCGACGTAGTCCGTGCGCATGACCGACAGGATGCTGTTGCGCAGCGAGCGGATCAGCACCGCGCCGAAGCCCAGGGCCACGGTCAGCGCCGGCAGGAAGAGGTGCCAGAGGTGATCGACAAAGCCATCGCCGAACCCGGTCACGGGAAAGAGATGCAGGTTGACGCTGAAGACGATCAGCAGGATGATCCCGAACCAGAACGCGGGCATGGCCAGGGTCACCATAAACGTCCCGCGGATCAGTTGGTCGAAGATGCTATCGCGGTGCAGCGCGGCAAAGACGGCCAGAGGTACGGCGATGAGCGCGGCCAGCAGGGAGGCGTAGACGACCAGCCAGACCGTCGCTTCCAGCCGTTCCAGCACCACGTCGACGACGGGCTGCTCGTAGTAGACCGACGTGCCCAGGCTGCCGTGGAGCAGGTTGCCCATGAAGAACAGGTACTGCGTCCACAGCGGCTTGTCGAGCCCCATCGTCGCGCGCAGGCGCGCCGCGGCCTCCGGTGAGTAGTGGTTGCCCAGCATCGCCGAGACCGCATCGCCCGGAATGAGGTGGATCAGGAAGAAGGTGATGATGGTGATGCCAAGGGCAACGGGTATCATCTGCAACACGCGTTGCCCGACGAAGCCGAACCTGCTCACGTGAATCTCCTTCGATAGTAGCGACGTAGATGGTGGCGCGTTCGCGCCTGCCAATCAAGCTGTGAGAAACACGCGCTTCGGCGTGTCAGTTGTACGTGAACGTCGCAGCGTCAGGGCCATGTCATGCTCGATCATAGAGACAATTCTTGGGGTAGGGGCGTATTGCATACGCCCAGATCGCACTGCCACCAGGCGTATGCAATACGCCCCTACCCCTATCTGGCCCGACGCGAGGGCGTATGCAATACGCCCCTACACCGAGAACCTGGCTGCCGACGACCGGTTATGACTTATGCACACCCTGGAGGGCGAAGTAGCCCAGCGGGTTCTCGTGGAAGCCCTGCACGTGGCTGCTCACGGCGTTGACGAAGGGGGTGTAGTAGAGCGCGATGAACGGCACGTCCTGCGCCCAGATCTGCTGGATCTGGTAGTACAGGCGCTGCCGTGTCGCGCTATCACTGCTCTGTTCGGCTTGATGCGAGAGCTGGATGATCGTCGGGTTATCGTAGAAGGTGTAGAAGCTCTTGGCCCCCTGCGAGTAGTCGACGGCGAAGGACACCAGTTCGTCCGGATCGGGGATGTCGTTGGTCCAGAGGTTGGTCGTGAAGTTGTACTTGCCGACCTGCTGATCGTTGAACAGGGTCGTCGGATCGACGGGCTTGATGGTGACGTTGATGCCCAGCGCGGCAACCTCGCTCTTGAAGACGACGGCGATCTCGTTGCTGATGCTGTCGCCGCTGGGGATCTCCATGGTCATGCTGAAGCCATGCGGGCGCGACGACTGCGCCAGGAGCTTTTTAGCCAGGTTAACGTCGTAAGTGGGCACGGGGATGCTGGCGTTGTAGTCGATGGCTCCCCGCGGCAGGAACGAATTGGCCGGGGTACCGTACCCGTACAGGATCGCCTTGACGATGGAGGCGCGGTCGATCGCATGGCTCATGGCCTGGCGCACTTTGACATCGTTGAACGGCGCGACGTGCGTGTTGAAGGTCAGGTAGTTCGTCTGCGTCGAGGGGTCGAGCAGGGCCGAGGCCGCCTGGTTGCGCTGCAGCGCGACGATCTGGTTGTAGGGCAGGACGTTGTCAACGTCGAGCTCGCCGGCTTCGACCTTGAGCAAGCGCGTATTGTCGTTGGGGATCAGGTCATACTCGACGTGCTGCATGGGGTACTGACTGGCCATGAAATAGCGCGCGTTCTTGACCAGGCGCAGGTACTGGCCGCGCTTCCACTCCTGCAGCGCGTAGGGGCCGGTGCCGATGGGATGCGAGGACATGTAGGCCGCGCCCACTTTCTTGTAGTACGCCGCGGGATACACGCCCGTGTCGAACAGGGCGATGTCGGAGAGGAACGGCGCCCAGGGATGCTTGAGCGTCACGCGCACGGTCGAGGCGTTGGGCGTATCGACGGACTGCACGGCGGCCAGCGTCCATGACCACAACTGATTGGGGTCGCGCGCGCGGTCGAGGCAGAACTTGACGTCGGCGGCGGTCAGTGGCTGCCCGTTCTGGAAGACGACGCCGGGCCGCAGATGGAACGTGTAGACCTTGCCGCCGTTTGAGATGTCCCAGCTGGTAGCCAGGTCCGGCTGGAGCGTCGCGCCGTTATTGCCGACGCGGACAAGTTGATCGTAGATGTTGACGACGACCCAGATGTCGGGGTTCTGCGGCTTGTTGACCGGGTCGAGCGTCTTGGTCTCGATCGCCCAGCCAATGGACAGCGTCGAGGTGTCCGTGGCCGCGCTATGCGCGGCCTGTGCGCGATTCGGCGTGGCATGGAGGGCGCCTCCAAGCGTGAGGGCCGAGAGCAGCCCGGCGGCAAGTGTCCAGCGGGAGAATGACGAGCGACGAAGACGGGTCATCATGATGTCCTCCAACACGGATAATAGGGAGTGGTCAGGTCTAGCCAATTGAGGATGGCGCCCGCGCTAGCGCGACGCCGGCGAACCGATGTTCCACCTCGCTTTCTCGTCCATGGATGGGTATGCGCCGCGAACCCGCCCCAGGAGCGGACGCAGATCCTCGACGGTCGACGGCTCCGGGGTATGCAGGTACTCGATGGATGTCGTGCCGATGGGCAGACGTTCCAGGATGGCCTCGCTCCCGCTGGCATAGACGACGACATCGGCCCGCGCCAGGACAAGAGCCAGGCGCTCCGTATCGGACAGGGCCGTGCACACGGGCGTTTGGCGTGTTCGCACATGGGCGGTGACGCCCTGGAGCATCGTGGGCAGGAAATCCGCGAAGGTGCTGACCAGTCCCAGGCGCGCATCGGCCGGCAACGCCCGCAACCGCGCGACCGTCGTGGCATGCGCCACGAATGACAACCCCTGCACCGGCGGATGTCCCGGACCGAGCAGCCGTCGCACCTCCGCGACTTTGTTGACCAGGGTCAGGATGATATCGGCCGCATCGACGCGGGCGTCGTCCCCTCGCGCGCCGTCGCGCAAGCTGTCCACCGTATGCGACGTGACGTCGGGGTCCAGGTCGGCCAGCAGGCCGGCGACATCGCGGGCGTAGGCCCGCGTCGCGTGGTCGAAGAGCCCCACGATCGCGACGTGCGGCCGGCGCGCCCCGGGGGCGGCCAGCCGCATCGCGACGACGCGGGTGATCTCGGCCGGGCTGAAGCCACGCTCCAGGGCTTGCCCGACCATGGTGTCGACCAGCCGGTGCAGGTCGGTCCATTCGACGGCGACCGCCGCGCTATCGCTCTGCGTCGACACGTAGGTGCCCATGCCCGGCCGCATGTGGATGAGGCCATCACGTTTCAGCGCGGCATAGACCTGGCTGACCGTCACCTGGGCAACCTCCATCATCGCCGCCAGTTCGCGCACCGACGGTAGTTGTTCCCCCGGGCGCAACTCGCCCGTCACAATGCCGTATTCGATTTGCCCTCGAAGCTGCACGCCGATGGGCACGGGCAGGGCGCGGTCGAACGAAAGACGGAGCGGCATGTCGGACTCCTTTGTCGGCCATATGGTGTTATATAACACCAGCCGACCGGCTGCTGTCTACGGCCAGAAATGATATAGGATGCGACGATTATCCGTATAAAAATGCTACAGCCGCCGCGGGTCCCGGTATGCCATCCTCACAACAAAGCGCCGCAATGCGCGGTCAGATACCAGGGTCCGTACCTTGTTAGTCTGGGAGCGTGTCGCGAGGTGGCTGGGAGCGCGGGCGGCCCGCCCGCTTGGCCCCGCGGCAGCCTGTGCGCAGCAGCGACCGCCAGGATGCGACTGATGCGGGCGGCCCGCCCGCGCTCCCAGTTGTCCCAGACCTTAATCGCGGGCCAACGACAATTCATAGGCCGTGGGCTAGATACGGGGCTTGCCAGCTGAGAATCACTGGCGTATCGTTGAAAAAGGAGAGGATTGAACGTGCGTGTCTCCGACAGAAATTGGATGCAGCTTGCCGACTACCTGCGGACGGACGACCGCGCGGTGCTGCCGCTGGGCAGCGTGGAGCAACACGCCTATTTAAGCCTGGCCACCGACGCGATCTTGGCCGAGCGCGTCTCGGTGGAGGCGGCCGAGCCGCTCGGGGTTGCAGTCTTCCCGGCCCTTGCGTACGGTATCACCCCCTCCTTCCTCGCCTTCCCCGGCTCGCTCAGCCTGCGCGTGTCCACCTATCTTGCCGTGGTGCGCGACCTGCTCGACGCATTGGCCGACCAGGGCTTCCGGCGTATCGCGCTCGTCAACGGCCATGGCGGCAATAGCCCGGTCTCCTCGCTGGCGGGCGAGTGGATGGCGGATCATCCCACGGCGACGGTCGTGGTCCACAACTGGTGGAACGCGCCCCACACCTGGGCGGCCGTCCAGGCGGTCGATCCTCTCGGGTCGCACGGCTCCTGGATGGAAAACTTCCCCTGGAACCGGGTCGCTCCCGCGCCGTCCGGCCAGAAGCCGCCGGCCGATTTGGCGCGCCTGCGCGCGTTGCCGCCGCAAGGAGTGAAAGAGTTGATCGGCGACGGAAACTATGGCGGGGTCTACGAGCGGCCCGACGAGCAGATGCTGGCGATCTGGCGGGCCGGCGTCGAGGAGACGCGAGCGGTCATCGCCGGCCTGAAGCCGTAATCTAGCGGGAGTCTGGCGGGCGCACGTCCCGGCCGGAGAGGGCGCATGGAGTTCGAGTTCACGGACAGAGTGGCCATTGTCACGGGCGCGGCGCACGGCATCGGGCGTGCCATCTGCGTCGAACTGAGTCGGCGCGGCGCCCATGTGTGGGCCAACGATGTGCTGGAGGATGACCTGGACGCCACGCGGCGCGCATGCCAGGACGCCGGCGGGCGCTGCGACGTGGCCGTGGTCGACGCGACGCGCGAGGAGCAGGTGGCGGCTTTCGTGGAGCGCGTGGACGCCGCCAACGGGCGGGTCGACATCCTGGTGAACACGGCAGGCGGTGTGTTGGGGCAGGTGGGACGGCCGGTCGAAGACGTGAGCAGCGCCGACTGGAGCAGCATCCTCGCCGTCAACCTGACCGGCACGTTCCAGTGGTCGCGCGCCGTGTCGCCGGTCATGAAGCGGCGGCGCTACGGACGCATCGTCAACATCTCGTCCGGCGCCGGGCGGAGCGTCAGCCTGACCGGGATACAGGCGTACGCCAGCGCCAAGGCAGGACAACTGGGCCTCGCGCGCCAATTGGCGCACGAGTTGGGAGCATGGAACATTACGGTCAACGCGGTGGCGCCGGGGTTTGTGCTGAGCAACCCCACCACGCGGCGGCAGTGGGAGTCGTACGGCGCCGAGGGACAGCGCGCCCTCGTGGAGGGCATCGCCCTCAAACGCCTCGGCGAGGCCGGCGACATCGCCCACGCGGTGCTGTTCTTCGCCTCGGACTACGCCAGTTGGTGTACCGGACAGGTGCTCAGCGTGGACGGCGGCTCCGCCATATTCTAGCCTGGCGAGACGACGATAGACTGTGCTCCATGCCGTCCTCGACAACCATGGCCCGTTTCTGCTACCATCCTACCCAAAGGGACGCGGGTGGTCACGCGCGGCGCAGGGTGTGATGCAACGTCGGACATCTCGGGATACGGTGTACGAGAGGGATGGCCCATGCATCTTGGTCCGCGCGAGCAGGAGAAGCTGCTGATCGTCGTCGCCGCCATGCTGGCGCGAGAACGGCGCGCCCGCGGGTTGCGCCTCAACTACCCCGAGGCCGTTGCCCTCATCACGGCCGCGTTGCTGGAGGGCGCGCGGGATGGCCGCTCCGTCGCCGATCTGATGAGCCATGGCCGCGCCATCCTCACCACCGCGGACGTGATGGACGGTGTCGCGGAGATGATCGCGGAGCTCAGCGTCGAGGCCACCTTCCCCGACGGCACGAAGCTCATCACCGTGCATCACCCCATCGCCCCCGTGCTCGACGGGGCATCCGGCGGGGCTCCGGGCGAGGTCCCCGGTCCCGGCGCTGTCCCCGGCGAGGTGCTGCCGCGCGAGGGGACGGTCATCCTCAACAGGGACCGGGCGGCGCTCACCATCGCCGTCGCCAATACGGGCGACCGCCCCGTGCAAGTCGGTTCGCATGCGCACTTCTTCGAGGCCAACCGCGCCCTGCGCTTCGACCGCGCCGCCGCGTTCGGCTGCCGGTTGGACATCCCCGCGGGCACGGCGGTGCGCTTCGAACCCGGCGAGGAGCGCCCGGTCGGCCTGATCCCACTCGGCGGGAGGCGCGAGGCCATCGGACTCAACGGCCTCGTCGACGGGCCGCTCGATAGCCCTGGCGCGCGCGAGACGGCCCTGGCCCGTGCCCGCGACAGGGGCTTCCTCGACGCGCCAGCCTCTCCTTCCTCTGCCCCCGTGCCAGGGGGCGAGGCATGAGCACGGAGTTGTCGCGCGCCGCCTACGCGCGCATGTACGGGCCGACCGTGGGAGACCGCGTCCGCCTGGCCGATACCGCGCTCGTGCTCGAGGTCGAGGAGGACCGCACCGTCTACGGCGACGAAGTCAAGTTCGGCGGGGGCAAGGTTATCCGCGACGGCATGGGCCAGGGCATCGACCGCGATGCGCTCGACCTCGTCATCACCAATGCCCTCATTGTGGATCATTGGGGCATCGTCAAGGCGGACATCGGCGTGCGCGCCGGCCGCATCGCCGCCGTGGGCAAGGCCGGCAACCCCGCGACGATGGACGATGTCTGGCCCGACCTCGTCATCGGACCCGGTACCGAGGTGATCGCCGGCGAGGGCCTCATCGTCACGCCGGGCGGCATCGACAGCCACGTCCACTTCATCTGCCCGCAACTCGTCGACGAGGCCCTCGCCGCGGGGATCACCACGATGCTCGGCGGCGGGACGGGTCCCGCGACGGGCACCAACGCCACGACCTGCACGCCCGGTCCCTGGTACCTCGCGCGCATGCTGCAGGCGGCCGACACCTACCCCGTGAACCTGGGCTTCCTGGGCAAGGGCAACGCGTCCCGGCCCGAGGGACTTGCCGCGCAGATCGAGGCCGGGGCAATCGGCCTCAAATTGCACGAGGACTGGGGAACGACGCCCGCCGCGATCGATTGCGCGTTGCGCGTGGCCGACCAGTACGACGTGCAGATCGCCATCCATACGGACACGATCAACGAAATGGGCTTCGTCGAGGACACCATCGCCGCCATCGCCGGGCGCACCATCCACACCTACCACACGGAGGGCGCCGGCGGCGGACACGCCCCCGACATCTTGCGCGTCTGCTCCCTCCCCCATGTGCTGCCGTCCTCGACCAATCCGACGCGCCCGTACACGGTCAACACCGTGCAGGAGCACCTGGATATGCTGATGGTCTGCCATCACCTCGATCCCGCCGTGCCCGAGGATCTGGCCTTCGCCGAGTCGCGCATCCGAGCCGAGACGATCGCGGCCGAAGATATCCTCCACGACATCGGCGCCATCAGCATGATGAGCTCGGACAGTCAGGCCATGGGCCGTGTGGGCGAGACGATCATCCGGACCTGGCAGACCGCGCACAAGATGCGCGCGCAACGCGGGCCCCTGCCCGAGGAGACGGGTGATAACGACAACCGGCGCGCGCGCCGCTACGTGGCCAAGTACACCATCAACCCGGCCATCGCCCACGGCATCGCGGCGCACGTCGGCTCCGTCGAAAAGGGCAAGCTGGCCGACCTGTGCCTATGGCGTCCCGCCTTTTTCGGCGTCAAGCCGGAGCTGGTGCTCAAGGGCGGAATGATCGCCTCGGCCGCCATGGGCGATCCTGGCGCGTCGATTCCTACCCCGCAACCGGTGCTGGCGCGCCCCATGTTCGCTGCCGCGAACCGGCGTGGCACGTGCCTTACCTTCGTTTCGCAAGCGGCGCTCGACGCCGATCTGCCGGGGCGGCTCGGCCTGGCCAGCCCGACCGTCGCGGTCGCGGGCTGCCGCACCGTGGGCAAACGGGACATGGTACACAACGACGCCACGCCCGCGCTCGAAGTTGATCCCGAGACGTACGAGGTGCGGGCGGACGGCGAGTTGCTCACCTGCGAGCCCGCCGCCGTGCTGCCCATGGCGCAGCGCTACTTTCTGTTCTAATGGACAACTTGCTCAACCTGCTGCACCTGGCCGATTCAGCCTTTCCGGTCGGGGCGCACGCGCACTCCTACGGCCTGGAGACGCTGGTGACGGAGGGCGCCGTGACGGACGCGGAGACGCTGCGGGCGCTGCTCCGGCTGCAGTTGTTGGCCGTGCTGGCGCGCACCGATCTGGTAGCCCTGCGCTGGGCGCATGACCTTGCCGGGACGCGCGATGTCACCGCACTGCGGCGCCTCGACGCGGAGTTGTCGGCGCTCAAGCCCGTGCGCGAGTGGCGCGAGGGCAGCAGCGGCGCCGGGCGACGCCTGCTGGCCACGGCGCGGGGCTTCCTCACGGCGTCGCCGGAGGGTGAGGACGATGGACGGGACGGGGAAGCGGTCGTGGACGCCTTGGCGAGAGACGCCGACAATGCCGTCGTTGGTCCGCATCACGCCCTGGCCTATGGCGTCGTCGGACACGCGCTGGGCATCGACGCGGACGCCCTCGCGCAGGCATACGCGTTCGGCGCCGTGTCGGCAGCGGTGTCGGCGGCGGTCCGCTTGATCCCGCTCGGACAGACCGCGGCGCAGGCGGCCTTGCATGCCCTCAAGGGCGTCGTCGCGGAGGCCGCGCGCGTCTCCGCGACGCACCCCCGCGACGACATGGGCGGCGGACTGCCCTTACTCGACATCGCTGGCATGCGCCACGAGCGCGCTCCCGCGCGGTTATTTATATCATGAGAGGACAGTGACGATGACGGAACGCTTGCACGTGGGGATTGGCGGCCCCGTCGGGTCGGGGAAGACGGCCCTGGTCGAGGCGTTATGCAGGAGAATGGCCGGCGCGGTCGATGTCGCGGCGGTCACAAACGACATCTACACGCGTGAAGACGCCGAGTTTCTATTGCGGCGCGGAGTCCTGCCCGCCGATCGAGTGCGCGGCGTGGAAACGGGAGGGTGCCCGCACGCCGCCGTGCGCGACGACGTGTCGGTCAATCTGGAGGCCATCGCCGACCTCGCGCGCTCCCATCCAGGGCTGCGGCTTGTCTTCGTGGAGAGCGGGGGCGACAACCTGGCGGCCTCGTTCAGTCCCGACCTCGTGCAGCGCTTCATCTATGTGATCGACGTCGCCGCGGGCGATAAGATCCCGCGCAAAGGGGGGCCAGGTATCGCGCGCTCTGACTTGCTCGTCATCAACAAGATCGACCTCGCGCCGCACGTTGGGGCCTCGCTCGCGGTGATGGAACGCGACGCGCGGGCGGCGCGCGGCGAGCGTCCATTTGTCTTCAGCAACTTGCGCGACGGCGACGGGGTCGAGGACATCGCGGGGTACCTGCTGGCGTGGCTGGACCACGCCAACGCCAACGCCAACGCCAACGCCAACGCCGACGCCGACGCCGACGCCGACGCCGACGCCGACGGCACCGATGCCAGCAGCGCGACTGGCGCTGTCGATACACACGCATGGGCTGCGCCCCACGACCACGACCATAGCCATGCCCACGGGCACTGACGATCCAATCGGTGAACGAACGGGCCGTGCGACGACGTACGGCTGCGTCGACCTCGTCTTTGCGCGCGTCGGGTCGCGCACCGTTTTGCGGCGCCACCATAGCGTGGCGCCGCTGCACGTCCAGGGGCTGCTGGTACGAGCCGGGGCGGAGGGCGACTGCGCGGAGGTCGTGATCCTCAACGTGGCTGGCGGCGTGGTGGGCGGCGATACGCTCGACCAGCGCATCGCGGCCGAAGCGGGGGCGGCGGTCCGCGTGTTGACGGCCGGGGCCACGCGCCTCTATCGCGTCGTCGGCCCTGTGCCCGCGCGGGCCACGACGGTGCTGCGCGTCGCCACGGGGGCGCGACTCGAGTATCTGCCCGACGAAATCATTCCCTACGCAGGCGCGCTGTATGAGAGCCGGATGGAACTCGAGCTCGAGCCGGGCGCGCGCGCCATCGTGACCGAGGTGGTCGGGCCGGGCCGCCTGCATCGCGGCGAGCTCTTTGCGTATCGTCGCCTCACCTTGCGCGTGTGCGCCGATCAGGCTGGTGTTCCGCTGCTGCGCGAGACGCTCACGCTCGATCCCGCCCTCTGGGCGTCGGGGCGGAATCTTGTCTTCGGCCCCCACACGCATATCGCGACGCTCTACGCCTTTGGCATCGCGATTCCCGCCGGGGCCATTGTCGCGGGAGAGTTGCACGCGCTGATGGAAGCCGCCGGCATCCATGGCGGCGTCACGCGCGGGCTCCCGGGCGTCATCGTCCTGCGCGCGGCCGGGTCGAGCGCGTACACGCTGCTCCAAATGGTCCGCGCCGCGGCTGATTGCTGCCGCCGACACATGAGCGGGGAGTAGGCCTATGTCGTTGCCCCACCCCAGCAAGGCATCGAGCGCGATCACCAAGACCTCGAAGGGCGGACGCGGAGCATGCGCGGCTTCCAGCAGATCGGATGCGCCCAGGTAGTGTGCGACGGCCAGTGGTCCCACGACATGCGGTATGCGCGCGCATCAAGGCGGTATAGTGATTGAGCGACCACCTGGGCGCTTCATCACCACATAGCATGTCAGGAGTGGACCGAAACATGGAACAGCGGCGCATTGGGAATCGGCAGGTTAGTGAGC
>JAABUX010008705.1_pt1 | contig 11646 bp, 9 predicted proteins | sample 5561851 | NCBI WGS metagenome assembly JAABUX01 (sample SAMN10711883, study PRJNA513361) | rock metagenome | isolation source: Antarctica rocks | place: Antarctica: Victoria Land, Richard Nunatak red sandstone | collected 2016-01-03 | reverse complement strand
GACTTCCCGCAACTGTTCGGCGACGTGAATGTGCATCGGGCCGTCCGGCGCCAGGCTGACAATGCCCGCAAGCTCGTCGGGCGTCACGGCGCGCAGGCTATGCGGCGCCATGCCGAGGACGCCGCCGCCTAGCGTGGCGACTATGCGGCGGCCCGTATCCAGCAGGCGGGCGAACCCGTCCAGGTCCGTGACGAAACGGCGTTGCCCCGGTGTCGGCGCGACGCCGCCGAAGCCGCCATGCGCGTAGAACACCGGGAGCAACGTGAGGCCGATCCCGGCTTGCCCGGCTGCCGCGCCGATGCGCTGCGCCATCTCGGAAGACTCGGCGTAGGGCTGCCCGGCGGGATCGTGGTGCAGGTAGTGGAACTCGCCGACGCGGGTGAAGCCGCCCTCCAACATCTCGACGTAGGCTTGGGCGGATACGGCCTCAACGTCGTCCGGGGTCATCGCGCCGAGAAAACGGTACATCACCTCGCGCCAGGTCCAGAAGCTGTCGGACGCCGGGCCGCGCACCTCGGACAGCCCGGCCATGCCGCGCTGGAACGCATGGCTGTGCAGGTTGGGCAGGCCCGGAATGCCGACCGCATGGCGCTCCTCGCCGGGTGCGGGCGTGGCGCCCGGCTGCACGGAGGCGATCAGGCCGCCCTCGACCGTGAGGCGCACATCCTGCGCCCAGCCCTCGGGCAGCAGCGCTTCAGACAGGAACACGGACGTCATGGCGGACTCCTTTGCAGGCATGGCGAAGGGCCTGGATTTTGCTTAGCTTTGCTCAGCGTGGACTGATAGGGATGCATTCAGCCCCGAGGAGCAAGGCCCGGTGTTCGACCCAAGTGTTTGACAAAGTGTGGCGCAATGCGCGGCTCGCGACGCTGGCGCCAAGTGCGGCGGGGCTTGGCGTGGTGGAGCGCGGCGCGGTCGCCAGCCGCGCTGGCCGCATCGCCTACGCGGGGCCGGAGGATGGCCTGCCCTTCCCCGGCGGCGCTGAGACCATCGACTGCGGCGACCGTTGGATCACGCCTGGGCTGATCGACTGCCACACCCACCTGGTCTACGCCGGCAACCGCGCGGCCGAGTTCGAACTGCGTCTCGCCGGCGCAAGCTACGAGGCAATTGCACGCGCCGGGGGCGGCATCGCCAGCTCGGTGCAGGCCACGCGCGAGGCCAGCGTGGAGCGCCTGGTGGCCGAGACGCTGCCGCGACTGGATGCGCTGCTCGCCGAGGGCGTGACCACGGTCGAAGTGAAATCCGGCTACGGCCTGGATGTGGCGAACGAGGCGAAGCAGTTGCGCGCCGCCCGCCTGTTGGGCACATGCCGGCCCGTCAGCGTCGCGACGACCTTCCTGGGCGCGCACGCCCTGCCGCCCGGCGGCGGCGACAAGGACGCATATATCGCGCGGGTGTGCGGCGAAATGCTGCCAGCGATAGCAGCCGAGGGCCTCGCCGATGCCGTCGACGCATTCTGCGAAGGCATCGCCTTCTCGCCGGAGCAAGTGGCGCGCGTGTTCGCCGCCGCACGGCGTCATGGCCTGCCGGTGAAGCTGCACGCCGACCAGCTCTCCGACACCGGCGGCGCGCGGCTGGCGGCCGAGGCCGGGGCGCTCTCGGCCGACCACCTGGAATACGCCAACGAGGCCGGCATCGCGGCCATGGCGCGGGCGGGAACCGTCGCTGTGCTGCTGCCGGGCGCGTTCTACTTCATCCGGGAAACGCAGGCGCCGCCGGTCGCGCTGTTCCGCCGCCATGGCGTGCCGATGGCGCTGGCCACCGACAGCAACCCCGGAACCTCGCCGCTGGCCTCGCTGCTGCTGGTCCTGAACATGGGCGCGACGCTGTTCCGCATGACGGTCGAGGAGTGCATCGCCAGCGTCACGCGGGAGGCGGCGCGGGCGCTCGGCCTGGGGGAGCACGTCGGCACGCTTGAGCCGGGCAAGTGGTGCGACCTCGCGGTCTGGTCCGTCGACGCGCCGGGCGAGCTGGTCTACCGCATCGGCTTCAATCCGCTGCACCGCCGGGTTTGGCGCGGCCAATGATCACGTTGGTCCCTGGCGAGGTTCCGCTCGCGGCCTGGCGGGCAGTGTATCGCGGCGCCGGCGTGGCGCTGGCGGCCGGGCAGGACCGGATCGCAGCCAGCGCCGCCGCGGTCCAAGCGATCCTAGCGCGGGGCGAGCCGGCCTACGGCATCAACACGGGCTTCGGCAAGCTGGCGCACGTCCGCATCGGCGCCGACGACCTCATGGCCTTGCAGCGCAACATCGTGTTGTCGCATGCCGCCGGGGTGGGCGCGCCGATGCCGCTCCCGGTTGCCCGGCTGATGCTGGCGCTGAAGCTCGGCAGCCTGGCGCAAGGCGCTTCGGGCGTGCAGCCGCAGACGGTGGCGCTGCTGGAGGCGATGCTCGGCCGCGGGCTGGTGCCGGTGGTGCCGGACCAGGGTTCCGTTGGCGCGTCGGGGGACCTGGCGCCGCTGGCCCACATGGCGGCGGCGATGATCGGCGTGGGCGAGATTTTTGTCGATGGCGTGCGCGTGCCGGCGGCTGCCGCGCTGGAGCGCGCCGGGCTGACGCCGGCGGTGTTGGGGCCGAAGGAGGGGCTGGCGCTGCTCAACGGCACGCAGTTCTCCACCGCCTATGCGCTGGCTGGGCTGTTCGAGGCGGAGCTATTGTGGCGCACCGCCTTGGTGGTCGGCGCATTGGCGACGGACGCGGCCCGCGGGTCAGACACGCCGTTCGACCCGCGCATCCACGCGCTGCGCCGGCACCGCGGGCAGATCGACGCCGCGGCGGCCCTGCGCGCCCTGATCGCCGACAGCGAAATCCGCCGCTCCCACCTCGTTGGCGACGACCGGGTGCAGGACCCGTACTGCCTGCGCTGCCAGCCGCAGGTGATGGGCGCGGTGCTCGACATCCTGCGCCACGCGGCGGCGACGCTGGGCACGGAGGCCAACGGCGTCACCGACAACCCGCTCATCTTCCCCGAGACGCTGGAGGCGCTATCCGGCGGCAACTTCCACGCCGAGCCGGTCGCCTTCGCCGCCGACATCATAGCCCTTGCGCTGTGCGAGGTCGGCTCGATCGCGGAGCGCCGGCTGGCCATGCTGATCGACCCGGCGCTGTCCGGCCTCCCCGCCTTCCTCACGCCGCGGCCCGGCCTCAACTCCGGCTTCATGATCGCGCACGTCACCGCCGCCGCCCTGGTGTCGGAGAACAAGCAGCGCGCGACGCCGGCCAGCGTCGACAGCATTCCCACGTCGGCCAACCAGGAGGACCATGTTTCGATGGCGGCGCACGCGGCCCGGCGGCTGCTGCCGATGGCGGCGAACACGGCGGCGGTGCTGGGGATCGAGCTGCTGGCGGCTGTGCAGGGCTGCGACTTCCACGCGCCGCTACGGTCCAGTCCGGTGCTCGAACAGGCGCGGGCCGTATTGCGGCGAGACGTGCCGGGGCTGGTCGAGGACCGCTACTTCGCCCCCGACATCGAGGCCGCGACCCGGCTGGTCACATCGGGCGCCATCGCCGCCGTGGCGCACGGGACGCTGCCTGAATTGGAGTCGCCATGACCCGCCTGGACAACGCCCGTGTCGTGCGCGCCGCCCGCGGCAATGCGCTGACTGCCCGTTCCTGGCTGACCGAAGCGCCGTTGCGCACGCTGATGAACAACCTCGACCCCGACGTGGCGGAGCGCCCTGGCGAACTGGTGGTTTATGGCGGCATCGGCCGGGCGGCGCGGAATTGGGAGTGCTTCGACCAGATCGCAGCCGCGCTGCGCCGGCTGGACGGGGACGAGACGCTGCTGGTGCAGTCCGGCAAGCCCGTCGGCGTGTTCCGCACCCATGCCGACGCCCCGCGCGTGCTGATCGCCAACTCGAACCTGGTGCCGCGCTGGGCGACCTGGGAGCATTTCCACGAACTCGACCGCTTGGGCCTGATGATGTACGGGCAGATGACGGCGGGGTCGTGGATCTACATCGGCAGCCAGGGGATCATCCAGGGCACCTACGAGACCTTTGTAGAAGTGGGCCGGCAGCACTATGGCGGGACGCTCGCCGGGCGCTGGATACTGACGGCCGGGCTGGGCGGCATGGGCGGCGCGCAGCCGTTGGCGGCGACGATGGCCGGGGCGTCGTGCCTGGCGGTCGAGTGCCAGCCGAGCCGGATCGAGATGCGGCTGCGCACGGGGTACTTGGATGTGGAGGCGCGCGGCCTGGACGAGGCGCTGGCGCGGATCGAGGCGGCGAAGCGGGCGGGGCGGCCGGTCTCGGTGGGCCTGCTGGGCAACGCGGCCGACGTGTTCCCGGAATTGGTGCGCCGGGGCGTGCGGCCGGACGTGGTGACGGACCAGACCTCGGCGCACGATCCACTGAACGGCTACCTGCCGCGCGGCTGGACCCTGCCGGAGTGGGAGGCGCGGCGCGGACGCGACCCGGCGGGCGTCGCGACGGCAGCGCGGGCGTCGATGGCCGAGCATGTGCGCGCGATGCTGGCGTTCCACCGCATGGGCGTGCCGACGCTCGACTACGGCAACAACATCCGGCAGATGGCGAAAGAGGCGGGGGTGGCGGACGCCTTCGACGTGCCGGGCTTCGTGCCGGCGTATATCCGGCCGCTGTTCTGCCGCGGCGTCGGGCCGTTCCGCTGGGTGGCGCTGTCGGGCGACCCCGAGGACATTTTCCGCACCGACGCCAAGGTGAAGGAGCTGCTGCCGGACAACGCGGCGCTGCACAACTGGCTCGACATGGCGCGCGGGCGCATCCAGTTCCAAGGCCTGCCGGCGCGGATTTGCTGGGTGGGGCTGGGCGACCGGCACCGGCTGGGGCTGGCGTTCAACGAGATGGTCGCGAACGGGGAGCTGCAAGCGCCGGTCGTGATCGGCCGCGACCACCTCGACAGCGGCTCCGTCGCCTCGCCGAACCGGGAGACGGAGGCGATGCGGGACGGGTCGGACGCGGTTTCCGACTGGCCGTTGCTGAACGCGCTGCTGAACACGGCGTCCGGCGCGACCTGGGTTTCTTTGCACCATGGCGGGGGCGTGGGAATGGGGTTCTCGCAGCACGCGGGGATGGTGGTCGTCGCCGACGGGACCGAGGCGGCGGCCCGGCGCATCGCCCGCGTATTGTGGAACGATCCGGCGACCGGGGTGATGCGGCACGCGGACGCCGGCTACGAAGCGGCGCTGGATTGCGCCCGGGAGCAGGGTTTGGACCTGCCAGGGATTCTAGGGTGACAGGCGCTTGGGCGAACAGTGGGCAGTGGGAACCCGTTGTGCCCTTCTTGCAACAATGGAGGGAAAGTGCGCTGATCATCACGCATGCATAGGAGCGCCGGGCGTTTCGTGGGTGTAGTGACGATACGAATAGCGACAGGGCGACCACGGCTTCCGCACCGGCCGGGCGACCGCTGAGGAGATTGGACATGAGGCTGCGCACGACCCTACTGACGGCCACCCTGCTGGGTGCGCCCTTCGCCGCGCCCTTATCCGCCCTGGCGCAGCCGATCAGCGGCGTGTACGTCGGCGCCGGCGCCGGCGTGAACTTCCTGCAAAACGAACGGCTCCGCTCCACCGCCGTCACGGGTTCCAGCTTCAACCTGGGCAACTCCCGGCTACAGTTCGACCCTGGCTACCGCGCCCTGGCGAGCGTCGGCTACGGGATCGGCAATGGCCTGCGGGTGGAGGTGGAGGGCGACTACTTCCACAACAGCCTGTCGCGCCTCAAGCGCGGCAACTTGGACCTCGTGCTCAACAACGGCTTCCAGGCCGGGCCAGTTACCGCGCGGGGCAACGAGGAGAAGTGGGGCGGGTTCGTCAACGCCCTGTACGACTTCGACCCCAACCGGATTGGCCTCGGCTTCCTGCCGTTCGCCATCACGCCCTATGTCGGCGCGGGGCTTGGCTACCTGCAATCGCACAACCAGGACGTCCGCCTGACCGGCCCCGGCCAGTTCCTGATCCGCAGCACCGGCACGGACGGCAACCTTGCCTATCAGGCCATCGTCGGCTTCGCGCTCCCGATCAGCGTGGTTCCCGGCCTGGCCCTCACAGCCGAATACCGCTTCACCGGCATCGCCGGCAACCAGAACTACAAGGGGCAGTTCTTCGCGCCGGGCGTCGCGACGCGCGCACTCCTGACGGAGAAAAACGACCTCAACCACAGCATCGTCGCGGTCGCCATCCGCTACGAGTTCAACCACCCGCCGCCGCCGTCGCCGGTCCCGGTCTCGGTTCCCACGACGGAGGTCGCGCCGCAGCGGACCTACCTCGTGTTCTTCGACTGGGACCGCGCCGACCTGACCGACCGCGCGCGGCAGATCGTCGCCGAGGCCGCCACCGCATCCACGCGGGTGCAGACCACCCGCATCGAGGTGCAGGGCAACGCCGACCGCAGCGGCTCGCCCGCCTACAACCAGGGCCTGTCGCTGCGCCGCGCACGCGCCGTGGCGGCCGAGCTGGTGCGCCATGGCGTGCCGCAAAGCGAGATCGCCGTCCAGGGCTTCGGCGACACCCGCCCGCTGGTGCAGACGGCAGCGGGCGTGCGTGAGCCGCAGAACCGCCGCGTCGAGATCATCCTGCGGTAGGCGGGATGGTGCGTCATGCCGGTGCTGGGCGTGAAACGGCACTGGATTGCGCGGACGCAGGATTTGGATTTGCCGGGGCCATGCTTGAGCCGCCACTGGCAGCGTTGGACGTGACCTGCGTCACAGACGCCTAGGCGTCTCGCCGGCTAACCCGTCCCAGAGTTGGTTTTGAGCCATCTTGGGAAGGGTGTTGCCATGCTGGATAGGTCTGTCCGTTTTGCGCAAGCATTGGCCTTCCTGATCTTGGCAACCGGCGCTGCACTTGGCAGCGTTGAAGCCACGGCCGCCGCTGAGGCCGCGCCCGCCGACGCCCATGCCGGGCTGCAGCCGCAGAGCGGTTCGAGTTTCGTCTTGGAGCAATTCTACCGCGGCACGGACAGCGCGTCGAAGGAGTTTGGCGCGGCTCGAAGCGACCACGCGACAATCGCGCTCGATATCGGTCAGTGCTACTACAAGGAGATCGGCGATCCAATCCACTGGCCGCCGACCGTGCGGGCTATCCTGCTGTTCGAGCTTGACGAGCATATGATGCACAAGGTCTCGTATGACGGCGGCTCGGCCGGCAGCGGTCCCTCCGATCACGCGCTGCCAATCTTGCATCCGTTCCACGCTGCCGCGATTTCCTTCAGCGACCGCATCTCACGCGACCGCTTGGCCTACCGCCTACAGCTTGAGGACAGCCGCTCGCGCTCTGAAACGTTCCAACTACTAATATTGTGCTTGGGCGCGGGCGCAACGGTCTTCGCCAGCGTAAGGGCTATACTGCAAGGCCACACCATAGCGTCCGGTATCGTCGGCGTCTTGGCCATCGTCTTCTCCGCAGCCGGCGTTGCCGTCTCCTCGATGAACAGCTTCGAGGGAAGCCAGGCGACCGCCCTGCGCGACCAACGGGCCTTGTCGCAGCTTCAGCAGCTTCATTGGCGGGTCGCGTCTGATGTCCTGAAACGGCCCAACCTTTGCAGCAACACCAAAACACCTCCCGGCGAGGAGATGAACGTCGTGGACGCATGGCGAACCCGCCTGGAAGCCATCCTGGACAGCGCCGTCGAAAGCATCTCCAAACCTGGGGACACCAGCACGGGGGACACGCCGCGCCCGGCGACCCAAAGCCAAGACGAGCCGGTGAGATCGGCCGCAACGGGCCAGTGACCGGCTTCTGCGAGAAGCCGAAGCCTGGTTCGGCAGCTTGCGCCAGGCCGGCACCGGGCCGGGCGTCTCACGGCCTTGTTGAAGCGCCCTGCGGCGACTTCTCCGCCCCTGCCGCGTTCACGGCAGCGAAGCGCGGGAGGAACCATGGCCCAACAGATACCGATGAGCCAGTCCGACATAGCCGGCGAGGCGCAGGACGATGGCACGGTCGAGGTCGCGCCCGACCTCGCCTACCTCCGCCTCGCGATTGTCAACGTCGTCTTCCACGGTCGGCCCGGCGCGCGGGACTGGGTGTTGGTCGACACCGGCATCGTCGGCATGGCCGGCCGGATCAGGCGTGCTGTGGCAGAGCGCTTCGGCGCGGACGTGCCGCCGGCTGCGATTGTACTGACGCACGGGCATTTCGACCATGTGGGCACGCTCGAAGAGTTGGCCCGCGGCTGGGACGCGCCGGTTTACGCGCATTCCCTGGAGATGCCCTACTTGGACGGCAGCGCGTCCTATCCGCCGCCCGATCCAACGGTGGGCGGCGGCCTCACGGCTTTGCTGTCCCCGTTGTTCCCCCGCGGACCCGTCGACGTGAAGGAGCGGCTGCGTCCCCTGCCTGAGGACGGCAGCGTGCCGGGGATGCCCGGCTGGCGGTGGCTGCACACGCCGGGGCATTCGGTGGGCCAGGTCTCGCTGTGGCGCGAAGCCGACCGTGCGCTGATCGCCGCCGACGCCTTCGTCACGACGGCGCAGGAGTCGGCGTATGCGGCCGTCACGCAGGAGCCGGAGTTGCACGGGCCGCCCAAGTACTTCACCCATGACTGGCAAGCGGCCCGCGCCTCCGTCGAGCGCCTGGCATCGCTGAAGCCGGAGCTGGTGGTCACTGGCCATGGCCGGGCGATGCGCGGCGCAGCGATGCGCGAGGCGCTGCACACGCTGGCGAGGGATTTTGACCGGCTGGCCGTGCCGGAACACGGCCGCTTCGTCGACGCTCCGCAGCGTGCGGAGGATGGCAGCGCCTACCGCTGACGCTTTGCGGTGCGTGGCAACCACGTCGCAAGGCCGTATTGCGGTTGGTGGCTGGATGGCTTCCCCCCTGGCCACGTGGCAGTCTAGCTCCAGCCATGCTAGGCTATGCGGCATGGTTTGCTGCGCACATCCAGCCACCTCGGCCACGCAAGCTGCCATCATACCGCTGCCATCATACCCTAGAAAATGCCTCTGAGCGCCAACACGCCTGCCAAGCTGCCAACAGGTGTTTCACGCGAAACATTCGAGCGGCTGGAGGCCTACTGCGCCCTGGTCCAGAAATGGAACAGGTCAATAAACCTGGTTTCACAAGGGGACCATGAGGTCATATGGTCGCGCCATGTGCTAGACAGCCTGCGCCTTCTCCCACTGGTTCCGAAGGGCGTTGCGGGCGGCATCGACCTCGGGTCAGGCGCTGGCTTCCCCGGCCTCGTTCTCGCATTGGCGTCGGGTGTTCCCTTCAGCCTCATTGAGTCAGACCGGCGGAAGGCTGCCTTCCTCGTCGAGGCCCAGCGGGTGACTGGCGCCCCGGTGCATGTCCACTGCGCCCGGATCGAGGAGCTTTGCCTTCCACCCGCGCCATTGGTCACCGCTCGCGCCCTTGCCCCCCTTGCAACGTTACTCAGCTACGCGCACCGCCTGCTCTGTCCCTCTGGCATCGCCCTGTTCCTGAAAGGCGCGCGTGCCGCCCAGGAGATTGCCGCAGCCGAACGGCACTGGCGCATGCAGGTCGATCGCTTCGACGATAGCCAGCATCCGGGGTCCACGATCCTCGCTGTCTCCGGCCTGACCCCTGCTTGATTATCGAGCGCCTGAGCCAACCAGACCTCCCCAGCCCGCCTTTCGAACCCGACCCCACCATTCCGGCGCCCAGTGATCACTGGGGTCCTCATTGGTCTGGCACGAGGATGACCCTGTCCTGCGCGCCTCCGAGCACGGCGGCGTAGGCGTCGCGCGCGTCGGCGAGCCTGTAGCGGGCGGCGGCGACGATGGGGTAGGGGCGGAGCGAGCCGTCCGCGAAGCCCGGCGCGAGCTCGTGCAGCATCGCCCCGGACTGCACGGACGACAGCGCCAGCGTGTCGATGCCGACATAGGTGTGCTGGCCGCGGTAGAACTCGAAGATGTTGAACGCGACGCTGCCCTGGGCCGCCGCGATCAGCACCTGCCGCCCCTTGACGGCGAGCGACCGGTGCGCCGCCTGGAAGCACGGGTCGCCCACCGTGTTGAACACGATGTCCGCCCCGTGCCCCTTTGTCAGCGCCCGCACCTGCTCCGCGATGTCGCCCGAGGCGTCCACCACCTCCGCCGCCGCGCCCGCGTGGCCGGCGCAGGCCTGCGGCCGGCGGGCGGCGCCGATGACGCGGGCGCCGGCCCGGGCGGCGACCTGCGCCGCCGCCTGCCCGACCTTGCCGTTCACGCCCATGACCAGCACCACGTCGCCCGGCCCCGGCAGGCCGGCGCGGCGCAGCCCGGCCAGCGCCGTGACAAACGGGACGCCCACGCCGGCCGCCTGCTCAAGCGTCATCCCAGGCGGGACCAGGGCCAGCGCGTCGCGCTCCACCACCAGGTGGCTCGCGTGCGTGCCGTCCCGGCGGATGCCCAGCTCGCCGGAGGAGCCGAACACGCGCTGGCCCACCGCGTCCGCCGGGCCGTCCACCACGACCCCCGCGAAGTCGCGCCCCGGCGTGCGGGGGAACACGGCATAGGGCATCATGCCGAGTGCGGCCTTCACGTCCGACGGGTTCACCCCGGCCGCGTGCACCGCCACCAGCGCCTCGCCCGGCCGCAGCGGCGGCAGGCTCACCTCCACCAGCGCCAGCGGCAGGCGTGCCACGTCCGCGGCCCGGGCCGCCACGCGCAGCGCGGTCGCGCTCACAGCGCCCGCCCCCCGTCCACGATGATCGCCTGCCCCGTCGAGAAGGTGAGGTGCGTGGCGCAGGCCAGCACCGCGCGGGCCACGTCCTCGGCCGTGGCGACCCGCCGCAGCGGCGTGGCCGCCGCGGCCTGCTGGTGGAACGCCGCGCCGCGCCCCGGCACAAAGCCGGTCGCGACCACGCCGGGCGACACCGCCAGCACCCGCACCTCCGGCGCCAGCGCGCGGGCGAGCGACTTGGTCATGGCGTCGACCCCCGCCTTCGCCGCGCCGTAGGCGATGGAGGAGCCGGCGCCGTTCAGCGCGGCGATGGAGGACAGGAACACGACCAGCCCGTCCCCGCTCGCCTTGAGCATCGGCGCGAAAGCGCGCACAACGGCGAACTGCCCGCGCCAGTTGACGGCGAACATGCGGTCGATCAGCGCGTCGTCCAGCGCATCCAGGTCGGCGTGCGCGACCGGCTCCGTGAAGCCCGCGGCGTTCACCAGCACGTCCAGCCGGCCCTGCCGCGCCGCCACCCGGTCCCGCAGCGCGCCCACGCTGGCGCCGTCGTCGATCTGCAGCGGCAGCGCCGCGTGCCCGGCGCCGGGCAGCGTCCCCAGCACGGCCGCGCCCTGCGCCTCCTTGCCGGGGCGGTGGGTGAGCGTGACCGCAGCGCCCGCCCCGGCAAACAGCCGCGCGCTGGCGGCGCCGATGCCGCCGGACCCGCCGGCAACAAGGACGGCCTTGCCGCGGAGGTCCATGCCCGTCACCCGACCCGGCCCATGATCATCGGCTCGCCTCCCACACAGCGTCGGCAGGCGCCCCGCGCCGCTCGCAGCCCTAAAGACCGTCCGCCGCCGCCGCTTGTCAACACCCAGCCCAACCAGGTAGTGGGTCAGTTTGACCGTTCCGCAATAATTAAATATGCAATATCAATGACATGTTTTCTTGCGAATCCTTGGTCGGGCTGAAACTGACCCACTACCCCCAACCAGCGTAACCTGCGGCCAGGACGCCAACAGCCAGGGATGCAAAGCCCGCCATGAACGTCACCCGGTT
>JAABUX010008703.1_pt1 | contig 11647 bp, 20 predicted proteins | sample 5561851 | NCBI WGS metagenome assembly JAABUX01 (sample SAMN10711883, study PRJNA513361) | rock metagenome | isolation source: Antarctica rocks | place: Antarctica: Victoria Land, Richard Nunatak red sandstone | collected 2016-01-03 | reverse complement strand
CGCGCAGGTCAAGTACCCGGAGAACTTCTTCCTGCTGCGCGGCAACCACGAGTGCGCGTCGATCAACCGCATATACGGCTTCTACGACGAGTGCAAGCGGCGGTACAACATCCGGCTCTGGAAGACGTTCACAGACTGCTTCAACTGCCTGCCCGTCGCGGCGCTGGTCGACGAGAAGGCGCGCCCGCGGCCGGCCGCCCGGCGCCCGCGCCCGCTGCGCGCTGGGCGTGGGCGTGAGGTGCACAGTGAGTGGTGGCGCTGCTCGGGGCGGCCGTGGGCGAGGTGCCACCCTTGCGGGTGGCACCCGCAAGGGTGCTGCACCCCAAGCTGATCGCCCTCGCGCGGCAGCCCTGGCGCTGGCGACAGACCCGAGCTGACGCCGCGCCGGCGCGCGCGCGCGCAGATCCTGTGCATGCACGGCGGCCTGTCGCCGGAGCTGAAGGCGCTGGAGCAGATAAAGCGCATCCCGCGCCCGACCGACGTGCCGGACACGGGCCTGCTGTGCGACCTGCTGTGGGCCGACCCGGACAAGGAGGTGCAGGGCTGGGGCGAGAACGACCGCGGCGTGTCGTACACGTTCGGGCCAGACTCCGTGTCGGAATTCCTGACCAAGCACGACCTGGACCTCGTCTGCCGCGCGCACCAGGCGCGCTAACACTAAGGCCCTGCCGGCCCCGCCCACTACTGTGGCGGGGTTGGCCTCCGTGCTGCAGCCCTTGATCAAGCATAGTTAGGCCCCAGTTTGCCGCGCGCACCGGATGTGCCTGCACAGCCCCTGCCGCCCCTGCCCACAGCTGGGCGGGGTTGGCCTCTGTGCTGGAGCTCACGACCAAGCACGGCTCGGCCTTGGTCCTGGACCTGCGTGCTGGGTGCGGGCGTGTGGGAACGCAGGGGCGGGGAGCCGCCAGGGCGCTGGCGCGCCGCGAGCGGGGCAGGCTGCTGTGCACAGGCGTCTCGCCGAGCAGGGCAGGCTGTCTTGAACCGGCGCGCGCCATATGGCGAGCGCGGTGGGATCTTTTCTTTGCCGGGGCGCGGCGCCGTCGCGCATTGCGAGCCTGGCATCCGCCGCTGTGCGGCACCCCGCCAGCGCGAGCTGCCCGTGCAGAGCGGCCGCTGCGCGCGCGCGCGCGCGAGGCGCTGCAGCAGTGCGGGCGCGATGCGACGTACTAGGGTTAGGGGGTCCCTGGGTAACCTGGGGGTTGACCCACCAGGGCGCGGCCGCAGGTGGTGGAGGATGGGTACGAGTTCTTCGCAAAGCGGCAGCTGGTCACCATCTTCAGCGCGCCCAACTACTGCGGCGAGTTCGACAACGCGGGCGCCATGATGAGCGTCGACGAGACGCTCATGTGCTCCTTCCAGGTGGGCGGCCGCCGCCCCCCCGCTGCGCCCAGCCATTCGCCAGCATCCGCGACGCGCTCGTCAACATATGCGCAACTACAAAGCAGCCCTCTTCCCCCGGGAGCGCAGGGCGGAGTGCCGCGCGTCGCCCGCGCTTGCGGGCGCGTCGCACCGGGGAGCCTGAGCGTGGCGCGCGCGCGCGCAGATCCTGAAGCCCGCGGAGAAGAAGCAGAAATTCATGTATGCGGGCGGCGCGGGGCGGCCCTGACCCCACCCTGGCCCTGACCCTGTAATCCCTGAGGCCGCGTACGCGCGCGGCCACATGGGCGGGCCCGGCTCCTTTGGTACGAAAAAGGGCCGGCGCGGCCGGCAGGCCGCCCTCAGGCCCAGGCAGGGGCGCGCCCAGCGGCCGCATCGCTGATGCGCCGCGGCGCATGAGGGTCAGCGCTGGCCCCTGACCCGTGCGCACTCGCGCGGGCGCGGTGCCGCGCGGCGCGTGCGGGGGGTTGGCGGGCGAAGCCTGTGAGCGGGCCGGAGGGAGGACAGCGTGCTGGGGCAGCACTCAGGCTGTTAGGCTGCCCAGCCTGCGCTGCGCGCGCGCGCGCGCCGCAGCCAGAGCGGCAGCGCCGCAGATGGTCTGCAGCCCGGCGGCGCGGCTGCGAGGAGCGTGGCAGCTGCGCAGGCCGCGCTGTGGCGGGGGCGCGCGCATGGTGTGGGGCGGCCTGCGGGCGATGCGTGCATGCGCCCTGAGGGAGCAGGGCATGGAGGGCATGGGTCGCACGAGTGCTGCGCACTGCATGGGCCGCGCCCTGCGTCATGCGGGAGCTGGCGCTGGACGCTTCTGGTAGGGCGGGCCCGCGGGGGGGCCCAACACCCTGTGCAGGGCGCTCTCCCATTGGGAGGAGAGGCGGTTTGCTGTATCGTTGACAGCCGTGTCAACTGCTTGGGCGCTACGGGAGGGCCGCAGAGTGCGCACTGTCGGCATGTCGTTGTCTGGGGAGGGAGTTACTGCGCAGGCGCAGCGCCGCCCCAATTGCGTTGTCTGTGAGGTCTTGTGTGTTGTCGTCAGAGTCCAGTCCAGCTGCAGCGCGAGTCTCGCGGACTGGGAGTTTGCAACTCAGTCCGCGGTGTAGCTTACCGTGCTTGCGGGCGCAACAGTTTTGTCGCTGCCCTGCTCGTGCGGTGTAACGCTCCATCCATCGCATATCTGAAGACTCGCAAGACTTCCCATGAGGAGATGGCGTGTCCGCGTGCGTGTCTGCAGTGTCCTCCTGGATCTCTGATGCGGGACATTTCTTACCTTGCATGTTCTCACACCTCACGAATTGGGCTCCTAGCAGCTAGGACAGCCGTTGGCTGCATCAAGACATGGCCAGCAATAGCAGACAATCGTTTCATGCCAAGCAGCAACTCTATAAGCCATTTTGAGTGTAGAGCTGTGCCAGCCTGTCCCTCCCTAGGCCTCAGATTTTCCTGCCCCTGATCAACAAGCCAGCCCAGCCTGCATTCAAGGCATAGCCTAAGGCTCAGGCCCTATCCGCCCGGTATGAGGCGACCGCTCTCTGCCGCCCAGCGGGCGTCCTCGTCCGCGCGCCAGCGCATGAAGTCTGCGTAGGGCTTGGGGTGGTGCGCCCAACACTCGCGCTGGAAGAAGTCCTGCACAAAACGCGTTCATGTCACAGTAGCCTATATTCGTCCTGAACTATCAGACAGGGTGTACTGCACTGAAGGCGGGCTGAATTGCACTGTAATAAGACCTGAGATGAAGGGAGCATGATGCATGCGCTGCATGTGCAGAGCTGCCACAGGCGACAGCATCCAGGCAGCACAGGCGCGCATGGGGCGCCGCCCGGCGCCCTGTGACAGCACTGTTGGGGGGGGGCACCAGGCGGCTGAGTGCCATGCAGGGCGCATGCCTTCACTTTCGGCGTGTGGTCTGCCACCAGCACCTTGCCAAACTCGCGCGTGGCCCCGTGCTGCGCACACAGCATTCGCAGCTCTTTGAATTTGCGGGGTCACCCTGCCAAGGTGGCAGTGCCGGCTGGGCCCTGTATTGACTGAACAGGAACGGGAAAAGCGCACCGGCATACCATGCCAGATGGGTCTGTGTCATACACGTGCCACAGGCCATAGTCTAGCTTGGGCAGCCAAAACAAGCAACAAATGTGTTTTGGTCACAGCCATATGTCAGTTGCAGCATGTGGCTGGTGTTAGGGCTATCATGTGCATGAGGGGTGCGCTCAGACGAGCCGCAACAGCACATGCACGCAGGGCCCGGCGCCGCGCGCGCGAGGCGGCGGCCGGGCGCGCCTTCTCCAGGAGCGCCAGCATGGCCGTGTGGCCCAGGTTGTGCGCCCAGTGCCAGGGCCGGTCGCCGGCGTTGTTGGACGCGTCTATCTTGGCGCCCAGGCCCAGCAGCAGCTCCGCGCCCTCCAGCCAGCCCTCGTAGGCGGCCGAGTGCAGCGGCGTGCAGCCGGCCGCCTCCACCTCGTTCACGCTCTCGCCGGCCGCTAGCGCCGCGCGCACCGCTGCGCGATCGCGCACGCGGGCTGCCGGTGGCGCGCGGCACTCCCTGGTGGTGTGCTGGTGACGTGCGCACAGGCGCTGGCGACGTTGGCGCTCAGCGAAAAAGATTTGGTTGGCACACGTGCGGAGCACGCTACTAAGTTCATCACAAAGGTATACCGCAGCAGACCTGGTCTGCATAATGACAGGGTTGCAGCGACGAGAGGGCGGCGGAGGTCGCCGTGGGTGCCTCCTCCTCTCAGGTATATGCACCTCCTCATAGGCGCGGAAGGCAGGCGCCAACAGCCCCGCCTGCTGGCGTGCTCGGCAGCTACTACCCCCTGTGTAGCTGTGTGACCGGTGGTAGGTGCACCGTCGGCGTCGTGGTTGTGCACAGCGCGGTGCACAACCATCTTGCCCACGGTGCCGCTGGCGCGGTGGCACCCGCCGCCATCAGGCTTCACGCCGACAGGGCCCGGCCACTCAGGAAAGGGCCCGTCCACGTTTTTCCACCAGGGATCGCGCTCCATGTCTTCGTGTGCAAGAGCTTGCGCAGAACTGTGACAACCTAACGCTCCTACCGGGCGGCTGTGGGGCCCAGGGTAGGTCAGCAGCCTGCAAGCTGTCACACGGTGGTCGTATGACGAGAGAGGATAGATAGTTATCAGCATTGGTGCAGGCGCTGACTTTCTATTCTACACCTGCTGAGGTGCTCAAGCGCGCTCAGCATGGCGCCACGTGACGAGGAGGCCGCCGTGCCTCTGCTGGAGGCGCGCGCAACCCTTGCAGTCTTTCGCAGGCGGCTGTGCTTGCGACAGGAAGCGCTCTGGCGGGTGGCTTGGGCAAGGTGTTTGTGGCAGTCCTGCTGTTTTTCGTAGCGCATGTACTGGGATTGCAGTGTATGCGCCTGTCTTATCTGAGGCAACTGTTCTCTTGTTGATACGGGATAGGAGGTGAGCTTCTTTGCTGTGTCTTTTGCTGGATGGCAGAAAGCGTTCGTGAAGTGACTTGCATCTTCAGGATGCGCTTGCTCAAGTATCAGGATGACTTGGAACTGGCAAGCTGTGTTTTAACGTATTGACAGTTGGTTATTCTTGTGCAGAACGACCCAGAAGCTGGAGTTTGCGAGGCCGGGGCCTGATCCCGGCCACCGGCGCGGGCGGCGGCGAGCGCACGTCAGGCTGGCGAGACTGTCGCCAGCCGCGTGCTGCCGGGTGGCAAGGATGAGGCACAGCGCCTGGACGCAGGCGGCCTGGCCGCTTCCATAGCCACCCTGCTCTTCTCGCTGCCTGCGCTGGGTGCGACACACCATAATACCTTGCTTCCGTGTCACAGCCAGTTATTAATGCTTTCAGAAAGTTGAGTGCTTGATTTGCAGACTTCAGACTTCACTTCACAAGGTTGCTCTTCTGGTATGTTATACAGCTGATAAAGGGTATGCATTTCAATAGCCCAAATGGACCACTGGTATTCTGCTGAGCGGGTATATGTACCTTGAAGCAAGGTCTGCCAGGGTTGCGCGCTTGTAATTTCTCTTCTATATCGTGAAGTGCCAAGGGTTGTGATTGGTGTGCTGTTGACCACTCACCCGGCAGGGTTGGCAGCGTACTGAGAACCTGTGTGTTGAGGTGCTTGAGTACGAGGCGGTTGTCAACCCGATCCTGAGCATCGAGCTGACGGAACAGCGCTGGCCTGCGCGCAGTGGGAAGCTGATGCTGGCCGCTCCTGCTGGCGGGACTCCTCGGGGTCACTGCGTCGGCGGGGGCGAAGGCCTTCTCGCACAGCATCAGCTTCGCAATCACACTGGCTGCGCTCACCAACCTGGCGCAGTACACGTACTGGAAGGCCCTCAGCCGCCGCGGGTCGCACTGGCGCCGCTTCGGCCCAGTCTACCTGGCGCTGGCCGCCGTGCCGCTCGTCATGGCCGACCTCACGCGCCACGTGCTGCAGGGTGCGCCTCTCAGCAGTAAGATGTGTGTTGAAAGTGGTTGATTGGATTGGTCTGATCAACTGTATGGGTTGCGGCGCCGCCGTTGTTGAGGCCCTGGGTGCGCTGGGCACTACATGTGGCAACGCGTAGTTGTTGAAACTCGACTTAAGAGGCCATGTGTGTCTGCTTTTTGTTTTGGCAGTTGTCTGTGAAGCAGACAAAGCTCTGTGTGTGATGTTGTGACGTTGTGACACAATAGCCTTTGGCAGACTTACTGATGTGTTTTTGAATACGACGCGCAGATGCAGACATCTGGAAGTCGCCAGGCAGCGACATGTACCGGCCAGGCTGTGACCGTTCGGTCAGCAACCTGGGCGGGATTTTCTGCCTGACGCCGATCGGTGTCCTCTTCAGCCTGGTCTTCACCTACACTGGCTTCATCTGCTTGATTGCAGGTGCGGTGTGCCGGGTTTTGTCAAAGGTGGTGCTGCACATATGATGGCCCTTGGTGGAACATGCGTGGTCTGCAGCAGGCCATCTATCTGGACTGGACTCGCATCTGCATACCACTTTTTTTCCCTGCATGGATGCATATGCCTCCTGTCTTGACAGAAACCACCAGTATGCAGAGTGTGTGCTAGTCGACCTCTGTGCCCCTGTGCTGTCTATGATGTGAGGCTGTGTGCATGCCTGTGCTGTCTCTGACGTATGGCTGGCCGCGTGGCAGGTGTGGTGTGGGGCGCTGACCTGGTGCCCAAGGTGCGGGCCGCGTGGCGGGACGTGCGCCGGGCGGCGCAGCCGCGCTCGTCATAGCGCTGCGCCGCGGGCGCTCGAGGGCAAGCTGGACCCAGGGCGTGAGGCTGGGGCATGGCTGCACAGTGTGCGGCTCCACAGCGCGTATGACGCTGCACCGTAAATCCGCTCGAGTACGAGGGGGCCGGCGTGGCTGAGCAGTGCTGGGAGTCGTTGCTGTGTGGCTGCGCTCTGCCGCATGTTTAAGGTTCAGATGATAGGGTCGTCAGCACGTTTGGAGCTGACGCAACTGTCTGTACCATAAAAGCCTTTCTCATCGTATATCTTACCTGGTAGCTTGTTATTGGCTTTCTTATAATATATCAGCACATTTTGCTGCATACCTGGTCGCTAGAATTTGGCTAAGATGGCATAGGTGCACTGTATGTGTAGACGTGGCTGCGCTGTATACCTGCTCCTCTGCAGGAGTCAGCTATGTGGCCGGCCTGTATGCGGTACTGGTGCAGCCCTCTGTGCACGTTCCCTTTTAAAGCTGGTGTGATCTGCTGTGCACTGCCGTGGGACAACGTTCTGTAGGGGCAGACCAGGGCTGGATGTAGTTGCACTTGCATTGTAACAACCTGTCTTCCTTGCTTCTAACAGATCTTCGTTGCTTTTAACAGATTATGCATTGACCCCACAGAGCCAATTGGATGATACTTTGATCTCAAAGTGAGCACAGTCATGACTTGAGCATTTACAACAGCCCAGGCTTCTGCACAGAGTCCGTGACATCCATACTGGTCAAGCAACACTACGGCAGCCTCTGCGCTGTGATCTTCTTGGCTGTGGTATTCTTGGCTTGCAAAACTTGACACAAACTGCGTCATGGCCACGCAGCTCTGTGTCACCCGCTCTTGCGGCTTGAGGGAAAGCAGGCTGCTAACACACTGCGCAGCCCGAAGACCGTTTTTACACTCTTTGCCTCAGATACACGCACAGAGAGTGCGCTGCAGACAGCACAGGTATCCGTGTGCACAGGCTGGCAACGGCGGCGCGCCCAGGTTGTGGACACGCTCGCCCAGCGCGGCTGCGCCTGAGGCAGGTGCAAGCATTTCTGCCTGTACCTGTAGCTTGTGCACTGCCTGCACTTTGGTCACAGCATGGGCTTGCTGGCTGCTAGCTGCCTCACCTGGCGTCTAGCCTCTGTGCTTAGGCCCCTGCAGTTGCAGACCATGCTTCTGTTGAGTGCGCAGGCGCGCCGAAAGCGCTCGCGGCGCCGCCGTCCCTCGGCGTGTTCCTGCTGCTGGTGCTGAACCTGGCGGCCTTTGTGGCGGACCACCTGCTGCACCTGCCGTTCATGCCGCTGCTGTACCTGAACCACCAGGCGCCGCACTGGTGAGTGAGGCGCGACTACGTCCCGCGCTCGCTGTGCACGCACGATATCTGTCTGGCAGGCGTGCGTGCGGTGCGAGGTGCTGAAGTGCGAGGCGCGCAGGTGGCAGTTCATCACCGCAGCGTTCGCGCACGCGTCGTGGGAGCACCTGAGCTCCAACATCTTCATGCTGTATGTGTTCGGACGCATTGTAGAGGAGGAGGAGGGCGCGCTGGGAGTCTGGTTGACATACATCGTGTGTTCTGTGGGTACGCCGCCGCGCCTGCCCGCTAGCCTGCAGTGCCTCCATGGTCGAGCATGCCCTGCTCCTGCCACTAGGCACCTGACAGCGCTCCTGGCGCAGGTGGGTCTCTGGCGTCGTACCTTACCATAGGGTATAGGGTAGGGTAGGATAGCCGCACAACTGTATGAGCCTGGGCGCGTCGGGCGCGGTCTTTGGTCTGTTTGCTGTCTCGGGTGCGCCGGGGCTCGCGAGCACTGAAATTTTGACAGAACTTTCAGCGTGACGTGGTCAGGTGAGTGACAACAGCCTTTTTGCGCCCCAAGGCAGAGCTGACCCTGGGGGTGATGCGGGCGCGCAGTGCTGCTGAAGCTGCGCTTAAACTTTCGGAAGCTGGTGGAGTGCGCTGTATTGGGACAGTTCGTTTTGAATCAAATCTGGCATGTGCGGCCAGCTCCAGCAACGTGTTGCATGGCTCAGAATTAGTTGCCCACGCTGAGCTGTGCAGCGTGCGATATGCGCCTGCGAGCAAGCATCTGCATTTCCCGTGCAACAATTCAGTACAGTGGCGGCGCTTTCATCCAGCTGCATATGCAAAGCATGCCTCGCGCACTCTCGCAGTGCCTGCCCATGCTAGAGCAGTGCAGCCTCGAGCATTGAGTCAAGGTAAAGCATCCGGGCGGCGCCACTTTTATGACGCTCAAGGTGCCGTGGCTGGGCTGCGCAGGAGGTGGTCGCCCAGACGGCCATCATCAGGGGCGCGGCGGGCAAGACGGTCGCCGGCGTGCAGATCGGCCACATTGCGCACCTGGGCGGCGCGCTGGCCGGCGTGGCGTTTGTGCTGCTGCTGTCGCGGCTGCCCGCGGCCGCCGACCCCGCCGCATAGTCCGGCGCCAGCAGGGGTAGTCAGCGGGGTCTGGGGAAGTGGGAGTGCACAGTCTTCTCGCTGCCCGCTGCATGCATTTGCATGCCATGCGCGTCTTGTGCGTGACTGTGGGTTTGCAGCAGCGACACAGAGTGCTCCTCCTTGTGCACCCGCTGCAAACAATCGCGCCATTGCTGGTATTCCTGACTACCCATTCCGCAGCGACTCTGGCTCCAGCTCAAGATTGAGCTTGCAATGTGCGCCTTTGCAAGGGCGGCTATTGCAATGCCAACATGCAAATGCAGCAATCCCGGCCAAATGTAGGGTGAGGGTCAGAGCTGAGGGTTGCATACGAACACGACTCGCATAGCTCGACAACAGAAGAGTGAGCCTGGGCCTTCAACGTCCACGAAGGCCCTGTGGCGCTGCAGTGTAAAGGTTCAGCACCATAGGTGCCGCGTGCGGTAACACCCTGCACTTGCTGGCGCACTTCAAGTGCACGCAGCTTGCCAGCCATCCGTGGTGCCTTGCAGCAGATGGCGGCTACGCCTCCGCCAGAAGATGACCGCGGCGCCGGGCGTGCAGACCGCTCGCCACCGCGGCCGCCGGACTTTGACGCCGCGCTTGATGCCATGGAGCTGTGCTCAGCTCTGAGCGTGGCAGAGGTGCGCAGCGCAGCAGCACAGGTGCCACGCCAGCGCTCGCCGACAGCAGCGCAGCAGCCCTGCCACTGTGCACGCCTGCGCGCGCAGGCTGGCGTGGCGCGGCTGGGGCGCGCGATGGCGGCAGGGGAGGCTGAGGTGGACACCGCGCTGCGGCGCGCGGGAGAGCTGCATGAGGCCACTGCGGCGCGCCGTGCGCAGGAGGCGCGCGCGCCTTCGCGGCCTGGCCTGAGCTGCCTGCCCAGCGCCCCCAGCTGCCACCCTCCTTGCAGCAGCTGATCCGCGCCCTACAGGGCCGCCGCGCAGCGCAGCACACAGCTGCACAGTTGAGTCCTCCCTGCTATGGATAACGCCGCTTCCACCCAGGAGTCCCGCAGGCTCGCCTACCGTGCCGCGCGCCCACCGCTGAAGCTGCACTCGCCCCGGTCTCTACCCTTTAGCCCCGCACCCTGCACCCCGCGGCTGGCTGAGGTGGCCGCGCTGGACGGCCATGCCACACTTTCCACTATGGCCCAGCCCTCCGAGCCATACCCAAGGCGCCCCGGCCCCCCAGAGCGTGTCGCGGCAGAGCGGGCAGCACGGGCGCCGGGCCTCAGTTCCCGTGCCTGGCAGGTGCTGGAGCTGCGCGGGCAGCTGGCAGAGAAGGAGGCGGCGCTGGACGGCGTGCGCGCCGCGCTGGCCGCCGCGCGGCGCGCGCTCGCCGGCCGCGCGGCCGCGGCCGAGGCGACGCGCGCCGAGCGCGCGGCGGCCGCCGCCGCGAGCGCCGGCCGCGACGAGGCGCTGTGCGGCGAGCTGGCGGCCGCCGAGGCGGTGCGCGGCGCAGGGGTAGGGGTGTCGAGGCGGAAGCCCGGCATCCGCTCGGTCTGGCACGCTCCGCATGTGCTGTTCGCGTGATAGAGCGCCGTCTGCGCTGCGCAGCTGTTGCAGCTGTGACGTGCAGGCAGTGAGTGGACAGCCCCAGTCGCGGCCGTCAAGTGGGCGCTGGCGCGACGCCCGGCGGCCGCTGCCGACACGGCCGGACTCGCCAGGCCGCACGGCGGCGAGCGCCGGCAGCTGATGTGGCTCGCGTAGCCGCCCCCACTCGCTTGCCTGACTGCAGGGCGAGCTGTTTGCCACTGCAGGCCATCACAATGACATCAAGGCCTGCGCCCTAAGTGTGCATACATGAGTAGCTAGAGCACGCATAGCCGCGGCTCCCAAGCTGGCCATGTGCGCGCGTGCCGACAGCGCGCGGAGGAGCTGGGCGCGGAGCTGGAGGCCGCGCATGCGGCGCTGCAGGACGCGCAGGCGGCCGCGGCGGCCGCCGCCGCTGCCGCGGCCGAGCAGCGGCAGCGCCTGCAGGCGCGCGTGCTGCCGCCCAGCCGGCCATGCCGTGCGTTTCCGCACGCCCGAGCTAAGGCGTTGCTTGACTGCAAGGCGCTGTGCGGGCTGCATGCGACGCGGCGAGGCGGGCCGCAACGTGGCCGCTGCCAGCTGCAATAATTGCCATTGCTCTGTCGCTGCAGGAGATACTCGTGAGGGCGCCACGCAATTAATCAAGGGAGCGTCCCCCATAGACAGAGCTCATGCGCAGCTGCAGCACAGGGACAGGACAGGGAACACAGAGAAGCACGCTCCCCAGCGCGTGCGCAGGAGCGCGCCGCGGCGCTGGAGCGCGCGCTGGGCGGCGCGGGCGCAGCGGCCGCGCAGCGCGAGGCGGCCATGGCCGCGGCCGCGGCCGCGCTACAGCGCGAGCGGCTGGCCGGCGAGGCGCGCGCCGCGCGCGCCGCGCGGCTGGAGGCCGAGCTGTCCGCCGCGCGCGAGCGGGTGCGCAGGACCGTAGCCATTCCGGGGGACATGGGCTCCGGGCGCATGACATGCATGCGGAGCAAGCGCCATGCGCTCTGAGCAGAGCAGCTGCGACTGGGGCGCCGCTGGCCGGCGCGTCGCTGCGCGGCTGCAAGTGCGGCAGCGGGCAGCCGAGCCCGAGGCCGGTCTGGCCAGGCGCTCTGAGGCCTGC
>JAABUX010008701.1_pt1 | contig 11649 bp, 9 predicted proteins | sample 5561851 | NCBI WGS metagenome assembly JAABUX01 (sample SAMN10711883, study PRJNA513361) | rock metagenome | isolation source: Antarctica rocks | place: Antarctica: Victoria Land, Richard Nunatak red sandstone | collected 2016-01-03 | reverse complement strand
GCGGAGATGGGGCTGCCGACGTTCCGTAAGTTCCAGCGGCGCCAGGATCAATTCGCGTTGCTGCTGCGGACGATCATCGACCGGGTGCTGGACGAGGCGGTGCGCGCGGGGACGCTTCCGGCGGGGACCGACCGGTCGTACGAGGTGCTGATGCCGGAGTTGGCGCCGGACGACAATACGAGCGCGGCCATGGCGGCGGGGACGATGGCCGCGGCGCTGGCCACGGCGCGGCAGCAGGGCTGGGTCAGCGAGGAAACGGCGATGCGGCTGTTCTACGCCAGCGCCGACGTGGAGATCGATGTGCACGAGGAGCGAGAGCGCATCGCGGCGGAGCAGAGACCCTCACCGCAGGAGCCCTCACCCCCAGCCCCTCTCCCGATGCGCGGGAGAGGGGAGTAGGGCTGGAGCCTGCGACCGCGGTCGCATGGCAGCGCACGGACACTGCGGTGTCAGGAGGGCGACAATGAGCGCGGACAATAGGCCTCACGATCAGGAGGGCGACCATGAGCGCGGGCAACGGACCTCACTATCAGGGGAGCAACCATGAGCGCGGGCAACGGATCTCACTATCTGGGGAGCGACCATGAGCGAGAACGATGGGCCTCACGATGAAGAGGCCGCGGCCGTGGGGCAGCGCCATCACGGGGCGGTAACGGCGCCGCGGCGCCACGGGGTGTATCATCCACACCGCCATGAGGGCTGGCATCCGCACCCGCATCGCCACGTCGCGCGGCGTCTTGTGATGGTGGGTGGGCACGCGGACGCCGTGACGGCGGATGGGGTGGGGACGGGGACGGGGACGGGGACGGCGGGGCAGACGCCGTTGCACCACCATCAACACAGGGTGTCGGCGCGGCATGGGCATACGACGCGCCGGGCGACGCCGCTGACGGAGGTGGGGCAGGTAGCCTCGTATGATCCGGAGAGCGGGACGGCGTTGGTGCGGCTGGCGGGAGCGCCGTCGCGAACCGTGGGGCCGATTGCGCTGACGGCGGGCGTGCCGCGCGATGCCGTGGTGGTGGGCGCGTCGTGCCTGGTGGTGTTGCTCGACGAGCACAACCCGTCCGACGGCGTGGTCGCGGCGGTTTGGGCGTCCCCCGCGGCCCTGGCGACGCCGGGTGGCGCGACGCTGGAGGCGAAGCTGACGCAGGCAGGGGTCGCATCGGTGGGCGTGGCGGGCGCGAGCGCGGCGACGCTGGCCGTGCCGTTCCCCCGTCCCTACATAGGGACGCCGGTGGTGGTGGCGACGGCGACCGATCCGGAGTGGGCGGCGACGGTGGTGGGGATCACGGCGAGCGGGTTCACCCTCACCGTGCGAACGCCAGGAGCGGTAGCCGCGACCACGACGGTAACGGTGCAGTGGCTGGCCTGCGGGGTGTGACCCTAACCCACCCCTCCCGCACGCGGAACCCCACCCCTCTCCCGCGGCCGGGAGAGGGGGTTAGGGGGTGAGGGCAGGTTTGTCTTAGCGGTGGTGGAGTGGGCGTCCAGGACGGCGAGGTTGGGCCGGTGGCGGGATGACGAGGAGGCTGGGGATGGTGCGGATAGCCTGGCGATGGCTCGCGGTAATGGTGAGCGCCAGTAGGGCGCGCACCGATCGCCGCGGGACGTAGCCCAACGGTACCCGCACGCTGGCGCGACCATGGCGGTCGGCGCGGAAGATCACGCTGGCGCAGTCGAGCGCCACGATGTGGTAGACGATGGCGACGCGGGTCCGTGCATGGACGGGACGCCGGGGGGACGGTTTCCCGGTATGGACCACGATGCGACGAGGTTGGGCAGTGATGGTCATCGTTTGGAGGACGGTATCGAGTCGGCCGCGCTGACCGCGCGCAAGCGAACTGAGGACGATGATATAAGGGCGGCCGCCGACAAGGGTACCGGACGTCACATGCGGCTGCGGCATGAGAGCGGCTCCCACGGTCAGCGCGGGTAGGTTGTGGCCGGGCGTCCCGGTGAGACGCCCGGCGCAGGAGTTGCCGCGAGGATGGCCGGGATGTGATTTGACCGGACGTGGATGCGGGGTGGTAGATGATGGGGGCGTCGCAGACGGTCGGCCGATCGGGGGGACTGAGGGGGCTGGGGTGATTGAAGGGGGCGGCGCGCTGGTTGGCGGATTGGGCGCGGGGGTGGGAGTCGTGGTGTTGGTGGGCGAGACGGAGGTGTTCGCCACGGTTGGGGTCGCTGTTGGGCTCGGGGCAGGCACGGTCGTGGCCGTAGCGGTGGGGACGCTCGTCGGCGTGCTGGTGGAGGTGCTCGTCGGCGTGCTCGTCGGCGTGCTGGTGGGGGTGTTCGTTGGGGTGTTGGTCGGTGTGCTGGTGGGGGTGTTCGTTGGGGTGTTGGTCGGTGTGCTGGTGGGGGTGTTCGTTGGGGTGTTGGTCGGTGTGCTGGTGGGGGTGTTCGTTGGGGTGTTGGTGGGCGTCGGGGTCGGCGGCGGATTGTAGACCTCGATGCCGTTGACCTCGGCGAATCCAGCCGCGCCATTGGAGAAAACGATCACGATGTTGCCGTTGTTCGAAGCGATGCCGGAGAAGGTCTCGACGACGGCCTTATTCTCCGCGTCGCCGGCCGCGTGATAGACATCGAAGTCCCTCAATACTTGCGATCCGTTGATGCTGACATTGAACTTCCGCGTCCCCGTAGTGACAAAGTCGTTAATCTCGGCGAAGTGGAGTCGCACGGTGTAGGGGCCGCCTGCCGCGACTGGGATGGTGTACGCGAACGAGGATGCCTGGTTCTTCTTGGTCGTACGCTCCGTTTGATAGACTTCCTGGGGCGCTGGATTGGGGACCACCGATGTATCGATGTTGGAGGTGGTCGAGGTAGGATATCCGCCGCCCGCGTCGTACTTAGGATCGTCAGCGACATAATATTCTGCTCCAACCCCACCGGCATCAATAGCGAATGCAAGAGGTCCAAAGGTCGTGTCAGCATAGGCCGTCGCCGTCCGCATAGAGGATGGGATGGCGACGCTAAGAGCAGCGCCGATGAGGCCGACGACGAGGGTCGTGGCGATGCCAAGGGCTGCCGCGCGCGTTTGGAAGGGGGTGGGCCGCGGCCACTGGGTCGTCGCGCTCATAGGCGGGTCTCCTCTTTAACTGGCTTTCCCGAGGCGATGCCACGTGGGGACAGACGGCAAGGACAGCAACCCGGCAGCCCGTGCCGACGCTCTTATGATACAACGTTGCCGGGAGAATTGGCCACACTCGGAGGGCGACGGGTGCGGGCCGGCAGTCTGACCACCTGTTGGGACTGTCGGGTAGGCGAGGCGGTCGAGACCGTGGGCTGCGGCGAGCAGCAGGTCCCGCAGGCGGTGGCCGGCGGTGAGCACCTCGTCGAGGCGCGGGCGCACCGGCTCCAGCGTGTGCAGCATCCGGTCCATGGTGAGCGGCGCGAGCGTGGCGTGGAGGCGGGCGACGATCACGCCAGCGACATAGGCCCGCGCCCCCTCCATCGTGGACCCGTGCGCGTGGTCCCCGCTCCCGTGGGCGTGATCACCCCCGTGAGCATGACCGTCGCTCACGGGGGGCCGCCACCACTGCGTCAGACGCACATTAGTTCCCCGTCCCACCCTCCAGCACCGATACGCTGTTGCCTAAATGGTTCGTGACGTACACGCGGTGGGTGGCCGAATTGACCGCTACGGCAAGGGGCTTGGAGCCCACGGGAATCGTGGCGACGACGACGTTGCGGCGGGTATCGAGCACCGAGACGCTGTCGCCACCGGAGTTCGCGACGTAGGCGCGGTGGGCCGCAGGGTCGACCGCCACGCCGGTCGGGAAGGCACCCACGGGGATCGTGGCGATGGCGGCGTCGAGATCCGTGTCGAGCACCGAGACACTGGCGCCGTAGAAGTGCGCGATGTAGGCGCGGTGGGCAGCCGAGTCCACCGCCACACTACCTGGATCGGCCCCCAAACTGTTGGGGGCACCCACTGCAGCGACGGTGACGACCGCGTTGCGGTCCGTGTCGAGCACCGAGACGCTGTTGCTGAAGGCGTGCGCGACGTAAGCGCGGTGCGCGGCCGGGTCGAGCGCCACGCCTGCGGGACTGGGACGCATGGCGATGGCCGCGACGAGGACGTTCCCGCTGGTATCGATCACCGCGACGGCGTTGCCGCTGGTGACGTAAGCGCGGTGCATGGCCGGGTCGAGCGCCACACCGATGGGATCGAGCCCCACGCGGACTGTAGTCGCAACGGCGTTGTTCCGGGTGTCGATCACCGTGACGGTGTTGCCGCCGGTGACGTAGGCGCGGTGCGCGGCCGGGTCGAGCGCCACATCCTCGGGGTTGAAACCGACGGCGATAGTGGGGAGGGCGTGGGAGCCAAACCAGTGGCCCAGCAGGCCCAAGGCAACCCCGGCCACCGCGATGGCGGCGAATACCACCAGGCCCCGCAGGGCACCTAGTAGTAGCGCCCTCCTGCCTAATGCTGGCCGGCCGACCCGTCCCGCCTGCGGTTGCCCCGCCGCCCCGACCACATCTCCCTGCCCAATCACGACCGCATCCCCCTCCCCGATGTCTCCCGCCACGCCCAGTGACCGCCTCGCGCGGATCTAAAGGACACCGCCTTCCTCCTGGGCCACCGCGCTCACCCGCTCCCGCGGCCGCTCCCCCTGCCCCGTGGTGGCGACCCACGCGAAGGTCTTGAGCGCCTGCCCCCACTCCTTCTCGGTTGTCTGGATGAGTTGGATATGCTGTCCGTCCCACCAGTAGAGGGGCCGGGGCGACAGCCCCGTGACGTTATCCTGATAGTCCAGGTGGAGAGAAACGCGGGACGGGGTCCCGGTCGTCGTGACGATGATCTCGACGGGAGCGCCGACATCGCTCGAGACAATAGGCTGCTGCATCTGCTGGTCGGTGAGCGTGCCGACCAGTTGGGGCGTCACTGCCAGCACCGTCTTGTCCAGCTGATACTTCCACGCCGCCGGGTGGTAGTAGACGGGATCAGCGCCATCAAGTCCGTCCCGATAGAACACGTTGGTAGCGGTGTACTCGTAGACCAGGTGGCCTCCGACGCCCTTCTTGTCCACCGCTGCCAGCAGCAGGTCGCGCGTGGTCTTCCGCCCGATGGCATCCGTATCGAGCATTGGCAAGCCGCCGCCGCTGACCATGATGAACTCCGGCTTGAACAGCCGCCGGAGCATCTCCAGACGCGCCCGGTGGTCCGTCCAGCGTGGCTTCCCCGGAGCTGTTCCATCGTTATGGCAATCGGACGCAGTTTTCGTGATACGACTGGCAACACGGTACCAGTTGGTCCGCTTGCTTGTATTCGCCGGCCCACCTACGCTCACTCGCACTTGGTCCGCGAACGTTTTTTGTTGCGGGGTCGGCCATGAGGTCGCGGCCCCGACAGCGGCGCCGGCAATGACAGGGAGGTAGAGGCGAATGGGTTCAAGTTCGGGAAGGAGGCAACCGGCGCCCGCGAGCAGGGTATCAACGAGAGCGCCCGCCCATGCACCGTAGACCACGGGGTCGTATCCAACGCTTTGAACAGCAGAATCGATGGCGCCCGACACGGCCTCCGCATATGCGTCGTTTTGCTCGACCAGAAACGTTTCATAATCGGAGTAGCTTTGGTTGATCAGTTCAAGCGTGATCACCCCCTTATGTTGATGTTGCAGGTAGGCGACCGCGCTTTCGAAGTCCTCATAATGGTCGACGACGTAGCGGGGCTGAATCCCCGTGTTGACGAGACTAACGCCTTCCGTGCCCAGCAGCGCCAAGGCGTAGGCGAGGCGGTCGTGGTCGAGGCCGTGGGCCGCGGCGAGCAGCAGGTCCCGCAGGCGCTGGCCGCCCGTGAGCACCTCGTCGAGGCGCGGGCGCACCGGCTCCAGCGTGTGCAGCATGCGGTCCATGGTGAGCGGCGCGAGCATGGCGTGGAGGCGGGCCACGATCAGGCCGCCGACATAGGCCCGCGCCTCTGCCCTGTCACGGGCGCCGGCCGGCCAGTGGCGGTCGAGCAGGTCCAGGGCGCCGACGACGTTGCCCGCGGCGAGGTCGGCCTGGACCTGGGAGAAGTGGTCGCGGTCCTGGGCCTGCTCGCCCGCGTGGGCCGCGGGGGCCGCGGGGGCCGCGGGGGCCGCGGGGGCCGCGTGGGCCCGTCGCGCGCCGCGGGGGCCCGTCGCGCGCCGCGGGGGCGGCGTCGGTGGAGGCGCCAACTCGGGCGGCGGCGCGCTGGCGCGCATCGCGCAGCACGTGGCGCGCCTGGTGCAGGAGCGTCGCCTGCCGAAGCTGCTGCTGTGCGCGGTACAGCGTGACGTTGGATTGCACGAATTAGTTCGCTGTACTACCCGCGAGCACCGAGACGGTGGTGCCCCGATTGTTCGCGACGTAGACGCGGTGCGTGTTCGGGTCGACCGCTATCCCGGCGGGACTGGACCCGGTGGCCATGGTGGCCACGATGGTGTTGCTCCCCATGTCGAGTACCGAGACGGTGTTGCTATAGACGTTGGCGACGTAGGCGCGGCGGGCGGTGGGATCAACCGCTACGGAGACTGGGCCGGAGCCCACGCGGACGGCGGCGACGACGGTGTTGCTCCCCGTGTCGAGCACCGAGACGCTGTCGCTGTCGTTGTTGGCGACGTAGGCGCGGTGGGCGGTGGGGTCGAGCGCCACGCCCATCGGACTGTAGCCGACGGTGATGATGGCGACGGTAGCCACGGCGGCGTCGCTCCTGGTGTCGATCTCTGCGACGGTGTTGCTATCGGCGTTGGCGACGTAGGCGCGGTGGGTGGTAGGGTCGAGCGCCACTCCGGCAGGGGCGAAGCGCATGGCGATGGTGGCCGCGACGGCGTGGTGAGCGTCGATGACCGAGAGAGTGTCCCTCTCGGCGTTGGCGACGTAGGCGCGGTGGGTGGTAGGGTCGAGCCCCACCCCAATGGGGTTGGAGGGGAGGTCATCGGAGCCCGTGGCGACAGTGGCGACGACCGCGTCGCTCCTTGTGTCAAGAACCGAGACGCTGTTGCTGCCCATATTGGCGATATAAGCGCGGTGGGCGGTGGGGTCGAGCGCCACGCCCATCGGGTGGAGGCCCACGCGCACGGTGGCGACGACGGTGTTGCTCCCCGTGTCGAGCACCGAGACGCTGTTGCCATCGGTGTTCGTGATGTAGGCGCGGTGGGCCGCCGGGTCGAGCGCCACGCCCGTCGGGTGGAGGCCGACCGCAATGGCAACGGTGGTAGCGCCGCGCTGGGCCAGACGCGGCGCGGCGAACGCCGCCGCGATGATCGCAATGGCTCCCAGGCCTAGCAGGAGCAGCGTCCGGCCCGACGTATCCCTCGCGGCCTGGCCCGCCCGCGGTCGCTCTGTCGTCCCTGCCGCGTCGTCCGCGCTTACCATCATGCCCTCCCTCGACCGATCGTGCCAACTCCTTGTTCCACCCCCTAGAGAACGCCGCCCTGCTCCTGAGCTACCGCGCTCACCTGCTCCTGCGGCCGCTCTCCCTGCCCCGTAGTGGCGACCCACGCGAAGGTCTTGAGTGCCTGCCCCCACTCCTGCTCGCTTGTCTCCAGGGGCCGGATGTTCTGCCCATCCCACCAGTAGAGGGGCCGAGGCGCCAGTCCCGTAACGGCATCCCTGTAGTCCAGATGGAGGAAGACGTGGGACGGCGTCCCGGTCGTCGTGACAATGATCTCCACGGGAGCATCGACATCGCCCGAGGCGATGGGCTGCCGCGCCTGCTCCTGGGTGAGCGTGGTGACCAATTGGGGCGGCGCCGCCAGCACCGTCTTGTCCAGTTGATACTTCCACCCCGCTGGATGGTTGTAGACGGGCGGCGCGCCATCAACCTCGTCCCGGTAGAACACGTTGGTGGCGCTGTACTCGTAGACCAGGTGCCCGCCAGCGCCGGTCTTGTCTACTGCCCCCAGCAGCAAGGTGCGCTTCGTGTGGTTGTAGATCGCACCGGTGTCGATATCCACCAGGCCGCCACCAGTGACCAGCAGGAACTCCGGCTTGAAGACGTGCCGTAGCATCTGCAGGAACGCCTGATCGTCCGTCCAGCGATTGCCCTTCTCCTGCGCCTTCCCGTGGTAGGTATGCACCACGTTCTCGATCTGCGCCTGGATGCGGCTATAGTTGGTCTCTTCCCTCTTGTCGTCCTGACTGCCCATGTTCTGCCCCACCTGGTTCGCGAAGGAGACCTGCGCTGGCGTCAGGGGGGACGCGGGCAGCGAGGTCGCGCCGAGAACGGTGGCGGCGGTGACGACGGTCCCGATGTAGATGGTGATGGGGTTGACGTCGAGGGCGAGGCAGCCCGCTCCCCCGATCAAGGTGCCGGCGACACTGCCGAGCCACGCGGCCCACGAAACGGGGTCGGGGCCGATGGACGCGACGGCATCGGCGATGGCGTTATGCACGGTCGCCGCGAACTTGTCATTCGCAATCCCCAGCTTGGTTTTGTAGGCTTGGGGCGGCTGCAAGGAATCCAAGCTGTTCGCCCCCGCGCTGTGGAAGTACGCGACCGCGTCCACGAAGTCCTGGTAATGCTCAACAAGGTAATGGTGTTCGCTGACATTCTTGCCCTCGTTCAGAAAGTCGGCGCGCCCCGTGAGGGCCGCGAAGGCGAAGGCGAGGCGGTCGCGGTCGAGGCCGTGGGCCGCGGCGAACAGCAGGTCCCGTAGGCGGTGGCCGGCAGTGAGCGCCTCGTCGAGGCGCGGGCGCACCGGCTCCAGCGTGTGCAGCATGCGGTCCATGGTGAGCGGCGCGAGCGTGGCGTGGAGGCGGGCCACGATCAGGCCGCCGACATAGGCCCGCGCCTCTGCCCTGTCACGGGCGCTGGCCGGCCAGTAGGTGTCGAGCAGGCCCAAAGCGGCGGCGACGTTGCCCGCGGCGAGGTCTGCCTGGACCTGGGAGAAGTGGTCGCGGTCCTGGGCCTGCTCGCCCGCGTGGGCCGCGTGGGTCGCGCCCGCCGACGTTGTGTGCCCGTCGCGCGCCGCGGGGGCGGCGTCGGTGGATGCGCCAGCCCGGGCGGCGGCGCGCTGGTGCGCCTCGCGGAGCAGGTGGTGCGCCTGGTGCAGGAGGAGGGCATGCTCGAGCTGCTCCTCCTGGGGGCTGAGCGCGGGCTGCCCCGTGCCCGCCCGCCCGCGCGCCGGGCCGGGTCTGCTCGGCTGCCGGGGCGCAGCGTGGTGGTCGTGCTCGTGGTCGTGCTCGTGGGACATCGGGCGGCCCTCCTCGTCTGTGCGAACCGGCGGTCTCTCTGTCGTGTCGTGGTCTGTCCCTGATGATCTGTCCGTGTCGCCCGGTGGCGGCCTAGCGGGGATAGCGCGGGTAGATGATGGCGTCGGCGCCCCGGCCCCACCCTGGCGGCTCCGGCGCTGGCCGCTCCGCGGAGGGCAGCAGGGCGTCGAGCGCGGCGTTGTCCACCAGCCGCCCCGCCTTGCGCAACTCCCAGCGCAACGCCTGCGCCAGGCACGCCCCGTCGATCACGCCCCCCGCCTCCGCCGCCAGGTACCCCGCCGCCACCGCCGCGCCCATGATCGCGCCCCCCGCCAGCTCCACCCGCTCCGCTAGCAGCCCCAGGTCCAGGGCCGGGTCGCGCGGCGCCCGCGCCAGCAGCCGCTCCCACAGCCGCAGGCGGTCCGCCGGCCCCGGCACGGGGAAGTCCACGCTCACCGCGAGGCGGCGGGTGAAGGCCTCGTCCAGGTTGGCCCCCAGGTTCGTGGTCAGGATGGCCAACCCGCTGAAGCGCTCCAGCCGCTGCAACAGGTACGAGGTCTCCAGGTTGGCGTAGCGATCGTGGCTGTCCGTGACCGCGCTGCGCTTGCCGAAGAGGGCGTCCGCCTCGTCGAAGATCAGGGCCACCCCCAGCCGCTCCGCCGCGTCGAAGAGCTGGCCCAGGTTCTTCTCGGTCTCGCCGATGTACTTGCTGACGGTCTGGGCGAGGTCCACCTTGACCAGGGCCAGGCCCAGGTCGTGGGCCACGACCTCGGCGGCCAGGCTCTTGCCGGTGCCCGGCTCCCCGGCGAAGAGGGCGACGACGCCGGGCAGGGTGCCGTGGCCCAGGTCCCACTCCTCGCGCACGCGCGAACGGTAGCGCACCCGGTTGCACAGGTGGCGCAGCAGGGTCAGTTGCAGGGGGGCAGCACCAGGTCGTCCCAGGAGTAGCGCGGCTCGACCGGCTCCAGGGGGCCAGTCCAGTCGCGCAGGGCCCCCCGCGCCGCGCGCTGCAGGTGCGCCGCCGTGGGCTGCTCACCCCGGCCCTCGGCGGTGGCGCGCGCCAGGTCGGCCGCCGCGTCGAGGGCCGGGCCGCACAGGGCGGTGGTCTCGGCCAGCACGCGCAGCGCCGGCTCGTCGGCGGCGATGCCCTCGCGCGCCGCGGCCGCGCGCCACTGTGCCAGGCGCTCCGCCGCGTCGGGGGCGGGCAGGGCCACCGCGCATAGCCCTCCGCCACCGGCTGCGTAGGCCTCTTCCTCCCCGCCGTCGCCTAGCAGCAGGACGGGCGCCGGGCAGGCGTCCAGCACACCGCGGTAGGCCTCCTCCTGGGGGGCGCCGCGCCGCAGCAAGGGGACCGCGTCCCGCACGCAGGGCAGCAGCCCGCGCAGCAGCGCCTCGCGCAGGCCGCGCCGCAGCAGGCGCGGGCCATCCTCACCCGCGCGGGCCAGGCGCTCCCCGTCGAGCAGCAGCAGGTCCTGCCCCCGCGCCCGCCCGGCGGACAGGGTCACGGCCAGGGCGGCGGGCGCCGCGGCCCCGTAGAGCAGGATGGTGCCCACGGCGCGCCGCGCCGGGTGCAGCAGGTAGGCCAGCACCTCGGGCAGGGCCACGGCGGCCGCCTCGGCGGTGGGGGCGCGGCGCGCGAGGCCCGCCAGTTCCGGGTCGGGCGCGTCGTCGCCCAGCAGGTACCAGTGCAGGGCGCGCTCCAGGCGCAGCGGGTACTCGATCGTGGCGGCATCCGCGGGCGGCGGGTCGAGCAGGCTCCAGGCGCGCAGGGGCGCCCCCGGCCTGAGCGCGTGCACGCCCCGCAAGGGGTCGGGATCGTCCGACGCGAACAGGCGCAACGCCAGGTACAGGGTCGGTTGGGTGTGCCGCGGATTCCCCTGCAGGTAGCCGACGATGGCCTTGCAGCGCGTGTTGAGTTCGGGCAGCAGGGCCAGCGCCAGCAGCGCCGTCTCGAAGGGGGTCAGGCGCAGCGCGTCGCGCAGGCGGCCCAGCGGCGAGGCGTCGACGGCGGGAGGCAGGGCGAAGGGCGGGTCCAGCCGCGGCGCGGCCGGGTCGGGGGGCAGCAAGGACAGCGGCGGCGGCGGGGACTCCGCGTCGGCCGCGTCCGGGGACTCCGGGTCCGGCGGCTGGGGGAGCGTGGCCAGTAGATCGAACAGCGCGTCGTACACGGCCGTCACGGCGGCCTGGACGCCGGGGTGAATCGTGGGGTAGAGGTTTGCCATCGACTGGGAGATCATGCCCTCGCCTTCCGTCGCCACGGCCGTTCCCCCGCGAGGGCGACGGCTACCGCACACGCCTGTCCCCCTACGGTACCACACCCTTGCCTGGGCTGCAATCCCCCTATTGTCCGGGGGTTGTCCGGTGGGTGTACCCCAAAATTGTGAGACGCGGCCTGCGACGGCGGTCGCAGGGCACACCACGGACACTGCGGTGTCAGACCGGGGCCAGGAGCGGCGTGGCGGCGGACCACACCCGACCGCCGTCGGCGTC
>JAABUX010008698.1_pt1 | contig 11653 bp, 8 predicted proteins | sample 5561851 | NCBI WGS metagenome assembly JAABUX01 (sample SAMN10711883, study PRJNA513361) | rock metagenome | isolation source: Antarctica rocks | place: Antarctica: Victoria Land, Richard Nunatak red sandstone | collected 2016-01-03 | reverse complement strand
GCAGCGCCATGTCGACGAACCACTTGGCGTTGCGGCCATACAAATGCGCTTGGTCGATGGCCTGCGGCGCGCCGTTGTCGCGCAACTCATGCGGCCGGTCGGCCGTGAGCACGATCAGCGGGACACGCCCGTAGCGCGCCTCGACCACGGCGGGCAGAAAGTTGGCCGCCGCCGTCCCCGAGGTGCAGACCAGGATGACGGGCGCGCGTAGGGCCTTGGCCAGTCCCAGCGCGAAGAAAGAACCGGAGCGCTCGTCGATATGTACCCACGTTTCGATGGCTGGATGCGCGGCCAAGGTGTAGGCCAGCGGCGTGGAGCGCGAGCCGGGACAGATACAGGCGTGACGCACGCCGGCGTGCGCCAACTCGTCGACGAGGGCGCCCACATACGTATAGGTGGCCTTCTGGTGGGCCAAGGTCTCTTCGGGTGTCATACGGCTATCATCCCCTAACGCGCTCCGAGTGCGGCGAGCATCGGGCGCAGCTTGAGGCGCGTTTCGTCGTACTCGGCGGCGGGGCATGAATCGGCGACGATGCCGCAGCCGGCGAAGAGCGTCGCTTCATCGCCGCGCACGAGGGCCGAGCGCAGCGCCACGACGAACTCGCCCTCACCGTGGCGGTCGAGCCAGCCGATCGGCGCGGCGTACCAGCCGCGGTCGAGCCCTTCGCGCGCGCGGATATAGTCGAGGGCCGGCGCGCGCGGCTGCCCGCCGACGGCCGGCGTGGGGTGCAGGCGCGCCACGAGATCGAGCACGTCCGTCCCCGCCGCGACGCGCCCCGTCACTGGCGTGTAGAGGTGCTGCACATTGGGGAGGCGCAGCAGGCGCGGCGCGGCGGGGACGTTCAGGTCGGGACAAACGCCCGCGAGCGCGTCGCGCACCGCGTCCACCACCACGGCGTGCTCGGCGCGGTCTTTATGGCTTGCCAGGAGGGCCGCGCCGCGCGCCCGGTCTTCCTCCGGCGTCGCGCCGCGCGCCGACGAACCGGCCAGGCAGGCCACGTCAGCCAGGCCGTCGTGCAGACGCGCCAGGCGCTCGGGTGTCGCGCCGATAAAGGTACAGTCGCCGTGCGCGACGGCGAAGGTATAGGCGTTGGGGTAGGCGTCGCGCGCGTAGCGCAGGGCGGCCACCGTATCGAGCGGGTCGCGCGACCGGACACGCGCCGCGCGGGCCAGCACGACCTTGCGCAACGCGCCATCGCGGCAGGCGCGCGCGCCATCGGCCACCAGCACTTCCCACATGGCGCGGGGTATTACGTCGTCGACACACAGGCCGCCGTCCCCGCTGGGCGCGCGCGCCGCCCGCGCCTCGGCGGTATGTGCAAGCAGGTCCTCGGCGTCACGGATCATCCGCTCCATATCCTCTCCATCCGTCCCATTGCCGGCTGGCGCGATCGCGTTGAGGGTCACGATCGAGGCAGCGCCGCGCGTGACGAGGGTCAGGCGCGGCAGGACCAGCCGTCCGTCCGGGTAGCCCTCCCAGAGCGTCGTCGTGGGACGCGCCGGATCGAACGCGAAGCCGCCCACCAGCAGCGGGCCGGCCAGCGGGCCGGCCATGGCGTCCACCGTGTCCCGACCGACGCCCTCGGCTGCCGTGTCTATAACGGCGCCCTCGAGCAACGTGCGCCAGGCCCGCCCCGCTACCGTGGGCGACGCGGACTCGACGGCCCACGCGGCGCCGACGCCCGCGAACGCGACATCGTCGGCCGGCCGCTCCCAATAGAAGCGTTCGTGCACGGTGGCAGCGGCGCGCGCGAAGAGATCGAGCGAGTCGATGGCCGGGAGGGCAAGGGAAACGCTCACCAGGACCGGACGGCCCGGCGTCACACGCCCGCTGGCGCGGCCCATGGCGTCGCGCCAGCGGGCGCGCAAGGTATCGAGCGTGGGCGACATCGTCATCGTCAGCGCGGCCATCGGCTTTCCTCCTCCGGCGGCTCGACGGGGGCGCCGATGCTACGCAGCAAGAGGGCGCGCAGCGCGGGATAGACATCCTCCAGTTGGTGTGGTTGGCCCGTCTGCACCCAGCGCGTCACCACCTCGTTGAGCGCGCCGAACCACACCGCGCCGGCCAACTCCGTGTCAAGCGGCGGGATAGCTCCGGCCGCCACGGCCTCTGCCAGATGGCGCGCGATCAAACGCGCGAAGTCGCCGTGCATAGCGGTCACCGCGGCGTAGAACTCGGGGCCGGCGCCGGGCGCCTCGACAAGGAACAGGCGCGCCAGCGTACGATGCTCGGCGAAGAGACGGAGGACGGTCACGAGCGCGGCGTCGACCCTGGCGATGGGGTCCGGCGCGCGCGCGATAGCCGCCTCGACACGCGACATCAAGAGGGCGGCGGTACGCCGCAGCAGCGCGTCGAAGATAGCGTTCTTATTGGGGAAATGGAAGTAGACGCCGCCCTTGGAGGTGTGCGAGGCGCTGGCAATGTGGTCGACCGTCGTCTCGCGGTAGCCGTGCCCCGTGAAGACGTCGAGCGCGGCGTCCAAAATACGCTGGTGGCGCGCCACGCTGCGTTGCTGCTCGCCCGTCGTGCCCACCTGCTTGCCCGTCATGCCCACCGCTCTGACTCCCACTAGAAACAAACCGACGCGTCGGTCTGTTTTCAGTATACCCCATGGGCGCCTCCTGCCGCCACCTGAAAGCGAACGTCGTATACTACAACAAAGATGTCTTAAACGACTTACGCGAAGCGAGCCTACGCCATGTCACAACAAACGGTACAGCGAGAGCCAAATGAAACGCCTCCGCCCGCTCCTATCACGTATGAAGACTTCCTCGACTGGGCTGACGAGGATACCCTAGCCGAGTGGGTCGATGGAGAAATCGTCATGACGAGCCCCGCCAGTCGCCGGCATCAGGACATCGGCAAGTTTCTGCTGACGACGCTGTCCGCGTTTGCCGACATGCATGATCTCGGGACAATCATGGGCGCGCCCTTCCAGATGAAGCTGCCGCACTCCGGCCGCGAGCCCGACGTGCTCTATGTCGCGCGGGCGCACGAGGAACGGCTGCGGAACACGTTCCTCGATGGACCGGCCGACCTGGTGATTGAGGTCGTGTCGCCGGAGAGCGTCGAGCGCGACCGGGTGCGCAAGTTTGGTGAGTACGAGGCCGGCGGCGTGTCCGAGTATTGGCTGCTCGACCCGCGGCAAGAGCACGCCGACTTCTACCAACTGGACCCGCGGGGGCGCTACCAACCCGTGCCCGCCGATCAGGACGGTGTGTACCGTTCGCAGGCCCTGCCGGGCTTCTGGCTGCGTGTCCCCTGGCTGTGGCGGCAGCCGCTGCCCCCGCCGGTTCGGGCGCTCCTCGAGATCGATCGCGACGCTTACTCGCGCTATTTGCGCGGCGAACTACGCCAAGTCGATGTATAAGGGCACGAGGATCTTTCTCATCCGGTCACGGCGCCATCCAGTCTTCGAAAGCCAATCCGGGCACGCCCCTAAAGTCTACAACATTGCGTGTCACGAGCGTATACCCGCGAGCGCGTGCTATGGCGGCGATACGTCGATCTTTCGTGCTCATCCGACGCACGGTCGCGCGCAGATCCGCGTCATGACGCGCCGCATCCGCATCGTAGGAGAGGACGTTAACAGACGCAAAGTAGGCGAGAGTACGCGAGAGATTGGCATAGGCCCGGATCAACTGGACCTCGTTCAATTGCCGGTTGAGCGTGGCGTCTTGCCCTCTAGTCGCTTCTTCAAACGAAACAATAGTCACGAAAATGGTCGTCGGGTCGATTGTCGACACGCGCGCGACGACGCGAATGTCGCGATCCAGGAACGCCCTGATGGCATTCGTGTCGAGCACATAGGGCACTATGCGCTGGCCTCGCGCGTCTCTTCGGCCTCGAATGGGCTATCCAGAGACATGCCGACGAACGCGAGGTAGGGATTGGGTTCGGCGAGAATACCGCTGAGGATATTCTCAGTGTCGTCCGGCAGGACCTTGGGGACGGCCACCCGCGCGATGTGTACGATGGACGGGCACGCGTTGTGATCCACGACTCGCCCCCCGTCAAAGCGAGACCTATCGATAGTGTCCAGCGACATTGATGCCCTCCTTGTGGCTCCAGTTAAGATGATGCCGAACCCGTGTGAAATCGTGTCAGGCACAACAGCAAATGGATAACGACAACTACACTCACTTTCGTCACCTGCGCCGGCTTGACCAGTCCATGGGCGACATCGTTGCGCAGATTGAGGCCGTCCTGGGCCGAGAGTACAGTGTCCAGGTAGCGCCAAAAATTCTGGCCTAGCACCGCCTGAACGTCCTTGCGCCGCAATAGCCCTGATAGCGTGTCGGCGTCTATCCCCGCCGCATCGCGCGTGAAGCCTGTCACTGCCAGATCCCCCTGCCACAGCATCGACCGCAGCGCACCCTCGATTTGCGGAGTGAGGATATGCAGGGCTGAAATATAGTCGTCGGCGTAGTAGCGCTCGATACCGCGCCTCAGGAAGGGCAGGTGGCGCGGGTCCATCAAGGGCCATCGCTCGAAGTAGTCGCCGAGTGACCGGGCGTTCAGATCCTTGTCCTGTTCGAGACGTTGCAGCATGAGGCCAATCACGATAGCGGTGAGGTTGATGTGGAACACGAATTGGCGCTGGACCTGTGCCTCATACCGCTCCTCGGCGCTTTGAATATGGCGGGTGGGTGAGTCGTCACGGATGATGGTACGCGCGAGGAGCGCGCTCAGGGGGGCGTACTCGGCGATGCCCTGGGCGCGCTCCTCGGCCGCCGCGTACGACGGCTGGAATGCGTCGAGCGCCCCAAGCGCGCCCAGGGCATCGCCGAGGGAAAGCGGCGCCAAGCGTACGTCATACAAACGCTCGACTTCGACACGAGGTATGGCGCCGCGCACCTCGATTTGCCCGAACTCATCTTGTCCTGCCTGATACTGCTCACCGATTCGGCGCAGAAGCTCGTCCACCTTATCCTGCATCCGCAACCGTTGATAGACAAGGATAGCGTCCTCGAGGTGCGCGGCGGCGGCGAGGTGCGACGCAACGGAACGAGCATTGGCATCAGCCTCGTGCGACTCGGCCACACGTCGCTGCGCCTCACGACGAGCAGCATTATCGACCAGCGCCTGATAGACATCATCGAGACTGCCCAGGAATTGTCGCTCGGCGTAGTAGCGGCCTGCATCGTGCTCGATCCGTGCCCCACGATCAAGAGTCCGCGCCGCCAATTCTAAATCCGCACGTGGCACGTCGTTGCTGAGCAGGAGGAGGGCGCGCGCGAGATCGATAGTGTAGCGCAACCGCGCGTCGTCCGCCAGCATTCGCAACCCATCGACGATCGCGCCCCGCGCCGTGTCGACGAGGGGCGACTGCTTCATGCTCTGCGCGATGAAGGCCGCCCGCAACAGGAAGGTAGCAGCGTCAATCGTCAAATCGGGCTGCGACAGGATGTCGCGCGCCGCCTCGATGTAGGCGTCCTCCGCTAGTTTGGCATAGTCAACGCGTTTGCGCTCACCACCCGCATACTTCTGATCGAAGAGAAAATCGGCATACCGCGACCGCAAAAGCGCAGGTTGAGGCTTGTCCAATTGGCGGTCGAAATACGCCTTAGCATCGTTCAATAGCGCCTTGGGGTCTCCGGCGGCCACAAGCCCTGTCGCTGTCCGCGCGGAGTCGCCAGTAGCCTCTTGTCCATCATCTACGGCCGCGAAGGCGGCGATGGGCTTGAAGTACTCCTCTCCCCTCTTGAGCGTGCTGAGGCGCGCTGTCCCCACCCACCAGAGCCGCGCATCCCAGGAACATCCCTGGGCCTCGGTTGCCGCGCCCGCCTGCTCGAACAGAGCGGCGGCGCGTCCGAAGGCCTCGGCGCGGTTATGCGGATAGCGAAACTCACGCAGCGAACCGATTTCCGCTTCGCGCTTCAGCTTCTCTGCTTCGATGAGCTTCAACTTTTCTGCTTCGATGAGTAAGGATAATGATTCTGGCTTCACAATAATCCATTCTTCGGCAATGGCACCCTACACACAATGATATCACCCGCCGCCGGAGGAAGCAGCTACATTGCCGCGATCGGGTGCGCCTCGCGATTGTGAAGGTTCGGCCCCTGTCATGGTCCTTTAAGATCAGATCCCCTCGATGGGCAGCCGAATGGTGAACGTGGAGCCCACGCCCTCCGCGCTCTCCACGGCGATGCGGCCGCCGTGCCGCTCCACGATCTGGCGCGCGCTGGCGAGGCCGATGCCGGTCCCGGCGATCCGCCCCGCCACATTGGCGGCGCGGTGGAAGCGCTCGAAGACGCGCGGCGCGTCGTCCGCGGGGATGCCCAGGCCGTGATCGGAGACCGCGATCACGGCCATATCGTCCTCGCGTGCGACCGTCACCGTGATGTCGCCACCGTCAGGGCTATATTTGACGGCGTTGGAGACCAGATTGGTCACCACGCGTTCGATCCGGGCCACGTCGACGGCGGCCTCCAACGCCGGTAGGGCAGTGTCCACCACGATGCGGTGTGTGGTGAGATCCGTCTGCTGTGCCACCACGCCGCGCGCCAACGCGACCAGGTCGACCGCGCGCCGGTCGAGGTCGAGCCCGCCACCCAAATCCGCGCGCGTCACGTCCACCAACTCGTTGATGAGGGCGAGCATGCGCCCTGTGCCCGCGTCGATGAGGGCGAATTGCCGCGCCACGGCGGCGGTTTCCGGCGTATCGATGCGGGACAAGCGACGCTGTGCCAGCTGCGCTTGCCCACGGATGCTCGTCAGCGGCGCCTTGAGGTCGTGCGAGGCCGAGGAGAGGAACTCCTCGCGCGCGCGCTCCAGGTCCTTGATCACCGTGATGTCCTGGAAGACGCCCACCGCGCCCACGATGGCCCCGTCGGGCCCACACAGCGGCGCGGCATTCGCCAATACGGTCATATCCTGACCCGTCGCCGCCGCGCGAGTTAGGAATTGCTCGCCGCGCACCATTTCTCCGCGCCACATCGCACGCTGTAGCGGCAGCTCGTCCGAGGGGTACGGCGCGCCATCGGGACGACGACACCCGTACGTGTCATAGGCCTCATATTCGCCCTGCGAGACGGGACGTCCGGGGAGGCCAGGGCCGAAGATCGCCGCGGCGGCCTCATTGCTCACGGTGAACTGGCCGGCCACGTCGGCGATGACAACCCCCGCGGGCAGCACGTCGAGCACCTGCCGCAGGCGGTCGCGTTCGGCCCCTAGTTCGGTCGCGAGCGACTCGACCTGCCGCCGCGCCCGCACCTGCTCCGTCACGTCGACGGCGAGGACCATGATACTCTCGACCACGCCGTCGACGCCGGCGATGGGCTGGTAGGTGAAGGTGAAGTAGACATCCTCTAGCCGCCCATCGCCGGTGCGGTCGAGGCGCATGGGAATCTCCGCTCCCACGAACGGCCTGCCGGTACGGTACACCTCGTCTAGCAACTCGTAATACCCCTGGCCCGCGAGCTCGGGAAACGCCGCGCGTATCGACCGCCCGATCAGGTCGGCGCCGCTCCGCCCCGAGCCACGCTGGTACCAGGCGTTGGCGACCTCGAACACATGGTCCGAGCCGGCCAGCAGCGCGATCATCGCCGGGGCCTGCATGAAGAGATCATGCAGCTGCCGCCGCTCGACGGCGGCCGCGCGTTCAAGCCGGCGTCGCTCGGTCACGTCATGGTAAACGGCCACGGCGCCAACGATGCGGCCATCCTCATCACGCACCGGCGCCGCGCTCGTGCTCAGCTGAATCATGCGTCCGTCAATAGTGTGGATGCGCATATCGACCGCGCGTGCGCCCGTCAGCACATCGCCGCGCGCCGCCCGCAGCGGCGGCAACGCGTCGACGGGGATAAGCTGTCCGTCCTCGTCGCGGATAGACTGGCGCGCCGCCCGCTCCGCCAGCGTCAACGTGGCAACAGCGGGGTCCGCATCCCAACCCATCAAAGCGCGCAGCGCCGCGTTGACCTGTTGCACGCGGCCGTCGGTGTCGTAGATAGCGACGCCGTCGACCATCGCCTCGATGGTGACGCCCAACTCGCGCGCCCGTGCCGTCGCCTCCATACGGGCAGCCGTGGCCTGGGCCAGGAGATGCGCGCGGTCCTCGACCATCCGCGCGCGTAGCCGCGCCAGTTCCACATGCGTCCGCACGCGCGCCAACAACTCGCGGGCGGCGAACGGCTTGACCAGATAATCGTCGGCCCCCGCGTCGAGGCCCTCGACGGCCGCGTCTTCCCCCGCGCGGGCCGAGAGCAGGATCACGGGCGTCGCGCGCGTCTGGGGGGCGTCGCGCAGCGCGCGCAGCAGCCCAATGCCGTCGAGCCGCGGCATCATAACGTCGCTGAGCACCAGGTCCGGCGCCCACGCCAGCGCGGCCTCCAAGGCCGCTTCGCCGTCGACCGCCGTCCGCACATCGTACCGCGCGCCGAGCAGACGCGCCAGGTAGGCGCGCATGTCGGCGTTGTCGTCGGCCAGGAGGATGCGCGCGGGAGGCTCAGCCACGACGCCATCTTGCTCTCCATCCGCGTCGAGAGATGGCGACGCGGGATCACCGGCCCGATAGGGAGCGCCATCCCCCGGCGGCGCACCGGACGTATCGAGGGTGTCCGGCAACCAACGCAGAGCCTCCGCGGCATAGGGGGGCGCCCCCGGCGCCATGGGGCGCTCCGTGGAGGCGCCCACGACGCGATCCGCCGGCAGATGCGCGGCGCCAAGCGGCAGCGCGACGGTGAACGTTGTCCCCGTCCCGACGGCGCTCGACACGCGAACGGTCCCCCCGTGCAGCCGCGCGAGCTCCTGGACCAAGGCCAGACCGATGCCCGTCCCCTCGTGGGTCCGCGCCCAGGCGCCGCGCACGCGGTGGAAACGCTCGAACAGATGCGGTAGCTCCGCGGCGGGGATGCCGGTCCCCGTGTCGCGCACCTCCAGCTCGACCCCAGCCCCAACCTGACGCAGCGTCACCGCGATCTCGCCCTCAAAAGTGAACTTGATGGCGTTGGAGAGCAGATTGAGCACGATTTTCTCCCACATATCGCGGTCTACATAGGCCGGCGCGGGCAGCGCCGCGCAGTCGACGAGCAGGCGCAAACCGGCCCGCTCCACGGCCGCGCGGAAGCCGCTGGCGAGCTCGACGGTATACGCGGCCAGATCGACCTGCTCGTAGGCGGCGCGGGCGCTACCGGCTTCGATGCGCGAGAAGTCGAGCAGCGTGTTGACGAGCTTGAGCAGGCGCAGGCTGTTGCGGTGGGCGATGTCGAGCCGCTCGCGCTGCGACGGCGCGAGCGCGTCCGCGCGATCGGCCAGGGCGTCCTCGATCGGTCCAAGCATGAGCGTGAGCGGGGTGCGCAACTCATGGCTGATGTTGCTGAAGAACGTCGTCTTGGCGTGGTCCAGTGCGGCCAGCGCCTCGGCCCGCTTGCGCTCCTCGTCGTAGGCGCGGGCGTCGGCGATCGCCGTGGCGATCTGCCCCGCGACCAAGTCATAGAAACCGCGGTAGTCGTCGTCGAGGGCGCGGAAGGGATTGACGCCGGCGACCAGAAAGCCGGCGACGCCGTCCTGGCCCGCCTGAGCCACCGGCAAGACCAAGGCGGAAGACGGGGCGGACGCGCCGGCATGGGCGGGCAGCGGGCCGAACCGGGCCGCCCCGTCGTCCATCAGCGCGGCCTGGCCCGTGCGCGCCACGCGCGCCAGCGGCCAGCCCTCGGCGGCGTCCGCGGCCTCGGCCAGATCGACGTGCCGGGGGATGAGCGCTACGCCGGCGTCCAGCCCGGTCATGCCCGCGAGGTGGGCTGTCCGTCCGTCGGGGTCGAGCAGGTAGAGCAGGGCGAAGGGGATGGCGGCCGGATTCCCGCCGAGCGCCGCGGCGGCAAGGGCGCAGGCGTCGGCGGCAGTCTTAGTCCCGGCGGTTCGGTCGGCCAGCTCGCGCAACACGCGCAGGCGCCGCTCGCCCAACACCCGGCTCGTCGTCTCCGTGACCGCCGTGAACACACCGCCCACGCCGCCGCTCTCATCGCGGATCGGGCTGTAAGAGAAGGTGAAATAGCACTCCTCGACATAGCCGTTGCGGTCGAGCAGGAGTAGCTGGTCGTCAGACCAGGTGGCCTCACCCGTGGCGCGCACGCCCGCGAGCATGGGCCCAATGATGTCCCAGATCTCCGGCCAGCAGTCGCGCCCACGCTGCCCCATCGACGTGGGGTGCTTGGTCGTGCCCAGGATAGGGCGATAGGCGTCGTTATAGAGCATCACCAATTCCGGCCCCCACCAGATCAGCATCGGGAAGCGCGAGGTCAGGCAGATACTTACGGACGTGCGCAGACTCTGCGGCCAGGACTCAACGGGGCCGAGCGGCGTGGCCGCCCAATCGAGTGACCGCATGAGCGCGCCCATCGCCCCGCCGCCGGCCAACACCTCCGCGACGACAGAGGTCATCGGGGAATCTTCGTCCCTGGTCATATCCGCGCCTCCTCTATCGACGTCTCGTCCCACTTGTATCTCCCCTCGCCGCGCGGCGTCAACCACGCGGCGGCGCGTTCACCCTTTGTTATGTTTCTTCTTGCCGCGCTTGTCCCTATCTTTCTCTTTGTCTTTACCCTTACGGCGCTGCTCCTCGGCGCCGCGCGGGGCCTGCGCGGCCGCCGTGATGGCCGCGACAGCTTCGTCGCACCAGGCGACGTAGCCCTTCTCGACATCGATGCCGCGGCGCAGGGTCAGCAACAGGCCCAGCCGCGCCGTGGGCGAGCCGTCGCCCCGCACCCGCGTGTCCTCGTCGAGGCGGTGGGACAGCTCTTTGTAGTGCGCGAGATTAGCGGCGTGGCGGGCGCGCGTCGCCTCTAGTTGCGCCCGCGCGTGGTCGGGCGGCAGCAAGCCATAGCAGAGCGCCTTGAGCGCCTCCTCGTCGCGCACGACCGGCGGCGTGGCCGGCGTATCGAGCCACTCCAGGAGCGCATCGTGCCCGCGCAAAGTGAGGGTGTAGACCTTGCGCGCGGGACCACGATCGCTCGGCACGATCGTATGCGTGACCAGTTGCGTCTCTTCGAGGGCGGCCAGCGCCGGGTAGATGCTGCTGTGCGTGGCCGACCAGTAGTAGCTGGCGGTCTCCTTGAACCACTGCGCCAGGTCGTAGCCCGAGCGCGGCTCGAGCGCCAGGCCGGCGAGCAACGCATACTTCAACGACATATGTCTGTCCTCATCGACATAGAGTACCACGTCGGCGGCTTTTTGGCTTTTATCCCGCTTAACGCGCCTGAGCGAAAGACTTGCGCCGGATCGGCCTGGCCAATCTGCTGCGCTAGCGCTGTCGCGAAGCGTCCTCGCGCGCCGGGATATGCCGTCCTTACGTCGCGGCTCCAAGGCCGAGCAGCCGCTCGCGCACCAGCGTGACGGACGCGCGCACGTCGTCCATCGCCGCGGGATCTTCCGGCGCCGGCTCGACGTCGAAAAGACGCCCGTAGCGCGGATGGTCCGGCGCCGGGTCATCGCCCGCGAGCGTGGCCAGGAGGATGGCCCAGCAGCGCACCGCCGCCTCGGGCTTGTAGCCGCCGCCGCCGGTGACGAGCAGGCGCCCGTCGCACAATTCGTGGCTGAGCGCGTGCAGCAGGCGCGCGGTCTCCCGATAGGCGGCCGTGGTGAGGGCCAGGCGCACCATAGGGTCCTGGTAGTGCCCGTCGACACCGTACTGCAGGATGATAAACTCTGGCTGAT
>JAABUX010008697.1_pt1 | contig 11655 bp, 12 predicted proteins | sample 5561851 | NCBI WGS metagenome assembly JAABUX01 (sample SAMN10711883, study PRJNA513361) | rock metagenome | isolation source: Antarctica rocks | place: Antarctica: Victoria Land, Richard Nunatak red sandstone | collected 2016-01-03 | reverse complement strand
CGGACAACGCGGCGCGGGCCTGGGAGGCGTACACGCGGCCGCACGCCCTGCATGGCCTGTTGACGGTGGGGCCGAATCACCGGGTAGAAGGATGGCCGCGCGTGCGCTGGCTCTTGTGGAAGGACAGACTGGCGACGCTACGCGAACCGCTGTGGCGACGTAAGGAGATGGTATGGGCCTTGGGTCTCGGCGGCGGCGTGCTCCTCCTGGTGCTGCTCAGGGCTGCGTGGGCGTTGCTCAGGGCCGTGTGGTTCCTGCTGCGCGGCGTGGGGCGGCTGACGCCGGGCACGACGGCGGGGAGCGCGCGGTGGGCGACGCCGGCGGAGGCGCGGCGTGACTACGGGCCGCGTTGGCGACTCCTTCGACGAGCGGGCATCCTGCGCCAGGAACCGCCCTTCGTCGTGGGGCGCGTCGGCCGGGGGGCGATCTCCCTCTCGGTCAAGCGACAAGGGCTCAACGTCCTGGCGCTGGGCGTCCCCGGCGAGGGCAAGAGCGCGGATCTGATCATCCCGAACCTGCAACGTGAGGGGCGGCGCGGCCGACCACGCCGCGGTCTGGTCGTGAGCGATCCCAAGGGCGAGTGCTACGCGGCCTCTGGGGCCGCACTGGCGGCGCTCGGCTACACGGTGCGACGGCTCGACTTCTACGACGCGGCGGACACAGGAGCACGGTACAATCCACTGGCGCATTGCCACACGGCGTCGGAGGCGCTGGTCTTCGCGCGTGCCTGGATACGCAACACCCGTGGCCAGGGCGAGGTCGGCGCAAGCGCCGAGTTCTGGGACTCGACCGTAGCCTTGCTCCTACAGGCGGCTATCTTGCATCTCAACCACACCTATCGGGCACGCGGCGCCCAGGCCGCGCCCCTGGCCCGCCTGCTGGCGTTGTTCAACGTCGAGGACTTCGCGCTGCTCAAGACGGAGCTGCTGACCTCTCCCTGCCCCGAGGCGGTGGAAGCGGTGCGCGGGTTCCTGGGTGGGACCGACAAGAATGAGCGCCTGGGCGGCTCCATCCTCGTGGGCCTGCTCGTCAAGTTCGCCGTCTTGAACGATCCCGCCGTGGCGCGCACGACCGCGCGTGACGATCTGCCCTTTAGCGGCGTCGGCGACCCAACCACGGCGCCGCTCGCGCTGTTCGTGATCCTGACGCCCGGCATGGAGGAAGTCTTGCAGCCGCTCACCGGCTGCCTGTTCATGCAGTTGTTCGACGAGCTGGTGGCGGCCGCCAACGCACGGCCCGGTCAGGCGCTCGGACGGCGGGTGTTCTGCTATTTGGATGAGATCGGCACCGTCGGCGTGATCGCGGGCCTACCGCGTCGCCTAGCCACACTGCGCAGCGCTGGCGTGGGCCTGCTGCTGGCCGCGCAGGACACCATCCAGCTCGACACGCTCTACACGCCCGAGGGGCGGCGGCTCATCACCTCGACGTGCCAGGTTCATATCATCTTCGGCGGCGTGGGCCAGGAGGACGCGGCGTGGGTCAGTAGCCGGCTTGGCACGGCGACGGTGGTCGGCACGACCGCCAACGCGGGGCGGCAGCGCGGCCAGGTGCTCGTCGGCCAGGGCGGCTACGGCAAAGGCGAGATCGGGCGCCCGCTGCTGACACCGGAGGAGATTCAGCAACTACCCGAGGGCTGGATGATCCTCAACGGCCTGCACGCGCGGCCGGCCCTGGTCCGCGCGCTCCCGTGGTACAAGCAGCGGGCGTTGCGGCGGCTGGTCAAGCGCGCACAGACACGGCAGGCGACGGTGGCGCCGCCTGTTCCCATCGACGAGCCTATCTCCGTCGAGCCTGGCACCCTCGACGAGTCGGCGTGACACCGCGTTATTTTTTCCAGGGAGAACAGTCGTTGCTGGCGTAAGGAAAAGCGTAGGGTGGCGTCCACGCACGATCAAGGGGCTGCTTTTCCGCGATCGGGCTCACCACAACCATCGCTCCGCTGGTATGGCCGCGCTCCGCGCTGTAGGAGGACGCGTCCCCCTACACGGTAGCCCTCGCTGCGCGCTCGGGTCTACCTACCCCCTCGGGAGCCTTCGTGCTCCCCCCACGTCCGGCCCGTTGGCCGGACCGACGCGGGTCCCCCCATGACCGGGCGTGCCGCCCTGGACCCTGCGGCCATGAAAAGATGATAGACAAGCCTGGGGCTGATGAGCGGGCTGGCGGCGTCCCATGTGGCATCCTAAGGGGGCGAGCGGTCTGCGGGGCTGTAGAGCGCACCGTGGGCCGTTCGCGCGTCCTGCATGCTGTGGGAACGGCCGCTTATGGTGTGGTGTCCCGGTGCTCGGCCTGCTGCCAACGGTCACAGCGCTGACGCCACGCGTGTTCCTGAGCGCGGGCAATGAACACGGCGCGCTCCCTGGACAGTCCACCGCTCAGCGCGTGACGGTGCAGGTGATCGAACACGTACCAATCGTTGGCGCCGTTGTTCTTATGAGCGGTGAAACGCGTGCGCGGTGGCATGGTCTGTCCTCACTGCCGGCACCGATGAGCGGGTGGCAGCATATACGTGCCGAAAGGGGAGATCACGCCGGGCGGACGCGGGCAAGGTGACGCATCCTCCCCTCCCGCCATGCAGCGGTCAGGGCGTTCCATAGGTGGCGAGCATGTCACGGACGGCGCGTGCCATCTCTTTTGCCGTGACGGGGTGATGGAGCAGGAGTAGCCCAGGGTGCAACAAGAGCGTCCGGTGGCGGTCACCCGTGGGCACCTCGGCCACGGAGAGGACGATGGGCACGTCCACCAACGCGGGCTCGTCGACCAGCGCCTGCAGCGCGTGCCAGTGGCGATCCACGCCGTCGCGCGCGATGTCTATCGTGATAGCCGCTGGCGCCAGGGCGCGCACGACCTCGTGGACGCCGATCCCTGCTCGGAAGCGGTGCACGTCGTACCCGTCGCGTTCCAGGGCGCGCTGGATGGCGGTCTTGAAACGCTCGCTGTCGTTGATGACAGCGACGCGGGGGCGATCCAGCGTTGGTGGTGTCACACCCGCCGCTCCTGGATCGCCTGCAACAGGTCCTGGCACGACCACCCGCGCTCCACCCCATACGTGAGAACGGCCAGGATGTTGCCCTCCTTTAGCCCATTCTCCAACACCTCCTCCGCGTCCGCTACGGCACTCACCGAGGGTGCTGTCAAATTATTTGACAGCGCGGGGGCGATAGGTATCTCTGGACGCGGCGCCTGTCGTGCGCCATCCCGTGCCCGCTTAGGGGCATCCGACCGCGTGTCCGCCTTCGCGGACGGCGCGACCTTCGCCGCCTGCACGTCCTGCACAGTCACGCGCTCGCCCCGCGCGGCCCGGTCGAGCAAGAGGTCGCGTGTGACGGGATCTTTGACGCGCGCGACCTCCTGAGCCACGGTAGGTCCCATCTGGCCAGCACGCACGGTCGCCTCGATGCGGGGATCTTCAATGAGCCGGAGGCGCTGCGCCACGTACTCGTGACTCTTATGCACGCTGGCGGCCAGGTCGCGCAGTGAGAGCGTGAACCGTTCCATCAGGCGGTGGTAGGCATGGGCCTCGTCGAGCGGGTCAAGGTCAGAGCGTTGGATGTTCTCCATGAGCGCCTGGCGCTCCATCTCGTCGTCGGAGAGATCGCGGACGACCGCCGGCACGGCCGTCCGCTCGGCGCGTTGCGCGGCCCGCCAGCGACGTTCGCCGGCCACGATCTGATAACGGCCGCGCTGCGTGGGATGTGCGCGAACCGAGAGCGGCTGCAGGATACCGTCGACACGGATCGACGCCGCCAGCTCGTCGAGCGCGGCCGCATCGAACGTCCGGCGCGGCTGATAAGGATTCGGATCGAGGAGCCCGATGTCGATCATCTTGGCGTCAGTCAGGTCCTCGACGCCGACCGGCTGGGCCACGAGACTCTGCCATGCGGGGATACTTGGTCGTCCCGTTCCTTTAGCGGCGCTCATCAGCACACCCCTCCTCGACTTCCTGAGCCAGTGCCTTGTAGGACTGCGCGACCGACGAACTGGGGGCATAGGTCACGACCGGCTGACTCGCCGCCGAGGCCTCGACCACCTTGACCCCATTGCGGATGACGGCATCGAACACGCGTCCCTGGAAGCCATCGCGGATCTGCTCCAGGATCTCCTTGTGGATCGCGCTGCGGCCGTCGTACATCGTCACCACGATGCCCATGATCGTGAGGGCGGGATTCAGACGCCGCTGGACAAGCCGCACGGTGTCGCTCAAGCGCGCCACGCCCAGGTAAGCCAGGTAATGGCACTGGAGTGGGATAAGGACCTCACGGGCCGCAACCAGAGCATTGATCGTCAACAGGGAGAGGGACGGCGGGCAGTCGATCAGGATGTAGTCGTAGCGGTCCGCCACGGCGGCGAGATTGTCTTTCAGCAGGATCTCCCGCTCGAATGAGTTGACGAGTTCCAGGTCGGCGGCCGACAGATCCAGGTGCGCCGGCGCGAGGTCGATGCCCTCGACGGTGGAGGGCCGAATGATAGCGGTGAGCGGCACGTCTTTCACGAGGACGTGATACATCGACTGGTCGAGGGTGCGCAGATCGACGCCCAGCCAGAGTGTCGCGTTGGCTTGCGGGTCCAGGTCCACGACGAGGACGCGCTTCCCCCGTGCGGCAAGCGCCGCCCCCAGGTTCACGGTCGTGGTCGTTTTGCCGACGCCGCCCTTTTGATTGGCCAGCGCGATGATGCGTCCCATTACTCTCCCCCCTCGCACGGGTACAATCTGAATTCGACCCACACTGTGGGTACAATCTGAATTCGACCCACACTATGGGTCGAATCACAGTGCGCGCCGGCCGCTGCCTACGTGGTCTCGTCGCTAGCGGACGCGTCCGCTAACTCTCGCAGGCGCTCTTTGATCCTCTCCGCGGTCGGGAGGCGCACCTGGTATTCGGCGACGAATATCTTCTCTTCCAGACCGGCCAGGGCGTAGCGCACCTCGTCGCGGCCAGCGCTCTCGCACACGATCAGGCCGATCGTCGGCTTCTCCCACGCGTACAGCGGCACGCGCTCCCGGTAGTACGACACGTACTTGTTCATCTGGCCGACGTACGCATCCTTGAACGGGCCGAGCTTCAGGTCGCACAGCACGGTCGCGGGGATCGCGCGGTTATAGAGCTCCAGATCGACGCTGTGGAGTTGCCCGTCGATGATGATGGTCTGCTGGCTGCGGCGCACGTAGAAGCCGGGCCCCAACTCTTCTAAAAAGCGTTGGAAGTTGGCCAACAATCCCGCCTCGAGTTGCGCTTCCCCATACTCCGCCGGCAGCCCCGGCACGGCGAAGCTGTAGAGACTCCGGAACGCGTCTTCGGGGCGCAACGCCGGCGCGATCTCTGACGCGAGAACGAGGGGCCGCGGCCCCTGCAAGGCGCGCGTATACAGGTCACCGCGGATCTGTTCGTCGAGTTGGCGCACGCTCCATGCGTTGCGGCCGGCCTCTGCCTCGTAGAACTCGCGTTGGGCACGATCCTCGATCGCGGCCAACAACTCGTAGTGGCTCCATGAGATCCGCGTCGAGAGGGCCGTGATGATCGGGTAGGCGCGATAGAAACGCACGATACGGTTCAGGAGCGTGCGCGCGATGCCGAGATCGCCGGCAAGCTGCTCGATCACACGGCCGCCATAATCGGCGCGCTCTTTATGCTCCAGCTCGGCCCGCACGATGCGCTCACCGACCTGCCAGTACGCCTGGACCTTGATGTTATCGACCGCCTGGTAGGCGCGGGCGCGCGCCGTCCGCAGCAGCCCCCGGATCTCGCCCAGGAGCGCGCTGTAGTCGTCGGGCATCACCGAGCGGTCCTTCGGCTCACGAGGCATGGTGCAGGTCCTCCCCGCCGCGCTGCATAATCTCCGCGACACGCCGCTCGACGGCCGCCTGCATCTCCGTGCACGGCCCCATGCCGACAGGGATGAACCCACGGCCGACATAGCCGCGCCAGTCGTCGTAGCCGGGGCTCACCGCGATGTAGCCCGCATAGAGATCCGCGCCGGCGGCGGTCGGGAGGCGCGCCTCGTGGAGGTACGGCGAGCGTTCGATCCAGTGAATCATGGGCGCCGCGCTCATGAACCCGTGCCTCTCTCTGTGGCCCTGGGCACCTGGTCTGCCCGATCGGCCGCGGCATGGGCGTGCCGCTCCAGCGCCGCCCTGGCCTCATCGAATGACACCCCCTCGGCGATGGTCGTGTCGTCGTCGAGGCGCCCGGCCGTCACCATCGCGTCCCAGTCGCCGTACGAGCGCGCTGTATCCCTGTACTGCACGACAGACCCATACGGCCGCGCGGCGCCCGCGCGGCGATACGTCCACACCGTGTCGCTCTTGCGCTCCCATTCACCCGTCATGATGCTCCTCATGCGCCGGTGGTGGCCGTATCGGGCAGGTCGCGGCACTCAGCGAGCGGCAGAGATGGGAGCGCGGGCGGGGCGATAGAGCTAGCGCCGTTCATTGTCCACCCTCGGACTCACGCTCTAAGGCGTCGAGCACGAGCTTACGCAACACAAACGACACGCTGCGCTCCTGTTGTCGCGCCATTTCATCCAGACGATCTCTTGCCGACTCTGGCAGCCGCACGGCCGTCCACGTCTCGCCCGGTGCAGCTTGCTTACCCCGTTTATCCCTCGTCGTCACGTCGTCGTATCCCTCAATCAGTACGGCCGCATCGACCAATCAGTACGGCCGCATCGACCAATCAGTACGGCCGCATCGACCACCATGGACATCACTCCTTAGTTTTACCACGCGCTGGCTGTGTTTACTCCATTATAGCACGTTCTGGTAAGTACTAATAGATGCTTGTAAATGCTGGTAATATCGGGTAGACTGTAAGAGTGAGGAGCGGATAGGCTCCCATAAATAAAGAGGCCAGCGGGTGTGCTACCACCCGCCGGCCGGTAGGTACGGAGGCCAGACAATGAACACCGCACCCCGCATCAAGTCTACGGCGAGGAGCGCGACGCCGGCGCGCACTTAGGGACGCCGAAATACCTGCGTATCCCAGGCATTACCCGCTTCTTAGGGGACGGCAGCACCCGCGTGAACTAAAGCAGCGCCCTTGTGGGATGAATTAGTATTTCGGCGTCCCTTACAAGCCCACCGTCCGACTCACCGCGCATCGGGGCTGGTATCGCGTCCAGTCCGGCACGACTCCCGGCGTCTTCTACGAGACCAGCGCCAACTCCTGCAACTGCCCGGCCCGCAAGCAGCCCTGCAAGCATCAGCGGTTCGTGCGGTCCCTGAACGTGGCCTTCTTCGTCAAGAAGGAAGCCGCGGCCCCGGTCGCTAGCATTGACGCCACGCTCGCCGATGCCGAGCAGCTCCTGGCACGGAAGCGCCGGGCGCTCGCGGACACCCATCCGCAAAGCGACGAGTACGCGACGCTGCTGCGCGACGTAGACCAGGCCGAGCGTCAAGTCGCGGCCCTGAGCTACAGCGCCATGCGCGCGGCGTAGATGATGCGCGCCATAACGGCCCGGTGTTACTGAAGCTACCACCAGCCGCAATCTGTGAGCGGTAAAGTACCGCTTAACGCCCCGGAGTTGGCATTCGACCGCGCTTCACGCCGTCACAGACGGTCGACAGCACACAGCAGCCATGAGCGTGGCGAGGGAAGTGCCTCCTCCCGTCTTTCTCGGCACTCGCCGCTACGTTTGTGCGACTGTTACGTGTTATCTGTTGCGCAAGAGTGCCGCCAGATTGCGGCCGGTGGTAGCTTCGGTAACACTAGGCCATAACGACCTCTACCACCACGGCCCTACATCATGTCGATGCGGGGCCGGATGCCACACGTACCTCAGATCGCCCCCAGTACCACCATGTCGGAGGTGGCCGCTTCCTCCCCGCCAACGAGGCCGCACACGTCGAGTGTGAACGGTGGAATGTCTGGGCGGATGAGGTCAACGCGCGCGCGGCCACGGGCATCCAGGCATGACCACACGGACCAGAGGGTGGACGCGTGGTCCGACCATCCAGGCCACGACCTCGACGCACGAGATAAAGCTGTCCCGCCTGGGCAGCGGGGAAGGGAAGCCCGTCGCGATCTTCCTGGCGCTGGACCCCGACATGATCGAGGAACTGCGGCCCCTCACCGCCAGCTTCTTCCTCGACGTGTACCGCACGCTCGGGCAGACCGCGCGCACCTCGCCGGGCGGTGCCCTGACACAGGACGTGATGATCTACGGCGACGAGTGGGGCAACATCGGCTTCGTCCCACGCTTCACCACGGCACTCAACCTGCTGCGCAGCGCCGGCGTCTACGGCGTCTACGTCTTCCAGACCACCGGCCAAGCCGTCGAGACCTACGACGAGCAGGGCTTCATCGCCATTAAGGCTGCCTGCGGCACCAAGATCGGGTTGAGCAACATGGTCGACGACGACGCCAAGTGGTTCAGCGAGTCTGTGTTGGGGCAAGCAACGGAGGTCGCGCAGAGCAGCAACGTCCAGCGCGGCCGCTTCCACGTCACGACCGATCGAGGCGGGGCCTCGCAGTCGGAGACCAAGCGGGCGCTGCTGACGCCCGACGAGGTGATGAACATCCGGGAGGACGAACTGCTGGTGAAGATGCCGCAGAAGCCCGCCGTGCGCCTGACCCAGCGCCGCTACTACGACGATCCAGAGGTCAAGGGCCGCGCGCCGGCGCGCGGCGAGAGCTGGATACCGCCGCTCGGCCCGGCGCGCGCGGACGGCCCGCTAGAGGCTCCTGAGTTCGACGACGCGCTCGACGACGACGACGCGCCGGACAGTCCCGAGAGCGACGAGGGCGGACGCGCACCCTCGGGGGGCCAGAGCGACGACGAGGCAATGGCGGGCGCGAGCGCCGGCGTGACGGAGGAGCCCGACGCGGAGGCGACCGATGCTCTTTTCTCAGGTGCCGTGCCGGACCGCTAGCGTAGCTCTCAGGGCCGCGACACGGGGCAGAGGGCTGTGGTGTGCGCTGCTGGCCGGATCACCGGTTAGGGATCACCGGTCAGGCGTCGGGTGTCCCCCGTACGCTCCCAGCAGTCTCCGTCAGCGGCAACCACACCGTGAACGTCGTCCCCTCCCCCTCCGTGGACACGACCGCGATCCGGCCGCCGTGCGCCGTGACCACCTCCTGGCAGATGAACAGGCCTAGCCCCATGCCCCCCTGCGACGGGCGATCCGGGCGCGCCACCTGGTAGAAGCGCGCGAACAGGTGGGGCAGTTGATCGGCCGCGATGCCCCGGCCATAGTCTTGCACCTCCACCTCCACCTCGCCGCCCACACGCCGCAGCCGCACGTCGCTGGGCGTCGCGCTCGGCGCGTGGGCGAAGGCGTTGGTCAGGAGATTGAAGAGGACCTGCTCCAGCCGCCCCACGTCGCCCTCCAGCCAGAGGGGCTCCGCGGCGGCGGCGAGGTGGATGGTGTGTCCCGGCGGCAGGTCCCGCGCCGTTTCGACCACGCGCGCCACCACCGCGCCCAGCTCCACCGCGTCCAGGACGAGGGTCAACTTACCGCTCTGCAGACGCGCCACGTCCGTCAAATCGCCCACCAACGCCGTGAGCCGGCGCATCTGGCTCAGGGCCTGCGCCGCGTAGCGGATGAGGCGCTCGTCGCCGCTCGTGCTCCGCACGCGTGTATGGAGAAGGTCGACGTAGCCCCGGATCGAGGTCAGCGGCGTCCGCAACTCGTGGCTGGCCAGCGAGAGAAACTCATCCTGGAGGCGGCGCTGCGCGCTGGACGCGGTGATGTCACGGATGACCACGACGGCGTGCCCGGCGCCGGTATCGCGCAGCGGTTGCCCGTTGGCCTCGTACCAACGCTGGCTCCCGTCCGCGGTCGCCAGGGTGAACTCCTGGCTGAACGTCTCGCCCCGTCCCGCCCGCGCCTGGGGGGTATCGGCGGGCGGCAGAGCGTGTCCCTGCGCATCCTCCGGCGCGAGGGGGCTGTCGGGACCGCCGGTCAGCCGCGCGTAGGCCGCGTTGGTGCGGATGATCGCCCCGGTCGGGTCCACGACGAGCACAGCGTCCCCCATGTCGGCCAGGATCACCGCGAGCCGCGCCCGCTCGGCCTCCAGCGTCGCCCGCTCGGCGGCCAGCGCCGCGGCCAGCTCCTGCTCCCGCAGCCCGGCGATGAGCAGCCGCTCGTTGATGTCCCGCAACTCCGCCACGGTCGGCGGGTCATCCGGTGATCCCTCGCGTTCGGCCATCTATCCCTCTCGGTGTGTCGTGGTCGCGCCGTGGCGACGGGACCCTCCTACCGCGGTGAGCGCGCCACGGGACGGTACACGCCCTCGCCCTCGTCCCGCCGCTCGGCGTAGCCCAGGGCGACGAGGCGGTCGAGCGCGGCGGTCAGGTCCGACTCCCCTAGCCCGATGCGCCGCGCCAACTCATCGGCCGGCGCCTCCCCCAGATCGAGCAGCGCCTCCAGCACGGTCGTTTCCCGATTGGTCAGCCCCGGGTAGGTGGGCGCCCCGGCCCCCGGACCGAGCGTGGCCGCGCCGACCCCGGTCCCCCGGGCGTCCCGCAAACTCTGGCGCACGACCAGGCCCTGCCCCGTGATGTCGTAGAGCCACAGCGCCTTGCTATGGTCGCTGTTGCGCATCTTGACCACCGCCAGGCTCGTGCGCAACTCCCCCGCGATCTCGACATGGCGTAGCAGGATGATGTCGTCGGAGAGGAACGAGATGAGGTAGGGACTGAAGCGCAGCTCGCTCGTCGTCTGCACGATCTCCATGGTCATCAACACCGTGATGCCGGTCCCGGTCAGCGCCCCCACCAGCCGGTACAGCGACTCGCGGAAATCCTGCCGGAAGTCCGGCGCCAGCGCCAGCTCGAAGCCAGCGACCGAGTCGATGGCCACCCGCCGCGCCCCGACCCGCGCCACCGCCGCGCGGATCGCCAGGAGCGTCTCGTCCGGCGAGAGGTCCAGCGGCCGGATGTAGACGACGGCGATGGTTCCCTGGTGCTCCAGCCCCTCCAGGTCCAGGCCCAGCCGCTGCGCGCGCCGCATGTACTCCTGAGGGTGCTCCTCGAAGACGGCGATGACACCAGGCTCGCCCCGGCGCGCGCCGGCCGCGATGAACTGCGCGGTCAGCACCGACTTGCCCGTGCCCGAGGCGCCGCTCACCAGCACCGCGTCGCCCGCCGGCACGCCTCCGCCCAGCAGCGCGTCCAGCCCCGGCACGCCGGTCGCGGCACGGCCGCGCGACCGTGCCCCGTCGGCCTGCGCCCGGTCGCCGCCACTGGGGATGCGTGGGAACACCTGGAGGCCGGCCTGGTCGAGGCGCGTGGTGTGCAGGCCGGGCATCAACTCCTGCCCGCGCATCTTGACCACCTGTAGCTTACGCACCACGGAGTTGTGGTCGGTGACCTGCGAGAGCCAGAGCACCCCGTCGGCCACGGTGAACACCGGGTTGCCGCGCAGTTCGTCGTCGCGATAGTTGCCGAGCAGGAAGGTCGTGGCCTGCCAACTCGTGAGGTGGAGCGCCAGGCGCTGGATGAAGCCCTGCACATCCAGGTCCTCCCACCCCGTCGCCAGGTGGGCGATATTGTGGAAGGAATCCAGGAAGACGAGGCCGGGGCTCATCTCCTGTGATCGCTAAGATAAAAGCAGGCCAATCGGCAGGATAAAAGTCGGCCACTCTGTACGGTCGTCCCCTACGCTCTAAAGGGTGCAAGCTTTGGAGAAAGGGGGCGACGGAAAGGTGTACACAGTGG
>JAABUX010008696.1_pt1 | contig 11656 bp, 11 predicted proteins | sample 5561851 | NCBI WGS metagenome assembly JAABUX01 (sample SAMN10711883, study PRJNA513361) | rock metagenome | isolation source: Antarctica rocks | place: Antarctica: Victoria Land, Richard Nunatak red sandstone | collected 2016-01-03 | reverse complement strand
GCATTTTTGCAAGCGATTTCCATTTGAAGGAGGATGGTCGGTCATGCGGCGTCATGTCTGCAGAGGTTGTCATTTGTGGAGCCTCAGCGCGAGGTTGCCCACTGCTCTGTGTCATCTGGCCGTGCAGGTGGAGCCGCGGGCAGCACAACTTCGCCCTCGAGTGCCGCACCGTCGCCGACAGCGTCGTCAACCGCCGCTCCGGCACCGGCTCCGAGTGCCGCCATGTCAGCGCAATCTGTGCCGACGTGCCTGCTGACGCTGGCAGGAGCTCTTCTCGCAGCTTTCTGAGACTGCGATCCGTGAAGCGCCGGCGGTGACAGCTGCGGAGTCGTTTCTGACAGGGATAGCAGGGTCCTGGGTTGGTGCGTTGATGCGCCCGTCCAGTGGGACTGCTGGTGCGCTTGCAGTGTGACCCCGTACAAAGGCTGTGAAGGAACCTTGCCTCTATTCTTCTTCTAAGCGATGTGAGCCAGCCAGCAATTGCCTCTGACTCGGTGCCAATGACTTGGATTTCGTGAGTATTGAGTGTCAAACCCTACGGTCTTCCCATGGGTCAGCGACCTGCATGAAGCGAATGAGCGTCATTGGGAACACTGAGCGTGCTCGCTCTAGCTAAAAAGTGAAGTTGCTTCGGTATGCTAGTCAGGGTAGAGACTGCTTGCCCGTCGCTAGACTTGTGCAATATGGCGGCTTTGGGAACTCTCCGTCGTATGGTCGGGTCACTATAGCTGGTTCAGAGTGATGTGCGAGCATGCACACTCGTCGTGACAGTCGCTGCAGATGGTGCACTGATGCATCTCTATGGTTGTTGCAAGCCAATTGCATAGATGGCATGCAAGGCTTGTGCATCTTCCCCGCCAATGGCCATAGTCATATATATAAAGACCTCTCGATGCTAAGCCATACCTCGAGTGGCTTACGACCTTGATCAATATAATTTACCATCAAGGCGGGCGGATAACGTCAAGTGTCCTGAGCAGTGCGTTACTGAAGGCTGGAGCTCAACTCTCTAGTTATGGACTTTGCTAACTGAAGGGGTTCCAAGCGGGTTCAAGTAGGGTTCATGTGCTACTACCGCAGCGTTCATATAGTGCGTCACAAGGCAAGCGGCGCAAACTGGCCGTTCAGGCGGCCTGCCTCCGTCAAGAGTGCTCCGACATGAACCGCATGGTGGCATGAGCTTATGGCTGTGACACTGATTGATCACTGTCTTCGCCACCGCCCTCGCATTCGCTACAGAAGCGAGCTTTGGGCCGCTGGTTATGGCGTGCTGATCAGCACATGCACAGCATGCGCATGTCCAGCTCCACGGAGCTGCGGAGGAGCGGCGAGTCGGGCTGGACCGTCACCATCAGCGGCTGCAGCATGCGGAGCACCTCCCCCGCGCTCGGCCCCAGCCAGCTGACCGCCGTCGGGCCTGCAGCGCGCAGTATTCATGACTCAGGTGCAGTGTGAGAGCAACTCTACGTCAGGTACGTCCTCCCGCTGCTGTGCGTTTGCAAGCCAAACGCCTCACACACGCCGATAGCTGGGACGGTGGCTGCACCCAGTCCAATTTGCATTGTGAAAGCATCCACCAACGAGACAAGGTGCGGCCAGCCATGTCGCTCGATCATGACGAGCAATTTGTCATAGAGTTGAGCCACTCACTCGGCATCTGAGCCTCCTGGAAGTCGCGGCCGGAAGGGATGTCGATGGGCAGGCTCGGGCTGGCGCGCCCCATGTCCAGCAGCGAAACGGGCGATCGGCAGCCGCCGACCTCCATGTCGAAGCACGGGCTGTCCGGCAGCTGCACAGGACCATAACATTAGGTTAGCCCACGGCTCACAGCTTGCCCGTCGTCAAGTCAGGGTGGGCTCATCATAAACAATGGCCAGTTCGGGCGACCACCACACGCTGGCCAATGACTCGCTCCAGAAACGGAAACTTCGTGAGCATGTCACCCAGCCTGTGGCAGACCAAGCGGAACAAGAACTCAAGCTTTGCGGTTCAGCACAAGAGGCTGGCGCTCGGGGTTTAGCTCCAGATGCACTCCAAGGGCAGGCCACTCACCGCGCTGGAGCCTGCGTCCAGGACGAAGCGCTGCATGACCATCTCCAGGGCCAGCGCCTCGCGAAACCGCGCGACGCCGGATGCCAGGCACCGGTCCAGCACCGCCCAGGCCGCCAGCTGCGACGTGCAGTCCTGACCAGCGTCCCTGCGCAGGCGCAGTCTGCGGCTCAGGCCTGCGAGCTGGTGTCGCGCTCAAGCCAGGGCAGAAGATGTTACTGTAACGCTGCTACCGGCAGACATGGAGACCGGAACCACGCCGGCGCGTCGACGTGCCAGATATCGGCTGTATAGTAGGTACTGACAGGATATGACGCAAAAGTGACCCTCCCGGTGCAATTCCGTAGCGCATCAGTTCGGGTGCTCACCTCATGACGCACGCGGCGTCCAGCAACAAGTCCGCGACGCAGCGCTGCATCAGCCCCGGCGCCTGCTCCGTGAGGTAATCCAGGGCGGTGGCCGCCGTGGTGGGCCGCCAGAGCACATCCTGCAGATGAATCGCAGGTTTGCCTGTGAGAAGTTCAAAAGACATGCGTCGGGCGGCTTGAGCCTGTGGCAGGCACGCAACCTGCGCACAGGTTACAAAAGGGTGTAAATATGCACCTCGAGCGAGGGCGGGCAGCCGCCAAAGGCGCGCGGGGATGGCGGCTCCGAGAGGGAGCACGGCGGCGACAGCGGCGGGGTGACGTCGCCGGCGCTGCAGCTGCCGGCGGCCGGAGCGAAGGCGGCGAGGCCGTTCCACGACAGGGCCTGTGTCGATGGCGGTACAGTAGGTTTCTACAATGACTCACCCACCAATGACAGATGAGTAACGGTGCCCATGCTTGCAGGGTGACAGCGGCATCGCAGCTACAGCGTACTGCCGCATCAGGTTACCCATGACGGCGGCCAAAGGATCATGACACCGCATGACAGCGGTGCATGACGGTGTCATGACAGAGCGTAAGGAGGCTGCACAGCACGCTGTCACACCTGGATGGCTGCTGCCGCAGACGCCTCGCGCTCGACGACGGTCACAAGGTCGGCAACCGCCACCATCAGTTCCAGCGGCGGAGATGCCATCGTGCTGGCACGACACCGCGCCCCGCACGCCTGATGCGTAATCAGCATATTGGTTCATGACTCTGGGCACCGTTCGGAAACACCACTGATCTGGGCTCAGCCTCACAACGACGTTTGCAACATGCGAACACGAGGTGGAGGTACCGCGCAGAAGGTGACCCCATTACGCGAGGCCGCACCTGGCTGCAGGGGTCTGAATGGCGCGCCTTGTCCTGCCCCATGCAGGTGGCATCGCAGTAGTAGGCGCACTGGCTGCATGCGCGCAGTGCACAGCATGATAAGAGCCTCTTGACATCCACGACAGGCACAGGCATTACGAGCCAATCACGGAAGACCACGGTCGGGCCACGTGTCAGACAGCAGCCGAACCGCTGGGAAGGCAACCAAGGGGGCTGAGTCGCGCACCATCTGGCGCAGCGCAGAGTCGCCCGCGCCGCCCCGCAGCCGGCGCAGGGGGCAGACCGGACTGAGTGATGAGTCCGGGCCATGCCTGAAGATCAGCAGAGGAGCTAGAATGAGACTCCGATCACGCAGCTGAAGCCTGACTAACTAACCAGTGTCATGGAAGCGGCATGACACCTGAATGACGTGTTGCCGAGGGTCAGTTTGCGAGAATCTCGGCGATGCAACCATCTGGAGCGTCGGTGCGGAAGCGCGCTATGCCTACCCTACCGCGTGTGGTGGCGCGGCAAAACACGCTCGTACTTGGGTTTGACTACTGTCCAGCGATGCTGACTGGGCAGGCACACGCTGTGCAGTCCTGAAGTAGTATGAAAATGCTTTGCTGAGCGATCGGACGCCTTTTAGGCACAACTATGTTCCAGCGCTGACGCACGTGCGCACCAATGTTCGGCGTGTGCAGAACGAGGGCAATGGGGGCTGTAAGGTCTCTAGAGACATTCAGAAACGGGTTGGGGGGGTCTGGCGACGTCAAAGGTGCCCACACACGTGCTGCACACCCGCGAGCAGCTTCCCTCGTCTAACGCTCCTTACGCTGCGAGCCTGGCCAGATTTGGCTCCTATCGCGGTGCCTCGCGGCGCATGAGGCGCACGGCGCCTCAATGGTCACTCCAAGGGCAAGGTGCCTGGCCGTGTCAGCTCACCAACGAGGCACAGCTGAGACACGATAGAGGCGCCTTCCAGCTGGCGGGCATCCGTTACATGGTAGCGAGGCGCGCCAAGTGAGCGGCGTCTTTCTCAGTCTACGAAGTTGACCTCGTGTTCGGCTCTCACCTTGGCGGCAGGCGTCCGCGAGTCTGTTTGTGTTCGGCCACCCCGAGCTGCAGAGGGGTCGCGTCGGAGGAGATGCGCAGACGCAGCCCTGATGGTCCTCAGCTGTAGATACACTGCTTAGGCATCTTATCAGACACGCACAAGGACAGAAATGAGGACTCGTTGGTTTCTACCAGGTGTTCTGCCCCTTAGTTGGCAGCCCTCGCAGCAACTTACTCAGACCTCAGGCCGACACCGCACTGAGTAGCAGCTATGGCTGTGTTGGTCGCTTTGGCGCTTACCCTGGCCGCCGGCCTCTATGGCGCAGAAGCCCAAATGCCCTCCGATCCAGTCGCTATTCCAGCTTACCTCTACAACGCGACCGGCGCTGCCGCATTCGCTTACAATCCCTCCGTCCTCACGGGCAATGCCGCGACGCATGCGACGACGACCTTCGCCGGCGCGGGCCTGAGCCAAGCACGCACCGCAGCGCAGCTGCCCGCGATCCAAGGGAGCGGCCTGTCGCAGACCTACTTCGAGGTCCGATAACTTCCTCTGCGGCTGCTTTGCTGGACCTAGATACTCGACTTGGTGTGTTCCTATCAGCGCCGCGACGAGCCCGGCGGCCCCCTGCTTGCTGTCAGGTACAAGCTGTGTGGATAACGCCTCCCACAGAAAGGCCAGCATACGACTTTTCGAGGCAAACCTGCGACAGGACGCTGTCACCAAGGCTGCTGCACCCATTCATGTCATGATCCAGACAATCTAGACCTCACCATGCTGTCAGCCAGCTCCGCCCCGCACAAGCATGTGGGCTACTATGCATGCTGGCACCTTATTCCGGTGCCAGGGCTGCTGCAGCGGACGCTGACGTTGACTGCGCCGAAGCGCGGTCCAGCATGATGGCGCCGTGCAGTCGCACCTTCCGGACACCTGACAACAACACCTGAGTGCCCTCCTGTGCTGCGACCGCAGCTCGCGCCGTGCGCGCTGCGTGCCGCCCACGTGCACATGCGGGCGTCCGGCCTGCTGTACGTCGTCGACGCCAACGCGCTGGCCGTCGCCGTCGTCCTGCCCGACGGCCCGGCGGTGGTCAACACCATCACTACCGGCGCCTCCACCGTGTTCCCGCAAGGTGCATCTGTCGCCATGCCTGTGCACAGCACAGTGCATTGTGGCAAAACCCACGACATCCAGCACTCGCTGTGGCATTTGACGTGCTGAACACGAGCAACACGTGCTGGACGAGCGCGCTCTGCTCCCACCAGCCTCCTGAAGCCTGGGTGCATTGGACACCGATGCACGCTCACGGTGTTGCCGCTGCTTCCTGCGCTGCCAGCCCGGCTGATGTCTGTCGAGAGCCCGCGCAGGGCTGCTGCACTACCAGCAGAACATGGACTGCATCAACACGGCCAAGTACCTGATCACGTATAACAACGAGGACCCGGGCACCCAGAACACCGTGAATGCCCTGTTCCAGCTGGTGTGCGCGCCTCCTTCCCCTCCCATGGCGCCTGCATTTGGCGCTGTGTCACACCATGGCAGACCAGCTTGATAGCCACAGAGACACCCGCAGTACAATACCACTTCCGCCATAAGCACGATCACCTGCCGCATGCGACTCGGAACTCCCACATATTGCTATCGTTCCGCTGCCACGCGATGCCCTGCTGACCTGCGCGCTTGTGGGCTGCAGCCGCCCGATGCGATCCAGGCTGCGCTGGGCATCGACCGCGCGCAGCTGCTGGCCCTGGACGCGACGTTGGCGACCGGCAACATCTATCAGAACGCCACCAGCCTGTGTCACCAGGAGGTAAAACGCTCAAATATAGAGCATATTGTGAAAAGGTGTCCGGTCCCTGTGCATGTCAGCTGTGGCGCAGGTAGGGAGTTTCTTGATTCCATCAGGGTCTTCCGCGTCCAGGCTCAGCATAGTACGATGCAGCCGTTCGTGGTGCTTGTCAACGAGCACTCACGACGACCTCGTGTGGTCGCAGTGCAAAACCGCCACCGTCACGACATTGTCAGCGGAGACGCCAATCACGGGCGGCGCAACAAAGAGCATCTCGGCTGCGAGCCTTGTCAATGGCCTCTATGGCCGCCGCCGCAGCCTGCGCGCGACCTTCGGGCTCTAGCGGCTCTCCATGCTCGCTACCAGACGCAATATCCTGCCACGGCGGGGACATTCTTCCAACACACAGCATGCGCTCACGTGTGCCGTTGCATTGTTGAGTATGACGTTAGTGGTGACGATGCGAGCGCTGTCATGTACTCACTTGCAGACACTCACTTACTGCTTCATCCGGGAACAAGCTTCTGGCCGTAGCAGTTTCGGGGTGCTTGGCGCCTGAGTGGTTTCAAGTCGTTTTCTCAACAGAAAGTATCTTGGTCAGGCTGACTGCGGAGTGAAGTTGCTGACGGCCCTTCATTGCAAATATAATCTCGGCCGTTGAGTCTTGAGTTCATCCGTTTGCTCGCGGTTCCTGTGTAGATAGCATCAGCAGCATTGTCAGGAAGAATAAGTGTTTCTGGAATCCTGCTGCGGATCAGCAGATAGGCATCTGGTTCTTGAATATCAAGTGCCGTCAGCCTCATGACCGCAGCGTTCAAGCTTGCAGAATGTCTCGACAGGCTATCGCAATGGGCCGTCCGCATGAAATGCTCCCGCTGCATCACTTGAATGTACGCCACGCACGCTATCTCACACAGCTGAACAGGCATTGCAACGGTCAGTTGATGCTCGAGTAGCTACACAAGCTCCCGCTACGCACGCGATGCTGCCTCGATATTAAAGAACCTGCCATCGTATGCCACGTCGCTGCTTCGGATGCTGCTATCGTTCTGACTGCAGGTTCTGCAGGAACACACTCTCAGCCACCGTCAGCGGCGGTCTGAAACTGATGCGCGTGCACGCTGCAGCAAACTCGTCGAGCAGCTCCGCCTGGCCTGGGCTTTCCCGCTGTGCCCTGCCACGCCGCACGCCCGACGCTACCATCAGCCTGCAGGACGCATCGATACATCAATGTAAGGCTCCGCTGGCATGGCATGAGAACGGAAGGGTACGCTGCAGCTGATCAATATCCCATGCATGGCATGCTGCAGGGAGCGTCAGGAGTTCAACGCGCAAGGCAAGATCCGATGCGCGAGCTCCAACTCTGGCGGGAATGTGAAACAGAACCTGTGACCATGCAAGCCGGGGTGTTCCGGGCAGCACCTCAGCAGCAGCGACGCGAAGGGCGAGGAGTAAGGCGGCGACACGATGGCGAGAGTCGCGAAGAGCCAGTAGCGGACGAGGGAGGGGTCGGCGGCGCGCGCCCACTTCCCCGCGAAGGCCAGCGCCTCGTCCACCGCGCCGGCAGCCATGATCTGCGTCACAATTAACTTCACATGGGAAACATCGGCGGTTTGCCATGCATTATATCCCTATGGCTGGTGGGGCCTCTGGGCCCTTTGGCGAACTGCAGCGGACTCATGCACGACACCGCCAACACGGAAGCAATGGGCTGCAATGCTGCAAACAACATTTGGCGCTGCAGCTCGCCAGGGCACTACTGGGATATGCTGGCCCTCCGAACGACTGTCACACCATGGATGATGGGGTTTTGGCTCACCTGGATTGCGATGTCGAGGAAGCCGCGTGCTATGTCAGGCTGCGAGTTGCCCATCGCGCTGAGCGCGGCTGCGATGATGTCCAGCACCTGCCAGCAGCATCGCTGTACTTGATAAGCCGTCAGGCCGAAGGTGACCGGCCCATGCGACTTGAATAAGCTGGAAACAGATGTTGGACCACACAACCGCTCTATGACATGGTCACTACACCAAACCTTGCTGACCTGTTACTGTTGGACCTACGAACCACAAGTATTAGAGGCTATGTGAGCTGAGCGAGGGTCGGGCAGTGCAGGTACCTTTGGGTGCAGCCGCGGCTGGCAAGGCAGCAGCAGCGTGAGCAGCGCCAGGAAAGAGGGCGCCGCCGAGGTGTGGTACGACTCACGCCAGTACGACCCGCGGCTCAGGTGGCTGCCGATGACGCGGAGCACGCCCATTGCCGCCGCGGCGCTCTCCATCGCCTCAGAGGCTTCGCTCTGCGGTGCGAACACGTGTAATATGCTGACATCTTTCCATCACACTGCTGCCGCTGCGCATCGCGCTGGGATGGGCTGACACACAGCACTGTGTAGTGCCGAGGGGCTCACAACCTGCGCCTCAATATCAATGAAGAGGTCGTAGACCAGCAGCGGCGGCGCCGTTTGCCCAGACTAGGCACGGACTGCCATACGATTGGTTGGGTCTCACTCGAGCAGCTACCTGCTGTGCGGCATCCAGCTTCGCGCCGGCTGCCGTCGACTTTGCTATCCTGCGCGCCGTCTGCAGCGCGTGCCGCGTGGCCGGCACGCCGACGCGGTCCAGCCGGAAGCCCTCGCCACCGTCCTCACTGCTGCATCGCACTCAGCTTCACGCCCATACCAGGCGCTTGCGACGAGTCTCGGATGTTGGATCCCAGGGACGAGCAGAGATCAGGGCCGAATTCCGGTGACCGGCAGCAGACAACGCCACTGAGGCACGAATCAGTGACCTGAGAAACAACGCTCGTGATATCGCTCCGCTGCAAGGCGAAACATTGCAAGTCAAGTCGGTGCAAAGTTATGCCGCCTTTGTTGGCATTCCGCACCGCTGTGCATTGTCGTGCGGCACATCTCTCGCGGAGGCGGCGAGAGCCGCCAGCGACAGGAACGCCTCGTCGGCTGCCGCAGAGAGCGGTGCGCTGCCGAACAGCGTCGCGATGAGCACCTCGAGCACCTGGCAGATGCCAGCGTGGCGAGTGAGTTGCGTGCCACAAGCTGCAAGACTATGCGTCGCGCATCATCCAAGGCTCACACATAGTAAAGCTGATCCTGATGATGGTACCCAGACGGCAAACCAGCAAGCGGCGGTCAGTCGCAGGGCGACAGAGCATATGCGCGCAGCGTAGAGCAGGTCCCAGCCTATTGCAAGGTGCACATGTGAAACACAGAATATCTCGTGCATCAATGAGTTCCCTGACAGCTGCATCATCAGGCAGCTGAAGGCATGTGAACGCAAACGAGGTCGAGCTGATCAAGTCTGCATGACCGGCTTCGCTCGACTACACCCTGCCTCATGCCAGAATCCCCATCGCCATGCGCTACTCACCTTCGGGTGGCGCAGCGGCTCAGCGGGCGGCGGCTCCTCGACGTCGTACAGCCGCCACAGCTGCAGCGCCGCGCTGACAGGCGGCCCGCCACCGGTCGTCGCGGCGACCAGAAAGTCCGCAACCTGTGCCGGATGTCGAGGTCACAATTGGGTGGTGCGGTGGGGTCGGGGACAGGGTGAGGTCTGCGCGAGTGGGTGGGGTTATACTGATGCCCTACGCGAGTGCATGGGAACGCATGCACGGGTGACACGGACTCGGACTCCGTGAGCCGACGCAGCCATCATGTGCATGCTGTCTCACTGAATGCAATACTGTCGATGCGCTGTGGAGAGTGCGTGATGGACCCTGACCCATTGTAGATCGGCTGCGAGGATCACCTGCTGCGCGGCTGCCAGCTGCTCCGGCGGCGCGTCCGGCGGCTGGAACAGCGGCTGCAGGCGCCACACCGCCGCGCCCTGCGCCGCCGCCGCCGACGCCTCCAGCTCCTGGGAGATGCGCTGGAAGCGGGCGCCTGCACGTCACAGGGTGTCCGGTCGGCGTCTAGGCAAACGAAGTCAGCTGAAGGCGATCGAGGTAGCAGGACATGGACAGGCTGCCCGGGAGATGCGCTGGAGGCGGGCACCTGCATGCTACAGGATATCCGGTCGGCGTCCGGGCAAATGAAGACAGCTGAAGGTGAGCGAGGTAGCAGGCCATAGACAGCATGCCTGGGAGCAGTGGTACCTGAGCCGGAGACAGATCGGACATGCATGTTGTCAGGCGTGGCATGGCACCGCAGGGATCAGCAAGTACGTGGCACGTAGACAGAACGGCTTAGTGCCCATGTTCCACATGTGTATCTACAGTCCCTGATGAGACGTGGCTGGAGGGTTCCTGGGAGCCATCCGCACCGTCCTTCCCGCGCCCGAGCTCCGACAGCAGCTGCTGCGCGTGCAGGTACGTGTGCTCCGAGCGCCCGCAGCTGTCGCAGACCGCGGCCACCAGGGCCGGGAGGGCGGTCGGCGCGGCGGTCGCCGCCTCCCGCAGGCGAGTCGCCAGGACGCGGTGGAAAACCTCGAACACCCCCGCCAGGCTGCTGCCCATGCCCGCCACCTCTTCCTCGTACCCTGAGGTGGCAATGCAGACGCTGCTTAGCTGGGCATGAAGCACACGGCAGAGCCGGGATTCCTGGGCAGAGTGACCGCTGCAATATAAAGTGATAGAGTGACATGCTCGCCACCTCCTCCGCGTACCTGCTCCCGGCAGCACGGGGTACGCTCAGCTCGGAACGCAACCCAGCACCGTCGTGAGCTCCGGCGAGAGTAATTGCTGTTTATTTACCACATCTGTAGGTATCAGGAGCTAATGTTTATCTTGGAGTCTTGGAGTATATTTCATGCTCGTACACGGTACGCTGAATACTGCGTCCGCTCCTCGCTCTGCAATCTCCTTCTCGCTAAGGATTTGTTTGTGTATCGACCATTCGTTCCAGGAAGGGGTTCTACAGCACATGGGGCCGGCACGGCACCCGCCGACAGGATCTTCTTGACCGCGTAGCCCAGGAAGTTGCAGTTGCGGTGCTGGCTGCACAGGTCGTAGATGAGCTGCCGGCCGCCGCGGTCCTGCGGGAGTGCACGAAGTTTGAGTGGCGACAGGCCGCAGTAATGGCAGCTGGTCACCTTGATGGCGAAATACCATCATGGTTCCTGCGCTGCTGTACCTCGGCGTTTAGCAATATGATGGTCACGTCATATGACGCCGGGCGGCATGGCCACTGCAGTGTATGGCTTGCCTTCAGCAGTCGGTCGAGCCACGCCGGCGGCTTGCCTGACGCTGGGAACTTCGAGGGGTCGAAATGTTGCTGCAGGTACTCCTGCGGCAGAGCACAGCGCAGTCAACATCCAGAAGGGTTTGGAGCTGAGCGCCCGCACCCTGTTGCTGGTGTTGATCGCAGGAAAGGTGCTTCACGGCGGTGTGCGGGAGGAGCGATGCAAGCTGTCGACGGCAGACACGTTGGGCGACATGCAAAACTTCGTTGCACGAGGAGCAGACACCATGCATGTGATCAGATGCAGGCCATCGCCGCGAGTCATTGCCCTGATGTAAGCAGACAGCAGCCAGGGACGGCAGAGCGCACGCGCAGAAAGTACGCTTCATCCGTGCTTGACATGCTGCGGCTGT
>JAABUX010008693.1_pt1 | contig 11661 bp, 13 predicted proteins | sample 5561851 | NCBI WGS metagenome assembly JAABUX01 (sample SAMN10711883, study PRJNA513361) | rock metagenome | isolation source: Antarctica rocks | place: Antarctica: Victoria Land, Richard Nunatak red sandstone | collected 2016-01-03 | reverse complement strand
ATCTTCTCTGCGACGGAAATGTGGCGCCGCTTGGGCTTAAGCACGGTCTCCGACGACACCGGCGACTTGCCATTGGTGCTGGTCATCATGGTCTGTTCTCCGTTGCCCCGCTTCGAGCTTACCGGCTTGCAGTCGGTGGCCTCAGATCATGTTGACAGATGGGGCACCGGGTGATGTGCTACTTCAACGCTAGTTCCCGGGTTGGCGTGGACTACTTGCGATGCGATCAAGGCAAGGAAGACGGATGTCAAAAGGACGAACGCAGGACGCACTGGGGTTTTCCTTTTGCCCTTTGGTGCCGCGCTAAGGCGTTGTGTCGAACTTCCATGGCGGCTAAGGCAATGTAGACATTGCATTACATGGTTACGTTCGCCTTCCATCCGGTGAGGTATCGGCGATCGTCTTGGTCCACGCAGCTCAGTCGACGGCTGCCGAAAATCGCTCGGCTGATCTCAACAAGACTGCGCTGCTATCTCGTCGGCACGATCGGGTTATAGTCACGAGGTCCGAAATTACTGCATTGAGCGTCCGGAGGAGCGATTATCGTGCGGACCGTTATCGTTGCGATACTATCCGGTCTTAGTTTAAAGAAGGCAAGTGAAATTACATGCAGACTTAGCGGTGTCGTCTTCCGTCGTTGGCATCACCTCAGTCACGCCTGCGAGAGCGCAAACGCTTCGCGATAAAACAAACGGAACAGCGGTGGGTTAACAAGGCAGACCTCATCGGCTCCAGCCGATATCTGGGCCGTCCCGTTCGACGCCGCGATCGCGGTAGCGTTCGCGCAGCAGCTCTCGATCTTGCGATCGCGCGCGTTCCCGTTCGACGACGAGTTCGCGCTGCCGGACTTGCAGCTCCGGATTGTTGACGTGTATCCCGCGTTCGACGGCGAGGCGCAAGGCACGCTCTTTGAAGTCGGCGCTGCCGTGAATCGTGACCTCGTTCCCCCACTTGGCGCGCGCGAGCTCGAGCCCCGCGGCGACGCTCGCATCGCTCGTGTCGCGGAACTCAATCTCCGGCCCCCGATCGCGAAACGTCTCGCCGCCGGCGCGCCATCTGTAGCTGACGTCGCCGTTGCGCTCAACGCGCGCGTCGACGTCGCGAAGATCCCGCATGAAGCGCGGCTCGACGTCGCCGGCGCCGCGTAAGGCGAAGTCCGGCGCCTCCATGTCGCGCTCGTGCTCGCCGCGCTGCTCGCGATAGCGTAAACCGCGCAGCGCCGAGATGGCCGCGTCGTCGCCGGCATGGGCGCGATCAGTGACAAACTCGCGCCACGCTTGGCGATGCTCGAGATGTTGCTCGTGCTTGAGCGCCGCCCGTTCGTTCACGATCGCGTCCCGCAAATCGACGCGCTCTTGGGCGGCGCGGAAAGCCGCCAGCGACGTCGCGATCTGCGGCGCAAGCCCGGTCTCGCGCAATTCCCGCCGGTATTCGCCCTTGCGCGCAGTGATATCCGCGTAGCGTGCGCGCTCCAACGCGCGCTGCTCGTCCCACGTTGCCCGCCGCTCATCTCCGCGCGAGCGCTCCGCCCGAAACTCGACGTAGAGTCGTTCGCGCTCGTTACGCCGCACCTCACGTTGATCGGCACGCCGTTCCGGACCGCGTTTATAATCGCGCTTCGGCTCGCTCTCGCTTTGCGACCGTGAAGGCGGCTGCGCTTGCTGACGAGTGTCGCGCTCGATGCGCTGCTCGTCGAAGGCGCGCCGCCGGCGCAGCTCTTCGTCGCGATCGCGGTCCGCCGTCGCCGGCGGCGCGACGTCTCTCGCCGGCGTCTCGCGACCGATCTCAGGGGCGCGCTCGACGTTATGACGCTCTTGCGATCGAAACGCCAGCACCCGCTCGTCGAGCGGCCCGACGCGCTGCTCGAGCTGCTCCCGACTCAGAAAGCGTGCGACCTGCGAGGCCTTAGCGACGAGCTGCGGATCGTCGTGGTGAACGACCACGAGTCCCGAGCCCTTGCGCTGTAGCTCGAGACCGAAATCCGCGAGCGTCCGCTGCACGTCTTCGAGACGCACGCCCTCCCGTCCGAGCGTTTCCTTGAGGGCAGGCGCCGCCTCACGCACCCATTCCGTGAACGGCCGATCACCTGACCACGACGCAAGGTCGCGGGCCTTCTGCTGCGTCGGCGCCGACTCGTTAAGCCCGCGCCCATGCGTCTGCTCTTTGAACGCCAGGACCACGGCCTCGCGGCCGTCGATCTCGCGCACCTGCGTCGGACCGCGATCGTGCGACCAACCTTGGGTGAGCTCGACTTCGCGCATCGCCCGATCGAGCTTGATGTAATCCCGAAAGGGCGAGACGGCCCGGTAGGTCTCTGGATCAACTCGGTTGACGGCGACGTGCAGATGCGCGTTTGCGGTGTCACCGTGGACCGCCATGACGTACTGGTGCGATTCCATTCCCAGCGCCGAGAGCGCGTGGCGTCCCGCTGCGAACGCCTGCTCCGGCGTCGGGTGCTCGTGCTCGTGCCAGGAGACGACGAGATGGTAATCCGCCGGCGCGCGCAGCCGCCGGCACTGCGAGGCGACCGCTTCCATCTCGACCGCCGCCGTCCGTAGCGACGCGACCCCTTGCGTCTCGATCGCGAGCGCTTTCGCGGTCACCTCGCCGGTCGCGAGATCCACGGTGTCTTCGCGCCCGACGTAGCGCACGAGCTCCTCGAACTCGCGCCCCTTCGGCCGGTCGAGCCGGTTCTCGGCCGTCACGTAGTCGACGAGCCCGCCGAACGTACGGCCGCCGGCTTTCGCCGGAATGACCTTCGCGATCAACGGCGCACGCCGCCGCCCGGTGTCACACCGTCCGCGATGCGCTCGATCGCGTCGGTGATCGCGACGAGTACCTTCGCGTACTCGCTCGATCCGACGCCGTTGCCTTCGGTGAAGAGATGCTTCTGCAAGCCGCCGAGACGCCGTAACTCCGCGACGACCTGCGAACCCGCCGCAAGCTCGCGACCGAGCGCGGCGTCGCGCACGTAGGCAGTCACCGGAAGGTCTGCCGCCGACGCTTTCTTTGCGACGCGCTCCCACTCGGCGTCCGAAAAACGGACGGCGACCTGGTGCTGCCGCGCACGCGTTTCCGTCCCCCTCCGCGCGTTCATCGCTGCTGCACTTTTGGGGTGTCGGGGCGCAGCCCTGACCGTGCAAAGCATGAATCGTGAGGCGGCGACAAGCGTAGCGCGGAGCGGCCTCTTCTCGGCACCCCCGCGCCCTGGTTTCGCGCGGGTAGCGAAACCCTACCCTGTGATCGTATTCAATTCCGCTTAACGACGAGGTGTTTCCATGCCGAAGACGGTTGAACCCCAGAGCATCGAAGCCGCGAAGATACGACTTCGACAGCTCCCTGAAAAGCCAAAAACACCGAGAGCCGTTCCGTTGTCTCAAGCAATTCGCGAAATAAAGGCTGAGGTTCAAGTCGCTCTCAAGCGAGGCTATACGTTCGACGAGATTGCTCAATCGCTTAAAGAAGACGGCATCGATATCGGGACACCGACGCTCAAGAGTTACGTGTACCGGGGAACGAAACGGCGAACGAACGGAACGAAACCGAAACCAAAACCAAAAGCGCCGATCCCGAGCGAACCGAAAAAAGAACGGACCGGCGCGAAGGCCGTGGAGATGCCAGTAGAACTGTGAGCGTCCACTTCTTCCACGGGGACAAAGGCGGCGTCGGCAAATCGCTCGTCGCACAGTCGTTCGTCGATTGGCTGCTAACGCGTAACATCACGCCGCTGGTCGTCGATAGCGATATGCGAAACCCCGATCTTTCGCGCATGTTCCCGGACGTCGCCGTAACGGTCGATCTGCGCCAACACGTAGGGTGGATCGACTTGCTCTCGCAGTTGCATGAAAACAAGGGCAAGCAGATTGTCGTCTCACTGCCGGCGGGCATCGGCGCCGAGGTGACCGCCGAGCTGCCGTTCTTCTTCACGAACCTCTATAAGCTCAAGCGCCAGGCAACACTACTATGGATCCTCGCGCGGACTCCCGATTCGATCAACCTCCTGCGGCCAGCGACGGCGGCCTTCGACGGCCACGCCCGGGCAAAGGTGGCACTCAAGAATCTCTTTTTCGGCGATCCAGACAAATTCGGGCGGTGGAACGAATCGAAGACCCGCACGGCTTTCGAGGACGCCGGCGGCATCGTCGTCGAGTTCCCCGAGCTGCTCGATCGGCTCGTCGATCAGACGTCGACGGCGAACCCGCCGGTGCCGTTTTCGGCAAAGCTCGACGGTCTGCGCTTCGGCGATCGCGCCGAGCTGCGGCATTGGCTTGACAAGGTTGCCACGCTTTGGAACGGGCTCGCTGAGAAGCTGGGGGTCCCGTGACCTTCGAGGAGGCGTTCCGGGAAATTAACGGCCGCGCGCCGACCGTCGAGGAAACCAAGCGCGCCCTGGCGATTCGGCGGGTCGTCAAGGCCGCCGACCTCGATCCCGTCCTGCTCTTCTTCCTCGCCGATGCCAGCACGGCAGCGGAACGCGAACGGATTCCCGTTGCCCTCAAAGCCGCCGTCGACGAGGGAGTTGGACGACTCAAGGCCGCGATTCCGAGCAGCGGTGTTCTTGCCGTGGCGGTGGCCGAAGCACGGTCGTCGATCGCGACCTTCGATCGGCTTGCCACGATCATGGCGGCGGTCAAGCGTTGGGCGATTCTGGCAGCGGCCGTGTCGACCATGGTCGTGATCGCGTTCTGGATCTGGGGCTGGCGAATCGGCTACGGCGCCGGCGGGGATGCACGCGGCGTTGCCGGATACGCGCCGGTCGCTCAGCAAGTGTGCGAGGCGCTTGCTCATGTCCGGCACGACCTCCGAACGCACCGCGCGCAGTTTGAGGCGCTCGATCGGGAACGCGTTTCGCGAGGCTGCTAAGGGCGACGACGCTCGGCGTTCGGACGTTGCCTGAAACCTCGCCCTGACGGGCGGTGCCCGGTGCTCGTCTCGGTCACCCGCAAGCGGGCTCCCGACCGAAGACTGCGCCCGGGCCAAATAAGGCGCTAGGACGCCGTTTATCCCCGCGGACGTGAAATAGTACGTCTTGGCCGCTTAAAGCCGCCCTAGCGGCCCGGAACGGCCATTTCTGGGCTACGTAGGTAGCGGCGCCGGGACTCGAACCCGGAACCTCGAGCTAGGCCCGTGTTCTGACCGCTTGAGCTACGCCGCCGCGTGATTTTGCGGAGACGCGTATTCGGACTTCGGGGCGTGCGAGCTCAGCTTGCGCGAGCAATGCGTGCGACCGTATCGACGCCTTGGGGCGTCTCAACGAGCACTTTGAGCTGCTCGCCATCGGACCCGATCGGTGTGAAGCGGGTGCCGGTCGGATAGACCTCGGCGAGCTCGACGCTATGCTCGAACAGATGCCGTAGCAGGGCGATGGCGAAGCGGACTCGGCGTCCACGTTCAATTTGCAGGCGGAAAGCGGCTTCGCGCACGACCTCGCCCTGCTCGTCGACGACCAGGGGCACGGCCCACTCGAGATTGTAGGTTACGCGTGCCAAGGTGGAATGATCTCCAGGAGCTGCTCCGGTGGGCGGTGGAGCCGGGACCGTCCCCTCGTTGCGCGGAGGTAAGGTCGGTCCTTCGAGCATTGCTGCTCCGTAAGGGGGTCTCGCCGTTCACCGTCGGGCGTAGCCCTAGCGCCCGGTGCAAGGGCTACGTCGCGCATAGCGCGATCGGAGCGAAGCGAAGACCCTTGCGCCGGGTGCTACCGTCACAGGACGGTGAACGGCGAGACCCGGGCGGGCGATCGTTATTGGGCCGGAGCGCGTTTTTAAACGGGCTGAGGTGGAATCTTGGGCGATTTTGCGCTTGCGCGCACGCACGCACGCACGCACGACGTAGATTTAAAGTTGGATTGACGTTAAAGGGATTGGGCGCGCATTGAAAGCGGTGAAAATCCTTATGGGGACAGCGGTTTGCTCGCGATAGGGGTGCGACCGCTATACCAACCCATTGCGCGACCGCTATACCAAGCTAGGTGCGACCGTTATACCAAGCCGCCGCGACCGCTATACCAAGTTACAAAGCCTGCGCGCGACCACTATACCAAGTCGGCGCGACCGCTATACCAAGTCGATGGTTAGTACGCGTCGCTGTGCTGGCGTCGCTGGATCGCTCGCGTTTGGGTAGGGGTTGGATCTTTCTTTATCTCAAGTAGCTCACTGCGTGCTCCAGGCACAAACCGGTAGGCTTTAATCCACTCGCGGGCGATGAAGTCGTCGAGTACCGCTCGTAGGTCAGCTTTGAAATCGCGCAGGCGACCGTAATCGGCGCCCACCCGATGCATAAGTGTCTCGACCCGCATGGGCATCCAGTCGGCGTGTGAGGCGAGAATAGCATGCAGCGATTTGGCGAGCTGGTTTTGGCCCAGCGCGCGCCTCTGCTCGACGTTGAGGTGCGTGATGCTCTCCCAAAGGGGACGGATCTCCGGGTTCGTGCGGACGACTCCCTCACCAGTTGCTCGATCAACACGAAACGACCCGATGAGGGCCCCAATCACGCCGAACTCTTTTTCCGAGTCGAAAGCGATCGTCGTTTCGGCAAGTCCCTCAAGCCGTTGCTTCAGCCACGTGTAATTAGTCTTGCCATCGGGCGTGCGACCCAGCCGACGGAGCATGCCATGCATTGTAAACCGCACGTAGTCACCCGGCTTACTAGACCGAGCCAAATGCATTACTTCGAGCCACAGGTCGCAGTCGTGCTGGTCCAGACGCCAGCCGGTGAGCGTAATTTCGTAACCTTCCGGTCCGGCGACGGGCAATTTGGTGATCCGTTGCCGGCGGCCCTTACGGACGACGCCGAAGACGGCTGAACGGATGACGCTGTTGGGTGCTCCGCGACGGTCGTCTGGCCATTCGGGGAAGAGCTTGAGCTGGAGCTCTTTGAGGCGCTGTTCCCGGATCCCGGAAATGCGCCGCTGGACGCTGACCATGAGCGGCGGTGTTGGCAGCGACACATCGCCTTGTCCTTGCCAATGCCACTGAGCAGTCTGATCAGCCTCCGCTGGGTTATCCGCCTTTGCGACACGCTTCCGTGGGCGCCTAGTTGGTTGCGGTACCATTTCGCTCACTTATGACCCCAGACGAGGCGCGCGATCGTGTCAGCATCTGCCTCAGCGATCAATCTCACGACGACTTCCGCCAAGCGGCTTGCCGTCTTGACGGTATGACGGCAAGACGTACTAGCGGCATTACGGATTTATTGTCTCGAGCGGAGGCAGCCCCCGACGTTCGAAAAGCAGTGAAAAGGCCTCGACTCCGAGCGCTTCTAGGGACGTGTCCTCATCCAAAGCCAAAGATTTGAGACGCTTCCAAGCGTCGGGGTGAAGGCGAAGCTGTAGCTTCTTGACGGTTCTCGCCGGCTTGCGCCTGACACTTGTGAGGGTCGGAGCGGCGCTACTAGTTCCAAGTTTAGCGAGCGGCATGTAGCGTGGTCCTCATCTCGACGTACTCCCAGAGTCGGGCAATTTCGCCCGCGGCAGCCCCTTTCGGATCGAACTCTTGCACAGCTCGGCCGGTCTGCACCGCTCGCGAATAAGAGCGACGGTCCCCAAGCTCGACCGGCGCGAGCGGAAGGCCGACGTCGGCGCACAGGGCGCGCGCTTCGGCGATTTCAGGGGCGCGGGCCGGGCAGGCGTTAAGGACGATGGCCCCCGGCGTATCGGCAGCTCGGACGAGCGAAAGCGTTTGATCAAGCGTCGTAAGGTCGAAAGCCGCCGGGCGCAAAGGGACGAGCACAAAGTCGGCCGCCCGAAGGTGTGCCGACGTAGCGGCCGCGGCGACCGGTGCCGTATCGACGAGAAGAAGAGTGTAACCATCATCAGCTGCTTCTTGCTTCGCATCCTGAATACGCGTCGTGGCAACGACCATCGGAAATTCCTCACCGCGCGTTTGCGCCCACGCAAGAGCAGTTCGCTGGGGGTCCGTATCGAGGATGGCGACCCGCTCACCAGCGAGCATCGCCGCAACGGCAAGGTGAACCGTGACGGTCGTTTTTCCGGCGCCGCCCTTTTGGGCGGCGATCGCGATCGTCCTCACGCTTAAATCATACCACGGCAAGCCGCTTTGCCGCAATCGCGTCATGTCGGCATGCCGTCACGGCGCTTAACCATGGACGGTTCCATTCGCGGCCTAGGCCATGCGCTGAAAACTGTCCGGGTAAATTCACGATCTTTGAGGCGAATTGTTGCCAGCCTCGGTTGAACTTGCTACACTCCACCTGACCTGAAAAGCATTCTTTGCAGACGACAATACGGCACCACTTTATACGAGCTCCGCTCTCCGCAAGAAGTACTTAGGAAGACAGGCTCTTCGGAACTCTGTTAAACGAACAAAAAAACCCTATTTACATAAAGCCGCCAACAGCCGCCGTCTTATCATCTGTGTTACTTGAAATAGGAGTCTGACATGAATCGTTTGCTCCCGTCAACAGCCCTCCTGTTCTTCGTTGTACTGTTGGTCGGTAATACTTCGCCTGGGAGAACCACCGAGGCACAACACAGTAGTGGTAGCGTGTCTAGCTGCGTTCCCGGCGTCCACAATTGTAGCCCGCTCAAGGCCCAGGCCGGCCCCTTGCGAGCACCAACGTTGAATGCAGCATCTATTAATAAATTGAAACCAGGAAGTTCAGAAATTGACACATCGGGAAGAGTTAGAAAGGAGTCCGGAGGCGGTAGCGGAGTCCCGTATGTATCACAGGGAGCGACCTTACTCTTAATCTGGTATTGCGTTGACCAATACGGTAACTTATGCCCACTGAACGTTGTAGCGAATTGGACCGGATATGCACCTCCCGGTATTAGCGCCGCTTTTAATCCGACTTCCACAATTGGAGGCGGCGCGGCGGTGGAGGCGTTTACTGTACAGCAAAACACGCCCGTGGGAACATACGGTGTCAACGCATGCTTGACCATTACAGGCCTTGTCGGACAGGCGTGCCAATCCTTTCTCATAAACGTAGTATCGTCCTACATTCAGCAGCAGCCCGTTCCAGTCGCGCCGGCTCCTGGCGTCACCCTAAAGCTTCAATTGGCCAGTGCAAAGTTTCCCCTATTCAACTTTCAAGTCTTAAATTTTGGCCATCTATATATCACGAGCTACATAAACGGGGTGCCCACGAACATCTACCAAGCTGGCCCTGGCCTCGCGCCAAATGGCGATCTCGATCTTTTGGTGGAAAGTTACAATCAGTTTCCCCTCGCTGACCCTGGCATCGATATAACCAGCTCCATAAAAATATGGAATGTAATTAACGAGTCTAACAAGTATCTAGGTTGGCAGCGTAGCAATCAAACCCCTAACTACTTGATTAATATGAACAGCAACACATTTATCACAGGTATACTGCTTTCCAACGGTATACCGCAATCAACAGTTTATGGCTGGGTTAACAGCTTAGCATCACAGCTAAACTATAATCCAGTGGGTTATAATAACGGTCCAGCAATCACACCATGTTTTTACTATGGCGTTGGCGGAAATCTAGTATCTCCGACGTTGAAGAAATCGCCGCCAAACCCCGTCTCAGCTTCGAGCCAGTTTACAACTTCAGCGCGTAATCGTAGACCAAACGGAGCAAAGTTCACTCGGCCCGACGGTACGTACGGCAACAACGATTGTGCTGATGTTACGTTTCCGACGCCGATACCGATTCGACCTGGACAGTAACAAGTAGCCGCAGGGTCATCAGCGATCTGAATGATCTTGCGGCTAGTACGCGGGAACTTTCTAATAACTTTTTTGGTGCTGCTACAGGCCTGCTCCGGTCCCGTGCTTGTGAGGAAGTGCACAGTTGAAAGCGACAACAAAGGCGCGCAACTTTTTCGTGGGGAAGTTTTTAATTTAACGGACAAGTCGGCGTCAGACGTATATATCACCGTGACGACTTATCGTCCGAGCGGAAATTTCGCCGGCGAAGCTTCTTACCGAATTCGACAGGTGCCGCGAAAACGGTGGGTGACGCGTCACGCACGGTATGTTAGAAACCGCTATGCTACTAACATTGACAGGCTTGACGGGATGCTGCAACCCATTGGACACTGCTTTGCTCAAGCGGTAGTGTTCGACGATGGAAGCCATTATATAAGCCAGCAGTGGCCTTAGCGGAAAGTTGTGCTATTGCGCAATCTTGCGACGAAGGGATCAGCGAGGCGGCCCCACTGGCGGCGGCGTCCCGAAAGCGACCCCTTTTGGGATGATCTGCCGACCCAGTGGCGAAGCGTCTTTGCGTGTCCCGAAAGTCCGTCCCAAAACGTGAAGCCTGAATTCCGCTCGACGAGCTGTTTGCCGCGCACGCCGCCGGCGACGACCGGCAACGTTCAGGGGCCGCAACGGCTCGGTGATTCCGGCGTCGACGCTGCGTGTGAAGTCCGCCAAGGGGCCAAACCCCATTAAAAAGTTCTCAAAGAAAGCCCCAGGAGCGCGTTTGGCCCGGTCCGACGATTCCCAGGGCATCGCGATCGCCGAACCGCGCCTTATCGGTTACGCGCGCGTCTCCACGGATGAGCAAACGACGGCACTCCAGCTCGACGCGTTGCGCGCGGCCGGATGCGCCGCGATCCATGAAGATTCAGCCTCCGGGACGTCACGATCACGGCCAGGTCTCAGCCGCGCGATCGAAGATCTCCGTGCCGGCGACACGCTGGTCGTTTGGCGCCTCGACCGCCTGGGTCGATCGCTGCGCGACCTGCTCGATATTTCCGAAATGTTACGGGACCGCGAAGTCGCGCTGCGATCGCTGACCGACCACATCGACACGGGAACCGCCGCCGGCCGGATGCTGTACGCCGTGCTTGGCGCCGTCGCGCAGTTCGAGCGTGACGTCCTCCGCGAGCGCACGGTCGCCGGGATGCGAGCCGCCAAGAAACGCGGCGAACACATCGGCCGGCCGTCGGCGCTCTCGCCAACACAGATTCGCGAAGCAAAGAGAATGCTCGAGCGCGGCGAGAGTCCGAACCACGTTGCCCGCGTCTTGCGTGTCGGGCGCTCGACGCTATATCGTGCGATCGCATGAGCGACGAGTGCTGTGAGTTCTGCCTGGCAGGCACCGGGCCGCTGCTCAAACGATCGCGGCCATATGACGGCCGCGGAGGACGTGTACTCGAATCCACCGCATGGACGCCGTACGCGCAAGCAGTTGAATTCGAAGACGGATGGGTCGCCCTCTGGGAGCATCTTGAAAGCGACGCGCTGCTGGTATGTCCGTTCCATGCCAACGGGAAGACGGTGCCGCGTGCACTAGGGACCGCCCTTGTCGGCGGCGTGGCGGTCAATCTTCAAGAGTTCGATTACGTCGGCAAACGCGGCGACGTTGCGATGTTTAAGCACATCAGAACGGGGCGTTATATGAATTTGCGCGAGATCGGTCCGACGGCCGTTGCCGTGAACCATGAAGGTGGCGAGCTGGTTTATCGTCCCGTTTCTGAAGCGCTTCGCTCGGCCCGCGGCCGTGATTCTTTGTAAGGTCATCTTCGGATGAACGTCGATCAACGGCGGTGGTGGACTTCCGACATTTAAAGAGCCCAGGCCTGAAAGCGGTCTGCGAGGTTCGGAATCTGTCAACGGCTCTGAGACCGCTCATGTGAACAATTTGAGTACTACGCTGCTTGATCGTTCTCGATTGGTTTGTTGATCCAGACGGCTTCGGGCAGGCTAGCGAGTTTCGGTTCGCCAT